>JAABUM010000388.1_pt1 | contig 79977 bp, 76 predicted proteins | sample 5559161 | NCBI WGS metagenome assembly JAABUM01 (sample SAMN10711868, study PRJNA513369) | rock metagenome | isolation source: Antarctica rocks | place: Antarctica: Victoria Land, Siegfried Peak nord
ACCTGTGGCCGTCCTCGCCGATCGTTATGGCCTCGTTGCGGTAAGATATCCCATGAGGCAACAACCTGTCGACGGGTTACATTCTTCCGTGAGGCAATACGCCGGCAATTCTAATTGTCGCTGAACAGACGCCTACGCGCTCGTCGCGGACTTCTGGAATCCGGTTCTCACTGACGTGATAAACGGACGGCAATGGGTCCCAAACGCGAGGGCTTGGCTACCATAGTAGTCCGAACGACGACGCATGATGGCACAGTTCTTGCTTTTTCGGTCGCACATGGAAAAGGACGAGGGGGCGGTTGATCAGCGCGACGTGAGCGTTGTACAGGCGGTGCTGCGCGCGCTCGCGGCCGGAGCCTCAGTGACCGGGGCGCTTGATCTGATTTTGGAGCGCGCGCGACTACTATACCCCACCTCGGAGGTGATGGTCCTCCTGCTGCGCGATAACCAATTGATCTTGCGTGCCGGACAGGGCATCGTGGGCGCACACCTGCCGCGCATCTCGTTCGCCAATGGCACAGCGGTCGAGAGTTGGGTCGCCGCGCGTGACGCGGCTCTATTCGTGCCAGATGTCTCTATCGACCCTCGGTTCCAAGCAGCGGCGCCAGGAAAGAACCGTATCATGGCGCTGGCTGTCATACCTATACGGGTCGAGGGCGCGGTCGTCGGTGTCCTGGAGATCGGCGATGAGCGCACGGTCGATTTCCGTGAGAACGGCGGGTTGCTGGCCTTGTTAGCCGACGCCGCGGGTATCGTCGTCGAATATGCGCGCGTGACACAACGCTCGTGCGACCTGGCGGCCGAAGAAACGCTGCGCGCCATCAGGCATGATGTCCGTAGTCCGCTCACGGCCATCAACGGCTACGCGCAACTCCTGCGCCGCCGGGCCTTACGTGAGAGCCGTGACGCGGACGTGCAGACGGCGGCTATCATCATGGAGCAAGTACAGCGTATCACGACGATGCTCGACGCTCTACGCGACGCGGCGCCGGGAGCCGACGACGGAGTCGAAAGTCGGAAGTCGGGAGTCGGAAGTACGACGCCTGATAGTAAACTTCATCACCATCACCATATGCCTTGACACACGGTTTACTCCCGACTTCCGACTATTTCCACATACTCTCGAACTCAGCGTTACCGCGCGACGACGACGGCGTGCTCCGGCGTAGCGCTACGGAGACGCGTCCGCGCCAGCGTAACTCGGCCCATTCGCGGCGATGGCCCCGCCAGCGACGAATAATGTGCGCGATGATTGTGCCGAGCGTGTAGATGACCAAGAGAGACACGATGGCAAGAACGCCGGTCAGCAGCACGGCGGGAGTTGTTTGAGCCGCCGCGCTCTTGAACAGATCCACGACCGACTGGGGTAGTGGCGAGTGGAATGGCGCTGTCGGGTTGCCCCCCAGGTTGCCCCTCGCTCCCGAGACCAGCGGCCCAAGTACCATGGTGAACACGCCAACAACGGTCAGGGTAAAGACCGTTACGACGACAATAAAAAGCTTGACCATACCGGCGCCCCCTTTTCGCGCTACTATAGACGCGCGCGGCGGGAGGCGCAATAGCCCGTTGAGGGGAGCCTGACTACTAACTACTAAGGGTCACATCGCCCGCGTGGACCACGCGCACCGCGCCATCTCTGTCACGAACCAGCAGCGCGCCTTCATCGTCCACGTCGATCGCCACACCCTCGAACGCGCCATCCGCCGCCTGCACACGTACAGAGTTCCCAAGCGTGACGAGCCGATCACGCCAGAGGCGTCGGACTGTCGCCGGTTCGTACGCCGCCAGGGTCACGTACGCCTCCAACCGCTCCAAAAGGTCGATCAGCAGCGGCTCACGCGCGACAGGCGTGCCTGTCGCGGCGGATAGCGCGCGAACGCCGGGCAGATCGGGCGCGGCGTTGACGTTCAGACCGATGCCGATCACAACCGTCCACGCTGTTCCGGCTTCGTCGAGATCGAGCAAGATTCCGCCGACCTTCGCTCCATCAACGAGGACATCGTTAGGCCACTTCAATGTACAACGGGGGCCAGTGAGCGCGCGCGCGGCGTCGCAAACGGCGAGGGCCGCGGCCATAGTGAGAGTATATAACGGGAAATCGGGCGTGGGGCGCAGCAGGACCGAGACGGCGAGCCCAGTACGCGGCGGCGCGGTCCAACGCCGACCGTGACGGCCACGCCCCTGCGTCTGCTCGTCGGCCAGCGCGACCGTGCCGTCGGGGGCTCCGTCACGCGCCAGCGCGCGTACGACTGTATTCGTCGACCCGATAGAGGGATAGTATTTGATGCTGGACCCGATTCGCGCGCCTGCGCGGGAGCGCGCGACGCGCTGCCAGTCCAGAGGTTCAGGAGAATCCGATACCATCGCGCTGCAAGGTCCCAACAAGATCACGTGTTGCGATTCTGAACAAAAAGGAGAGGGGCGGGAAGCAAGCTTCCCGCCCCTCAGCTGCGATAGGTCAGGCCTACCGAATGTGATAGGAACGCTCAAGAGCGAACCGCTTAGGAATGAGTACCCTCACTCATAATGTATCCGCCAATTGAGCTCAAGACGCTACCGCAACTATGACTACCCATATTGGCATCACCTCCTTTCAGAACTAGGATTGATAGTTGAATGATACCGGGCCTTCGTACCCTTGTCAAGGGCAAAATCGTCAAGGGCAAAATGTGGCGCCCCGAATAATTACCTGAGTCGCAATTCTATACGCACGCAGTGCGCGTCTGGCGCCACACATGCTACCTACACAAAAAGAGTACAAAGATAAAATAGGGAGAGGGAGAGAGCTATGGTGGACGAAACGGCTTTCGTGTTAGCTGTCAATTATTGGCCGCGCAAGAAGGCGATGTACTGGTGGAAGGACTTCGAACGCGCCGAGGTCGAAACGGAGTTCGCGCAGATTGCCGCCCTGGGCCTGGGTGTCGCGCGTATCTTTCTGTTTTGGGAGGACTTCCAGCCGGCCCCCGACCGCATCAATGACCAAGCCCTGTCCGACCTCGGCACGGTGCTCGATGTGGCGCGCGAAGCGGGGATCAAGATCATGCCGACGTTCTTCACGGGCCATATGTCGGGCATCAACTGGTGGCCCCGTTGGGCGCTGACGCCCGAAGAGGACCTGGAGGGCCTGCTGCGCATCACCGACGGCCAGTACACCACGCGCGCCGGACGCGACCCCTACGCCGACCCGTTCATGATCGACGTCGAGAACCGCCTCGTCGACGCCGTGTGCTCTCGCTACGGTGCGCATCCCGCCATCTACTCCTGGAACTTCTCCAACGAGCCGGACCTGTTCGCCGTCCCCCGTACGTATGCCGACGGCGCGGCCTGGAATCTCAACCTGGCGGCGCAAGTCCGCAAGCATTCCACGTTGCCGGTCAGCGCGGGCATGCACCTGGCCACGCTCACCGGCTACAGCGGCTTCCGCCCCGACCTGCTCGCCGCCAACAACGATTGGCTCTCCATGCACGCCTACAGCATCTACTATACGCAGACCGAGGGCGACGACCCACTCAACACTGATGTCGTCCCGTTGGCCTGCCTCGTCACCGAGGCGCTCGGCCGCAAGCGCGTGCTCTTCGAGGAGTTCGGCTACGCCAGTTCGCCAGGCGGCGACGTTTCAGAGCACCACACCGTGCGGCGCGGCCCGCGTGAGAGCCTGCAATACTTCGCCGACGACGCGGCGGGTGGGCGCTACTACGCGGAGGTACTGGAGAAACTGGCGCGCTGCGGGGCGCTCGGCGCGGGGGCCTGGATGTACTCTGACTACGACCCGGCGCTGTTCACAAAGCCGCCCTTCGACACGCACGAGCACGAGCGCTTCTTCGGCCTTACGCGCGCTGATGGCTCGGTTAAGCCCTCGGGCGAGGCCATGCGCACCTTTTCGCAGCGAATCGCGGCGGGTGAGCGCTTCCCGCGCACGGTGGCGCCGCTACAGCTCGACCCCGACGCCTACTACCTTGACCCCTCGGGCGCCTTCGACCGCCTGTTCGCCCAATATAACGGGCGGCTCTAGCATCAAGAGGCTGGCGCGGAATCTACGGCCTACGCACGTAGGCCGTAGATTCCACGCCGGCCCCCGATCTCTATTGCAAGCGTAACCGTCCTATAAAATCCTGCGGCGTCACGATACGCAATCCCGTACGCGCTGCCAATTCCTCGCCCCAATGCTCCCTATTCGAAGAGATAACCCAGTCGGACTGTGTCCGCACAGCGGCGACAACGGCTGGCAGGTCATTGACGTGGCGTAAGACGGGCAATAGCGCCTGTTGGTAGCCCTGCACATCGGTCGGCGACAGTGCGGGCCAACGTTCTAGGCGCACGCGCCTCAGCCAACCCGCCAGGTCTACCACCGCTCTTCCCGCCACGTTGCGCCGCAACTCGCGCTCGACTGCCTCGGCAAGCACAACTGTGTAGAGGTCGCGTTGCGTGGCGTGGATCAATACAGCCTTGGATGCTCCCCACGAGGAATACAAGCCCTCGATCATCACACCCGTGTCGAGGAATAAACGCGCGGGCGCAGCGGGCAGTATAGCTGTGCTCTCATTACTCGCCATGCGACTCGCGCAGTGCGCTGCCCACGAGGTGGCCGTACTGGCGCTCGAGGTCCTTGACGAACTCCTCGCCGTACATATCGATCATCACCTCCTGACGCACTTTGGGTAGGTTGTCAAGCAGATCTTGCAAGGTTTGACCAGCGTCATCCAGCGCCTGCGGGGCTTGAGCCAAGCGGTCAACCGACATGGCGTCCCGCGGAATGAGCATAATGCCGTCGCCGATGGCAAAGCACGCTACCACCGAGCCAACGTGCAGGCCAAAAGTGTCGCGCAGCGACGCGGGCAGCATTAGACGACCCTCGGCGTCGATCTCGGCAAACCCTCCCGCGTCAAAGTCTATATCCGCACCCGCGTTGATGCGCTTCTCAACCGCCATCGCTCGTCCTCCACACAATTCGCATCTCCATGCTATAATTGTCCCACAAAAAGCGATGGCGTGGCATGAATAGAGGAAGTGTTACATTGGGGAGGAGCGTATCACCCATTTGGGGACTGGCGCTGATGTCTCTGTGGGCCTATATAGTACATAGTGACAGTTGTGAAGTTGAGGGTACGTGTGAGGCAGCGTCAGGCGATCAGGTCCGTTGCGGCGCGCCGCGAGTGGTGTGATCACGCGCGCCAGGGCGATGCGCTCACGAACGCGGTCGATCGGCTGCGCGCGGTGCTGGAAGTGTCGCGCGCGCTGACCGCGCTCGACAGCGAGGATGAGCTCCTGGATCTCATCGTCTCGTCAGCCTGCCGCTGCCTGGGGTACCAGTCATGCGTCATCTCGGTCCGCGACGAACATAATGTGTTCCGCTATCGCGCGACGACTGGCTGCTCGGCTGGCGAAGATCGCGCCCTGCGGGCGCTCGCGATGTCCCACGACGCGTTCCAGATCCTGCGCGCCGCCGCCACGCCCTTCGGCTCGGTGCTGTACATTCCACCCGGCCACAGCGTCCGCGCGCACCCGGCGCTGCGCGGGTGCTTCCTGGCAACAGCAGCGTCACTACCGTCCTCCGAGTGGCAGTCGGGCGCGCTCCTCTTCATCCCCCTCATCGGCCTTGATGGCGAGGTCCTGGGGTTCCTCAATCCAGATAATCCGGTCGATGGCAAACTCCCGGCGCGCGGTCAGGTCGCCGTGCTGGAAGCCTTTGCGCATCAAGCGGTGACCGCACTACAAATCGTGCGAGGGCGCGCGGCCGAGCGGGAAAAGGCGCGGTGGGCCGAGGCGCAACGCGCGCAACTCGAGGGTTTGCTACAGGCCAGCGCCAGCGTGCGCGGTTCGTTACAACTCGATGAGGTGTTGCAACAGATCGCCACGGCTATGACCAACGCGGGAGGGTTCGACGGCGGGGTCATCTATCTGCGCGACGCAGAGGACAATCTGCACGCACGGGCAACGACCGGGATGAGCGCGGAGGAAGACGCGCGTCTGCGCGCATCTCCGGTTCCATTTGCTATGTTCCAGCATATGATGCAACCGGAGATGCGTCTGAGCCGCTCGTACCTGTTCGACCACCGCTACCACTCCTCGCCGCCGGAGCTCGCGGACGCCTTGAACATCCCCCCGTTGCCGCCTGACTGGCGAGAGGGCCAGTGGCACCCTGAGGATTCGCTCACCGTCCCCTTGGAAAATCGTGACGGACACTACGCCGGCCTGATTTCGGTCGACCGGCCGCGCGACCGCGGCTTCCCCGACCTTACGCGCATTCAAGCGCTCGAACTCTTTGCCAACCACTGCGTCGTCGCCGTCGAGCAGGCGCGCCTCTATGAGGAAATGCGGAGCCTGGCGATGACGGACGCGCTCACAGGCTTGCCCAATCGGATGCTGCTGCACGACAGGTTGCGGCAAGCGCTGGCTCTGGCCCAGCGCGAAGGAACATCACTGGCTCTGATGCTGATGGACCTTGATCGCTTCAAGGAAGTCAACGATACGCTGGGGCACCACTATGGCGATATCCTGCTCCAGCAAGTCGGCGCCAGGGTACGCGCGGCATTGCGTACGTCCGACACCGTAGCGCGACTGGGCGGCGACGAATTCGCGGTCATCTTGCCCGTCACCGATGAAGCGGGCGCCGCGCTGGCCGCGCGGAACATCCTGGCCGCGCTGGAGCCGCCGGTCGTTGTCGACGGCCATGCGCTGGATATCCGTGCGAGCATCGGAGTAGCTATCTTTCCCCAGCACGGCGACGACGCGCCGGGGTTGTTGCGCCGCGCCGACGTGGCCATGTACGTGGCCAAGCGCGCGCGCGGCGGTTTGTCCATCTATCACGAAGAGCACGATCACCACAGCCCGCGCCGCCTCGCACTGATGACGGAGTTGCGCCAGAGCCTCGACAACAACGGGTTGCGGCTGCACTATCAACCCCTGGTTGATCTGTCTCAAGGTCATGTCACAGGCGTAGAAGCGCTGCTGCGCTGGCCACACCCTGAGCAGGGCTCTATTGCGCCCGACCAGTTTATCCCCCTCGCCGAGCACACGGACCTAATCGTACCGCTGACACAGTGGGTGCTCGAAACGGCGATTCGTCAGTGCGCGGCCTGGCGCCGCGCCGGTCTCGATCTCGGCGTGTCCGTCAACCTGTCGGCCCGCTTGCTCCATGACATCCACTTGCCGGACATCGTGCGGCTCTTGCTCTCTCACTCCGCTGTCGCGCCAGGACAGCTAACGCTGGAGATCACGGAGAACGCGCTGATGGACGACCCTGACCAGGCCCTGGACGTCCTCAAGCGCCTCGACCACATCGGCGTGCGCATGTCCATCGACGACTTCGGCGCCGGCTATTCCAGCCTGAGCTATCTCAAGCGCCTCCCTGTGCATGACATCAAGATCGATAAGTCATTCGTGCTTGGCCTCGGCGCCACGACCAACCTCAAAGACGCCGCCATCGTGCGCTCGGTTATCGCCATGGCGCAGGCGTTGAGTCTCAAGGTCGTGGCGGAAGGGGTGGAACGGCGCGAGGCCTGGGATGTGTTACATGCGCTGGGCTGCGACGTGGCGCAAGGCTACTACATAAGCCGCGCGCTGCCGCCAGCCAAGTTGGAGCAGTGGCTGCGCTCGTGCGCCTGGGCGCCCGTACACTCCACGCGCCCGGCGGCCGTCGCGCGTTAATGAGGCTTGGGTGTGTTTCATTCACGTTGGGGCGCGGCCCTCACCCCCTACCCATGCGGATTGGTCTCTCTCCGCTCCGCTCCGACAGCCCAACCGGCTCTCCCTGACGCGGGAGAGGGGGGCCGTCCGGCGAGTCACGCCTACCTCCCCTCGCCCCTTGAGGGAGAGCGCGCTGGACCGTCGGCCGCAGCCGAGGGGCCAGTTAGCCATGGGTTGGGGGTGAGGGGGAAAACCAAGATGACGAAAGCAATAGCCAGGTCATTGGTGTGCGTGATGCTGACCGAGAGCCACGCGGCGCCCATCTGCTCGGCGCGCGCTCTGGCCTTACCGTACAGGTACACGGTGGGACGGTCACGGCGGTCCGGCAGGATCTCGATGTCGCGCCAGCGCAGGCGGCGTATGCCCGTGCCGAGCGCTTTGCTCACGGCCTCCTTGGCGGCAAAGCGGCCGGCCAGGCTCTCGGCGCGGCCCCGGCAGTAAGCCTGCTCGGCGGGAGTGTAGACACGGTCGAGGAAGCGTTGGCCCCAGCGCTCCAGCGCGGCCGCGATGCGCGGGATCTCCGCCGCGTCCACGCCGCCGTGCGGCCCCTCCGCCTCGTCCCCAACCCAGGCACCCTCGTGCGGCTGCATCCGCGTCTCCTCTCCCCTTTCCCCTGTGATCGTCGAGAATCGTACCGGGCGCTACAGACGCGACCGGATGGCCCATAGGTCGGGGAAGAACGGCTTGATGGTCGTCGCCAGATATGACGCGCCCATCGAGCCGCCGCTGCCGATCTTGGCGCCGATGGTGCGCTCCACCATCTTCACATGCCGATAGCGCCATTCCTGGAATCCCTCGTCGATATCGACCAGCCCCTCGCACACGTTCCTGGCCGTGGTATCGGTGCGATAAACCTCGATCAGGATGGTCTGAACATCCGGCGAGGGCGCGACAGGCTGTGTCACATCGCGGTCCAGTTGCTCGACCGGAACGGCGTAGCCGCCCACCCGGAGATAGCGCAGGAAGGCGTCCCAAAGGGTCAGCTGGCTGTACCGCGCCGCGAGGCGGTTGCGCACGGCTGAGTGTGCGGGGTAGCGCGTGAAGGCGGTGTCCCGCTTGTATCCGCACACGAACTCGATCTCGCGGAACTGTGCTGATTGAAAACCGCTGGACGATTCCAGGAAGCCGCGGAAGGCATTGAATTCGAGAGGAGTCATCGTCTCCATCACGTCGAGTTGCGCGACGACCGTTTTCAAGATAGCCAGGATACGGCGCATCGTGTGCGCCGCGCGCGCCGGGTCGTTGGCGCGCAACAGGTCTTGCAGGTGGTCCATCTCGTGGAGTATCTCTTTGAACCACAGCTCATAGACCTGGTGGATGACGATGAAAAGCAATTCGTCGTGCTCCGCGCCATGCGGGCCAGTACTGCGCGGCGTCTGGATGTTGAGCAGTTCGTCCAACCGCAGATAACTTGAATAGGTTAAGGCTTTTGACATGCCGCGCTCCTCCCTGACGTCCCCATACACTCCTACTATACTTTAACCTTGACAAGCCGCTACGTCAGGGTTTACGCGCACGAGTTCTACTCTTGATTTGCACGGTTATCTCCCGTACAATTACGTTAGGATATTCGAAACCATAGGCGCACGGGGAGAAAACGGTATATCCATGTCTATCGAGGTAAAACGCCAGCGCATAGCTGTCCGTAGCACGCGTCTCGAAACACGCGTAACGCCTGAAACGAAGGCGCTACTACAGCGCGCCGCGTCAATACATGGCCGGTCATTGAGTGATTTCGTCCTGGCCTGCGCCCGACAAGAGGCCGAGCGTACGATCCGCGAACACGACGTCATTGCATTGAGCGTGCGCGACTCTCAGCGCTTCGCTGAGTTAGTCCTCAACCCAGCGGAGCCCAACGAGCGATTACGCGCGGCCATGCGGCTGCACCGATCTGACACCGCGTCGGACGTGTAGGCGCATGGCTCCTACGCCCGAGACCTACCGTATCGAACCACTTGGGAAGCAGCACGACCGGACCGGCTTTTCATGCGGGAACGATGACCTCGACCGCTATTTGCGTGAACGAGCGACCCAAGATCAGCGGCGCGGCGTCTCAGCGGCGTACGTCCTGATCGAGGGCGCCACCGGAGCAATAGCAGGATACTACACGCTCTCGGCGACCGCCATCGAGCCTCATGGGCTTCAGCCAGGGACGTTTAAGGGCTTGCCGCCATATCCAACGGTACCGGCAACGCTGCTCGGACGGCTAGCTCGCGATGTCCGATACCGTCGCTCCGGTATCGGACCACGCTTGCTCTTCGATGCGCTGGCGCGGAGTTTGCGTGTCTCGCGCGAGATCGCCGCACTGGGCGTCGTCGTGGATGCCATTGACGACGACGCGTGCGTCTTCTATGAACGCTATGGCTTCGTGCGCTTCCTGCACAACGAGCATCGACTCATCCTGCCCATGGGCACGATCGAGAAGCTCATTGCTTCATCAGGAGGATAAAGGCGAATCCGTGTAGATGCTCAACGCCTTCCTAATCGCGCCAGTATCGCCTGTTTCAACAGCGTCATCTCCTCGACTTTCAGCAGCGAAATACCCCCGAAATACACGATAACCGCGGCGGCGCTGGTGATAACCATCGTCAAGATCTGACCGCGCAGGGTGTGCAGCGAGAACAGCGCATACCCGCCCATGGCGGTCTGCAAGGCCCAGGCGACGGCGACCATCGCAGCGGTGGCGAACGCGATCTTCAGAAGGGCAGGCAGCGTCTTGCGCAGGTCTAGCGAGCCAAAGAACCGGTAGAACAGGGCGAGCAGGATGAGGCCGTGCATCGAATTCTGCGCTGTGTTGGCGAAGGCCAGCGCGGGCGCCCCGACGGTCCCGTAGAGGGGAAAGGCGACCAGCGCGTAAAACCCATAACACACAAAGCCGACCGTCACCGGGACGATCGTGTTCTTGCGCGCGTAGAACGCGAACATGACGAGTTGGTCGACCACGATAAAGGGCAGTTGATAGGCGTAGTTTTGCAACACTACCGCGGTCAGCGCGGCGTCGCCCGCCGTATAGTGCCGGTGCGCGAACAGCAACGCGGTGATGGGGGACCGCAACACGATCAGCCCGGCTGCGGCCGGTATCATTAACAGCAGGCCCAGGCGTACGCCCATCATGAGGGTTTCCTTGAACTGGGCGTCGTCGTTGTCCGTGGCGTAGGTGGACAGCAGCGGCAGCACGGCGAAGGAGAGCGCCGCCGCCACCAACCCGACGGGGAACTGGACGAGCGTGGTCGCGAGCCGCAGCGCCGTCACGTTCGTGGTCGAGTTTCCCGGCGCGCGGTTTTGCAGGCCCAGGTCTACGAACACGAACAACATGCTGACGATGTAACTGGGGGCCAGGGGCGCGTACAGCCGGAAAATGCGCCTGACCGCTGGATGTTTCAAGTCCAGCACAAGCATGTACGGCAGATTTTGACGTCGTAATGCAGGCAGGAGCAGCGCCACCTGGGCAAGCGCGCCCAGGATGACGCCGAAGGCCAGGCCCAGTCGGCCGAACCGCGTGGCGCCCCACAGGCCTGTCGCGATGGCCCCGGCGATCACTCCGACATGCAGGAAACCGGCGGCAAAGGCCGCCCCACCGAACTTCTTGCGCGAGTACAACGCCGCCTGTAAGACCGCGAACGGCCCCATGATCAGCAGCGCGAACATGACGACCTGCGTGAGTTGGATGGTCAACGCTTTCTGAGAGGTGGTAAACGTACCGCCCGCGAGTAACCGTCCGACGAGCCAGGGGGCGGCGAAGAGGAAAACAACGGCGATGGTAAACGTGACCAGAACGAGCAGGTTGACGATGCTATAGACGACGCGCCGCAACTCGCGCCGCCGCTCATCCTGTGAGTAATCGGTAAACGTCGGGATCAAGGCGCCGCTGACAGTCCCATTCGCCAGCAAGTCCAGGAACGTCTGTAGCGGGGTGAGCGCCGATAGAAAGGGACCCGCGACGCCGGCGCCGAGCGAGGCCACAACGCTCTGGCGTACCAGGCCCATCAAACTGCTCGCCAGGTTGCCCAACATCACGAACGCAGCCGACTTGACGAGCAGCCGCCTCTTGCCGGGGACGCGCTCGCCGGTTACCACCGGCATGTCCTGTTTGTCCTCGGCGTCTGCTTGGCGTGAAAGCTCCGGCAGCGCCGCCTGGATGGGCTCAATCTGTTCTTGCATTAAACTTCCCCACGCCTAAAGGCGGGGGATTTCAAGAGCCCTGCGACCGGGTTGGTACAAGCAACACAGTAGCGGACCATGAGGCGCGTTTAAGGAGCGCCCCAAAACGGCGATATTCGCCGCGCCATTGTAATCAGCATCACCAGACCATAAGCAATCAGGGTTAGTACACGCGAACCGCTTCCCCAACCGCTTGCCGATATGAAGGCAGCAATGACACATCTGAGAGGTATACGCGGGGTTGACCAACACGAACGGCACGCCCGCCGCCTGGCACTTGTAGGCCAGGAAACTCCGCAACTGATAGAAAGCCCAACTGTTGGACCGCCGTCGTTCTGTTTTACCCCGCGCCTGCGTATTGGTGCGCTCACGGATGCCGATCAAGTCCTCGCAGGCGATAGCCCTGCGAGACGCAACGGCTTGCGTGACGATGCGTTTGCTGGTGGTGTGGTTCACCTGTGCCTGAAACCGTCTTTCGCGTCCCGACAACCGTGCCAGAGTCGCCCGCCCGCGTCGGCGGCTACTCCGCGTGCCTTTCGAAACGTGGCGCTGGATCATCCGGCGTGTATGATAGTAGCGGTCCCTGACCGCCGTGACCTGCCGGCCGCTGAACGTGTCGCCGTCGCTGGTCACGGCGATGTCCGTCCGGCCCAAGTCCACGCCAATGACCCCATCGGTCTCTATCGTGGGCGGGTCGGAATAGACCGTGCTGACCATCAAGCGCCAGCGACCCTTGCGGTCGCATACCACGTCGGCTTCCTTCAGCGCCATGGCCCCTTTCAACCACTCCCGCTGAATGCCGCCAATGTTGAGCTTCACGCGCAACCGTCCGTCCAGCGTGGTGATGTCAACGTGGTTGCCGTCGAGGCGATAGAGGCGCGGCGTGTCGAGCGCTACAGCCATGGTCGGCTTGAACACCCGTTTGGTGTCTTTGTCCGCGCGGTAGGCTTGCGCCACGACCGACACAGCCTGGCAGGTATGTTGGGCCATGAGCCCATACGTCGCCCTGACCTCCCCATACGTGGCTTGCTGCAACCGCACGCGGTTAAACGTGCCCGTGTCCCAGGCTACCGTGGAGATATGATTGCACGCGTCCGCGAAGGCCCGACGCAGCCGCAGAAAGGCGGCGCGTTGGGGGTCCGTGGGGGCCAGCGTCAGGGCGATAGTCCGTATGCTCATACCCCTGTTTTACCACATCAGGAGGATAAAATGGTCAAAATAAGCGGACATGGCTCCATTCCTCCCCACGCCTGAAGGCGGGGGAATCTTTGAAGCATTTAGTTGAAAGCTTTTTCCGAAGCCGGTTGCCGCATACATAGCTACGCCCGTAGACTAGCAGGTATGCGACTACCTTGTGCCTCCAGCGCGCCGCATGATTGTGAGGGCGTTCCCCCAGAGCCTGACCTTAAAAGGTCAGGCCTACATCTCACAATCGCGGTGTACACCCCGTACCTCCGGGCTCGCCCCACAATTGTGAGACGCGGCCATCCGTGCGCCCGGGGCGATAGACGCGCGCCGCACGGGCGCCCGCACGGACCGCGCGCCCGTGCACCGCGCTCAGGTTGCCGACCACTTCTCGTGCAACGCCGTGCATCCGCGCCGCGCCCCCCGGCGCCCCGCCTGCGGAGGACGCGCATCCTCCTACCACGACCATTGTCGCAGGGATGGTGGAGGTGTCAAGGAACACGCGCGGCGCTCCGGTCCCCGTGCGCGCCGCCCACCCCGCGCGTCCTCGGCCACACCGGCGGCGCGGCGACACGGACAGGGCCTTGGGGCGGCGCCCTGGCGAGGCGCGCCCTGGCGAGGCGGGCCAGCGGCCGCGCCGGGCCCCTTCACAATCCTGGGGCACACCCCGTATCTCCTGGTCGCCTAGGCGCCATGCGGCCCAATCGGGTACGTTGATCTATAGACCCCTCACGCATGAAGCATACGGGAGACCGAGCAAAGTGGCGCTGCGCCAGAAAACGCAAGATCACACGCGGTGGACGAGAGGCCGTACGCGTTGCGGCGCCAGGGCTGGCCGCGCGAACGCGCTGGGCGCGACCGCGCGTACACTCACCGCGCTGACGATCGTCGCCGTGAGCATGGCCGGGAGTTTCGCCGCGCCCGTCGCCGCGGCGCGCCCATCATCGCGCGGCGCGCTTCGCGCCGCCCACCCTCTCGCATCTCCCATGCGCTCCGCGCCGCTTGATCCCGTACGCTACGTCATACCGTTCGTGGGGACGGCGCGTTATGGCTATACATTCCCCGGCGCGACCGTCCCATTCGGCATGGTGCAGTGGAGCCCCGATACGCAGCATCGCGCGCCCGGCGGCTACACCTACGCCGACAACATGCTGCGCGGCTTCAGCCTAACGCACCTCAGCGGCGCCGGTTGCCCGACCTATCAGGACCTGCCGTTCCTCCCCGCCGTCGGTCCCCTGACGCCGCCCGCGCCGCGTATGGGCGGCCATTGGGCCTGGGCCGGTTTCTCCCACTCCCACGAAGAGGCGTCCCCCGGCTACTATCGCGTGTTGCTCCGGTCGGGGATCAATGTCCACCTCACCGCCACGTCGCGTACCGGCATGGCCCGCTTCACATATCCCAGGACCGCCGCCGCGACGCTGCTCCTCGACGGGGGCGGCAGCGTCAACGGCGTACGCGACGCATCCCTGCAAGCCGTCGGCCTCACCGAGATACGCGGCTGGATCACCAGCGGCAACTTCTGCGGACACAATCGCTTCTCCTACACCGTCTACGTCGACGTGCGGTTTAATCGACCCATCAGGCGTATCGCGGCCTGGAGCGGCCAATCCCTGCGTGCGGGCGCGCGCGCCGCGGCGGGGCCGCACGCCGCGCTCGTGCTCGGCTTCGATACGCGCCGCGATCCCATCGTCATGGCCAAGGTCGGTATCTCCTACGTCGACCTGGCCGGCGCGCGCCGTAACCTCCAGGCCGAAAACCGGACGTGGGATTTCGAGAGCGTACGCCGGGCGGCGACGCGTCAATGGAACAGCATGCTCGGCCGCCTCTCCGTCAGCGGCGGGACCACGCCGCAAAAATCAGTGTTCTATACCGCCCTCTACCACGCGCTGATCGAGCCCAACGTCTTCAGCGATGTCGACGGGATGTACCGGGGCCGCGATAATCGTGTGTACCGCGCCCAGGGCTATACGCCGTACACCAACCTCTCGGGATGGGACAGCTATCGTGGCAAGACGCAACTCCTGGCCTTGCTCGCGCCGCGCGTAGCGCGCGATATGACGCTCTCCCTCCTGGCCGCCGCGCGGCAGGGCAAGGGCCTGCCCAAGTGGCTCCTTGGCAACCGCTCCCTCAACGAGATGGTCGGCGACTCGGCCGACATCAACATAGCGGACGCCTACGCTTTCGGCGCGCGTGGCTTCGATGCGACCAGCGCGCTGGACGCGATGGCCGCCGGCGCCACCCGGCCGGGCATAGCGCCCGATGGCTATATAGAGCGCCCAGGTCTGAGCGACTATGTGGCGTTGGGCTACGTACCGGAGTATAGGCACGGTCTGCCCGGAGCGGTCTCGGTGACGCTGGAGTACGCGCTGGATGACTTCGCTGTAGCTCAACTGGCGGGAGCATTGGGTGAGAGAGAGACCGCCGCGACCTTCCTGCGACGCGCCCAGAACTGGCGCAACCTCTACAATCCGGCCACTGGGTACATCCAGCCGCGCTGGCCCGACGGGACGTGGCGGCCCAATTTCGTCCCGAGCAGTCCCTGGCTCTATACCGAAGGCAACGCGTCGCAATACACCTGGTTCGTCCCCTTCGACCTGCGCGATCTGGTCACAGCGATGGGCGGGGATCAGGCTGTGCAGCGGCGTTTAGACACCTTCTTCACTTATCTGAACGCCGGCGCGGTCGCCCCATACGCCTGGATGGGCAACGAGCCGAGCATTCTCACGCCCTGGGCCTACTTGTGGGCGGGCGCGCCATGGAAGACCCAGGCCGTCGTGCGCAGGGTCATGACGCAGATGTATGATCCGGGACCAGGCGGCCTCGCCGGCAACGACGACCTGGGCACAATGTCCGCGTGGTATGTGTGGGCCGCGCTGGGCTTCTATCCCGCGATCCCCGGAACCAGCATCCTGGCGCTGCACGGCCCGCTCTTCCCCCGCGTGCGCGTGTCCGTCCCCGGCGCGCATCTATTTACGATCGAGGGACAAGGGGCGGGGGCGACACGGCCGTACATACAGGCGGTGACCCTCAACGGGCGCCCCCTATCACAGACGTGGCTGCCGGTGACCGCGCTACGCCCCGGCGCCACCCTGCGCTTCACGCTTGGCGCGACGCCCAACGTACAGTGGGGGAGCAGCGCCGCCGCCAGGCCGCCCTCGTTCGGCGGCCCCCTAGCGCAATGACGAGTATGCCTCACAATAAGCCTGGCCTTAAAAGACCATGGCAGGGGACGGACCTTAAAAGGTCTCGCCGCCATGCGCCGCACCGACCATGCGACGGAAGCGGGTCAGCGTCATGCTCCCCCCGACCTTTTAAGGTCCGTCCCCTGCCATGGTCTTTTAAGGCCAGGTCGCGTCTCGCCATCGTAAGGGGCACGCTACCATGACCGCGGCACGGGACATGCGCCGCGTGACGCGCGGCGTCGTGCGCTTACTGCTCACGGCGCTTGTCGTCATGGCGTCGGGGCTAACCGTATCGGCGCGCGGCGTCCCCGAGACACCCGCCACGATCTCCGCGCCGGCGACCGGGATCACCGTCACGGTCGCTCCCACGGGGCCCTACACCATCACCCGGCGCGTCCCTGGCGCTCCAGCATGGACGTTCGGAGGGGACGTCGGCCACCCGCTCACGCGCATCGTGGTCGCGTCTGGCGCCGACCGCATCGGCGTCTACAAAGAAATCACCTTCCACTATCGGGCTGGGTCCGCGCGCAGCGCGGGCATTCGCGCCTATACCACCCGGCCCATCGTGCTGTTCCGGGTCACCTATCTGGAGCACGCTGCCAACACGGCGCCGTTCCCCACGCTCACGACCTACCCGCGACACCTGTCTTACCTCAGCTACAGCGGCGTGTTCGGCCGCTATCAGTTCGATCGCGGCGGCCTCGGCGGCGCGTCCGATAGCCCGCGGCTGCTGTTCGACGCCCACGACGACGCGGCCATCTTCTCCCCGGCGTCCAACGCCATGGTCGCGGCCACGACACTTATCGGCACGCCGAGAACGGGGGGCGTGGCACTGTCGAGCGGGATCACCACGACGATTTCGTCCCTGCCGGCGGGGCTGACACAGACGACGATGCTGGCCGCCGGCACAGGGATCAACGCGACGTTCGACGCCTGGGGCCGCGCCATGACCGCTCTACAGGGTAAGGTACGCCCGCCCAACGACGCCGACACCAGCTTGAAATACCTAGGCTATTGGACCGACAATACAGCGGCGTATTACTATAATTGGGAAAGTAGCGCTAGGTACCCCGCGCGCGACCCCGCGAATTACACCGGCACGCTCCTGGCGGTACGCGACGCGTTCAAGCGCATGGGCCTGCCGCTCCACTACATGCAACTCGATAGCTGGTGGTACCCCAAAGGTCCGGCGGCTAATTGGGGCATCGCGGGCGTCATCCAGCATTGGGGCGAATACCTGTATCGCGCCGCCCCGGCCGTCTTCCCACAAGGCTTGGCGGCGTTCCAGCGACAGCTCGGGCTGCCGCTGATCACGCACGCGCGCTGGATCGACCCCAGCAGCCCGTACACGCGGGCGTACAAGATGTCCGGCAACGTCTCTATCGACCCGCGCTTCTGGCATGACACGGCCGCCTACCTCCAGGCCGCGGGCGTCGCGACCTATGAGCAGGACTGGCTGGGCGACCCCACGGGCGCCGTCGCGCGGAACACCATCCACGACCAGACCGCCTTCATGGACGAGATGGCGGCGGCGATGGGCGCGCGCGGATTGAGCATCCAGTATTGCATGCCCGCGGCGCGCCACTACCTGCAAAGCGCGCGCTACAACAACGTGGACACGATCCGCGTGAGCGAAGATGGCTTCAAGGACGGCCTCGCCGCGAACGGCGTGGTCGACGACAAGTGGACGCCGTTCCTCTACGACTCGCGGCTTGCCAGCGCGCTGGGGGTGTGGCCCTTCACGGACGCGGTCAGGAGCGACAGCAGGCCCAATCTCCTCCTCGCCACGCTGTCCGGCGGCCCCGTTGGCCTGGCCGATAAGCTGAACGCGATTGAGAGCCACGAGGCCCGCGATCGGGCGAACCTCTTACGTGTGGCGCGAACGGACGGCGTCATCGTCAAGCCGGACTCCTCGCTCACGCCGATCGACCAGGTCTATCTCCAGGACGCCGCGGGGCTACACCGCCCCATGGTCGCGGCGGCGTACAGCGATCACGGCAGGGGCATGAAAGCCGCCTATGTGCTCGCGTACAGCCGCCCACGGCCGGACCTGGCGGCCACGGCCGCCTTCACGCCGTCCGGGCTGGGCTTCGACGCCCACGGCCGCGTGTACGTCTACAACGACGCCACGCGCACAGGCGCCGTTCAACCGGCGGGGCAGGCGGTAACAATGCGCATACAGCCGTACCAGCAGGCCTACGACATCGTCGTCCCCGTCGGACCATCCGGCGTCGCGTTACTTGGCGACACGGGCAAGTTTGCCTCGCTCGGCCGGCAGCGCATCAGTGCTCTGAGCGACGACGGACGCGCCGTGCGCGCGACGGTCCGTTTCGCCGCTGGCGAAGGCCCGGTGACCCTGTCCGGATACGCGGCGGCGGCGCCGTCAGCTACAGGAACCTATGGTGGCGTCCACGCGGTGCGCTACAACGTGCGGACGCACGTATTCAGCGTAAGCGTCGCCCCCGGCCCCGACGGCGCGACCGCCACCGTGCGCATCGCGCGCCACACCGGCGCGTAGTCAGGATCTGTGAAACGTCGGCGGGTCCCACTGGGAGCGCGGACGCTCGCTGCGCTGCTCGCCCGCCCCAGCGTCCGCAGGTGTGGGCCGACCATCCCCGCAGGGCCAGCCCATCGCCGCCCGTTACGCGCTCATCCCACTGCCGACGGGGACGGGAGAGACGCCCGTGCTCCCAGGACTTTTCACAGACCCTGAGCGCGTAGCCGCCGCCAGAGCGGCGCCGTTCAGGTGGCGATGGCGCCCATCTATGCGTGACGCAACTCCATGCGGCTCACGACGACGGCGATAAGCATCCCCCCTGCCGCCATGATCCACAGCACTGGACGAGGGCCGAGCGCCGCCAGTAGCAGGCCGCCGACCGCGAGGCCGAGCGGCCGCCCGCCGTTGTTCAGCAGCCGGAAGACGCCAGTCACGCGCCCCTGTAAGACGTCGGGGATCAGCGTCAGGCGGTAGGACAGGACAGTGACGCTGTAGATGGGGTCGGCCAAGCTGATGACAGCCCAGCCGGCGATCATGAGCAGGGGGGATGTCGCGACAGCTAGCAGCCCAATGGCCAGCGCCTGAACGGCGATCACCCCGATCACGATCGTCCCCACCCGGAAATGCGCCTTGAGCGATGGCGCCAGAACGGCTCCGAGGACGGCTCCAATGCTCCCGATGCTGAAGATCGCGCCAATAGTACGGGCATCAGCATGCAGACGCTGTTGCGCCAGGACGATGATGGCCAGCGAGAGGGGACTAAAGAAGAGGGCCGCCGTCATGGACACCATGGCCAGCGCCCGCATGCGGCGGTGTGTCCAGAGGAAATCCAGGCCCTCCGCGATCTCGACGCGCAAGGCGCGCTCTGGCATGGGGGAGTGTTGCGCCTGGAACGAGGTACGGATGAACAAGAGCGAGCAGGCTGAGGCGAGATAGGAGAGGCTATCGACCAGGAAGGCCAGCGCGGCACCGGCAAGTATACTACGAGCCAGCGAGATGAGGAAGCCGCCAACCCCTGGTCCGACCAGAGCCGCGACCGAATCGGCGGTGCGGTCGAGCGCCGTGGCGCGGGGCAACTGCTCGCCGGAGACCACACGAGTGAGGGCGGCGGTTTGGGCGATGTTGAAGAAGACGAGGGCCGTACCCGTGACCAGCGCCACCCCGTAGAATTGTGCCGTCGTCAAGCGTCCCCACGCGGCGGCGAGCGGGACGGACCCTAGCGCCAGGGCGCGGGCCACATCGCAGCGGATCATCACCGCTTTCCGATTCCAGCGATCAATCAGCGCTCCGGCCGGGAGGGCCAGGACGATATAGGGGATAGCCTGCGCCGCGGCGATGAACCCCGCCTGCGCGGCCGAGTGCGTGAGCGCGAGCACGAGGAGCGGCAGAGCCAACGTCGAGATAGTACTGCCCAAGGTCGACACAGCCTGCCCGCTCCAGAGCAGCAAGAAATCCCCGTTGCGCCAGAGTGCACGGGGTAACGCGTCAGTGGCTCCCTCCTCATCAGCGACGTGTGTCATATGTCCCAGTGTAGCGGGCTATCGCGAGGACGACCTATTGTCCGTTCGCCGCTGTACACTAAGCCTATCTGTCTGTTGATGCGGCGCGAGGGGGGCCAGTGATGAGAGTGGACGGATTGATCGTAGGCCCACCGGGGGCGGGGAACATCATGGCCGTCGCCGCGCACCCGGACGACATCGAGAGTTGGTGCGCCGGCACGCTGGCGCGGGCCATCGACGACGGCGCTACGGTGCGGCTCTTGCTCGTGACGTCGGGCGACAAGGGGACGGATGACCCCCACGCCACCGCCGCCGCTGTCGCGCGTCGCCGTGAGGACGAGGCGCGGGAAGCGGCGCGCCGCCTGGGGATTGTCGAGGTCGCCTTCCTGCGGCATTCCGACGGCGAGGTAGAGGACACGCGGGCGCTACGCGGCGAACTGGTCGCGCGCATCCGCGCCTGGCGTCCCGCCGCGCTGTTCACCCACGACCCCGAGCGCCCCTACCCGCCGTACCTCAGCCATCGCGACCATCGCATCGTGGGCAGGGCCACGCTGGACGCGGTCTACCCGCTGGCGCGGGATCGCCTCTGCTTCCCCGAGCAGATCGCCTAGGGCCTGGAACCTCACGCCGTCCGGGACATCTGGTTATTCGCCAGTGTCCAACCCGACGCCTACGTCGACATCAGCGTCGGCTTCGCGCGCAAAATCGCGGCCCGCCTCGCGCACGAGAGCCAGACACACGACGCCGAAGCGTTGCGCGCCGGCTGGCGCGAACGGGCCGCCCGGATCGGCGCCGAGGCCGAGCTGCCGCTGGCCGAAGCCTTCGTGAAGCTCCACCTCGATTAGCGCTAACAGCCGGCGCCTATGAGGCGGCCAGCGACGTCCACTCGGTCATCAACTGGTCCAGTCGCGCCTGCGTTTCAGCGTAGGCCACGCCCAGCCGTCCCAATTCCGCGACATCGCCCGCGTCGCCAGCACCCTGTAATTGCCGGTCGTAGCGCGCCAACAGCGCTTCCAGCTCCGCGACCTGCTCTTCCAGTGCGCTCACCGGACGCTCGTTGTTGCGCGACGCCTTCTCACGCGACGCCTTTTTGTCGCGCGGCGGAGCGGCCTGACGCTGCCGCGTCGTTTCCTCCTTGAGGCGCAGCGCCTCACCTTCCCGCGCGGCCAGGAACTGCTGATACGTGCCCTCAAAGACATGCAGCCGCCCGTCGCGCAACTCCCAAATCTCCGTGGCCAGCCGGTCGACCAGATAGCGGTCGTGCGAGACCATCAACAGCGTGCCCTCGAATCCTTCCAGGCCATCCTGCAACACCTCCTGCGCGGGGATGTCGAGGTGGTTGGTCGGCTCGTCGAGTAGCAGCAGATTAACGCCATCGAGGGCCAGGATGGCCAGAGCCAGCCGCCCCCGCTCGCCGCCGCTAAGGGCCTTGACGGGCTTGTGCACGTCGTCGCCGCGGAAGAGATACTGCGCCAGATGGTTGCGCGCCTCCCCTTGCGACATATCGCGATGCGTCAACAATTCGTCGACAACCGTGTTGTCGCCGTTGAGGGCGTCGTGCGCCTGCGCGAAGTAGCCGATCTTGAGCCCCGCTCCCGGCTGCACCGCGCCCGCGACCGGCGGCAATTGCCCCAGCACGGTGCGCAGGAAGGTCGTCTTGCCCGAGCCATTGGGACCGATCAACGCGACGCGTTCCATCCGCCGCAGTTCCACATCTTTGGACTCATACAGCGCCTTGTCCCCATACCCGACGCGCAGCCCCTTCGTGCGCAGCACGATGTCACCGCTGCGGCCGGATGTCTTGAGGCGCATGCGCAGGACGGGTGGCCGTACCAGCGGCGACTTGATGGCTTTGAGGCGCTGGTGCGCCTCTTCGACCGCCATGAGGTGCACTTTGTCGACGCCCTTCTGCTCCAACGCGCCCAGCACACCGTGACGCTCGATGGCGACGAGGTCGCGGCTGAGCCGTTTGAGCTTGCCCTTGGCCTCGTCGAACTTGCGCCAGGCGATGTAGCGCCGCACCAGCTCCATCTCACGCCACAGCCGCTCCATCTCCGTGTCGTACAGCTGCTGGTTGCGCTCCCAGCGCTCCTGTCGCTGCTGGACGTAGGCGCTATAGTTGCCGCGGTAGCTCTCGATGTGCGCCGGACCCATCTCCCACACGCGGTCAACCACCGTATCGAGGAAATAGCGGTCGTGGCTGGTGATCAGCAACGCGCCCGACCACGCCCGCAGTGTCGTCTCGAGCCACTCGATCGCGCCGACATCCAGGTGATTGGTCGGCTCGTCGAGGATCAGCAGGGTCGGCTGCTCCAGCAGCAAGCGCGCCAGCAGCGCGCGCGTCTTCTGGCCGCCGCTCAACACGCTCAACGGCAGGCCCCACTGCTCTTGAGAGAAGCCCAGGCCCTCCAGCGTCTGCCGGATGCGCACGTCATAGTCGTAGCCGCCGGCTTGCTCGAACGCCTCCTGGGTCTCACCGTACGCCGCCATCAAGTCGTCCGAGTAATCGCCCGCAGCCATGCGCCCTTCCATCTCGCGCAGCCGCTCCGCCTGCTCCCGCACCTGAGCGAAGGCGGTCAGCATCTCGTCATAGACGGAATGCTCGCGGCCGGCGAAAGCCTCGACGGCCTCCTGGCGCAGGTAGCCCACGCGCGTGCCCTGCACACGGTGGACTGTCCCGGTCGTGGGCGCGCTGACGCCGGCCAGGATACGCAACAGCGAGGTCTTGCCGATCCCATTGGGACCGACCAGCCCGACCCTGGCGTCGTCGGGCAGATCGATGCTGAGGCCGGCGAACACGTCGCGCGCGCCGAACGACAGGCCAAGATTATAAGCGTTGATGATAGACATAGTTTCCCTCCCGCTCTTGCGCGGTCTTAAATACGGCCCTCACCCCCCGACCCCCTCTCCCTGACGCGGGAGAGGGGGAGCCGCCCTTTCAACTCGTTTAAACGATGATTAGTAAAGCAAACAAAAAGGCCGTGGGACTTCGTAGTGTCCCACGGCCTCGGCATCACGCCAGCGCTGATGGCGCTTTACATTATGTCAAATTGCTCATGGGCACAGTCCCCCCCTGGTCAGGCGTGCGACTATTCTCGCCGTCCTGATCGTAGACGTGGTACCCACTGGCTCCATTGGTTGGTCACTCCTATAAAAGTGCCGCTGTCCATTAATACCATAACACACCGGGCGCGTCCGATGCAAAACGCGCCAACGGCCACACGCGGAGATGGTAAACTATCATGTATGAAACAGGCGACGATTACCATCAACAATTTTTGGTAGGGATACCGCGATGGAACCGATCATACGCGCCCGCCGCCAAGACGAGATTGCTATGTGTGTGGCGCTGCTGGCTGACGTTCATGTCGTAGACGGCTACCCCACACGATGGCCGACGGACCCACACGACTGGCTGACGCCAAAGAACCTGCTGGCGGCCTGGGTCGCGGAGGACAAAGGCGCCCTCCTGGGCCATGTGGCGCTCTGTGCCGCCACGGGCGATGCGGCCGCCCCCGTGTGGTCCGCGGCCTCTGGCCTCCCGGCGGACCAGATAGCGGCCGTCGCCCGGTTGTTCGTTGCCCCGAGCGCTCGCGGTCGCCGTCTGGGCGCGGCCCTGCTGGCCGCGGCATGCGCCGAGGCTTATTCTCGTCGTCTACGCCCAGCCCTCGATGTCGTTGATCACGATAGCGCGGCGATGGCGCTGTACGAGCGCGCCGGATGGCAACGCATTGCAAGCGCCCCGGCCCCATGGACGCTTGCGAACGGCGAGCGCCCTGTGCTCCACTACTACCTGGCGCCTCCCCAACCATTGATGGCGTCGATCGGACACTAGGGCGCGCGTCGCGCCAGCCGTGAACAATAGTGGCGGAGCGCCAGGTGATGCCCGTGCATAGGATTGGCTTGGCGCCATTACGGCCGTTAGCGCGGGTGACGACCTGGCGCAACCTCCACGGATCGCTGGTCAGTAATAATCGGGCGCACTCTTAACGGCCCTTTCGCAAGCGGTATCGCGATTATTTTCGCCCCATGCGCAACTGGAATAGGCAAATACCCTCCTGTTACGGGGCTTAATGCTTTAAGCCCCGTCGACAATGCCACCGGTTGTCGATGGCCGGCCGCCTTCATGATGATAGGCGCGCCGCAGGCAGCAAGAAAGACGGTAACGACGGCGGTAGAGCGAAACAGGCGATTCCGATGTATAGCCATAGCACGACACCTCAATGATGCGCTGATACTCATCCTGTCTACTGGTTAATAACGAGTGACAGATGGTTTTAGTAACGACCCGGCCTCTGCCCTAACTTGGTCAAGCCGAAACCGAATGCGCCACTAACCGCCGTGAGCCCAGCCAGCGCGTCGGCGGTCGTAACCACCGTGGCGAACTCGCCGTGCAGGCTGGCCAGCGCGAGGTCGTGGACGGTCGTGGCGTCATAGCGTCGTCCATCGGGGCCGGTGCGGTCGAAGGTGGCCGTGGCGTCGGACACGACGTAGGCCGTGAAGCCGAGGTTGCCGGCCATGCGCGTGGTCGTGGAAACGCAGTGGTCGGTGGTCAGGCCGGCGATGACCAGCGTCGTCACGCCCGCCGCGCGTAGCCGCGCCTCCAGGCCGGTCCCGATGAACGCGCTGTTGACGCTCTTCTCGACGACCGGCTCGCCGGGCAGCGGCCGCGCCGCGTCCTTGATGGCGTAGCCGGGCTGACCGGGCCGCAACGGCGAGCCCTCCTCATTGGAAAGATGTCGGACATGGATGATCGGCCGCGACGTATCTCGCCAGGCGTCAAGCAGCCGCGCGATGTTGTCCTCGGCGCCAGGGTTATTGCGCCGTCCCCAGCAGGGGTCGTCGAAGCCCTGCTGCACGTCGATGATAAGCAAAGTCGTGTCTGGCGGCAACTGGATCTGGATCATTGGGCCTCCCACAAGACTATGCGCGCGCCCGCCCCAACACCACCAGTACGACGCCGGCCAAAATGACTGGCATCGCCAGCAACTCCACCAGCGTCACGCGCTCCCCCGCCAGTGCGGCGCCGAGGCCGACGGCGACGAGCGGGTTGACGTAGGCGTAGCTCGTCGCCAGCGTCGGCGGCACATGGCGCAACAGGTAGGTGTAGGAACTGAACGCGATAAGCGAACCGAACACGGTGAGATAGAGCAGCGCGCTCATAGACGACACGGATGGGACGCCATGTATCCGCTCACCGAACACCGCGCCGCACAGCAACAGCAACACGCCGGCGCCCAGCATCTCGACCGCCGTGCCCATCATGCCCTCCGGCAGCGTCAGATGCCCGCTCCAGACCGAGCCTAGCGCCCAACTTGCCGCCGCTAACAACAGCGTCAGCGCGCCAATCGGGTTGGCCCGCAGATCGCCCTGGACATTGAGCAGGACGATACCGGCAAAGCCGAGCGCCAGGCCGCCCCACTCCAGCCGACGCGGCCAGCGCCGCCACAGCCCCCCGAAGAGCACCGCCCAGAGCGGCACCGTCGCCACGCCCAGCGCGGCTAGTCCCGACGAAACGCGCTGCTCGGCCAGCGCCACACCACCGTTGCCGCCCACCAGTAGGAGCGCCCCGACCAGCACCGCCGCCGTGCTCCGTTTAAGAGTTGGTAGGGGCGCGCCGCGCGCCCGTAGGTAGAGCAACTGCGCGCCGCCCGCGACGACAAAGCGCAGCCCCGCCATGATGAACGGCGGGAACCCCTGCAACGCGAAGCGCATCGCCAGGTAGGTCGATCCCCACACGACGTATACGGCGAACAGCGTCAGCAAGACCATCGACCGCTCACTAGCGAATACAGGGAGAGCATACCGTGCGCGCGCCTGCCTTAGCATGACGCGCCTCCCAGGGGTCCATCGCCGAGCGCCGCTTGCGTATATTCGGCGGGTGCGAAGAAAACGACTATGGTGAGCTCTTCGGCGATGGTGTGGAAGCGGTGCTCGACACCGGCCGGCACGTAGACGATCGCGCCAGGGCCCACATCTCTGTCTTCCGTACCAACCAGGATACGCCCACGGCCGGACGCGACGTAATACACCTCGTCCTCACTATGCGGCTGCTGCAGGTCGACCCCCTCGGCCGGCAGCACGTACAAGCCAACGCTGAGCGCCGGCACGCGCAAGAACTCCACATAGGGACGCTCCGACGCGTCCCGCGCGGCAACCAGGTGGGCAAGGTCGAACTGCTGCATACGTATCTCCTCCATCCTCTTTATGATAAGGGGTAGTAGCGCACATATGAATACACAACAAAAAGTGATACAGTAAAAATGGCGAATAATGGGGGGATAAAAATAGAAATGACCCTTGATAACAATAGGCTGCTCGATCCGACGAGTTGGCACATTCTGAGTCTGCTGCAAGAGGACGCGCGGCTGTCGTATAACGAGCTTGGACGGCGCGTGGGGCTCACGCCGCCGGCTGTCGCGGAACGCGTGCGCCGCATGGAAGACGCCGGTGTCATCGCGGGGTACCATGCCGACGTGCGGCCGGATAAGATTGGTCTGCCACTGATGGCTATCATCCGCATCAACGCGGCCGGCGGACGATGCGTGGCTGTGGCCGGCCTGTCCACGACCATACCCGAGATCGTGGAGTGCCATCGCATCACGGGCAACGACTCGTATATCATGAAAGTCGCCGTCGCCGACGTGGCGCATCTAGAAGCGCTGCTCGACCGCCTGACGCCCTACGGCGACCTCACGACCTCGATCGTCCTGTCCTCGCCAGTCATGCGCCGATCCATCAGCCAACCGAGCGCGGAGACCAAACGAATGTGATCGAGGGCGCTGCGATCGTCGTGAGCTGCACGCGTTCTCCGGTGGCCACTCAGGCGACGTCAACCGCGCCCAAGCGTGCGGCGAGGGCCGACGCCACGTCCTTGCCGCCGGGTCATCGCCCGCCACAGCCGCGCTCGTGCCGTGACCACAAAGGGTCGCGCGCGTGTCGGCGTCTGATGCGGGGTGGGCGACGGCGCGGATGTCGGTGCGGTGGCTTGCAGGGGGGTCAGCCCGTCCCGCAGGGCGCCGCGACAGCGGCGGTCTGCACGCACGCACGACCGAGGTTCTCGATCAGCGTGGCATCGCCGATCGGTTCCTTTCGCAGGGGCAGGTGGCTCAGGTTGCCGGGTTCGCCTGGATTCCTTTGGACATCAGCGACTTTCCGACGCGGCACAACGACGGGCTCGCGCTGTGGCAGAACCACATCGAGCGCATCCTGGCTGGCTGGGTGGGCGAGCTGGCGGCGCCGATCCATCGCGAACGTGCGGTGACCGGTTTCGCGCAGGACGACACCGGCGTCGGCGTCGCGCTGTCCGACGGCCAGTCGCTACGGGCGGAGTATCTCGTCGGCTGCGACGGAGGACGCAGCGTGGTCCGCAAGGCCGCCGGCATCGACTTCGTCGGGTGGGATCCCTCGATCAGCCACCTGATCGCCGAGGTCGAGCTGGCCGAGGAGCCGGACTGGGGCCTACGCCGCGACGCGCTCGGGATCCATTCCTTGAGCAGGATGGGGGATGGGGTCCGGTGAGACGCGGTGACACTCTTTAGAGAACGCACAAGGGAGGGCGCGGATGAGCCGCTACGTGTTGGATTTCCAGGAGATCGACCAGACGCAGGTCGCGGTCGTCGGCGGCAAGGGCGCGCGCCTGGGGGAGCTTTCGCGGATCGAAGGCCTCCGCGTGCCGGCTGGCTTTTGCGTGACGACGGACGCCTTCCAGCGGATCATGGCGGACGCGCCGTCGATCGATGATCGGCTCGATCGGCTATCGCGCCTGAAGCCGGACGACCGGGAGGCGATCCGCGCGCTCAGCGCGGAGATCCGCCGGACCCTCGCAGGGATCGCCATCCCCGACGATCTGGCGGCGGCGATTACCCGCCCGCTCGCCCGGCTCGGCGAGCAAACCGCCTGCGCCGTCCGATCCAGTGCGACGGCGGAGGACTTGCCGACGGCCTCCTTCGCGGGCCAGCAGGACACGTACCTGAACGTCGTGGGGCCGGCGGCGATCCTCCCGCACGTCAGCCGGTGCTGGGCCTCGCTCTTCACCGAGCGGGCCGTGATCTACCGCCTGCGGAACGGCTTGGACCACCGGAAGGTCCACATGGCCGTGGTCGTGCAGCAGATGGTCTTCCCGCAGGCGGCCGGCATCCTTTTCACGGCCGACCCCGTCACGGGCAACCGGAAGGTCGCCTCCGTGGAGGCCAGCTTCGGCCTCGGCGAGGCCCTGGTCTCCGGCTTGGTGAACGCGGACGTCTACAAGGTGCGGGACGGTGCGGTCGTCGCCAAGGCGGTTGCCGCCAAGCAGCGTGCCATCCACGCCTCGCCGGCAGGCGGGACGCAGGAACAGGCGATCGAGCCGGAGCGGCAGGAGCAGCCAGCGCTGACGGATGCGCAGGTCGTGCGGCTCGCGCAGATGGGTCGGCGGATCGAAGCGCACTTCGGCCGCCCCCAGGACATCGAATGGCTCCTGGTCGACGACGAGTTCCAGATCGTCCAGAGCCGGCCGATCACCACGCTGTTCCCCATCCCCGAGGCCGCCGACCGAGAGAACCACGTGTACGTCTCAGTCGGTCATGGGCAGATGATGACCGAGGCGATGAGGCCCCTGGGGGTCTCCGTGTGGCAGCTGACGGCCATGGCGCCGATGCACGAGGCCGGTGGCAGGCTGTTCGTCGACGTCACCCAACGACTGGCTTCGCCGACGACTCGGGTAGGTCTCCTAGAGGTCATGGGGAGAGGCGATCCGCTGATCGGGGATGCGCTGCAGACCATCCTCGACCGCGGCGACTTCATCCGGTCGCTCCCGGACGCCGGTCCCGGCGGGGCGCCGGCGGGCGCCGCGCCAGCCCCGATCGACACCGATCCGGCGATCGTCACCGAGCTGATCGAGCGCAACCGGGTCTCGATCGCCGCCCTGAAGCGCGACATCCAGACGAAGTCCGGGCCAGCGCTGTTCGACTTTCTGCTGGAGGCCTTCAAGGAGCACAAGCGAGTCCTCGGCGATCCGCTGAGCCATCGGGCGATCATGGCGGGGATGCAGGCCACGTGGTGGCTCAACGAGCAGCTGGAGGCGTGGCTGGGCGAGAAGAACGCGGCCGACACGCTCACGCTGTCCGTCCCCCACAACGTCACGTCGGAGATGGGGCTGGCGCTGCTGGCCGTCGCGGACGTGATTCGCCCGCATCCGCACGTCGTGGGGTTCCTGCAGCACGTCGAGGACGAGGGTTGCGAGGACGAGGGCTTCCTGGACGAGCTGCCCACGCTCACGGGCGGCCGGGAAGCGCGAGACGCCATCCGGGCCTTCCTCGACAAGTACGGCATGCGCTGCGTCGGTGAGATCGACATCACGAGGCCGCGTTGGAGCGAACGCCCCACCACGCTCGTGCCCATGATCCTCGGCAACATCAAGAACTTCGAGCCGGGCGCCGGCGAGCGGCGCTTCGAACAAGGGCGGCAGGAGGCCTGGAAGAAGGAACAGGAGCTGCTAGAGCGCTTGCGGGCCTTGCCGGACGGGGAGCGGAAGGCCGAAGAGGCCAAGCGGATGATCGACCGGGTCCGCACCTTCATCGGGTACCGGGAGTATCCGAAGTACGGCATCGTCAGCCGCTACGTCGTCTACAAGCAGGCCTTGCTCGAAGAAGCCGAGCGCCTCGTGCAGGCCCACGCGCTTCGTGAGAAGGAAGACATCTTCTACCTCACGTTCCAGGAGCTCCACGAGGTCGTGCGTACGCACCAATTGGATGACCAGCTCGTCCGCCAGCGCAAGGACGCGTTCAGGTCGTATCAGGCGCTCACGCCGCCCCGGGTGCTCACGTCGGACGGCGAGGCCGTCGCCGGGTCGTACCGCCGCGAGGACATGCCGGCCGGCGCGCTGGTCGGCTTACCGGTGTCCGCCGGGACCGTCGAGGGGCGGGCCCGCGTCGTCCTGGACATGGCGGAGGCCGACCTCGAACCGGGCGACATCCTGGTCACCGCCTACACGGACCCCAGCTGGACGCCTCTGTTCGTCGCGATCGGGGGCCTGGTGACGGAGGTGGGGGGCCTGATGACCCATGGCGCGGTGATCGCACGGGAGTACGGCTTGCCGGCCGTCGTGGGGGTGGAGCATGCCACCCGGCTGATCCGGGATGGGCAGCGGATCCGCGTGCATGGAACGGACGGGTACGTCGAGATCCTGCCTTAGCGGGCCAGCCCGACAGGTAGCCGGGCGGCACGTGGTCGGTCAGCCAGACGCCGTTGGCGGTCTGGCAGAAGGCGTGGCCGGCCGCGTGCTAGCACAGAACGTGCACAGATGTAATAAGTGCCGTGGGCGAGCGAGAACACACTTTATAATGACGTGGGCCTGCAACTGACGTCGCATGGCAAACGACGGCGACTGACGTCGCTTGGGTACGGCTGTAACCTGTATAGCCAAGTACCTCTATCGCGAAGTCAGGCGCTTTAGTGCCCGTGGTTTGCCATGCGACGTCAGTCGCAGGCTCCGGCCGTGAGAGGAGGCATAAACGTGGAGAGTGGAGCACGCTACAGCGCGGCGATCCTGACCGTGAGCACGAAGGGCGCGCGCGGTGAGCGCGACGACGAGAGCGGGCGCGTCGCTCAGGAGTTGCTGGAAGCCAATAACTTCGATGTGAGCGCGCGTCTCATCGTCACCGATGATCGCGGCGAGGTTGCGGCGGTCCTGCGCCGGTGGTGCGACGAGGACGGCTACGCGCTCGTCGTGACGACAGGCGGTACCGGCCTCAGCCCGCGCGACGTCACGCCCGAGGCTACGGCCGATGTGATTGAGCGCCCCGTCCCCGGCTTGCCTGAGATGATGCGCGCGCTGACGCTCCAGAAAACACCCACGGCGGCGCTCTCGCGGGCTACGGCGGGAACACGCGGACGCACGTTGATCGTCAACTTGCCAGGGTCACCCAAAGGGGTGCGCGAATGCCTCGACGCTATCTTGCCCGTGCTGCCCCACGCCCTTGCCATCCTGCGCGGCGATGTCGGCGAACATAGGCCGTCGTGATACAATTATGCCTACAGCGAGTCGATGGTCGATGGTCGATAGTCGATAGTGGACCGCGAGGGCAAACCAGTCTACAGACCCTGCCACCCCCGACCATCGACCATCGACCATCGACCATCGACCATCGACCATCGACCTATTACTGGAGGAACACATGTCCGGACACTCGAAATGGAGCCAGATCCGCCGGCAAAAGGGCGTCAACGACGCGCGGCGGGGTCAGCTGTTCACACGACTGGGGCGTGAGATTACCGTCGCCGCGCGCTCGGGTACGCCCGACCCCGACGCCAACTTCCGTCTGCGCCTGGCCATCCAGAAGGCGCGCGACAACAACATGCCCCTGGAGAATATCCAGCGCGCCATCCAGCGCGCGGCTGGCATCGGTGAGGGCGCGCACCTCGATGAGATCACTTATGAGGGCTATGGACCCAACGGCGTGGCTATCCTCGTGGAGGCTGTGACCGACAACCGCAACCGCACTGTCGCCGAGGTGCGCAACGTATTTTCGCGTAACGGCGGGAACATGGGCGAGACCGGCTCCGTCGCCTGGATATTCGAGCCACGCGGAGTCATCTCGATCGACGCCGACGGCAAGAGCCCCGAGGACATCGAGCTGGTCGCCATCGACGCGGGAGCCATCGACGTCAACGTCGATGGCGCGGACGTCACGGTCTATACCGAGCCGGGCGCCCTCGACGACATACGCCGCGCGCTGGCTGAACGCTTCAAAGTCACGGACGCCGAGGCCACGGTCATCCCGCAGACAACCGTCGAACTCGACAGCGAGAAGGCCCCCCAGGTTCTCAAGCTCATCGAACGGCTCGAAGACCTCGACGATATCCAGCGCGTGCACGCCAACGTCGATCTCAGCGAAGAGTTGATGGCCGAGTACGAGAACGCGAGTCGATAGTCGGAGGCGCTCGTGCTGACCCTCGGTATTGATCCCGGCACGGCGATCATGGGCTATGGGTTCGTGACCGTCGCCGACCGTGGCGGGGCGCTCACGGTCGGCGACTATGGCGTGTTAACAACGCCGAAGGGGACGCCGCCCGCGGAGCGCCTGTGCTCGCTGCACGCGCGGCTGGTCACACTCATCGCGGAACACCGCCCCGACGCCGTCGCCGTGGAAGAGTTATTCTTTAATACGAATGTACGCACGGCCATCGCCGTTGGGCAGGCGCGCGGTGTCGCGCTGCTCGCGGCGGCGCAAGCGGGGGTACGCGTGTACGAATATACGCCGCCGCAAGTGAAGGGCGCCGTCGTCGGCTATGGTCGAGCGACTAAGGAACAGGTACAACTCATGACCACCACGCTACTACATCTGCGCGCCGTGCCGCGCCCCGACGACGCCGCCGACGCCCTGGCTGTCGCCATCTGCCATGCCCATAGCGCGCGGATCGGCGCTTTGACGGACAGCGCCACGCGATGACACGTCATACCTTGCTCCATACTCAGCCCCGAGTGACGCGATGATCGAGCGCGTGCGCGGCCGCGTGGAGGAGCGCGGCATCGATTGGGTCGTGCTGGGCATGGGACCCATCAGCCTACGCATCAATACGACGGGTTCTACCTTGAACGCCCTGGGTGAGCAGGACGCCGATGTAACCCTGCTCACCCACCTATATATCCGCGAGGATATCATGGCGCTCTACGGCTTTGGTTCGCGCGAGGAGCGCGAGGTGTTCCTGCGCCTGATCGGCGTCTCGGGAGTCGGGCCACGCGCGGCTCAACTGATGCTCACGGTGCTCTCGCCGGCCGCTGTATACGACGCGATCGAGGGCGAAAAGATCGACGCGCTGACGCGCGTGCCCGGAATCGGGCGAAAAACGGCCCAACGCGTTATATTGGAACTGAAAGGCAAGCTCGTGGGCGTTGGAGCGCCCACGAGTGATGCGTCCAGCGGGGGCGCGTCGCCCGCGTCGTCCACCTCGGGGGACAACGAACTCGCCGCCGTGCTGGTAGGATTGGGGTATTCCGCGGCGGAAGCGGCCGAGGCGCTCCGTAGTGCGCCGCCACAGGGAGGGCTCAGCGATGAGGACAGACTCCGCGCCGCGCTCCGATACTTCGCCACGTCCTGACGATGCGCCCGTGACGTCACAGGTCGGCACGGACGTGCGGCTTAGGGGCGAGGCGGAGAGCATGGCGCCGCCGCATGGCGCCGCCGGCACGGCTGTTATGCCGGAGGCGACGCCTATCGCGGGGGGGGCGGCGAGAATCACGGCGATCTCACCGCGCGCCGCGCGCCGTCCACTCTCGCCGCGGGCGCGTCTCTACCTGGCGCTCGGCGTTGTCGTCGTCGTCGCGCTGTTTCTGACGGCGGCGCGCTCGGTGCTGCAGCCCTTCATCTGGGCCGCCGTCCTCGCCTACATCCTCAACCCGGTCGTCGGTATGGTCGAGACGCGCTTGCGGCTGCGCCATGGGGTCAGCGTGGGGCTAGTCGTGCTTGTCCTGGTGGGTCTCGCCGCTTGGGGCGTGACGACAGCGGTCGGCACGCTACGCAACGACGTCGTGGCCTTCGCCAACAGCCTGGCGCTCATCAACAACTATATCACCACGAGCTATCTACCCAACGCGGGGACACCAACGATACTGGGTATCCCCATACAGGTCACGCAGATCGTGCGCAACGCGCAGGCGGCTATCATCGACTCACCGCGGCTGCTGCTCCATGGTGGGCTATCGGCGGCCACGGGAACCCTCGGCGTCTTGTTGCAGTTTCTCACTTTTATCCTCAGCACCATTTACCTGCTGCTCGACGGGGCGCGTCTGCGCGGGTGGGTGCGGGCGCGTATTCCGGCGGCCCAGCGCAACGATGTGGGGGGACTCGGCCGCGACATCAGTAAGGTTTTGAGCGAGTACCTACGCGCCGAAGTCATCCTGATCCTCATTATGTCGACGGCCAGCCTGATCGTTCTCTCCATCCTGGGTGTACGCTTCGCCATCGTCCTCGCGCCTATCGTCGGGTTCCTCGAAATCTTCCCAATCATCGGCCCCTTCTTCGCCATCGCCATGGTGACGCTCGTCGCCCTTATTGGACCGCCTGGGTTCGGGCTGCAACGTCTCGGCTTCGCCCTGATCGTCGCCCTCGTCTTCTTTATCATGCGCCAGATCGAAGACTACTTGGTCATCCCCAACGTCGTCGGGCACGCCGTCAAGCTGCATCCCGTGCTCATCCTATTCGCACTGCTCAGCGGCGCGACGCTCGGCGGCATCCTGGGTATGTTCCTGGCCGTCCCGGTCACAGGAGCGCTCAAAGTGTTAGGAAATTACATCTATGATCGTCTCGTCGACTAGTACTAGTAGCGCCCGCGCCGACTCATCCAGCAACCCCGGCGCCCCGATCCCCATGGGCAGACCCGGTATCCTGGCGCGCTACGGCCATCTCCTGCCGCTCACGGCGGCCACTCCCGCCCTCACGCTTGGCGAAGGGAATACGCCACTCATACGCGCTCCCGCCATCGAGCGCCAGACAGGGCTCGACCGCGTGTTCCTCAAGTGCGAGGGCGCCAACCCCACCGGCTCGTTCAAGGACCGCGGCATGGTCCTCGCCGTAGCTAAGGCGGCCGAGGACGGAGCCCGCGCGGTCGTCTGCGCCTCAACGGGCAACACCAGCGCCGCCGCCGCCGCCTACGCCGCGCGCGCGGGCCTCAGCGCCCTCGTGCTCATCCCTGACGGCTACGTCGCCCTGGGCAAGCTGGCTCAGGCCCTCGCCTACGGCGCGCGCGTGCTCTCCATCCAGGGCAACTTCGATGACGCGTTGCGCCTGGTGCGCGAACTCGACGCGCACGGCGGCGTCACGGTCGTCAACTCGATCAACCACTACCGCCTGCAAGGCCAGCAGACCGCCGCCTGGGAGATCTGCGACGAACTCGGCGCGGCGCCTGATATCCTGGCCATCCCGGTCGGCAACGCCGGCAATATCTCGGCCTACTGGATGGGCTTCCGCCGCTACCGCGACGACGGCCTTATCCCCACCCTCCCCTGCATGTACGGCTTCCAGGCCGAGGGCGCGGCGGCGATCGTGCGCGATACCGTCATCGCCGAACCGGCCACGCGCGCCACGGCGATCCGTATCGGCAACCCGGCCAGCCGCCATCTCGCCACGGCCGCGCGCGACGAGTCGGGCGGCCTGATTGAGGCCGTCACCGACGACGAGATAACGGCGGCCTACGAGCTATTGGCCCGTGAAGAGGGCGTCTTTGCCGAACCCGCCTCGGCCGCCTCCGTGGCTGGCCTGCTCAAGCTGGCGCGCCTGAGCCGCCTGCCGCGCGGCGGGACCGCCGTGTGCGTGCTGACGGGGCACGGACTCAAAGACCCTGCCTTCGCCGTCGAGCGCGCGCCCGCCGCCCCCGTGATCGCGCCCACCCTCGACGCGATCCTGGCCGTGGCCGGGCTGTAGCAACAAACGAAGCCTGAGACTGAAGTCGCATGGCAAACTACCGCGACTGAAGTCGCCGAAAATGTTAGCGCTACACGTTACATGCGGCGGGCATGTGCTATAACGGGCAAGACACTTCAGTGTCCGTGGTCTGCCATGCGACTTCAGTCGCAGGTCGACGACGCCCACCATTCCAAATAGGGCAGGAAAAATACGCGTGACCGATACCAACGCCGTGACCCATACCGACCCTAAGATCATGCCATCGGCCAGCGCGACTAGCGACGCCCTGGCCGCCGCGCGCGTGGCGGGGCAGACGATCGTGCTGACCAACGGCGTCTTCGACCTGCTGCACGCCGGCCATGTACGCTACCTACAGGAGGCGCGCGCGCAAGGCGACCTGCTCATCGTCGGCATGAACGGCGACGACTCGGTACGCCGCCGCAAAGGCCCCGAGCGTCCGCTCGTACCGCTGGAGGATCGCATGACCGTCGTCGCCGCGCTGGCCTGCGTCGACCTCGTCGTGCCCTTCCACGAGGACATCGCGAGCGACCTTGTCGCGCGGCTGCGTCCCAACATCTACGTCAAAGGCGGCGACTACGACCCCGCCGCCCCGCCCGACACGCCCGGCTACCTGCCTGAAGCGGCCGTCTGCCGCAGCTACGGCGGCCGTGTCGCCGTGCTTTCGTTCCTGCCCGGCCGCTCCACCAGCGCATTGGTGCGGCGTATCACGGCGCAACGCGAAGCGTAATGAGCGATACCATGAATAATCGCGACAATGTTGGCATTTACTGGCAAAATGGGGACGCCACTCTAGCTGACGCGCTTAACAGTCTAAGTACAGGCAATCACGATGGAGTACTTTTACACCTGGACACACCTTCCATCTCCCCGTCAATACGGCCGCATCCCTTCGCATCTTTCGATGCGTTTGAGGAGACGTTGCACGACGCGTGGAAAGCCGCGCTGTCCCAACTTCCGACCACAGTGATCGGCCAACGACAAAGCCTTCAGACGTTTATCTTTTTGCTACAAGAAGGCGAAAGCGGCGCGATCGCGCAAGCAACGCATATTCTGGACATCCTAGGGAAGACTAGCGGCCCCAACCTGCTGGTCTGGCGTTTAGTGCTCTCGCCCGTGGTTTGCCCTTGGGACCATGCGCTCACTCTAGCTGAATGGGCTGCGCTCGACGGCCCCGCGCCGACAGACCACAGCGCTGTTCTGTGGGTCGAAGGCAATCTCGCATCCCCGTCGGTACGCATTGTAACGTCAGACATACCGCGAGAGGCTTTCGGACGGGCGTAGAATGACCAATGCCGAGCAAAAACCAGAAATCTAAGTTAGCTGTCACGGCGCCTCACCTACCCCAAAAGCCAGCCGTAACGGAGCTACCCGACGGCCATCGCGGTCGCGTGGGGCATGGGTATGGAGATCAAAGCCAAGGGGTACTTGCCGATCACGGCATCTACTCCGAAATCGTCCTCGCGCACGCGCAATTGGCAGGACAGGCCGCGCGCGATGTCACCTTCGAGGAAGCGCGGTTCGAACGCGTGCGGCTAAATGGATCACGCCTGAGCGCGTTACATGTGCGCGACGCTCGCTTCGACACCTGCGATCTGGCCGAGGCTGACTGGTCCAAGGCACAGTTGACCCGCGTCGAGATTGTCGAAAGCCGCTTGCTGGGCTTCAAGGCCGGCGAGGCGCGCATCCAGGACACCGTCTTCAGAGACTGCAACGGCGCGCTCGCGCTGTTTTGGTCCGCGACGTTCAAGCGCGTGCGCTTCGAGCGCTGCGACCTGCATGAGGCGTCTTTCCACGATGCGGATCTCTCCGGCGTTGTATTCGACCGCTGCGACCTGCGCGACGCCGCTATGCAAGGTGCGAAGCTGGCTGGCGCCGACTTCAGGGGGTCACAGATCGACGGGTTGAAGGTCGGGGCGGACGACCTGCGCGGCGCCATCATCGACCCCGCGCAAGCCGTCGCCTTCGTCCAGCTACTCGGACTCGTCGTGCGGTGGGAAGAATAGCCTGCGTACCTCTCTGACTACCGGCTACTGGCTACTACGTCCGCTGGACGGCCTGGACCAACTCGCCCTCCTGGGCCATCGGCGCGAAGCCGATCAGCTTGTCGTCGGGCTCCACGACCGTATCGGGGGTGGGGATAACCGTCTCACTGCCGCGCATGATCAGTGAGATGGTGCTGTTGGGCGGCAGATGCAGATCGCCGACGCGGCGGCCGATGAGCGGCGAGTTGGTGAGCGCGTTGAGCTCGACGATCTCCATGCCAATTGAGCGCAGGTGCACCAGGGGAATAAAGGGCCGGCTGGGCAGTTCCTGCTCGATCAGCGACAGGATCAGCTTGGTCGAACTCACGGTCACGTCGATACCCAACCGATGGAAGAGTTCCTCATTCTGCGGGTTGTTGACGCGCGCGATCGTGCGCGGCACGTTGAAACGCCGTCGCGCCACCTGACAGATGACCAGATTGTCCTCGTCGTCGCCCGTCACGGCGATCACAATGTCGGCGCGATTCACCCCCGCGCGCTCCATCGTCACAGCCTCGTCGGCCTGCCCGCGCATCACGGAGCCCTCACCGAGCTGACCGGCCGCCTGTTGAGCCCGCTTATAGTCGCGCTCGATGACCAAAACCTCGTGCCCGTCAGCTAGCAACTCCTTGCCGAGGTAATACCCGACCTTGCCGGCGCCGGCGATGATGATGTACATGTCTCCTCCAGTTGCCAGTTGCCAGTTGCCAGTTGCCAGAGGGCGCCGCTACTAGTTGGATGAAACCGACCTGCTACGCGTGCTACCTCATTTCTGGCAACCGACAACTGACTACTGGTTACTCGTCACTATCTCTTCAAGCAAACGGGCGCCCTCTTCGGTTGGGCAGATTGTCTCGAGGCCGAGTTCGTGGTAAGTATCTTCGCGGTCGTGATCATAGATGCGGGTGATCACGCGCGGAACGTGGAACAACTCACGCGCCATCTCGCTGCCCATGATGTTCGCGTTGTCGAAATTGGTCAACGCGGCAAAGGCGTCGGCCTGTTCAATGCCGGCCCTCGCAAGCACATCAGGGTCGTCGCCCGGCCCGACAACGGTGCGTCCCGAGAACTCGGGAGACAGGCGCTCAAAGGCGTGGACCGATTGGTCAATGATCGTGATCTCATGCTCACGGTGCATGGTGTTGGCGAGGTGCGCGCCCACGCGCCCGCAGCCCATAATGACGATACGCATAGCTCGATGATAGCACAGGCGGAGGTATACTAAAGGAGTATTTTCGATCTGGCTCGACCTAGATGGACCATAACGCTATGCGCGTGTCCGACTACGATTACGACCTGCCCCCACGCCTCATCGCCCAAACGCCCGTCGAACCGCGTGACAGCGCACGGCTGCTCGTGCTGGACCGCGCGACGGGCGGCATGAACCACCACATTTTCCACGACCTGCCCGACCTGCTGCGTCCCGGCGACGTACTCGTCGCCAACAACAGCCGCGTGCTGCCCGCACGGCTCTACGGGCGGCGCGCCGGGTCGGGCGGCGCCGTCGAAGTACTGCTGCTGCGCGAAGATGAGAAGGCCGGCCCCGACGTGTGGATCGCGCTGGTCCGTCCCGGCCGGCGCATCCGTCCCGGCGAGACGCTCCTGCTCGACGGCCAGCCTCAGACTGCCGGCGCCAGTCCACTGACTGCCAAACCGACAGCTAGCGTCGTATCTACTGGGAGCGCTGACGCGCCCAACAAGCCGCCCTTGCTCACGGCCACTGTCCTCGATAGCCTAGAGGGCGGTGAGCGGCGGCTGCGGCTGCACGCCGCCGAGGGCACGGTCCGCGCGGCCATTCACCGCGTCGGCGTGACGCCGCTACCTCCCTACATCCACGCGCCCCTGCGCGACCCCGAGCGCTACCAGACGGTCTACGCGCGCGACGAAGGCTCGGTCGCCGCGCCCACCGCTGGCCTGCACTTCACATCCAACACGCTTCAGCGCCTGCGGGAGCGCGGCGTCGCGCTGCGCCACGTCACACTGCACGTCGGCGCCGGCACCTTCAAGCCAATGGCCGGCGAGGAGGTCGCGGCGCACGTCATGCACGCGGAGTGGGCCGAACTCGACGCGGCGACCGCCGCCGCATTGAACGCCGCACGCGATGAAGGGCGGCGCGTCATCGCCGTTGGTACCACCAGCGTGCGCGTGCTGGAGAGCGCGGCGACGCCCAGGGGGTTGCGCCCGTACGCGGGCTGGACGGACATCTTCATCACGCCGGGCCACACCTTCCGCGCCGTCGACGGCCTGATCACCAACTTCCATCTGCCGCGCTCGACCCTGCTGCTGCTCGTCGGCGCCTTCGCTAGCAAAGAGCTTATTGATAAAGCGTACGCCGAGGCCATCGCCAAAGAGTATCGCTTCTACAGCTTCGGTGACGCCATGCTCATTCTTTAGCGCCAAACGCATTAGAATAGATCATGCCGAAAGCATCGCAGGTACTTGCCACACTCAAGCGCGATGGGTGGATCGAAGATCGCCGTCATGGCTCACATCGCGTCCTGGTTAAGGATAGTGTTTCTCGTACGTGGGCTCACCATGACGGCAAAGATCTTGGCCGCGTGCAGATGGCGCAGATCGCGAACGATTTTGGATACACCCTTGAGCAGTTGCGCGCGCTTTAATGAGATGGGATGTAACGTATGAGGATCCGCATAGAATACCGTTATGACGACGAGAGCAATAACTGGAACTTTCGCGTGCCGGCCCTTGGCATCAATGGAAGCGCGGATACGCGCGAGGAAGCCGAGCTGGAAGCGCTCGACGCCATAGACTTTACGCTTGAGGCTGAAGGCGAGCGCCGAGCGAGGCCTGACGCGGAGGTCTGCTATATCGCGCTTGCACCACACGTACAAGCTGGTGTCGCTTGATGAAAGCCGGCATGGGCAAAGCGGTCGATCTACAGGTTGAGCGCGCCCGTGAGTTGCGCTTCTTTCAGGAGCGCCCCGATCTAGAGCAGCAGCTCGTAGGGCAATGGGCCGCACTCGACGGGGACGACCTCGTCAGCCACGGAACCGATGTAATAGATGTGGTTCGGCGCGCGGTGGACGAAGGCCATCCCAATCCCTTCATCACGCGTGTTCTCGACCCCGCAATTACGTACGTCTTCTGATGTCACCAATCATCACTTATTTGAGTTTGTGCAAGGCCGCGAGCGCGTCACCAACCGTGTTGACGGGGATAAGCGTGATGCCCTTGGCATAGGGCAGCGCCTCTTTGTAGTTGCAGGTGTTTGTATCGCAGTAGGCCGGCACGAAGAAATACTTGGCTCCCACCTGACGCGCGCCAATAACTTTCTGCTTGACCCCGCCGATCGGCCCCACAAATCCATTGGCGTCGATCGTGCCGGTGCCGGCGATCTTGTCGCCGTGCGTCAGGTCGGTCGGCGAGAGGCGATTGATGATGCCGAGCGTGAACATGAGTCCGGCCGACGGACCCGCGACATCACCGGTGTCAAACGTGATCGTATCGGGCAGCTTCGGATTGGGCCGCAACGTGATGTTTTGGGGTACGATACCGATGATCGCCCGGCCGCCATGCGCGATCGTCGGTACGGTTAGGCGAAAGGTCGACGCGCCCTGGCGCTCGACGCGCAGCGAGACGGAGGCGCCTGGACGCACCGGCTGCAGGACGTCGATCAACTGCTGCGACGAGTGCACGGCGTGGCCGTCCGCGGCCAGGATCACGTCGTTGGGCCTCAGCTTGCCGGCCGCCTTGCTCTCTTTGTACACCTGCGCCACGGACACGTACTCGTCGGGGACGATGACACCCAGCGCGTTGAAGGCGGCGAGCGCCGCCGCCGTCTTGCTGTCCGTCATGTCTCGGATGTTCTGTTGCTGTACTTGATTCACTTGCTGTTGTGATGGCGTGCTGGTGGTGTAAATCGCTGTATTGGGCAATATGGTGGCGTTGGGGTCGAAATACTGGTGATAGAGCTTGGTCAGCAAGGTGGCCGGCTGCTCCTGCACGAACGTAAAGTAGAGCGTACCGCGATGCGGCTGTACGGGATGGCCGGAGACATAGAGGACGTGCGCGTTAATGGCTTCGGCCGGGAGCGGGAGCAGGATCTGCTCGTTGGTCTGGATGTTCCCAGTGACCGCCACCACCATCACCACAAGAAAGGCGATGATGACGCCGGTCCCTGGGAGGAAGCGCCGTATATTCACGAGTTGTTGGTGTCCTTACTTTATTTCGTCCGGGCCTCTGTCTCAGCGATGATGCCTTGCACGATGTGCGGCGGCGCCTCCTCGTAGCCCTCCATCTTCATTGTATAGACCCCGCGCCCTTGTGTGATAGAGCGTAGCGCGGCGGCGTAGTGCGTCATCTCACGCATAGGGACCTGCGCCTGTATTCGTGTGCTCGTGTCGCCCGCCGGCTCCATGCCCAGGATGCGCGCGCGCTTGCTGTTGAAGTCACTCATCACGTCGCCCGTGTACTCATTTGGCACATACGTCTCGACGTGCATGATTGGCTCCAACACGACCGGCCTGGCCGCCTCGGCCGCCTTCTTGAAGGCTATCGAACCGGCGATCTTGAAGGCCATCTCGCTCGAATCGACGGGGTGAAACGAGCCGTCGTCGACCGTCACCTCGATGTCGACGACAGGATGTCCGGCCAGCAAACCTTCGCGCAGCGCATCGTGCACGCCCTTTTCAACGGCGGGAATAAAATTGCGCGGGATGGACCCGCCGACGACCTTGTCGGTAAATTTGAAGCCCTCGCCGCGCGGGAGCGGCGAGACACGCAGCCAGACATCACCGAACTGCCCGTGCCCACCCGTCTGCTTCTTGTGGCGGCCCTGCGCGCGCGCGTTGGCCGTGACCGTTTCACGGTAGGGCACACGTAGCTCACCAAGCGCGACGTCGACGCCGTACTTGCGACGCAGGCGGTCCAGCGCCACCTGTAGATGCGTCTCGCCCATGCCCGCGAGCACCGTCTGCGCCGACTCGGCGTCACGATGCACATGCAGCGTGGGGTCCTCCTGCGTCAAGCGCGTCAGCGCGGGTCCGAGCTTGTCGAGGTCGCCGCGCGTCTTGGGCTCGACCGCAGCCGAGTAGGCTGGCTCAGGGTACTGGACCGCCGCAAGAGCGACGGGATGCTCTTTGGCGGTCAACACGTCGCCGGTGAGCGTTTCGGCCAGCTTGAGTATCGCGCCGATGTCGCCGGCGGCGAGTTCGGGCACGGACTCACCCTGTCCGCCGCGCATCACCAACAACTGCGATACGCGCTCGTCCTTGTCGCGCGCGGCGTTCCACACATGCGAGTCGGCCTTCATGGCGCCGCCGTAGACGCGGAAGTAACTGCGCCGGCCAAAGGGATCAGAGACCGTCTTGAAGACGAGCGCGGCGAGAGCGCCGTTGAGGGGCTGGCCCTGCGTGTCGGCGGCCTCCCGCTCGCTTGGACAGGGGCAGTAGTCAACGATGGCGTCGAGCAGGCCGGTCACACCGACGTTGAGCGCGGCCGAGCCACACAGCACGGGCACAAGCTCACCACGCGTCACGGCGGCGTGCAGGGCGCGGCGCAAGTCGTCGGCGTCGATGTCGTCGCCCTCCAGGTACCGCGTGATCAGATCATCGTCGGTCTCGCAGATCGCCTCCATCAGTTTTTCGCGCAGGTCGGCGCGCCGCCCCTCCAACTCGCCCGGCGCTTCGGATGGCGTTCCCTCACGCGGCGCGCCGTTTTCATAGATGGTGGCTTTGCCAGAGAGCACATCCAGCGTCCCCTGTAGCTCAGACGCATTGCCAATGGGCAGTTGGACGGCCACGGCGTGCTTGGAGAGGCGCCCTTGCACGGCCTCGACCGTGTCCAGGAAATCGGTGTTCTCGCGATCAAGCGTATTGACGAAGATGAGCCGTGGCAGATTGTACTCGTCGGCGTACGACCACGCCAACTCGGTCCCCACCGCGACGCCGTCGGTGGCGTCCACGACCACGACCGCCGCGTCGGCCACGCGCAGGGCCGCGCGCACCTCACCGATGAAGTCGACGTAGCCGGGTGTGTCGAGGATATTGATTTTACAGTCGCGCCACTCCACGGGAGCAACCGATGTGCCAAGCGATATCTTGCGCTCGCGCTCGTCGGGCTCGAAGTCCGAAACCGTCGTGCCGTCCTCGACCTTACCCAGGCGCGTCGTGGCGCCGGTGTCAAAGAGCGCGGCCTCGACGAGGCTGGTCTTTCCGGCGCCCTCATGTGAGATAAAGGCAACGTTGCGCAAATTCTCCGTGGCGTAGCTTTTCATCGATATTCCTCCATCATCCGTCGTTGGCAGAAGGGCGTCGCGTCGATGTAGGCGCGATAAGCCATTATAGGCGCGAAAGGGGGAGCGACGCAAAGAAACGCCCTTATCCCCCTCGCCTCCGTCCAGGGTTCTAGCGCACGGGAGCGGGAACTGAAGGAGATGTAGAGGGCTCGTGACCAGGAACGCGACTTATGATCGTGGCGACGACGTCGGCAGGTAGGGCGACGGGTACAAATCTTTATACGCGCCAGCTACCGACAACGGAGAGAGTACCAGGCCGGGGATTGGCGTCCAGCACAGCCAGGATTGCGGGGACGAGCGGGCGTATGGTGTCCAGCTTCTTGTCCGGCACGGCGAGCACAACGAGGGCAAGGCCGACAGTAGGTATGTGCTGCTGATGCTGCATAGTGCGATCACAGGTCAGGAGCGCCTCGAAACCAGCGGCCACGGCTAGACCAAGCAGCACGCCGTTCTTAATGCTGGCCCAGCCCATCTCAACCACGGTCGAGATATCATGCCCCACCAGGTCGCGCCTGAGAGGACGAGGCACATCCTCATCGAGCAGTATTCTCACTCGGCCAGCAAAGCCTCTCTCAGAATCTCCAGAGCAACGATAGCCTGCTCACGGCGGACAGAGGGAAAGTGATCCAGGAACTCATCCAGATCGTAACCACCCTCCAGGTAGTCAACCAGAGTATCAACCGGCACGCGAGTACCCACAAACACGGCATCGCCGCCGTGAACCTCTGGATCGCGTGAGACCAGCACAGAACGAACAACATCGGTGGTCATAGCTTATCAACTCCATGTCACAGCCCTATGATACACCAGTTCCGATGCTGTGCGTCGCATATACTATATTTGTATGGACCACCAAAACCGCCTCGAGGAGTTGGAGCGGCTGGCTCACGCCTACTTCGGGGCCAAGCATGCCGCGCGCGAGGCGTCGCTGGCGCATGCGCGCCTGCTGATCCGCCACTCCGGCAACGCCATTCGCGCCGTACATCGCCGCGAGTGGACGACGGCCCATGACCTGCTGGCGCGAGGGCAAGAGGAGATCGCCACGATCAAGCGCGATCTCGCCACACTGCCCGAACTCTATTACCACAACTATATCGGCGACGCGCTCAAGGAGTACGCCGAGGCGCGGCTGACGCTTGCCCTCGTGCGCGACGAAGACCTGCCGCTCCCCGACGACCTGGACGTGGGCTACGTCCCCTACTACAACGGCCTGGCCGAAACGGTCGGCGAGTTGCGCCGCTACACGCTCGACGCGTTGCGGCGCGACGACGACGCCACGGGCGAGCGGCTGCTCGGCGCCATGGACGCCATCTACGAACTCCTGGTCACGCTAGACTACCCCGACGCGGTGACCGGCTCACTGCGCCGCACCACCGACAGCGTGCGCGGCATCCTCGAGAAAACGCGCGGCGATTTGACCACGGCGGCCGGCCAGCGCCGCCTCGAACAGGCCCTGGCCGCGGCACAGCGGACGCCAGACGCCGAGGGCCGGACGTAGGGTTGGCGCGCATGGACATGGACAAAGAGGCGCATGTGGCGTTTGGAACCCTGGTGCGACGCTATCGTATCGCCGTGGGGCTGACACAGGAGGAGTTGGCCGAGCGGTCGGGGGTCAGTCCCCGCGCCATCAGCGAGATCGAGCGCGGCGGGGCGAGCGTGCCGCGGCGCAGCACGGTGGAATTGCTCGCCGATGCGCTGGAACTCTCACCGGACGAGCGCGCCACCCTGGTCGCGACCCTGCCATCCCGCAAACCGGCCACCCCCTCCGCGACGCCCCCCTCGTCTATGCCCGCGGCGCCCACCTCCTACGACGTGGACGCTCCGGGCGCCTCCGAGCCAGCCCTCGGCCCAACGCCTGTCGCAGCGCTGCCGGCCGCGCTTACCCCCTTGATCGGGCGCGAGCACGAAGAGGCCGCCGTCGCCCATCTGCTGCGCTACGCCCCCGAGGGGTCCTCGATCCGCCTGCTCACGCTGACTGGACCCGGCGGTGTCGGCAAGACCCGCCTGGCGCTGCGCGTCGCCGCCGAACTCGCCGACGACTTCCCCGACGGCGTCGTCTTCGTCCCCCTCGCGCCCCTCGCCGACCCGACACTCGTCCTTCCCGCCATCGCCCAAGGCCTCACTATACGCGAGACGCCGGGGCGGACTTTACAAGAAACCGTGCAGGTAAACGTGCGCGACAAACGCTTGCTCCTGCTGCTCGACAATGTCGAGCACCTGCTCCCCGCCGCGCTGGATATCGCCGCGCTACTACGGGCTTGTCCCCTGCTCACCGTCCTCGCGACCAGCCGCACTGTGCTCCATATCGCGGGGGAACATACCTTCGAGGTACCGCCGCTGGCCGTGCCCGACCTGCGACAGCTCCCCTCTGAGACCGCGGTCGAGCACGTTCCGGCGGTGGCTCTGTTTATGCGACGAGCGCGGGCCGTACGGCCCGACTTCGCGCTGACCCCCGCGCTCGCGCCAACGGTGGCGGAGATTTGCGTCCGCTTAGACGGCCTGCCTCTGGCCATCGAACTCGCCGCCGCCCGCGTGCGGCTCCTCTCGCCGCCCGCCCTCCTGGCCCGCTTAGACGACCGGTTCCGGCTGCTGACCGGCGGCGCGCGCGACCTGGACGCCCGCCAGCAAACGCTACGTGGAGCGCTCGACTGGAGCTACGGTTTGCTCAACGAAACGGAGCAGCGACTCTTCGCGCGGCTCGCTGTCTTCGCCGGCAGCGCGGCCCTCGACGCGGTCGAGGCGGTCTGCGACGCCGCGGGCGACCTCAAAATCGATGCGCTCGACGGGCTGGAATCACTGCTCAACAAGAGCCTGCTGCGTCGCGCCACGGTGGAGGGCCCGGATCCGCGCGTCGTGATGCTGGAGACAATGCGCGCATACGCGTGGGAACAACTGGCGGCGCGCGGTGAAACGGAGCAGACGCGGCAGGCCCATGCGGACTACTACGTCGCGCTGGCAGAGGAGGCCGAGCCACACCTAATAGGACCGGAGCAGGTGACGTGGCTGACGCGCCTCGAGGCGGAGCACGACAATCTGCGCGCGGCGCTGGCCTGGGTTAGCGAGCGGGACTCCGACCGTCTGGCGCGGCTGACCGGCACGCTAGATCGGTTCTGGGCTATGCGCGGCCACATCACCGAAGGACGCGTCTGGCTGGACATCGCGCTGGCGCGCGCCGCGCCTGAGTCGCCACACTACGCGCGGGTCCTCCGCGCCGCCGGCCTGCTGGCCAAAGCGCAAGGCGACTACCACACGGCCCGCCATCTGTTCGAGCACGGCATAGCGGTGTACGAGGCGCTGGGGGACAAGAGGAACTTGGCCTCGCTCATCACCGTGCTGGCCCTGCTCGTACACGAGCAGGGCGACACCGCGTACGCCGCGATGCTGCACGAGCAAAGCATTGGCGTGGCGCGCGAGCTGGGAGAGACACACGATGCCGCCATCGCGCTCAGTCACCTGGCCGTCGTCAAACAGGAGCAAGGCGACTATGCCGGCGCGCTGCCCCTCCATGAGAAAAGCGTGTCCATCCTACGCGCGACGGGCGACAAAAAGGGCCTCGCGGTCACGCTCGGCAACCAGGGCCTGCTGTATCGTGAGATGGGCGACATCGAGCGGGCCACGGCCCTCTGTCACGAAGGTCTGGACATCATGCAAGAGCTGGGAGACAAGGGGTCTACCGCCATCGCGCTCAACAACCTGGGAGACCTCTTGCACGAGCGGGGCGACGACGTGCGAGCGGTGGAGACACTGACGGAAAGTCTCGTGCTCTATAAAGAATTGGGCTTGCGCTGGGGTTTCGCCTATGCGCTCGAAGGGCTGGCGACGGTGTCTACGGCGATCGGGCAGCCTGTGCGGGCGGCGCGGCTCTTCGGAGCAGCCACGGCGCTGCGCGCCTCGCTGGGCATGCCTCGTCCACACAGCGAGCGCGTGCGCTACGAGCGCACGGTCCTCCGTGCACAGGCCCTCCTAGGCCAGGAGCGGTTCGACGATGCGTTCGCGGCCGGCGAAGCCTTATCAGTGGAACAGGCCATCCACGAGGCGTTGACAAGCACGCCCGCATCCGGCGGGCCGTCGCACATGAGCCAGCCCTCCACGCCGCGACTATAACACCCACGACAAGATGCCTCACGCCTCGCGGCGCCGCTATCCTGTATCGACAACCAGATAGCGCGCCAGGCCGGCGTAGTCGTCGTCGAGGCGAATGGCCGCGTCAGGGAAGATAGCCCGCGCGGCGAGGAGCGCGGGCGCGGCCTGCGGCGGACCCAGCTCCAGGAACAACGCGCCGCCGGGCCGCAGCCGCGCCGGGGCCATGTCCAGCAAGTGAGCGATAAGCTCGTGGCCGGCGGGGCCGCCGACGAGCGCCGCGCGCGGCTCGTAGAGGCGAACGTCGGACATCAGGCCGGTGTACTCCTCCTCCCCGATGTAGGGCAAGTTGGCCACGATCAGATCGACCGCCGCCGGTAGCGGCGCGAGCAGGTCGCCGTGCAGAAACGTGAGGTTGAGCGTGGGGTCGATGCGCCGCGCGTTGGCGCGCGCGACATCCAGAGCCGCGTACGAGAGGTCGGTGGCGTAGACCGTCGCGTCGGGCAAGGCGCGTGCCAGGGCGATGGCAAGCGCGCCCGATCCGGTCCCCACGTCGACGGCCGCGCGTACGCAGCGCGAGCGCGCCCAGGCCAGCGCGCGCTCGAACAGGCCCTCCGTCTCCGGCCGCGGGACCAGCACGTCCGGCGTCACCTGTAAGGTGAGATCGTACCAGTCACGCGCGCCGACGAGATACGCCACCGGCTCGCCGCGCGCGCGCCGTTCGATGAGGACATCATAGGTAGCCCGTTGCTCGTCCGTCAGCGCCCGGTCGGGATGCGTCAGCAGGACCGCGCGGCCAACGCCCAGCACATGCGCCAGCAGTATCTCGGCGTCGAGCCGCGGCGTGTCGCCGCCCCCCGCACGCAGCCGCAGCCGCTCGGTGGCAGCGGCCAGTGCGGCGGCAACTACTCTAGCGCGCTTGTCGATAGGTCATTTCCACCGCTATAGCAGTGAACGGCGCGTCTTCGGCCCACGCCTTGTGTAGCACGTTGGCCGGCCACACGACCGCCTGTCCCGCCTCCATATGGGTCTCCTCGCCGCCGACCCGGACCATGCCCCGCCCTTCGATCACGACGAACAGAATGGGGTACGGCGCGTCATGCTCCCATATCTCGCCCTTGGGTTCGAAGTGCAACTCTATGACAGCCAGGGTATCGTCATGGAAGATAGTCGCCGGGTGCATGCCAATTATGCGCGGCGGCGCGTCGGGGCGGCGATGGCCGGGACCGAAGTGACGAATATCAAGCATCGTAAAGTCCTTGCACTCGCGTCATCGCGGTTTCTTCGCATCAATGATCAGCGACACAAAGCCAAGTTTGCCATCGCGATTACGGGTGTCCGAGCGTAGAGATCGTCCGATGAGACCATCAATGGGGTTCCAGTAGTTGAAATGGAAGCGACCGGCTTCATCGCAATACTCCAGCAGATCGACCTCGAACCCGGCGTCAGCAAATACGTCCGCGAACAGTTTATAGTCGTACACAATCTTATGGTCGGCGGCCGGATGATCCGCCGGACCAGGGCCGCCCGCTTGCACCGTCCGCTGATAGGTCTCATCGCGGAAGTTGGCGTCGGGTACGGCGCAGCGAAGATAGCCGCCGGGCTTAAGAAAATCGTAACACAGCCTTGCAGCCGCTCGTCCTTCCGTTACGGTAAGATGCTCCCATACATGCTCGCATAACAAGGCGTCGATATGCCGGTCGCCGAACGTGTTAGCCCACTGATCCCGACGCAGCAAGTTAAGTTCGTTTCCCTGCGTCGCGATCCACCCCGCCCATGACTGATTGCCCGCTCCAACAATGATACGCAGTGGGGCATCGGTGGGAACAAGACCGCTATCAAGCATATCTATCCCTTTGACGAATAGCAACAAGCAGGAGACTGAGATTATGCCGGGACGGCCTCGGCCTCGGCGGCGGCGGCGAGCTTGTCGGCGCGGTCGGCCGTGGCCAGCCCCTCGAACAGGCCGTCGAGATCGCCGTCGAGGATAATCGGCAGGCCGTGTAGGGTCAACCCAATGCGGTGGTCGGTCAGGCGGTCCTGCGGGAAGTTGTAGGTGCGCACCTTCTCGGCCCGCTCACCCGTCCCAGCCTGTAGACGCCGCGCGGCGCCGAGCGCGGCCTGGCGCTTCTCCTCTTCCAGGGCGAAGAGGCGCGCGCGCAACACGGCCATGGCCTTGGCTTTGTTCTTGATCTGCGACTTCTCATCCTGGCAGGTGACGACGAGGCCCGACGGCTTGTGCGTGATGCGCACCGCCGAGTCGGTCGTGTTGACGCTCTGACCGCCGTGGCCCGTCGAGCGGTACACGTCGATGCGCAGGTCGTTCTCATTGATCTCTACGGCGACCTCGTCGACCTCAGGCAGCACCACCACAGTGGCCGTCGAGGTGTGGATGCGTCCCTGCGTTTCGGTCTCGGGCACACGCTGCACGCGGTGTACACCGCTCTCGAACTTCATGCGGCTGTAGGCGCCGCGCCCATGCACCTCGAAAATGACTTCTTTGAAGCCGCCCGCCGTGTTCCCGTTGCTGTTGATGAGTTCGATGTGGTAGCGATGCCGCTCGGCGTAGCGGCCGTACATGCGGAAGAGCTGCGCCGCGAACAGGCCGGCCTCGTCGCCGCCCGTCCCGGCGCGGATCTCCACGATGACGTCTTTCTCGTCGTTGGGGTCGACGGGGATCAGGCTAAGCTTGAGGCGCTCGCCGATATCCTCCTCGCGCGCGCGCAGCGTCTGTAGCTCCTCGCGCGCCAACTCCTGCAACTCAGGGTCGAGCCCGTCGTGGAGCATCAACTCGGTCTCGGCGATCTGCGCCGTGACGACCTTGAGCGCACGAAAGTTCTCGACGATATCAGAGAGTTGGGCCTGCTCGCGTCCATAGCGCTGTAGCAACTCGGGGTTCGAGGCCACGTCGGGCTGCGAGAGTAGGTCGCTCAGTTCATCGAAGCGCTCTTCGAGCCGCCCTATCGTATCAAACAAGCTCATCATCCACCTCCTCTGGTTGGCCGCCCTGTTGTGCGTCGAGGGCCAGCGCGCCCTCCATCGCCGCGATCGCCACCTCGACCTGCGCGTCGTCGGGCTGCCGTGTGGTCAACTGCTGCAAGGCCAGGCCGGGGCCAACCAGGATGCGCGTCAGCGGGAAGCCGCGCGCGCCCAGGCGCAGCAACTCGTAGCTAAGCGAGGAGAGTACCGGGACCATCACGACGCGCAGCAGGATACGGCGGCCCAGTGAGGGGCGGCCAAACAGCGAGAAAATGACGGCCGAGAGCAGCATCACCTGCAGCAAGAAGGCCGTCCCGCAGCGCGGATGCGCCGTGGGAAACTGCTGCACGTCCGTGGGCGTCAAGGGCGTATCGTGCTCATGCGCGTGCACCGTTTTGTGCTCGGCGCCGTGGTATTGGAAGACACGCCGGATGCCCTCCATGCGCGAGATCAGTCCAATGTAACCGACGAACAGGCCGAGGCGCACGGCGCCCTCTAGCAGGTTCGCCGCCAGCGGGTTACGCACGCGCTTATTGGCGCGGTTGAGCAGCAGGCTGGGCAGCACAAAGAACAGCCCAACGGCGAACGCGAGCGTCGTGACGACCGTGCCCGTCACCGCGGGCGGCGGCTCGTCGCCCCGCCCCGCCGCGACGTTGGCCGAGAAAATCAGCATACGCGTGCCGACGGTCAGCGTCTCCCACAGGGCCAGCACGCCGCGCACGAAGGGGAGCCGGCCGGCGGGGGTGCGGTACAAGCCGCCCTGCAAGGGCTCTGTGTGCGTCACGATGCGGCCCTCGGGGTCGCGCACGGCCACGGACACCCCGTGCTGGCCGCGGATCATCACGCCCTCGATGAGCGCCTGCCCGCCATAGTTAAATGTCACTCGTCTCTCCTCGTTAAAAAGTGGCGAGTGGCGAGTGACGAGTGGCGAGAACTCGTCACTCGCCACTCGCCACTCGTCACTAAAAAGGAGGGGGCGGACCTCATGATCCGCCCCCTCGTACCGGTTATCCGTGCGCCGGCCTATGTAAGCCAGCGCGATACAACCCGCCGTGAGGCGGGCGTCGTTAGCTCTCTTTCTTGCTCGCGGCAAGGCGGCGCCGGAAGCGCTCGACCTGACCGCCGGTGTCGATGATGCGCTGCTGCCCCGTATAGAACGGGTGGCAGTTAGAGCACACGTCGACGCGGAGTTGTGTCGCCGTCGAACCCGTGTCGAACGCTGTACCACACGAGGCGCATGAGACATGGGCGTCGTGATGATACTCGGGATGAATATTTGCCTTCATTGGTCCTTGTTCCTCCAGGGCATGCAATGCCCGACTTCTAATTATATCAAGTGATATGAATATGTCAAGTAGAAGGTGCTACTTCCGCTGCATCTCGCGCCGGATAGTGCGAATCTCACTCAGAATCGAGGGGACGGCTTTGGCCAGCGTGACGGCGATGGTCATGCGAATCGCGCCCTCAAGCCCGGCTTTCTCGCGCTTGGACTTGCTGGTTTGCTGCGAGATGGCTACGGTCGCCTGCGCCGCGATGGCAATGGCGCTCGCCACCGCCGCGACGATGCTCAGGACACGCACGCGGTTGGCGCCGGGGTAGACGACCGGCTCGGTCTCACGAATGTCGATCCGTGCGTCCGACTGCTCGATCTTCTTGCCCTTCTTGGCGTCCTTCTCGACCTGCTTGGCCTGCTTCTCGGTGTCCTTGGCCTGCTGGATGATCCGGTCAGTCTCTTGCGTTTGCGCGTTTGCCACGTTCAATCTCCTCTCGCACCAGGGCGATATCGGCGTCGACCATCATGCGGACAAGCCCGTCGAACGATGTCTTCGGTTCCCATCCTAGCATGTGGCGTGCCTTACTCGGATCGCCCAGCAGCAGGTCCACTTCGGCCGGCCGCACCAACGCCGGGTCGATCACCACATGGTCCTGCCACTTGCGCCCAACGTGGCTGAAGGCAATCTCGACAAGTTCCTGCACTGCGTGCGTTTCGCCCGTCGCTACCACGTAGTCATCGGGCGTATCCTGTTGTAACATCAGCCACATCGCCTGCACGTACTCAGCCGCGTAGCCCCAGTCGCGCTGCGAATCGAGGTTGCCGAGCGACAGCTTGTCGGCTAGACCCAGCTCTATGCGGGCCACGTTATAGGTCACCTTGCGCGTCACAAACTCCAGCCCACGGCGCGGGCTATTATGCACGACGAGCCCTCCAACACCGGCGCAGAACACCCCGCTCTCGGTCTCGAGATCGAACACCCACTCGTCTGGAGCCGGCGATTCAGTCACGCGCCGCACCTCGGATGCCGGCTTGCGCAAGTGCTGGCCCTTCTGCCCGAGTCCCTGGTCAGCGCCCACGTTCAACTGGTAGTACACATGTTCACCGCGTTGCTCGGCGTAAACGGAACACCAGCGGCCTTGATTCGCGTACAGCCAGTACAACCCCTGGGCAAGCAGCGCACTGCTGGTCTTCACGCTGTCACCCTTGCCAGCCTTCAGGCCGTCACCAGCATAATAGCCGTCGAGATAAACTTGTTGTATCTCTTTAGGCGCGTTCAGGATGAGCAGCGGGACGCGCTTATCGCCGTCGCGATTGTACAACTGTTCGCGCAACCACCGCCCAACAGTGTTGCCGCCATTGAGGTGCATCTGACCAACCAGGCGATCGCGATTGAAACCGGAGGGCAGGAATGCCGTCGTGCTGGTCCCGAGGAAGATCTTCGACCAGAGGGTGGCGACACGCTCTCGCAGTTGTGCATCGTTATTCGTAAACTGGATGCGGCCGCGCTCGGACACGTAGCCTTCCGCCGTTAGGAGCCCCAAGAACTCGGCCAACTCAGCCGTCAGAACCGTCCACGACGGCGTCTGGGGATAACTCTCCGCGAGCGCCAGATGGATACCCTGCTCGACGCGCCGCGCTGGGAGCGTTTGACGCTCTGCGTCCAGCATCTGATGGTGTGCCGTTACCTGCACAACGCCGCCGCGCGCCTGGATGAAGGCCATCCGGTGATCGGGATCGGTGGTGCGGCGTCGCGTCGCCGTGATCGCCGTGACCCCTGTCCACTGGGCGCCGTCCCAAATATCCAAGCCTGGGACCTCAAACGTCTGCTGGCTACGGCCTTTACGTAGGAGCGGCACGAGTTCATCGGGCGTCACGATGTTGATCATGCCGTCCTGTCGCACGATAAGCGGTGTTGTGGCGCTGACGCATTCGTGGTTAAAGAGTATGCCGGAGCACGCGAACAGGTCGTAGCTCTCACGATAATTCACGGTGATCCAGTGGCCGTAGACCTTGGCCACGCCGTAGGGGCTACGCGGGTAGAACGATGTCTCTTCGGTCTGGGGCGTTTCGCGCACCTTGCCGAACATCTCGGACGAACTGGCCTGATAGAAGCGAATCGACGGGTCGACCAGCCGCACAGCCTCGAGCACACGGGTGACACCCAGCGCGGTAAACTCCCCCGTCAGGACCGGCTGGTTCCACGAGGTGGGCACGAACGACTGCGCCGCGAGGTTGTAGACCTCGGAAGGGCGGTACGTCTGTAGCAGCGCGATCAACGAGTACTGGTCGAGCAGGTCGCCCTGCACGAGCTCGACGCGATCCGTTAGATGCTGGATACGGCTAAAGTTTTCGGTCGAGCTCCGCCGCACCATGCCGACGACACGGTAGCCCTGCTCCAGGAGAAACTCGGCCAGGTAGCTCCCATCCTGGCCTGTGATGCCGGTAATCAGGGCCGTCTTCACGCTATTGAAACCTCCGCCTTTATTAGCTATCAGTTATCAGTTGTCACTTTAAGATGCGATCAGAATTGTACACTACGGGTAGGTAGCGGGCAAACGGGGACACCCTCACCCCCACCCCATGCGGATTGGTCTCTCTCCGCTCCGCTCCGACAGGCCACCCAGCTCTCCCTGTGCGCGGGAGAGGGGGTGGGGGTGAGGGGTGGGAGATTATGCAAAGAGGCAGCAAAGTCCTGTTCGGGGTCGGCGGCGGAATCGCCGCGTTTAAGGCCGTGGAGGCCGCGCGCCTGTTGATGGAGCGCGGCGCGGAGGTGCGCGCCGTGATGAGCGCGGCGGCGACGCGCTTCATCACGCCGTTCAGCCTGGAGAACCTGACTAACCACAGCGTCTTCTCCGATCTGTGGGGTGAGTCGCCCGAAGGCGAGACGCACATCCGCCTCGCCGGCTGGGCCGACGCGCTGGTCATCGCGCCGGCAACGATGGAACTCATTGGCAAGCTCGCGCTCGGCCTACCCAACGACGCTCTCTCAGCCACCGCCGCCGCCTGCCCGGCGCCGCTCGTGCTCGCCCCAGCTATGAACACTGTGATGTACGAGCACGCGGCCACGACAGCGAACCTGGCGACGCTGCGCGAGCGCGGCGCGGTCGTGGTCGGGCCAACCTACGGGCGGCTCGCCAACGGCGCGCAGGGGCTCGGGCGTATGGCCGAACCGGAGGACATCGCCGCCGCCGTCGCCATGACTCTGGGCCAGCGTGGCGATCTGGCCGGACGGCGCGTGCTGGTGACGGCGGGACCGACGCAAGAGCCGCTCGACCCCGTGCGCTACATCGGCAACCGCAGTTCCGGTAAGATGGGCTATGCGCTCACTATCGCCGCGCGCGATCGGGGCGCCGTTGTCACACTCATCAGCGGTCCCGTGGCCCTGCGCCCGCCCTACGGCGTCGCGGTTGTCGGCGTCACAACGGCGGAGGAGATGCGCGCGGCGGTGCACGCCCATGTCGTGGGCGCCGACGCGCTGATCATGGCCGCCGCCGTCGCCGACTACCGACCTATAGTGGCAGCGGAGCACAAGATCAAGAAGGAGCAAGCCACGCTGACGGTCGCACTGGAACGAACCACGGACATCCTGGGCTCGCTGACGGAGATAGCGGAGGCGCCGCTCGTCAAGGTCGGCTTCGCCGCCGAGACGCGAGGGGTCGTCGACGAAGGGACGCGCAAACTCAAGAAAAAAGGGCTCGACCTGGTCGTCGCCAACGACGTGGCGGGCGGCGCCGTCTTCGGCGCCGACACCAACCACGTCCACCTCATCGACCGCGAGGGCAACACCGAGGAACTGGGGCCCGCGCCCAAAGAGCGCATCGCCGAGGGTATCCTCGACGCCGTGGTAGAATTGCTGCGCGACCGTGAGCAGTCAGTGGGCGACGGTCAGTGACCCGTCCGCGACAAGAATTCCATGCATTGATTATCGATATAGAGCCGAGAAGGAGCGCGCATGTCTATTTTTGAGGCCATTGGGGGTATCTTTGGGCGACAGGTTCGCCGCGCCCCCACGCCCTTTCGTCACTACCGCCGTCACCGCCACCGGAACATGCTGCGTGGAGGTGGCGTCAGCGCGGCCAAACTGCAGCAGGCGCGCGCCTCGTGGTGGGGCGACGATCCCCGCTGGTATCCCGCCGGCACACCGCCACGCCGGCACAACCATATCACGCCTTTGGTTGACGGAGAGCAATTTTTCACGGCCCTCCATACCGCCCTTACTGACGCGCAGGACTATGTCTACGTGATCGGCTGGTGCCTGACGCCGCACATACCACTGCTACGGAGAGATAGGGAGACCCTCGCGCAAACGCGCTTGGTCGATCTGCTGGCCGCGACGGCTCAGCGTGTCCCCGTGCGTGTCCTGTTGTGGAGCGGAACGCGGGCGTTCGCTCCACCGACGCGACGCGCGACGGACGCCGTGCGGCAGATGCTCGTCGCGGAAGGCAACGGCGATCTCCAATGCGCCCTCGATACCAGCGCCCATCCCACGCACTGCCATCATCAAAAGGCAATCGTGGTCGATGGTCAGCTGGCCTTTGTCGGCGGCATGGACCTCACGACCCTGGAGGGCGATCGCTGGGACCGGCACAGCCACGCGCTACGCGCCGGCCCCACCTGGCACGACGTGCAGCTGCGCATCGAGGGTGAGGCGGTCGCCGACGTCGAGCACAACTTTCGCCAACGCTGGCATGCGACGACGGGCGATGACGGCCTGCCCCACCGCACTCCGACCATCGATCCGGACTGGCACACTCCGGCGCAGATCGTGCGCACGATCCCACGCCGCGTCTACCCATCCGTTCCGCGCGGCGAGTTCGGCATCCACCACGCCTACACAGAGGCGCTGCGGCGGGCGCGGCGCCTCATCTACCTGGAGAACCAGTACCTATGGTCCGACGATGTCATGGATGCCTTGGTCACGGCCATGAACCAACCGGGGGCGGAGAAACTGCGCATCGTGCTTGTGCTGCCGGCCCGCGCGGATCGCGGGAAGTGGGACAATGATCGGCATGTGTCCACCCTGCGCGACGCCGATGGTGGACGCGGCATCGTCTCGGTCTACTCGCTCTACACATCTGGTCCCCGCGCGGGGAAGAAGCCCTTCACCTATCGCCCCACCTACGTCCACGCCAAGGTAGCCATCATTGACGACGAATGGCTGACCGTGGGTTCGGCCAATCTGAATGACCGTGGCCTCGTCACCGATAGCGAGATCAACGTCGTCGTGCGCGACAGCGACAGCGCGCGGAATCTGCGCATCGACCTGTGGGCGGAGCACCTGTCGCTGCCGCGTAAGCACGTCGCGGAAGCCGACCCGTGCGACCTAATCGACCACACCTGGGTGGATCGCGCCGAGGAGAACGCGCGGATCGTCCAGGAGGCGACAGGCCCGCTAGTTTGCGGGGTCCATCGCTACGAGGTGGGACACATGCCCGGCTCGTGGCTGCTCGAAGAGGTGGAGGTCCTCACCTTCGAGCACTGAGCGTAATGTTCGTATCGAGCCAGCCTAACTCGATAGGCATCTTCTACCTCTCCGATGCGCTGTCATATGTAGTGCGCGCCTCCGCCAGCATACCCTCGCGCACGATCTCCTGCATCTCTTCAGGCGTAGGCGCCACTCCGGGTGAACCGAATTGCTGTATCAGCTCATCAACGCTATTCCATGCTAGACCACACACTACATGTAATCATGCGGTACAATAAATCATACACGTAATACTCGTATCAACGATGGGAACGTCTATGATCGCCAGTAAGATCCGCAAGCACGGCAACAGCTATGTGGTAACAATTCCACGCGAGGAGATGGAGGCACGCGGCTTGATAGAGGGACAGCTTGTCGGGTTCGATCCGCAATCCGTAGAGCTACGCCCGGTGGAACGCGCCCGCGCGGGGTTGCGGCCTGAGGTACGCGCGGCCGCGGAGCGCGTTTGGGCTAAAAATGAGGCCGGGCTGCGCTATCTCGCCGGGCGATGACCGACTACCTAACCCTAGATGATGTGCGGGGCCTGCATGCCGATGTGATGGAACATACGGGGTTTCTGCCCGCGCCCGTGCGGGACCCGGGGGCGCTCGAGAGCGCCATCATGCGTCCACAAGCGACGGCGTACTACGAGGAAGCCAACCTGCTCACGCAAGCCGTGACGCTGATGTTGGCGATCTCACAAGCGCAGGCGTTCGTAGATGGGAACAAGCGCACGGCCTTGTATGTGAGCCTTGTGTTCTTGGAGTTGAACGGCGTTACGTTCGATGGCGACGATGAACTCCTCGCGGTCTTACTCGAGGGAGCCGCGTCACGACCGCAGGATGAAGTGCGCGCGGCCATTGTGGAGTGGATGCGTCCTCTGCTTGTAGACCAACACACCTAACCCATATACGTTTTCCCACACGCTCTTTCCCCTTCTCTTACTATGCAACGGACGCCAGCGCGACTGTGTTTCACAACATAGGAACCCACGCCGGCGCTAGCCGACGCCTGGGGCTATGTAGGGACTGCAATAAACGTGTGGGGGACGAAGCTATGGATGGACAGGACATGACAACGGTGGCTGCGGCGCGCGGCCTGCTGCGTCAGCTGCGCGGGTCGGACGAGGCGCGCGCGCCGCGGTCGCTGCTGCCGGGCGTGCTGACACGTGTGGGACTGGGCGACGCTTACTGGCCGCTCGATACGCCGCTCGGCCGCGTCTATATGGCCTACAACGAAGCGGGCGTGTCCGCGGTTATGCACGCCGAGGACAACTCTTCGTTCGAGCGCGCGTTCGACGCGCGCTTCAAGCGCCCTATCTATCACGTCACGGAGCCGCCGGCCGCGCTGGCGCATGCCGTGGCGGCGCGGCTGGCGGGCGACACGCGCGCCCACGTACGCTTCGACCTGCGCTCGGTCTCTGAGTTCGAGCGCGCCGTCCTCTTGAAGGCGCTGGAGATTCCGCGCGGCGAGGTGCGGCCCTACGGCTGGATCGCGCGCGAGATTGCCCGCCCCAAGGCGGTGCGCGCCGTCGGCACGGCGCTGGCGCGCAACCCCATCCCGCTGCTCATCCCCTGCCATCGCGTCGTACGCAGTGACGGGAGCATCGGCCGGTACAGCCTCGGCGGCCCCGACGCTAAGCGGGCTATCCTGGAGGCGGAGGGAATTGACCCGGTGGCGCTAGAGAAGTTGGCCGCAGCGGGGGTGCGCTACATCGGCAGCGACACGACCCACATCTTCTGTCTACCGACGTGCCGCCACGCGCGCCGCATCGCCGATCAACACTGCGTGCCCTTCCGCTCGGGGGACGCGGCCGAAGCCAACGGCTATCGTCCGTGCAAAGTATGCCGGCCGGCGGCCTGATTATCTACTCTTTACTCTTTGCGCGCGGCCGTGACCAGTTCGTGGGCCAGCCGCGTCGGCTCGGGCATAACGCGGCCGCGACAGCACGCCGTGACGATACGCGCCGCGGTCTCCACGCCGACGCGATGGCCCGGCGAGACGAACAGCAGCGCTTTGCGGCCGGTGGCGGGCCTGATGACCGTGCCGACGACGCGGCCGCCGTACGTCAAGGGGCTGCTATCGCCCTGCTCCGGCCCCGGCTCCTCGTAGCGGCCCACCAACTTGCTCTTGGCGCAACCGATCGACGGCTTATCCAGCACGAGGCCAAGGTGGCTGGCCAGGCCCAGCCCGCGCATGTGCGCGATGCCCTGTCCATCGAACACGAACAGGTCGGGCTCGTGCTCGAGGAGTGCGATCGCGGCCAGCACACCGGGCGCCTCGCGGAAGGAGAGCAGGCCCGGCACGTAGGGGAACGCGGTCGGCGTGCGCGAGACCTTACGCTCCACGACCTCCAGGTCGGGCCAGGTGAGCACGACGACGCCGGCATAGGTCGTCTCGGTCTCGGCGACGTAGCTGTTGTCCACACCCGCGATAAGGCGCAACGGCCCAAAGTCGTCCGCGACGACGACACGTTCGCGCAACGCGCGCTGCAACCGTTGCGCCTCCTCCGGCGTCACGTCCCAACGGAACTCAGTGATTATGTGCATATGTTTATGGAGAACCGCTCAGTCCCAGGTGAATAGTTCGGATACAGGCAGGGCGAATCCGGGGATCACAGGGTCACCGACTAACGTATCGCCCACGTTGAAGCGTCGACTCGGCTCACCGGGCTGATACGCGTCGACGGTCTTCAGATCGGGGTTGATCAACCACACCATACGCACGCCCACGTCGAGGTATTGCCTGACTTTGAGATTCACCGTCCCGAATGTATCCGTCCGAGAAACGACCTCCACGGCTACGTCCGGCGGCATGTCCGGGTCGACATCCGGATCTTTCGGGAGCCGTTCGCGCCGGATGAACGACGCGTCCGGCTCACGGTCAGGGATGCCGGGGAGATGGTACGTGGTCTGCGGCGCGAAGACACGGCCTAACTTGTGAGAGAGGACGTATGGCCGCAGGGCCGCGATAATCTCGCCATGTTCTAGCGTGGGCATGTCACGCTCACCCTCCGGAATAACGGCAATATCGACCATAAATAATAGCCCTCCTCGCCGGCATCTTACGTATTACATTGCGGCAGGCACGGTCTCGCCGATGGTAGCCCCCGCGAGCACCACGTCGTCGTCGTAGAGCACGATAGCTTGCCCCGGCGTGACCGCGCGCTGCGGCTTGCCGAAGACGACGCGTATGCGGTCGTCACCCGCGAGATAGACGCGCGCGGGCATCTTCTCGGACTTGTAGCGGATCTTCGCCAGTACCGGCCGCCCGTCAAGCTCGCTGGCGGCGCGCGCCGATGTGAGCATCAACTCGTCGGCCCGCGCTTCGGCGGCGTAGAGCGCGCGCTCCGGCCCCACTACGACAGTGTTGGTCTCCGGCTTGATGCCCACCACGTAGGCCGGCTCGTTCAGCGCGACGCCCAACCCCTTGCGCTGCCCCACGGTGTAGGCGCCGACGCCGACGTGCTCGCCGACCGTCGCCCCCTGCACGTTGACGAGCGGACCCGGCCGCATGGCGCCAGGGAAACGCTCGGCCAATTGGTCGCTGTAGTGGCCGTGGTTGATGAAGCAGATTTCCTGGCTCTCCAGCTTGTTGGCGACGACCAGATTGAGGTCGCGGGCCAACTGGCGGATCTCCGGCTTCTGGTAGCCGCCCAGCGGGAGCATCGTGCGCGCCAGATGCGCTTGGTCGAGCGGGTAGAGCACATACGACTGGTCCTTGCGCGCGTCGACGGCCTGGCGCAGCAGGTAGCGGTCCGCGCCGGCGTCATAGGCGACGCGCGCGTAGTGGCCGGTGGCGATGTAGTCGGCGTCGAGCGCCTGCGCCTTGGGCCACAGCGCGTCGAACTTGATGAACTGGTTGCAGCGCACGCAGGGATTGGGCGTGCGCCCACGCGCGTACTCCGCGAAGAATAGGCCCATCACCTTCTCGGCGAAGGTCTCCTTGAGGTTGAGCACGTAGTGCGGGATGCCCAACTGCGCGGCGACGCGGCGCGCGTCCTCGGCGGCGGAGAGCGAGCAGCAGGCGTCTTCGCGCACAACGGCGTTGGGGTCCTGCTCGGGCCACACATTCATGGTCACGCCGACCACGTCGTAGCCCTGCCGCACGAGCAGCGCCGCCGCGACCGACGAGTCGACGCCGCCGCTCATCGCTACAAGCACGCGCGTCTTGCGCGGATCGATCCCTGTCTCAGTCATATTCATACCTACAGTATCCCATGTCCGACCCAAGTGGGCTATACCCGATCTCTATTCTGGGGGGCGACACGGGATTGTAGTGGTGAGCGTCGTGGTCGTGGGCCTGACCTTAAAAGGTCATGGCAGGAACCAGACCTTAAAAGGTCTCCTGGTGACAGCCGCGGTGGCCGCGCGCTCGACGGACGGCACGCGCGTCACGCCCACATAGACCTTTCAAGGTCCCCCCGTGTCCACCGCGCTGGCCGGAGGCGACGGACACGAGGCGCACCCCGCCAGACCATTTATGGTCCGTGGCCTGCCATGACCTTTTAAGGTCAGGCCGCCTCTCGCCATCGTGGGGTACACCCCTGGTCTTTTAAGGCCAGGTTTCAGTGACGCGTATCTGGTAGCATAGCGGAGTATACCTATTATAGGTTGATGGTAGCCTCACCCTCAGGTGTCTGCTAACGAAAGGGATGGACAACGTGGTAACACGGCCGCTCGTTATTCTCGGCGCCGGCCGCATTGCCCGCGCGCTGCTGGGTCAACTGCTGGCGCGCGGCGAACACCTGCGCGCGCGCTATGGCCTGGAGTTGCCAGTGGCGGCCATCAGCAACAGCCGCTACCTCGTCAGGGGCGCGCCCTTCGTTTCATCGGAGCAGTTAGCTGTGATCGCGGCTGGCGGCCTGGACGAGGGTGAGCCCGTCACCGCCGATGCGCTGTCGGGATCTCAGAGTGAGATCACCGCGCTCGCGGGCGCCCAACGCGAACGACCGATCGTGCTTGACCTCACGGCATCCGATAGGACGGCCGGGACGCTTATCGCCGCGCTCGACGCCGGCTGTGACGTGGCGCTAGCCAACAAAAAGGCGCTCTGCCAGGACTATGATATCTTCGCCCGCCTAACGGAGAACCCACGCGGGCGCATCGGCTACGAGGCGACCGTCGGCGCGGGCCTGCCTATCATCGCCCCGCTGCGCGCCCTCTTCGACGCCGGCGACACCTTGAGCGAAGCGACGGCTTGCCTCAGCGGCACGCTCGGCTACGTATGCACACGCCTGGAAGAGCGCCAGCTCCTCTCAGCGATCATCCCCGCGGCCCGCGCCCTCGGGTTCACCGAACCCGATCCGCGCGAGGACCTGAGCGGCGACGACGTACGCCGCAAGGCGCTCATCCTGGCGCGCACGATGGGCCAGCGCCTGGAGATGGCCGGCATAGCAGCGGCGCCGTTCGTCCCGCTTGAGGAGGGTCCGCTCGACGCCTGGCTGGCCGGGCTCACACGCTACGACGCCACCCTGTCGGCGCGCGCCCGCGCCGCGCGTGAGCAGGATCTGGTGCTGCGCTACGTCGCGCGCATCCTGCCGGACGGCTGCGAAGTGGGCCTACGCGAGATGCCACGCGTCTCCACCGTAGGACGTCTCTATGGCGCCGACAACATCCTGACCGTCTACACGCGCTTCTACGCCGACCGTCCCCTCACCATCTCCGGGCCCGGCGCGGGACCCGACGTCACCGCAGCAGGTGTTTTCGCCGACCTGCTGCGCCTCGCCTGCACGGGCTAACCGTCAGCTATCCTAACTTACACGTCATCAACTTTTGGGTTAAGCTGGTGTAACCGCATCAGAGCGTCGTAACAGGGCGCACCTTAAAATAGTGGACGCGGCCTGCGACTGAAGCCGCAGGTGTCTCCCGCACTATTCCACTATTTCGAGGTGCACCCGTCGTAACAACAGCCTGTTGACAAATGCAAACAGAGGGGCTACGCTACCATCATGGAGTATAACTTCACCGTGGTGATCGACGGCGATGTCGACGCGCGGCTCGACGATCTGTTCGATGCGGGGTGCGACGACGCCACGTTTGGCTCGGTTGACGGCGTGCATTACGGCGACTTCGACCGGACGGCGCCAACGTTTAGCCAGGCGATCACGTCCGCCCTCACGGCCATCGAATCGGTCGAGGGGCTTCGGATCATCCGCGTTGAGCCCGATGATTTGGTGACGGCGGCGGACATCGCCGAGCGGCTGGGCCGTACCAGGGAGAGCGTGCGCTTGCTCATCGCGGGCGCCCGTGGTCCTGGCGGCTTTCCAGCTCCCGTTTGGCGCCTCCGCACACGGAACCGGCTCTGGCGGTGGTCCGATGTGGCGGCGTGGGCAAAACTGGATACTACGTTGGAGGCCAACGCGCGGCTGGTGGCGGCCGTCAACGCCGCCCTCGAGTTGCGCAGGGTTGTTACAGAACTACCGGAAGACGAGCGTTCATTCGTCGCGTCGTTGGAACACGCACGAGCCTCCTGAGCGCTCGCCAAACAGGTCGGCGAAGACGCCTACCTGCTCGCGGGCTAGTGACCATGAGGCTCACAGTGGATGAAACGCCGCATCCCACGCCGTACCCCGACGTCAACGCGGTGTTGCGCGATTTTCTGGCGCGCATACAAGCTATCTTGGGAGGTCACTTCCTGGGGATGTACCTCGACGGATCGCTCGCCCTCGGCGACTTCGACCCGCGCAGCAGCGATATCGACTTCGTCGTCGTCACCGACACCGCTCTTTCAGACAGCCTCTTCGTGACCCTCCGCGACATGCACGCGCGCTTCGACGCCAGTGGTTCGCCATGGGCAACGGAAGTGGAGGCTATATACATCTCGCGGGACGCCCTCCGCCGCTACGACCCGAACCACACGCTATGCCCGCGCATCGAGCGCGGCGAAACCCTCGTCATGGAACACCTCGACAGCGGCTGGGTCATCCACTGCTACATCCTGCGCGAGCACGAGGTGGTGGTAGCCGGACCCGACCCGCGCCCACTGATCGACCGCGTCGATCAGCGGGACTTACGGCAAGCGATAGCCGCGATCGCGGACTCGTGGTTGGAGCCAGCGCGCCGTGACCGTGTTGCATTGCAGCGCAGGGGCGCTCAGACCTATATGGTGAAGACCCTCTGCCGCATGCTCTACACCCTCGACTCCGGCACCGTCGTGTCCAAGCCGGTCGCGGCGCGTTGGGCGCGAACTATAGCGAATGGACGCTGGGCCGCGCTCATCGAGTGGGCCTCGGCCTGGCGAAAAGATCTCGCGCACCAAGATACGCCGAGCGATAACGAGATAGAAGACACGCTGGCGTTGATCGAGTACACATTGGAATCTCTACGGCGACCGCTGGGCGTATAGCGATACGCCCCTACACCCCTATCCGCACGCCATATTTTAATCGGGCAGGGCTGTATCGCAATGTACCTCTCCACCCATACAAGCGCTTGCAGACCTCAGTCAGGGCGCCGGCCCGTCAATCCTAGCAGTTTCGCTTGCACATCAGCGCCTTCCGGGACCGCAACGGCCGGACCGAACACGCCGATAGCGCGCCACTCCTCCGCGTGTGGGCTTATCTCCTCCCACAAGCCTTGCGCCAGATCGGGCGGGAGCGTGCTGTCGACGCCGATGACCTGCGCGATATCGTGGGCGCGCAAACCACGGAACCCGTTAATTTGCCAGAAGTACTCGCGGGCGGTGAAATCACCGAACGAACAGTGGACAACGCGGTCGAGATCATTCAGCTGCCGCGCGGCCGTACACGCCAGGTCGACGATCGCGGCAAAGCGCCCCTTCGGATCATCGCCCAGGAGATCGCCGTCGAACTTTGTCTTCCCGGCATCATCCATGGTCTTGCCAGCCAGCATGTCCGGGACCCAGGCGTCGTCATAGGCGTGATAGTTGACGATGTCACGCAATGTCACTGTACTTTGATCACGCCGCGCGAAGCTTGGCGGCATCTCCATATCCCATTGGTCATCGCGGATCTGATCGATGACGTTCTTCAAGGCGTGCTCGGCCAGCGTAAAGACCTCTTGTTCGTTCACGATGCGCTCTCCTGACTTGACCCTCTACCCGCTCAAACAAAGCGCCACTAAACGCACTGGACGTAGCCCGGCGCTAGCCCACGGCAATGATGGCGCGTCGGCGGGACACCGCTATAATAGAACAAAGGTACCAGGAAAGTCAAGCCGCCGGCCCGACGTTGCGCGCGAGGGCCGCGATGGCGATGGCGAGCAGCACAATGAGGCCCAGGGCGTCGCGCAGCGAGAGCGCCTGCGCCACGGCCCCAATAATGGGCGGCCCGAGCAGGAAGCCGGTGTAACCCATCGTGGCCACAGCGGCCAGCGCCGCCGCGGGCGACACGCCCGGCGTGCGGCCAGCCCTGCTGTAGACGAGCGGCGCGACGAGCGATAGCCCCGCGCCGACAAGGGCAAAACCAGCGACGGCCGGGACGGATCGCCCGACCACGAGCGCGACGCCAAGGCCGGCGGCGGCGAGCAGCCCACCCACACGTACCAGCACGACGGGACCGAAGCGGTGGGTCAACCTGTCCCCGCTCAGGCGGCCAACCGTCATAGCGAGCGAGAATCCGGCGTACCCGGCGGCGGCGAACGCGGCGCTCGTCGCAAGCGAGCTGTGCAGGTAGACCGCGCTCCAGTCGGCCATGGCGCCCTCGCCCAACGCCGAGCAGAACGCTACGACGCCGAGGCCGAGCAGCGCGCGCGTAGGGCGCGCGAACGCGGGCACCCCGCTGTCCGCGTCCGCCGCGACAGGTAATAGCCAGCGCGCGGCCACCAGCGCGGCGATGACTAGCACGACCGCCGCGCCAAGCAGATGCGGGAACGGCGCGATCCCCGCCCCCGCCGCGGCCCCGCCGACGAGTGCGCCGGCGAACCCGCCGACGCTCCACAATCCGTGGAACGAGGACATGATGGGGCGGCCATAGCGCGCCTCAACGGCCACGCCCTGCGCGTTCATCGCCACGTCCATGGCTCCGTTTCCCGCGCCCAGCGCTATCAGCGCGACCATGAGGAGCGGCAGGCTCGGCGCCAATCCCGGCAAGGGCACGGCCGCGCAGTAGACCAGCGCCGCGCCCGTGGTGACGCGGCGGCTGCCATAGTGGGCGATCAACAGGCCGGTGACCGGGAACGCGGCCAGGGCGCCGATGGCCATGCCCAAGAGGGCAATGCCCAGCGCGCCCGCGCTCAACCCCAGGCGCTGTTGCACGGCCGGGATGCGCGCCACCCAGTTCGCCAGGAGCGCCCCATTCACTAAAAACATCGCCGCGACGGCCCAGCGCGCCGCGTGTACCCTCGGCGCCACCGTGACCCTGTCGTCAATCGCCGCCCTCAACGCCATCCTCTACTCCTCTACTCCAGATATACCCTACGGCCTGACCTTAAAAGGTCATGGAAGCGGACGGACCTTAAAAGGTCTGTCTGGGCGCGACACGCATCGAGCCCCACGCGGCGTGCCCGGCTGGCGCTGGCGTGACCTTTCAAGGTCCGATCCCTGCCATGACCTTTTAAGGTCAGGCCCACGGCGACCCAACAAGAGCGCGCCGAGCGCCGCCACACCCGCCGCGCAGAGCAGCAGCGGGACGACGCCGTAGGCCACGCGTATGCCCACATGGTCGGCCAGGCCGCCGAGCGAGAGCGGCGCCACGAAGATAGCCAGCCCCGCGCCCAACGAGATGCGCGCGCTCGTCGTATCGGAAGACTCGGGCGCGATGCCCAGCCCCGTGGCGAGCGCCAGTGGAAACAGGTTGGCGATGCCCAGTCCCGTCACCGCCAGGCCGATGATAGTGAGTGGGCCATGCGGCGCCAGCCAAAAGACGAGGAAGCCGGCCAGCGCGACGCCAGTGGCCGCGACCAGCAGCATGGCGCTTGGGACCGTGCGCGTGAGCCTGCTGCCGAGCACGCGCGCAAGGACCGTACCGAACAGATAGAGGCCCATGACCGTAGCCGCTACGCCGGTGTCGAGCGCGATCACATGGTGCAGATAGTCCGTGCCCCAAAAGGTCAAGCTCCACTCGGCCGCCACACTGAACACGACGACAACCCAATAGAGCCAGAACAGCAGCGGCAGACGCGCGGCTGGCCTATGCCCCTGTGTCGCGCCGGCCGCGCGCGGGGGCAAGGGCGCGCGCCGATAGCGCGCCGCGATCAGCACGAACAACGCGATCGGGATCAGCAGCGCCGCGCGCCAGCCCAGGCCCACGCCCTGGCACAGGCCGACCAGCAACGCCGCGAGGCCGCTGGCCAGACTGGCCCCGATGTTCGCCTCGGTGAGGGCGCGCGTGCGATAGCGGCCGTGCTGGTCGGAGAGGACGGCCTGGATAGTGACGACCAGCAGCGTGCCGAACAGGCCCATCACCCCGGCCCCAGCGACCGTGAGCGCCAGCCGTCCCCCGACCACCACCAGCACGGCCCCGAGGGCCATCCCGACGGCGCCGCCCCAGAACACCACGGGGCGTCCCAGCCACGCCATGACCCTGGCGCCGGTCAGCCCCGCTACGATCATGCCCGCCGCGAAGGCGCTGAAGTGCAGCCCACCGGCCGCATAGCTGAGGCGCAGGTCGTGGCGCAGGAACGGCATTACCGGGCCAAGTACCGCCTGTAGATAGCCGAAGTAGCCCAGCAACAAGTACGAAGCCCACGTCATATCGGTGCGCGCGAAATCATGGGCCACCGTGCCCGTCACCCTAGTCGGTTGCGACTGCATAGCTCTATAACAGGCGCCATTGGCCTGCGACTAAAGCCGCATGGCAAACGACGCGCACTGAAGTGCAGCATATATGGCGCCCAGGAGCGACTTTAGTCGCCGTAGTTTGCCATGCGATTTTAATCGCAGGCTGCGTGTCACAAAAAACCGTCACACCCACGCCCTACCCTCTCTTGACGCCGTTGGCCGCACGCCATATCATGCATTAGAACGCAATAGTACGATGATAAACGCATAAACACGCAACGTCAAGGGCGAACATGCACACACAGATCGAGGAAAGGCCGGGGCTCCTGACCGAGGAGAGGCGGCGCTACATCCTGGACGCGCTGCAGCGCGAGGGCAAAGTGCGCTCGACGGAACTCAGCGCGCGCCTGGCCGTCTCCGAGGACACCATCAGGCGCGACCTGCGCGACCTCGCCGACGCCGGCCTGTTGCAACGCGTCCACGGCGGCGCGCTCCCGCGCACACCCACCAGCGCCAACTTCGCCATGCGGCGGCACGAGGCCCCCGAGGCCAAAGAGGAGATCGCGCGCGCCGCCGCCGCGCTCATCCGGCCGGGTCAGGTCGTGATCCTGGACGCGGGGACGACCACGCTACAGGTCGCGCGGAGCCTACCGCGCGACCTGCGCGCCACGGTCATCACCAACAGCCCGCCCATCGCCGTCGCGCTGGCCGCGCATGAGCTGATCGACGTCCACCTGATCGGCGGACGCCTCTACCGCGACGGCCTGGCCACGGTGGGCGCGGCGGCGGTGGAGGCGTTGCGCGCGATCCACGCCGATATCTGCGTGCTCGGCGTGTGCAGCCTGCACCCCGAGGTGGGCGTCAGCGTGCTCGACCTGGAGGAGTCGTACGTCAAGCGCGCCATGATAGCGGGCGCCGCCGACGTGGTGGCCGTCGCCGCCGTCGAGAAGCTGGGGACCGCCGCGCCCTACCTGATCGGCCCGCTGACCGACCTGACGCACCTCGTCACCGAGCGCGCCGCGCCCGCGGCCGCGCTCGCCCCCTACCACGCGCTGGGGCTCACCATCATTCAGGGCTAACCATCAGGGTCTGAAGCTATGGCGCCTATGACTCTAAGGTTGGATTACGTACCGGCCCGCGCTCGCTTGCGCTCACGATAGACTCGCTGCCGCTCACGCGCCCCCGTGTCTGACGCGTGAGCCTCCGCCTTGCGCTCCTCCCACCCGCGCGTCCCCAGCACCTCCACCCGGTACCGCTCCACCTCAGCCACTGTGACCAGGTTGCGATCCCCCACCCGCTCCACCGCCAGCCGGCCGCGCATCACCGCGTTGCGCACCGACGGCGGCGCGGGCGAGGACCTGCAAGACATCGAGGCCCACCTGAAGGGCGGCATCCCCGACCGCGACATCGACGACCTGGTCCGCTACTGGCAGGTCTTGCCCGGCTTGCGGTCCGCGCTGTTCGCCCCGACCGGCCGCGCCGGCTATAGCCAACCGCTGGCGGCGGCGGCTGCGGTCAAGGCCGCCATCTTCGGCCACGCCGAGTTCGCCGCCTTCACCCGAACCGTGGACGGCCTGTTCGCGGCGTGGCGGCGGGACAACGCCCCACTGCTGCGCGGCGTCGCGCGCGGCGACCACCCCAAGCGGCTGATCGACGCGCTGTCCGAGCGCCTACTGGAGACCTTCCGCGCCGCGCCCTTGCTCGACCCCTACGATGTCTACCAGCGCCTGATGGACTACTGGGCCGAGGCCATGCAGGACGACATGTACCAGATCGCGCAGGAAGGCTGGCAGGCCGTGCTCGACGGCAAGCCCAACGCCGACCTCATCCCGTCCCCGCTGCTCGTCGCCCGCTACTTTGCCGCCGAGGCTACGGCCCTCGCGGCGCTGGAAGCCGCGCGCGACGCCGTCACCCGTCGCATGGAAGAGTTGGCCGAGGAGCACGACGGCGAGGACGGTCTGCTGGCCGACGCCCGAACCGACAAGGGCAAGCTGACCGCCAGGGGCGTCAAGGACCGGCTCAGAGACATCATGGCCGGCGCGGACGCCCAGGACGAGCGTGCGGTGCTGTGCGACTACCTCGCCCTGATCGACCAGGAAGCCGCCTGCAACAAAAAGGTGAAAGACGCGCAGAAGGCGCTGGACGCCAGGGTCGCCGCCCAGTACGCCAGGCTCAGCGAGGCCGAAGTCAAGGTGCTGGTGGTGAACGACAAATGGCTGGCGCGGCTCACCGCCGACGTGCAGGGTGAGATGGACCGCGTCTCGCAGGCGCTCACCGGGCGCATCAAGACCCTGGCCGAACGCTACGCCACCCCGCTGCCCACGCTCACCAACGACGTAGCCGCCCTGACCGCCCGCGTCGACGCGCACCTGGCGAAAATGGGGTTCGTATGGAGCTAAAGGCGATGGGGGCGGAGCCTGCGACTGACGTCGCATGGCAAACTACGGACACTGAAGTGTTACCTCGCATAGCGCTAAGAGACTCTGGCCAACGCGTATTAAAGCCGGGCTACAAGCAGACCGAGGTATGGGTGATCCCAGAGGATTGGAAGGTCGAACCGCTCAAGAGCATCACCAGCATTAAAACCGGACCGTTCGGAACATTACTCAAAGCAGACGAATACTCCTCTGGAGAAGGCACGCCGCTTATCTCCGTGGGTGAAGTCGGCGAAGGTATGTTGCGAGTCGATGATCATACGCCTCTTGTCCCTCCATCTGTAGTCAGGCGATTACCAGAATATGTCTTGAATTGTGGAGATATTGTCCTCGGCAGAAAAGGTGCCGTTGATCGTTCGGCCCTAGTCAGCGAAAATCAAGCCGGTTGGTTTCTCGGATCAGACGGTATTCGCATAAGACCCTCGAAATCTTGCTATCCTCCGTTCGTTGCCTGGCAGTTTCAAAGGAACGCAATCAAAGCTTGGCTGCTTCAAAATGCTACTGGAACTACGATGGCTTCGATGAACCAAGAAATCCTGAAACGGGTTTTCTTGCCTATTCCACCCCTCCCCGAACAACGCGCCATCGCCGCCGCCCTCTCGGACGTGGACGCCCTGCTCACCAAACTCGACGCGCTCATCGCCAAGAAGCGCGACGTCAAGCAGGCCGCCATGCAGCAACTCCTCACCGGCAAGCAACGCCTGCCAGGGTTAAGACATGGTTCAAAAAAGGGCGACTGGGCTTGTGGCGCCGACGCGGAGTTGGAGCGCGACATCCTGACGCTGCTGGTGGAGGGGCACGCCAACTACCGCGGCATCCGGCGCTGCCTGCGGCAGGTGGGGCGGCGCCAGGTCAGCCTGGGCACGATCAGCGCGGTCGTGCAGGAAGCTGAACGGCGCGCGCGGGCGCTGGTGGCTCGGCTGGCGCCGCCCCAGGAGCGGGCGGTCGCCCTGGATGAGATCTACGGGCGTGACCGGCGCGGCGCCTAACTGTGGTCGACGTGGAGAGCGGGGCGGTCTGGGCCGCGGAGGGACCGCTGCCGGTGGACGGCGAGACGTGGACGTTGGTGCTGTGGCTGGCCCAGGAGCGGGGGCCGCGCGTGCGGCACGCGGTGAGCGATGGCGGGGCCGCCATGGCACAGGGGCTGCGCACCGCAGCCCCCCCCGTCCCGCTCCAACGCGATGTGGGGCACGTCCTGCCTCAGGGCGGTCAGGTGCAACGCCGCCGGGACCGCCGCCAGGCGGACCTGGAGGAGCGGACGGCGCCGGTGGCGCGCCAGGCGGCGCGCGTGGTGGCGGGGCCGCGGCCCCGTGGACAGCACCCCGTCACGGATGCGGCCGCGCAGGCGCGGGCGGTGGCGCAGGTAGCGCAGGCCGCGGACAGCCGGCGCTACCTGCGCCAGGACCTGCCCGCGCTGCGGGCGGTCGTCGTGCCGGGCCAGGGCGACGTGCGCACGAGCGCCGCCCGGCAGGACGAGGTGACCACGCTGCTCCTGCTGCTGGCCCAGGCGCGTGACGCCGCGCCGCCCGCGTCCCGGCACGACCTGACGCACCTGCACACGGCCCTGGAACGGGCGCTGCCCGGCCTGCTGGCCTTCGCCGCGCCCCTTGATGGCGTGCAGCAGGAGGCGCGTGCCCGCCTGGGGCGCGCCGCGCGCTCCACCCTGGCCTGGGCCTGGCCGCGCGGCGCCATCCTCGGTCCGCGCCCCCAGGATCTGCTGGCCCTGGCGCTGCTGCCGGAGGCGGGGCGTCCCGTCGCCACCGTGCTGTTCACCGCGTGGGACGGGGCCGTCCGCGCGAGCAGCGCCGTCGAGAACGGGCATAGCGTGCTCCGTCCGCACCTGGCCGTCCAGCGGACCCTCCCGCCGGGGCTGCTGGCCCTGCTCACGGTCTGGCACAACCATCAGGTCAGCCCGCGCGGCCTGCACCAGGGTCAGAATCCCCTGCAGCGCAGCGGCCTGCCCGCCGCGCCGACCGACTGGCTGGTGGCCTTGGGCTATCCGCCCACGGCGGATGACCGCCTGCGGATCACCGTGCCCTGCATGCTCGCGGCCGCCTGATGTTTCAACTGTCAAGTTCATGTGAACCATGTCTTAGCGGGGAATGGGAGAGATGCGCTGGGCTGCGCCAATGATAGCCCTCGGCGCATGTGGCGCACTGGTATGCTGAGACGTATAGACCGCCTTGTAGCATGATGGTGAGCAATGATGCGGAGACGCGGACGGATAGGGGTTAGCCTCATCGCGCTGTCCGTCGCGGTGGCCGTCCCCCGCCTCGGGGACGTCTTCTCCGGCCCACTCGTGCGCGAAGTAGCGCTGGACCAACAGCCAATCGGCGCCCTCGTAGACGAGCGTGGCGGACGCGTCTTTGTCCTCACCGCGAACGGATCGAGCGGCGCCTTGCCAGACAATAGCGCCGACCCACACGGAGACGGACAGGTACGCGTGTTCGACGCGGCCAGTGGGGCGCTGATCCACGTCGAGAACGCGGGCTACCGGCCTTGCGCCATCGTCGACGCCGGGCGCGCCGGGCACGTCTTCGCCGCCTACAGCGACGCCTCGACCGTCACCGGGGCCGTGCTCATGCTCGACGCGGCGACGGGCGCTCTCCAAGGCGTTAGCGCGACCGGCGCGGCGCGCTGCGGCGCCGCGCCGGTGGTCGATCAGCGCCGTGGGCGTGTCTTCTTCGGCGGCAGCGACGATAGTCTGAGCACGCTCGACGCCTACAGCGGGCGGTTGCTGCATACCGCGCGCATGTCCGACGCCAGCGGCGTGAGCTTGGCCGTCGACGAGCGGAGCGGCCGCGTCTTCGCCGCGCCGGCCGATGGCGACGCCGTCGACGTCTTCGACGCATCGAACGGCCGGCGGCTGCATACGATCACCCTGGCCGGGGCGCATCCACCTTTGAGCCTGCTCGTGGACCCGCGAGCGGGACGCCTACTCGTCGTCGACCAGACGGCGAGCACGGTGAGCACGGTAGACACGCGCGCTAACGCGATACTCAAGGTCTCGCCTGTCGCCCCAAGTCCCGCGTCGTGGGCGCTCGATGGTGAGGCTGCCGGCGGCCACCTCCTGGTCGGGGGCGACAGCGCCGTGGACATCCTCGACACGCGTACGGGGGCGGTTATCCACACCGTGGCGCTGGGCGACCGCGCCACGCGCATCTTGGTCGACGCAGCGACGCGCCGCGCGTTTGTTTTCTCCGCCGACCATCTAGGCCCCACGAACGACGTGTACGTGCTGGACACGAGGACGGGCCAGCTTGTGACCTCGCTAGCGCTGCCGGGCGTGCCGCTAGCCGCGGCCCTCGACGCGCGACACGAACGCCTGGTGGTCGCGGACCAGCGCGGTTTGATCGACATCCTCGACGCACGGACCGGACGTCTCATCCATGAGGTAGAGACAGTCCCATCGACGACAGCGAATGTGGTCATCGACGCCAACGCCGGCCGCGCCTTCGTCCTGCACGGGCGCGGCTTTGTCGTCGTCCGCGACCAGTGGGCCTGGATGCCCGCGTGGCTGCGGACGAGAGTACCATTCGTGCCGCGCCAGAACGTGTCCTACCAGGACGCGTCCGCCGGCGTCACCATCGTCGACGACACACGCTGAAGGCTCAACCTCGCCGCGACCTGACCTCAAAAGACCACGTCGCCCCACAACGCCATATAGCGCTTGTGGGGCGTGAGCGCGGCTTGGTATACTGACGACGGTGTGCGCGGCGGAGTAGCTCAGTGGCAGAGCAGGGGACTCATAAGCCCTTGGCCGGCAGTTCGAATCTGCCCTCCGCCACCATCAGGTAGATTGAGCAACGGGGGGACGAGGCCACAAGTGGCCCCGTCCCCTTTCTCATATCTATCGGCCCGGCTATCCCTCCCCCCAACAACTCCTCACCGCCCGTTTGCCGGCTGTTCCCGTACTGATCGCCTCCACCGACCGTTGTGTGATCCAAGACTACTATCAGCGCGTATGGATAGTGAGCCCAGTTGAGTGGCGCGAGGAGATCGGCAATGCTAGCCCCTACAGCCCTGGCGTTGTCCCCGGTATCTGTACCTCAGGGCAGGCGGGGTGATATACTTGTCGGCAGGATGAAGATTGCCGACGACCCCAGTGATGGGGTGCTCATGGACCGCATTGTGGCCGGCGATACCGCCGCTTTCGAGCTGCTATACGACCGGCATAGCAAGGCCGCTTACGGGCTCGCGTATCGTATCCTCAACGAGCCTGGGTTTGCCGAGGACGTGGTGCAGGACGCCTTCCTGACGGTCTGGCGCCAGGCCGCGACCTACGGCCAGGCGCGTGGCTCCGTCCGCTCTTGGCTCCTCGCCATCGTGCACCATCGCGCCATTGACCATATTCGCCGCCGCCACGAGGATCGGCAGCAACCGCTCGAAGACATGACGATACTGCCCGACGACGTTGATACGTGGGATCAGGCGCGCCAAAATGTCGAGGGCGCGCAGGTGCGCGCCGCCCTCGCCACCCTGCCGCCCGACCAACAGCGCTCAATCGCGTTGGCCTACTTCGGCGGCTATACGCACGATGAAATCGCGCGCTTGCTCGGCGTGCCCCTCGGCACGGTCAAAGGCCGGCTGCGCATCGGACTACAAAAAATGCGTGGTTATCTACGCCCATTAGGACTAGAGGAGGGTTCGGAATGACGGAGGAACAGTACCACGTCCACGACCTCCTTGCCGCCTACGTCCTGGGGGCTGTCACCCCGCTCGAGGCCACGCTCGTCGAGGAACACCTGGCTACCTGCGCGCTGTGCCGCCGTCAGGAAAGCGAGTTCCGCGAGGTCGAGCGTATACTGCCGCGATTGGCCGGCGAACTGGCGCCGCCGCCCGCCCTCAAAACACGACTGATGTCCATTGTCGAGGCTGAACCCCGTCCTCGTGACAGCGCGGATACGACGTTAGACGAGACGCGCGAAGCGGAACCTGTGGCGCCTATCGCGGCCGTGGCGCCGCGGCGCTCCACGGCCACACCCGTGCGGTGGAACGCCGCACGACGCCTTAGCCCCATCCTGGCGGTGGCGGCAACCCTATTGCTCGTCGCACTTGGAATCGGCCTGTGGCGCGCCATCAACGGCACGCCACAGCCGACGAGCGTGTACCCTGTCGTGGCTGCGGGAACGAACTACGGCACGCTCAAGTACTATAAAGACGGCAACCGCCTTGAGCTAGATCTTCACGGTCTCAAAATGACAACACCGGGCCACGTCTATGAACTGTGGCTGATCCGCACCAAGGGTGGCAAACCCGTGGCCGTTAAGGGTGTCGGTGTGTTCCCTGCCCCCGGCGGCACGGGACGCCTGGCCAAAGGCGGCCAGGACATCCACGGCTATAACCTGGCCGGCCTCACCGTGGAGAGACACTTTAGCCCCAACAAGCCGACGTTGCCGATCGTCGCCACAGCCGCGATCTAGCCGCGCACTGCACTGGCACGCAACGTGCATACATCCATGTGCGCGTGGTAAGCCGCCCCAGCCCCGGCGTGCGACCTAATTTTTTACTCTCATACGTACATGAAGGACTAGGGCAGACAGATGGACTACAACACGATTCGAACGGCCGATGAGCGCGAGATGCGCCGGCTAGTGCGCCGAGGGGCGCTTGTGATGGCCGAATACGATTGGCGCGCCAGCGGCGTGGCCGACCTCGAGCAGCGCGGCCGCGAGTGGATCTTGCGCGTCCCCAACACGGTCACACTGCGCCGCGCGGCCTAAGCCGCGGCCCTACGCGACCGGAGCGGGCGCGAGGCGCCCGCGTTCCTCCAGCGCCCGCTTGAGGAACGCCCCCGTGTGTGAGTGCGCGTCAGCGGCGACCTGCTCGGGTGTCCCCTCGCAGACGACCTCGCCGCCCCCGGCGCCGCCCTCCGGCCCCAGGTCGACGACCCAGTCGGCCGACTTGATGACGTCGAGGTTGTGCTCAATCACGATGATTGTATTGCCCGCGTCGGCCAGGCGCTGCAACACCTGTAGCAGGCGCGCCGTGTCCGCGAAGTGCAAGCCCGTCGTGGGCTCGTCGAGGATATAGAGAGTGCGGCCGGTGGAGCGCCGCGCCAACTCGGAGGCCAGCTTGATACGTTGCGCCTCGCCGCCGGAGAGCGTTGTGGCCGGCTGGCCCAGGCGCACGTAGCCGAGGCCCACGTCGCCGAGCGTGCGTAGCCGGTTGGCGATCGCCGGCACATTCTCGAAGAACTCCAGCGCCTCGGCGACGGTCAACTCCAGCACCTCGGAGATGTTCTTACCCTTGTAGCGGATCTCCAGCGCCTCGCGATTGTAGCGCTTGCCCTTGCAGACCTCGCATGGCACGTAGACGTCGGGCAGGAAGTGCATCTCGATCTGCTCGATGCCGGCGCCCTGGCACGCTTCGCAGCGTCCGCCTTTTACGTTGAACGAGAAGCGGCCCGGCTTGTAGCCACGGATACGCGCCTCGGGCACCTGCGCGAACAGTTCGCGCAGCGGCGTGAACAGGCCCGTGTACGTCGCGGGGTTGGAGCGCGGCGTGCGCCCAATCGGCGCCTGGTTGATGTCGATGACCTTGTCCAGGTGCTCCAGACCCATGATGCTGTCGTGCGCGCCGGCGCGTTCGCGGGCGCGGAAGAGGTGCTGCGCCACGCTGCGATACAGGATATCGGTGATGAGCGTGCTCTTGCCCGAGCCCGAGACACCGGTGACGCAGATAAACGTGCCTAGCGGGAAAGCGACGTCAACGCCCTTGAGGTTGTTCTCGCGCGCGCCCGTGATCGCCAGCGTACGGCCATTGCCCTTGCGTCGCGTCGCTGGCAGGGGGATGGTGCGCTTCCCGCTCAGGTACTGCCCCGTGATGGAGTCGGGCGTTGCCATCACCTCTTTGAGCGTGCCGTTGGCGACGACGTAGCCGCCGTACTCACCCGCGCCCGGACCGATGTCCACGATCTGGTCGGCCGCGCGCATCGTATCCTCGTCATGCTCGACCACGATGAGCGTGTTGCCGAGCGCGCGTAGGTGCAGCAGCGTCTTGATCAGGCGCGCATTGTCGCGCTGGTGCAGGCCAATGGAGGGCTCGTCGAGCACATAGAGCACGCCGACGAGGCCCGAGCCAATCTGACTGGCCAGGCGGATGCGCTGCGCCTCGCCGCCAGAGAGCGTCGTGGCCGTGCGCTCCAGCGTCAGATAGTCGAGGCCGACGTCGACGAGGAAGCCCAGCCTCGCGCGGATTTCCTTGATGATCTGGCGCGAGATGGTGGCCTCGCGCGGCGGCAGCGGCTCCGGCAGCCCCCCGCGCACGCCGGCGCCGTTCCCGTTGACGGCGCGCTCCGTGGTGAAGGAGCCGCCGGCGATGCTGAGCGGTTCGAGCGTCTCCAGCGCCTCGATGCCGCGCCCGGCGTGACCGTTCCCATTGCCGTTGCCAGCGTGGCCGTTGGCGGCGTGTCCATTCCCATTGCCGTGACCGTTCGCCTTGCCATCGGCCAGTGGCGCGTCGTCGCCGACGATGGCGCCGAAGAAACGCGCGCAGGCGCGGATGGAGAGGCGCGACACATCGACAATCGAGCGGCCCGCCACGGTCACGGCGAGGCTCTCCGGCTTGAGCCGCGCGCCCTTGCAGGCGGGACAGGGCCGGTTCATCATGTAGGTCTCGATCTCCTGCTTGAAGCTCTCGCTGTCCGTCTCACGATAGCGGCGCGTCAAGCTGGGGATCACGCCTTCGAAGCGCACATCGAAGGCGTGGGTACGCCCGCTCTTGCTCTTCTGTTCAACGCGCACCTTCTCGTCGCCTGAGCCGTAGAGCATAATGTCGCGCTGCGCGTCGCTCAACTCGCGCACGGGCTTGTCAAGCGGGATGCCGTAGTGGCGCGCCGTCGACTCGACGATTTGCTGGTAGTAGCTCTGCGCGCTCTTCGACCACGGCTGGATGGCGCCCTCGCGCAGGCTCAGGTTGGGGTTGGGGATGACCAGCTCGGGGTCGAGCTCCATCGTCGTACCCAGGCCGGTGCAACTCGGGCAGGCGCCGTGGGGGCTATTGAAGGAGAAGGTACGCGGCTCAATCTCGGGGACCGACGTGCCGTCGAAAGCGCAAGCGTAGTGCTCCGAGTAGAGGTGCTCGGCGCCGTCAACGATGGCGACGAGGACCAAGCCGCCGCCCATCTTGAGCGAGGTCTCGACCGAATCGGCCACGCGCGAACGGTCGTCGGGCTCACGCTCCGCGGGCGCGCGAATGACCAGGCGGTCGACCACGATCTCGATGTCGTGCTTCTTTTGCCGGTCGAGTGTGATGTCGTCACCGAGGTCGTGGACGGCGCCATCGACGCGCGCGCGCACGAAGCCATTGCGGCGCGCCTCCTCGAAGACGGTGCGATACTCGCCCTTACGGCCGCGCACCACCGGCGCCATGATCAGGATGCGGCTGTCCGCGGGGAAATCCATGATGGCGTCCACGATCTGCGAAGCTGACTGGCGCGCGATCTCGCGCCCGCAGGTAGGGCAGTGCGGGTGGCCTATACGCGCGTAGAGCAGGCGCAGATAGTCGTGGATCTCGGTGACGGTGCCCACGGTCGAGCGCGGGTTGCGTGAGGTCGACTTCTGGTCGATAGAGATAGCCGGTGAGAGCCCGTCGATCTGGTCGACGTCGGGCTTGTCCATCTGGCCTAGGAATTGGCGCGCGTAGGCTGAGAGTGACTCGACATAGCGGCGCTGCCCCTCAGCGAAGATGGTATCGAAGGCCAGGCTCGACTTGCCCGAGCCCGACAAACCAGTGAACACCACCAGCTTATCGCGCGGGATCGTAAGGTCGATATTTTTGAGGTTGTGCTCGCGGGCGCCGCGAACGGAGAGGATTTCTTGTGACATAATACGTTTCAGTATAGCACGACTGTTCTAGCAAAGATAGGGTGAAAGAGGGAGGAGGGGGAGTTCCGCGCCTGACAAAAACTGTCAGTTATCCGCTCCCCCTCCTCCTCTAAAAGATCCATGTAAAACGGCTAGATAGATGTTGACGCTGCCGTCACTCGACCTTATACTATCCCTTAAGAGGTCTGTACCGCATTCGTAGTACCTGCCTGGAGAGTTAGAGCCTGTGTGTAAAGTAGTTTGAGAGGCTGTAGACTAGGAGGTATGAACAGACAAGCATACCCGTCCGACTTGAGCGAGGCGCAGTGGACGCGCATCGCATCGCTGATCCCTCCGGCCAAGCC
>JAABUM010000391.1_pt1 | contig 79477 bp, 132 predicted proteins | sample 5559161 | NCBI WGS metagenome assembly JAABUM01 (sample SAMN10711868, study PRJNA513369) | rock metagenome | isolation source: Antarctica rocks | place: Antarctica: Victoria Land, Siegfried Peak nord
CCTAGGATTGCCAAGATTAGTCCAAGACAGATACCCCAGACTGCCAGAAGCAGACTGGAAAGAGCCACTGCAGCAGTAGGGCTAATCATAGCACCTACTTGTAGCTAGAGGGTGTGTAGGCACAACATTCACCTGGTGACTGTTGACCAGAATCCGGACTTGTTCTGGGACGGTCAAATCATGCTTGAGTTCGTCAACCAGGCAGACCAGTTTATTTTAATGGACTTCATCGTTGCTTGTTTCGACAGTTCGTTTTTAGGTTAGCAGTTGAGGGGTTCCCTCCCCGTAGCTGGCGCCCTTTCAGCCCCTCAGGGCTCGACACGGTGTAACATTTATCTCTAAGAAAGAGACTCTATCCTACTCCCAGATCTCCTTCACACCGGATGTGTGCGAAGGGCTTCTTAAACCTATCACTCTGTCCTTTCGCTCTCAGCCGAACAGCTGGCTTTTGATAAAGCGGTATGGCAGAACTGCGGAGGCTGTTTGCGGCTGTGCTGCTGTTTTGTTGCCTGGCTGGCAACCAGGTGCTTGCCGCCCCGCCGAGCACGGAGCGGGGGGACCTTGTTTACCTTCTGGACAGTAGCAAGGGTACATCACTACAGGTTAGCAGCCGATTCCACCTTCAAGAAGCTCTTGCGAAGTGTGGCGTCCTGTGCACATGGCAGCTTGAAGTACCCGGAAAGTTCGCGAGCAGTGTTATACGCAAAAGAACCGGCTGTCCCAGTCAAATGAAGCCAATAGCATACAGACCGACGCTTTCGCCGACGCTCTGCCCAGCAGGCGTGCGTAAATCTCTCCCGGTACAAATATATCATAGGGCGCACAAGAGGCACGTTGCCGACTGCGCGTCCTTTGACTTCTAGATCGATGGGTTACTGGGGAACTTCGGGGTGGTAGTGGGAGGTGTCATCCTTCGGAGGCTACCATCAAGCCTGTGGCTTGGTGTTGGCTCGGGATCTAAGTGCAGCGACAACCGGTCGCGCTACACGGGTGACGGGAACTGACTGCAAGGATAAAACCCTTTCAGAAGGCTTGATCTGATGGCTGCCGCAGTTGCGAGAAGCACGCAAGATGGTGACCCAAAGGGCATGTCTAGCTGTGGCGGCGCCTGCCAAGTCAGCATGGCCTTTGCAATCTGCTGCCAAGGGCATGTCCCATGTAGCACGATGTTCCAATACGTCAAACAACTGTATGTGAACCCGTACATTGCCTTCGGCATCTTCCAAAGGCCGCTAGGCGCTGGCGGCTCGCAGCGCACGCCGAACATTTCGGCTGGCGCGCCAACGTCTGGCCGCAGCCTCCCTGCTGCGTCCAAGGCTTTGTGCCACTTAAGACGCTGCTGAATGCACCTGTAACCTAACATTTTGCCCAACTACAGCTGACAAGGTCGCCAAATGACCTCGACTAGGCCGCGAGCGTTGCACTTAGCGCATTGCGACGGCATGCGGACACCGCCCCCACATCCCTCGCCGGTTCATTGTGAGAGTCAGTGAATTCGGTGCATCCATCGCAGGTGAGCTCGGCAAGCGGCACTCCGAAGCTGAACGTACTGCTGACACAGGCACCGGACTTTTTCAAGCAGATTGCTGTGTCGCCCGACCGCAAACACGTAAGACGTTTGCAGATGCATCGTCATCAAAATCGAACACTTTCGTTTTCCGTTTTCTTGTTCAAAGATGTTTGTTTTCCCTGACATTCAAGCGGCTCCACCAAAGGATCTGGTGATATAAACAATGTTGCAAAATGGAGCTTGGAACCTCCGGCTTCTCACAGGGTTTGTGTCTTTTCAGGTCTTCCTCACTGTGGACTACGAGAAAGACTCCTATGAAAACCCGAAGTCCCGGTCGGACCTGTTGGTCGTGAGCCTCACCACCGCCGAGGTAAGCAGCTGGGGTGGTCCGCTTGCGGCACTCCTCCATTCTGCGCGCTGATGTATTCCAGTGGCAAGGCCAGCTGCTGCCATTGCATTCAGCGATGGCTCATCGCTGCCATGTGTCGTTGTGAATCTGTGTCTTCGTAGAGGGGCGGGGGATGCTACCTACCTGGTTTTTTCTGCCGCTGCTGCGCTGAAGGCCAGCTGCTGAACGACAGTGATTCAGCCGTCTGCCTTGCGCTGAGTCGAGTATTTGGCCCAGGAATCCCACAATCTCCAGTGGCATATTATAGTGGCACGTCGCCATTGCGGCACAGGTGGTGGGCAGATTCCGAGTACCCGGCCTCAGCAAAGGATCCCTGAAAACTTGCACCCTCCGCGGCCCGGGTGCGCTTGTTTTCAATGCTTTCATTTTCTTCCCCACTGACTGCTGGTTGCGTGCCCACTCTGTGGCGCTCCTGCCTCAGACCCGCACTCCTGCGCATGAGCATGCCTGATGCGTTCAAGACCAAGGCACCGCGTGCTTCTCATCATGCCTCAGCAATGCGAGAGAATGTCCAGAGACAGCGCGTGAGTCAGCCGAGGCGCAGAGGCAGGTGCGTCTGCGAAATGCACACACATCAGCCTGACACTGAAAAATTCCTCTGCTGCCGCAGCGCCGGTCGCCGTGGGCAAAAAGTCAGCCTCATCTGGGCTGTACCCGGTCTATGTGGGCGCCACCTGTACCGGCGGCTGCAAGAGCAAGCTTCCGGCGGACGAGACGCAACCCGTCGCCTCCTCCACTTTCGTGCTCAGCCTCCGGTGTGCAGCAGCGGTCCATGCCGTGTGTCCAGATTTCAGAACAGGGTCCGCCAGAATTAGTCCTTTTGATCAAGCTTGCCGGTTGGCCAGCCATTTTTCAAGGAAATTTTCAGGGAACTGGGACAGCTCATGATCATCCTTTTGAAAATATCATCTGCAGCACTGCAGTCATGCTGCTGTCTGTGGAATGCCCCACATCTCACTTGGCAGCGCCGCAGCGGGCTCGCAGTCGTGTGACGCTGCCAGCAGCATTTGTCATCAGCCCTCCTTCATCTTCCCATGACGCGTGCATGCCAATCATCTACGAGTCCGATTGCAGGTGACCAATTGCAAGAACGCCCACGTGCATGTTGGCCGAGGCGTGACGCGCCGTCCGCTCTCACTGCCGCAGGTACAACCCAAAGACCAACAAGCTCACCAATGTGGGCTCCATCCGCACCGGTTTCACGGACGTGTGCACCAAGGAGATTGTACAGACGCTGCGGACTCTGTGGGTGCCACCGTCAGGCTTGCCGCTCATGATCATCGGCGAGCGCGACGCCACTGTGCGCACGTTTGAACTTCCTTACCCTTCCCTTTTGGTGATACTTATTGATACGACTGTGGACACGCTATGGGTGACGTCGTCCGGCGAGCCGCTCATGATCATCAGCCTCCGCGACGCCGCTGTGCCGGTGGCAAAATTACTTTTCCTTGCCCTTTTTTAAATTCTTGCTGAGATGATCATTGTGGCCGATGCCGGTCAACGGGCCGCTCATGATGATTGTTGACCGCAGCATCAACATGTGCCTGTTTCAGTTTCCATACAAACACGATTGACAGCCTGCGTTGCGCCTGCTGCTTGCGGTTTTCAATTTTGTGAAGAAGGCAAAAGGACCACAGTGTCCTGCCTGGCTGCTGACGGGAGCTTGCGGCTGTGATGCAGCGGTTTGCGCTCTACAGCTCGTCCAGTGTGATTGTCGGCAATCACCATCCCAACATATTCATGGCTGATTCGTGTCTTCCATGCTGCAGACGTTCCACCTGCGGCCCGTCAAGCCCGGCTCGCGCAATGTGCTGACGTGGAAGAGCGGGCACTCTGGCGAGTGTAACAATTTTGTGATTGGCGGTACCTCTGAGTTCTACGCACTTTGCCCCGGCCGCTTCACCGGTCTCTACGCCAGCGGCACGGTGCGTGCGTTGCAGACTTGACACTTGTTGCTGACCTGCAAAAACCTCCAACAGCTCGTGCCTAGGGTGTTGGGTGGCAGAAGCAGCAGCATCGGCGGCAGCGCCAGCGGCTTGTCGGCAGCGCCGGCGGCGGCGGCAGCAGCGGCTATGGCGCCGGCGGGTCGGCAGCAGCAGCAGCAGCAGTTGGAGCGGCGGCAGGGGCGCAACAGCAGCAGCAGCAGCGTTGGCGCCAGCAGCGGCGGCGGCGGCGACGGCGGCGACGGCGGCGCCGTAATTATCCAGGAAGTCACATCAGTAGCAGACCCACCGTATAGGATCCTGCTGCGCCGTTCTTCCAGGACCGGTCTTCCAGGACCGGTCAACAAGCTGGGACAGACCAGCTGACCGCTTTCCCCTGGTGGCCGCAGATCAAGCGCATCCGGTCCAGCCCCCAGCCGCGCGTCACGAGCGTCGGAGCCTCGCCCTCAAAGCCGGGGGTGCGGTTTTACAACTTCGGCATAGCGACGCTGCCGGGCTCGCAAAACCCTTTCTACGCCGTCGCCGCCGCACCAGGGCCGGACGACGACAAAGTAAGCTTCTGTGCTTTAGTGATAGTTTTACCCTTCATCGATTGTCCAATTGCCTGCTCCGCTGCAGAAATGGTCGTCAAATGTCTCATCATCTCAAAAGCGTGTTCATACGCAATCGCGCCGGAGCTGTGATTGCGCATGTCCTGCACCGGAGTCTGCATCCTGCATGGCTCAAGGCAACAAGTTGTCAGTTTTGAATGGATGTCCTGCCGGCTCAGTCCTGAAGTTCATTCTCAAAGGCCGTGTCTTTTGCGCCGCAGCTGACCGCCTTTGACAAGACGCGGCTGGGCAGTAAGGGCCGCTTCGCCTTTTCGCTCACCAAGCACGGCTCCCACGGGAGAGTGTTCAACATTGCCGTCCTGCCGTGAGAGCGTTCATCAAGTAAGATATAATCAGAGCACAATGGCAGCAGAGTGCAGGGCGATTGATTTTCAAATCACCCCAGGATAAAGAGGCGCAATGCTCAGGTGCTCATCCGACTTTGTTACCCTGGCCGGCGCGCCATTGGCATGCCAGCCCTGTAGGTGTATGCTGGCCATTAAGTACCGACTGACTGCCACTTCTACTTGCAAACAGCTCTTTGCTTTTCACTCGACTGCTGACGCTACACAAACCTCGTCAGTGTGCAAAGTGCATTCACTGCGTCCGCAATCTAGGCACAAGATACTCTCACCCTCATCAATCTCTGGAGAGCGTCCCCCACAAAAGTGCCTGAAGGTCAACCCCTCACGCCTCAGTCTTACTGCAAAAACTGCTGTCAGCCCAGCTTCACCGGTGCACAATTCTTCGTATGCTACAGCCGATTCGGACCCTGACAACATGAGGCACAAATTGCAACCGGCATGTGTCGGTTGTGAGGAAGCGCCGCAGCCGCCGCTGGTGTGCAGCCACCGGCGGCGCCATTGGCATGTCCCACACGCTCGCCGAGCAGCCGCCCCAAACCCCAAACGCCTGCCAACACTCGAGGGCGGCCACCAGCGCAAAAAACACTGCTGCATGCCGGGACCTGCCGCCGGCACAATACGCGCCCGCCCGCCCGAACGCTTCACCAGCACTTGGGGCGGCCATCGATAAAGAAACCGCCGTTGATGTCGGCGGCCGGCTCGTAGACGATGTTACAGTAGATGGAGTCCACGCCCTGCTCCGCGGAGCGCGGTGCGCTGCCGCCGCCCATGTCCGTGCGACACTGCACCAATACGCAACTACTGTATTTGACGGTGACAGAAAAGAGTTGGACCCGTGGGAATCTAAGCTGGCGGTTCCAGTAGTTGGAGGTCCACTCCCTGCTCCGCCGAGCGAGTCGGCCTGCCGCCGTCCATGTTTGTGTGGTAGTGCGCCAAGCAGAAGCCGCAGCACGACATGCCAGCTACACCATGCAGCCTTGCAGCAATGCAGCTTCCGCACACACTCCTATACCATGCAGAATAGCAGAAGGAAAGGAAGTTTCAGGCAGCTTGCTTGTGCAGAAGGCCTCACCCAGCCAGGCGTCACCACCGACACCGTCACACCCCTGTGCCTGAGCAGCTCGTTCTGCGCCAGCAGCTGCGTCGCCCGATTGAGCATCGCCTTTGTCACGCTGCGGCAGGATGGGATGCCGTTGTAAGGTATCGATTACTGCCTCAACGCCAGCTGAGTACATGTGGCCTCCTGCAGGTAGCAGCGCTGTACATTGATACCCTTACCAGCATGCTCTGCCCCACCCTTGAAAACCTCATGAGCTCCCGCAGCAATGCAAAGCCCTACCTGTCCACTGTGCAGAAACGCTGCGGCTATGAGGGGTCTAATGATGCTCCAAGACGTGTCGATATCGCGGGAGTTCAGATAGACAATAGACCATGATCCTGGATCCCTCAATACACTGTCAAGTCCCACATGGGCTGACCTGTAGGTGGGCACATGGCTGGATGCCTGCTGAGAGTCGTCCACATGGAACGCCACCCCCCGCAGCTCCTCCAGGGTGTCGCTCGCCATGATGCGGTCTCCATACGCTGTAGACAGGAAGTGCAGCTCCCCCAGTGCGCTGCTGACATTCACGATGCGCGCGCCTGCAGGGTGTCACACAGCAGTTGTCTGCAGCATTGAGGGCCAACGGTGCAGGCTGCGGCAGTGAATGCCATCCCGAAGCGCTATGGTTCCACAGCGCTGTCATGGGTTTAGGGTTTATGGTTTAGGGTTCATGGCGCCTCCCCGGGCGCTCCTGAAAGGGCCGTGCCCTGCGGCGGCTGAGCTGATGTGTCCTTCGGCTGCTGCAGCCACGTATCAGCGTGAGCTGGACGTCCTTAGTGCGCGCCCGGAAGCTGGACTGAACTATGTGCGCAAACACGTGATGCAGCAGCCGGGCGTTGATTGCAGTCGCGTCAGATGCTGTACATCAGAGAAAAGCTACCCCTCAGCCTCACCTTTGCACAGCCTGCCAAGGGGCTTTGCGAATGTGGGCGGTACTGACGGAGATCGTCTTTCCACATGCCTTCGAGGCTTCGAATGCTGCACGTGATTGCAGCTGGCGCATGCGCCAGCCGCTCGTCAGCGCGCCCAGCACCAATTTGCATAGGTTGCCAACGGACTCCTTCTCGCACGTACCTTCCTTCGTGTGCGGCAGCAGCTGTTTTACGAGGCACAGCCCGCCCTCGAGCTTACTCTCGTTTCTAATTGGTGAATCTCGTATTCGACGAAGATGAATTGTATATCGTTGTGAAGCACCTTCCTCCATGTGCGGCAGCAGCTGCTCGACGAGGGAGATGGGACCATCAAAGTTGGTGCTGTAGGCGGAATCCCAGGCTGCCTGGCTCCACTTGTGCAGGTACACGCCGGCTGCAGCGCACACACGCCAGACATGTCACGGTCGAACGGAGAGCGCAATGGCCAAGGTGGCATACACACCTGAGGCAGTCACGTTTTCCTCCGTCGCCAAGGCGGCGCCAGGGGTTTGTTGCGGCAGCCGCCGATTGGCGGCCTCACAGCTGCCTGCTTGGGCAGGAGCGTACCGTGCGGTCCCGTTTTATCCCTGCCCCAGAAAACGCCGAGCATGTGCCACAGGCTGCATCTGCAGGATGCACCACACAGGCTGCATGTTCAGCTATGCATCGCTGCCCCGCAGGCTATGTCCCACAAAGGTGGATGCCAGCGACAGTGCCCCACTGCTGCTGGCGAGGCGGGCAATGTGCTGATCGTACTCGCCACGCACTGTCGCCACAACTACACTCCCGCTGTTGGGGAGGCGACGTTTCAGAGCTGCGTCTTGAACCGGTCAAGCACTGCTGCGGCCCACCGCTGCTGACAAGGCAGGCAATATGCCGCTTGCGTTCCCATCGCCCTCGCCACCGCGACCCACGCTGGCCGCAGTGTAGATTTCTGTTCCGCCAGGTCGAAGACTGCATCGCACCGTCGTCAACGAGGCAGGCAATGTGCTAGCCGTTCTCACGCCGCACCGCCGCCCTTCGTAGGTCGCATCTCGCAGGCTGGGCCGTGTGGCAAAACCTCCTTGTCATATGTGTGACTGTGGAGGCTGCCCCAGCATGGTTAACGAGGCAGGTGATGCGCTGGTCGCATTCTCGTCGCTGCCGCGCACGCCGAGTGTTTATTTTTGATTCTGCATATCCAAGGAGGTCAAGGGCTGCGCCCCACCATTGTTGACGAGGCAGGCAATGCGCTGGTCGTACTCATGCTGCACCGCCGCCACCGCCGCGCTCACGCTTCGCGGGTCTGCCACATCCAGCTCCAGTGGCCGCACTGCCTCCAGCCGTTCAGTTTCCGTCCCGACTCGGCGCGCCGCCTCCGCAGCTGTGACGCCAACACCCTCAGAAGCTTCATGTTGGATACTGTCAGAAGTTTTTGCACTGCCGCGCTCACGCTGCGCGGGTCCGCCACCGAAAACCTCCAGCGGCCGCACCGCCTCCTGCCGGTTTTGTCCAGGCCCACTCGGCGCGCTGCCTCCAAGGCTGCGACGCCAACAACGCTCAGAAGCTTGAGACATAATGGAACTTGCCGCGCCGCCTCCGCCGCTGCGTCGCCAAAAGAAACGCAAAGACGTTGTGATTGGTTTGTGTGAATGATTTGAGTGAGTGAATCTAGGCAGTCAGCATCTACACGAGTCCGTCACGTCCAGCTCCAGCGGCCGCACTGCCTCCTGCCGCTTTGTGTCCATGCCGCCCCACCCCGCCGCCTCCACAGCTGCAGAGCAGACACTCGGAAGCTTCGGACCTGTCGGAATCTGTGAGAGAATGTTCGAATGCCGCGCTCACGCTGCGCCATGTCGAGCTCAGCAGCCGCACATCGTCCTGCCGTTTTGTGTTGACGTCCACACTCCGTCGCTGCATGTTTCAGGCACCACATGGAGTCAGCGTCTACAGGGTTGGGGCGCATCAGGCAAGGGGAGACCTGCATCTGCTCCGTCTGGGTGGACAGCCACATCCAATTCCAGCGGCCGCACAGCCTCCTGCCGCTATGTGGCTTGTCCCCTCCCGACGCGCCGCCTCCTCCGCCGCTGCATGTTACAAGCGCGGGATGAATCAGAGTGTGCTGGCACATCACACTGGAGGAGACCTGCATCTGTTCGTGTGTCGGGGGTCCAGCCACGGTCGGCTCCAACGGCTGCGCCGCCACCGCCGCTGCATCGTGCTTAGAGAAACCCCAAACATGACTGACTGGAGTGAGTGCATCAGGGAGGCCAGCATTTGCGCGGATCCGCCACAGCCAGCTCCGGCGGGCGTACCCGCCTCCTGCCGCTTTGTATCTCGCCAACTTGGCGCGCCGCCTCCGACGCTGCAGGCCTTATCAGACGGGCGCATTCAGCATCGAATAAAGCTGATGCCGAATGCGGATCTTCTGCGCAATTCCACCATTCTGCCGCCTGTGCCGCGTGGGCAGTGCCGCCGTTTGCGGCTTACTAAGCGCTGTGACATGAGCTTTTGATGCATTGAGTGGTTGGGAGCATCCTATGGATTCGCGTCGCAGCCATTCTGCACGAACGTGCAGTAAATAAGCAAATCAGGCGACCGCCATAGCACCGCGCCAATCTGAGCATGGATGCACGCACCCTTGGCATGCGTGCGGCTGGCGAGCAGCACGTGCCGCCCCGATGACACCAACTTCCTGGCGAGGCCCAGACCGAGCCCCCTGTTGCCACCTGCGTGGTGCACATGGGTGTGCGGTGTCGTATTGCATGTCGGTTTGATCGGGGTTCCACCAGCGTCAGCCAATGCGCCAGCGTCCACGTTGCTCGATGATCATGATTGAGAAGCGTGTGCAGCATACAGCACGCGCAGAAACAACACTTCGGACTGATGCATAGAGCGCTCACCGGTAAGCAGCACCCAACCCTCGGCCATGCTGTAAGGGATGCTCAGACCTCAGATCACAGGTGCGAGTGATCTGTCAAGTTGCCAGCAAGGCTGACTCTTGTCTGGGCCTGCAGATGATGTTTTGCCTCCTGGCGCTGTTGGCAAATAAGTGAGGGTTAGTGGAATCACCACCGGCGATCTGTCGGATTGCACGATGCTGAGTCGGACAGTTTAGTATAGATTTATTCATTTATATTATATTATATTATATTATATTATATTATATTATTTTATTTTATTTTATTTTATTTTATTTTATTTTATTTGATCGATTAGAAATTCATTTCTTTTTCTATTTTTATTCATTTTGATTAGCACTGCTATGCCAGAGCAGTTCACATGATCTGGCAGAGCGTATAGAAATGCGGCGCATTCCATGCGGTACAGATCTTGACGGGCTTATCGACGACGTCGTCAGAAGGCTTGAAATATGAGCGAACAGCTTCAGCTTCTTTTTTGTGACGGTGTTGCCAAATGTTACAGTATGTGTTGCAACAAGGTGTGTATCAATTAACATGTGCAATGCATCATCCAGCAGCGACAATCATGATGCAAAACGAAGCCCGGAATTCAGCAGTCCAAACAGTGCCGCCAGCCACGCAATGATGCATAGCACATTGCAGTGCAGCCAACAATCAAACGCTCGGCGTTCTGTTGAGGCACGCATCGCACGTATGCGTGTGCGCTTTTGTTGCTGTAGCTATGGCGCGAGGCTGCCTAGCTGCACATCATCACGTCATCATCTTCAGCATCATCATCAGATGTCGACCTCCGTGGGATGCTCGAATCCACGCTCCTCCCGCTCGCCCTCGCTGGCCACCTCATCGTAGTCAATGACCTTGAAGTCCACGTCACTGCACAACACGCACGACGTAATAAGATTGCGCAGAAGCAGGTCCAGTTGCTCCAGAAGCAGGTTCAGTTGCGCATGCAAGTGCGGAAAGGCGTATTTTGCCCTGTAAGACGCTTTGGGTGAGTACTGCGATCTAGGATCTTTGCCGAAGCTGGCGAAGCTGCAATGCGTTGCCGAGCTAAAAGGTTGGTTCGGAATCGAGCGTTTGCAGGTGGGCGGACACGCACCGTCGGTCTTGTTGCGGCATGATGAAGGGGAAGCGCAGCGTCAGGAATAAAGACACAAGGCTGGAGCACAGCGCTGGCACCATGACCTGCATCTTGTCATGAAGTACTTAAGAGAGATTGTCGTCTGTCATCCAATGTAGCCTATCTTTCGGCCGGCTTGATCTACAGTACGCCACAAAAAAAGAGTTGTCGTGGTGCTCGAATTCTTGCAGGTAGGTGATGCAGCTGCAATGTGCTTTCACCTCAGGGTGGCCGCTCAGGGTGGTCAGGATGAGTGGAGTCGCGAACGGCGTCCTTGTGATTGCCACGTCCACACCTGCATCAGTTGACAAGGTGGGTGTGAGTGTGAGCCCTCTGCAGGACGGCAATGCGCCTCCTTCGAGAATGCAGCTTCTCATGTGCACACAGATATGTGGTGGAATGCGCTGGACGTTCATCCGCTGTGACTGTGACCCTAAACCCTCAAGGTCAACATACATGACAAATAACAACAGGAGCTGCATGACAAATAACAACAGGAGCTGTACATAATCACCTGCAGCCATCGTCATGGACAGCAGCACCGGCGGTACGTTGCTGACGAAGGGGATGCCGGGCACCTGCCGCAGCAGATTGCAAATCGATGTGCTGATGCTTGTGATGCGCATAAGAAGATCGGATTATATAGGGTTTAGGGTCAGTGGATCTTCTCAACGGTGTATGTATTGCGCGCTGAGGCATGCCGCTACTGCGCAGTGACGTGACTTAGGATGTAGCACAGATGAAAGCAGCAGTTGGGGGTGATGAAGCTGCCGCTGCAGCAGACAGTACATAAGGCGTAACACAGTCAACAGAAACCCCTGCGTCAGGCCACGCCCGAGTGCCGTGCAGGCCAAATATATGGGGAAAGGGAAACTGCCGCAGCGTCTCATGTGCGTCTCATTTTCTTCGACACTAACGTTCAGATTCCAGTTATGAAACGGCAGTGTAAAAGTGACGGCTCACCTGAGAGCCCGCGTTGTGCCTGCCAGGAAGATGGTGAAGATGAAGCCGGCCCAGCGCCTGAATTCATAGCTTCATAACATGTGCGATGAGGTAGGTTGAGGTAAGAGGCTTTGCCTGCGCCAGGCCGCGCCCAAGGGCGGTGCCTGCCAAGTAAATGGGGAAGAAGCTGCTGCGGCGGAATGTTCTGCCATCCACGCCACAAGGACTAGCCACAAAGACTTGCCTGCGCCAGGCCGCGGCCGAGCGCAGTGCCGGCAAGGAAGATGGGAAAGATGAAGCCGCCGCGGAAGCCCGCCAGCACGGTGATGCTGATGGCCACCAGCTTGGCGAACGCGATGCAAACGAGCATGGCGACGCTGTAATGGCCCTGGTGCCACGGCTCCAGGCCCCAGATGCCGCCTGTTCAGGCCGCAGGATCGATCATCGGATTGAGTGTGAACTGAATGGTGATGTCTGGTGAGAGGCGCAATCGGCTGCGGCTGCGACAGAGTGTCAAGAGTGTGTGTTGGCTGGATGGGATTGGGTGAGTGCGTCCAGCAGCCGTAGGCCCTAAAACCCTAAAACCATAAGTCACGTCCCGAGAACCGACAGCAGAACCTTATCGTGTCCACAGCAGCATGGCCTGTGCCGTAGGGAGACAGACATCCAACAGACATGCGCCTGGGGCCTGCATTTGCAGAGTCAATAAAACAAGCTACAGGTTGACATAGTGGATGCGTACCCTTGGGCCAGATGTACGGCAGAGGGTTGTCAAAGTTGGCGAGCGTGTTCATTTCATACTCGCCCCAGAACATCACCGGAGGCAGCAGGACGCCGATGACGCCCACCAGGAAGCCGCCCACAGCGCCTGCAAAAATCGGCAGCAATTGATCTTCGTGTGTGGTTGGTCTTGCAAGGTGACTGCATATTGACATGTTTCAGATGATTCAGATTGGGAGTGAGGTGATCAATGTCTGGCCATAGCGTGTGCCTTCACTCCGCCGTTGCTGTGCTGCTGTGGAGCATTGGCAGCTCCCCTACTGCTGCTCTGTGGCATCCCAGACGTTGCTGACTGGTTCAAAGGCACCCGTTGTCAGCGGTAGGACGACAAAACACACCCGACAGGATGGGCGTCTTGTGCTCGTGCAGGCCCACTCGGTGCGACGCACGCTTCAGCATCTTGTGCAGCTGCATGAACAGCAGCGCCAGGCCGGCGCCGAAGATGCCACCCACGCCGCCTGCGGGTCAGAACGGAACTGAGGTCATGGGCAGCGATAACATGAACTTGGAGCAGTATGAAGTCGGAACAGTAGCACCAGGCCGGCACCAAAGACGCCCTCCGGCCCGCCTGCCGATCACAATGGGAATCAAAAAAGGACTCAGTCCAAGCTTGGAGATTTTATTTCGGAAGAAGATACGGAAGCGCCAGACCGGTGCCAAAACGCCGCTCTGCTGTCTGCCCCCGGAACTGCATGCGCATCAAAACAGAGAGAAAGGAAGGGAACGGAAACGATAATCAGAAACAGCATGAGCATCGGCGCCAGGCAGAGCCAAAGCCGCCACCGCAGGCCGTCTGCACCCACATTGGCGAACTATTTGAACCATACTCAATCCAGGACGGCAAACCAAACAGCAGCGACGAGTGTCTCTTGAAAGTTGAAAGTTTGACCCCGTCTGCGCCTAGAAGGGCGTCAGGCGTGAATAATTTTGTGATGCAGGGAGCCAGCCGTGCACCCAACGATGTTCCGGAGATCCCAAGCATGACGTACCCAGGAGGATGTGTCGGTAGTCGACCGCTGTGACGAACTGACTCCAGTCCCAGATGGGTCCATCTGCCAGTTCGCAAAGCTAGACATTGAAATTACAAAACGCGGCTCTGTACCGCATGGTCATAGTGAAAGCATCGACTGTGTCCAGTGCATCCCGAGCAATAGATACCTGCTGCAATGGTTGGTCACAGGCATGACATGGAAGGTGCAACAACTTTGGTCTACTCGTTACTCAGGACAGCAGCAGCTGAACTACCATGTCGCATGGCCATATTCAACATCGGAAAATAATACAGAGTCGGAAAATACGTACAGGGCAAGCCTGCCAGCGCCCGGAAGATCAACAGACACACCAGCCCTGCAAGCGTGATGAACACAGCATCACTGTGACACAACATTGGACCCGGATCGAGACGCCACCTGCTGCTTTATATTTCTGCAGTTGCTTGCATGCAGGCGCAGTGCCGCTACAGCTATGCGTCGGCAGCACTGCCGATGAGCCACAGCTTGTTCAGGCGATACTGACATGATGTCAATTGCCCGACTGTACTTGTCTTGTCCTGCCCACACAGGAAGGACAACGAGAATGAATTGCATCGGACAACTATCACGAAATTTTGATTTTGATTTTGATTTTGATTTTGATTGATTGATTGATTGATTGATTTTGATTTTGATTCAGGCTATGCTACCATAACAGCGCACCGGCCAGCACGCAGAAGGTGGCCATCTCGAAGTGTTGCATGCCCGCACGGTGCAGTACCTCCAGCGCAAACAGCGACCCTGCAGCAGGAACGAATTGCGTTTGTTCACATCTGTATGTGCGGGAAGTGCGGGGAGGCCTTATGAAGTGCGATGGGGTGTCAGTGCAGCACAAATGTGCTGCTGGATCGGAAGTGGACGTCGGCAGGCATGGTCGCGGAGGAGGCATCGTACAGAAGTTGCTGGCTTGACGCCTCACCTCCCAGCGAGACACCGAAGAACGCGGCGAGGCCGGCCGCCATGCCAATGAGCGCGCAGTTGCGCAGAACTGCGCCTTTGGCTTGCAGTACGTTGGATGCCAGCCACGAGGTGCTCGCCGCACACAGTGCTGCGGCAGCAGCACGCAGATATAAGTCAGGTCGGTGTGCTGAAATCATTGGCGGTGTACGCACTCAGGCGCATGCCCGCGTCGTAATAGAAGCGGACCCCAGCCCTGAGTCTTCAGAATCAGTGGGCATGCATCTGAGACAGAAACGGGTTCTAAAACCCTGATGGCGCACCCAGGAGCGGCGCCTCGGGCCCCAGGCTGCCGCCGGCAGCAATGGAGAATGAGGAGCACAGGAACATGGACGGCGCCTGCTGGATGGGCACGAAACCCTGTACGTGTGGGAAATGGTCAGCTCCTGCTGGCTCGCATACTGGGTCGGAGTCGTGTCTGGCAGCGGTGGGAATCAGGATGCTCTGCCGCTGAAGGCTTCCAAAGATTGAGCGCTGCGCGTCGGTGGCCGGTGAAAGTCATGCACGTGCTGCGCGGCAAAATAATTCCGGTGCCTACCTTGTGGTGAATGCACTCCACTGTGTCTGGAAGATCACCTGGGTAAGCATGAAACATGCGTCAGCGTTTCATCTGAATGCATGTGTCTCCATGATGGAGCAACCGCGCAAGCGCAATGTGCCTACACCATGTCTATACGCCTTTGCGCACTGAAACAGGCTTGGATAGTTCCAATAGATTTCTTTGAGGCGCAGTCACCTGGGAAGCCCATTATGGCCTGCACTGTGCCTGCCAGAGTGCCCATCAGCGTCGATGCCGCAAGTGTGAACATCCAGGCTGCAGCGAGGTTGATGCGAACGAATCAGGTACAGTAGCCAATCGAGGCTTCAAACAATGTTATCACCCATCAGACACTGCTTCGCAGGATGCAGGCACACAGCATCTATGAACCCAACGAGTGCCCTCCGATGGCACTCACCAACGTTGCCGGGATGCGGCCACCAGGCGTGTTTCTGGTGCAGCCGCTGCAGCGCCGGCAGCACCAGCTTCTCCGGGACATGCTTCCACACCAGGTCTAGCAGCGCCCCGAAGGCTGTGCTGTAGGTGAACGCCACCAGCCCGCACACGACACCGGCGGAAATCGCGATCCCGAGGTACGCTTCTGCGCTCGGCTCTTGCGAGGCGGCTCGAACCTTTGCAAGCCCATCACTCAAGCCTCTGCCGAGCCGTTTGCCTAACTCCCCGCCGCTGAAGGGCTTCGCAGGTGCACCGGCAGACGGTGCGTCCCCGTTGGCTGGACCGCCGCTGGAAACGGGGAGTTCGCCATTCAGAAGGGGCTCCGATGTGCTTTCAACTGACATGACGGATCAGCATACAATGCTCAATGCGAAATGCTGGGTTGCACTCTAGGGCACGCTGGTGTATGAGGTGTGCTTCCTTTTTCAGTAGTGTGGCGCAGCGTGAGTGCGCTCAGCCGAATCCAAATGCTATTCCAAGACAGATCGACCGCTCTGATCGCGCTGAACTGAACACTGGCGCGTGAGCCCCGGAGGTCCTGGCTGGTAGCAGGAAGCAGCTGTACGACACCACCAAAGCTGCTTTCAATGTTGGTACAAGTTCCACAACACCTTCCAGCAATTCGAAATGTGCTTTCATGCCTGCCTACCTATATCACAATCACACAACGTCAAAAACTCCTTCAAGTGAGCGCAGAGCTGCAAAACACTATCCGGCCGGCTGCACAGTCGCAAGCCAGCTGGCGGTAATGCTGCGGAATGACAGAACCATATTTGATGGCAGTTCACGGTCCGCCTTCGTCACCCATCGCCGCCTCGCTGGCAGGAGGTTCACTTTGATCATCGCTGCAGGCCGCACCGGGCCTGGGCCATGATGCGCTCGACCTGCGGTCACACAAACATGCGCCTCCAAATCAACTGTGCGCCGTCTGACCACGCTGAGAGGCCTCTGTCTCGCAACTCTGCGGTCCTTTAGGCCTGACGTCACAGAAGCTACGCTGTCGCCACGCCCTGGCACTGTACGACGGCCCTACACGATGCGCATGTCCATGCCTGACAGCTACAGAGACGGACACAGACCACTGAGCGGCTCGGCATGACCAGGGCAGTCCCTGGCGCTTTGCTCTGCGGCTGGCCCCGTAAAAGTTGGCAAACCGCAAAGCTCTCAAAACCAGTGCACTCGCCTTTTTGAAGAAGCCCTGCCGGGCCGATTTGGGCGCCGATGCTGCTGCCGGCGGAGGCTGGTTCGCCGCCGCCGGGCTGTAGTTCCAGCCGCCCCGCCCCGCTGCTGCAGGAAGCTGCCGGGCAGCGCCCGTTGCCACGCCGTGCTGCGCCGAATCCTCTGCCACCAGCGCCGAGCTCTCGGTGCCGGTGGGCTGCCCGCCATCGCCGAGGGCGACGGGCGCCAATCCCACCGAAGCGCGGCCCATTGCCATGTGCTGCTCCAGGGTGGGCCGCTTCCGGACGCCGTCACCGTCGCTGTCCGCCTGCGCGGCCGAGCCGCCGCCTGGCCGCTCTGCCGCGCTGACGCTCCTGGTGCCGTCTCCGCCCTGGGATTCCTGCTGATCGTGAGCCTCCTGCGCCGGCGGCTCGGCAGCCCCCTTGACAGCAGCCAACGTGGGCTTTAACTTGGCTGCGGCCTTGGGGCCGCCGGTGTCGGCGCTGCTCCTCGCCTGCCACATGGACGCGTAGCCGCCGCCGCTCTGTCTGTGCGCCGCGGCCGGCCGCCTCCCCGAAGCTGCGCCAGGCAGCACGAAGAAGTTCCGAGACGGCAATGGGAACAGGGAACGGGGCTGTCACCTCCATAGTGATGGCCAGGACACCAGAGCTCCAGTTGCGAGAGCAGAGGCGGCGTCCAGATCGCGCAAACACAACAAGAAAGAGAGAGATGTTGAATGCTGCAACGACTTGACCAGCAGAGTTGCAATGTAGCATAGAATGCAACGCACCTGGGTTCTCTGCCCTTGCCGGGCGATACGTCTTGATGGTGTCATTCCCTGCGTCGGCGTCGCTATCGCTGCCGAATTTGTTGCTGCTGCTGTCGCCGCCCACCGATGGCATGGCGCCGCCGAGCCGAGCCGCGGCCGCCGGCCGCAGCTGCCCCTTGAGGCTGTCGCGCAGCGGCGGCTTCCCGCGGCGCTGCTGCTTCTGACGCTGCTGATGCTGCGGTTCTGACGCCTCTGGCTGACGTTGAGCGGAGGCGGCTGCTGCACGCTTCTTTGCTGGAGGCTCGCTGTCGAGCTGCGGCTTCGAGCACTGCGCGGGCTGAGCCACGTAGAAGGGCTGCCAGGCCAGGGCAGCGGCTTGCTGTGCAGGAGCCAGCGGTGGTAGCAGCATCGGCGGCGGCGCCGGCGGCGGGGCTGACAGCAGCAGCTGCCGCGGCGCCGCAACCGGCGCGCCGTGTGCGGGCTCGACGTCCTGCTGCTGCTGCCGATGCCGCCTGCTGGGCTGCAGATGCGCGGCGGGCGGCGGTGCTGCAGCAGGCGCCGTGATCGCCAGCTGACGCACGCTGCCGGCGTCGTCAAAGCCGTAGCTGGAGCCGAGGGACGACGAGTCCTTGGAACTGGCTTCCGCCAGCTTCTGCGCAGCTGCGCTCGTCTGTGCGACCTCCCCGAGTGACGAGGTGCCGCTGCTTGGGATCGTAGACTCTGCCGTCATGGCCGCTGCCTCTGCCGACGGGGCCTGCGCTGCAGCTGAGGCCGCCTCTGGCTGCCGCGCCGCCAGTGCTGCCGCTAGCGGTGCTGACGCCGGCGATGCTGGCTCCCCGGCGCCGGGCTGGGCGGTACCGCCGTCCTCACCGCGCGCCGGCACCTCGGCTGGCGTCGGGCGAGGCACTCGAGGCGGCAGCGGTGGCGCCTGCTGCGGCAGCGCCGGCCGCTCAGGCGCCGCCTGCGGAGCCGGCTGCGGCGCTGCCTGCTCGCAGGGGGCATCTAGCCCGGCTGCCGCGCCAGACACGCTGCGATCCGACGCATCCGCGTCCGGTGTGCCCGGCGCGGCGCTGGCCGCTGCGCGACCGCCAGCCGCTGCCTGGGCAGCCGCGGTGCCGTCGCGTCCCTGGCTATGGTTATGCAGGCCTGCAAGCAGCGGCGATAGCGAGAAGCGGCTCAGCGAAGCGCGGCCGCCTGCAGATGCCCCTGCTGCTTCCTCGGCACACGCTGCCTGCCCCCGAGGCAGTTCTTTCTGCCCTGTCGGCGCCGCGCCTGGCGGCGCCGCCACCTCGGCGGCTTTCTGAGCCTCCCCCAGGTCTGCCGCCGCCACAGTGCGGCGTCGAGCCACCGCCTGCTGCGCCGCCGCCTCCTCTGCAGGCGTCAGGAAGCCGCCCGACATGGTCAGCCGACCGCGGCCGCCGCCGCCGCCGTTACTCGTGCTGAAAGTCGGACTGCCAACACCGCTGTCACCCGCGCCAAACTTCGGACTGCCGCCGCCACCGCCGATGTCGCCGAAGCTGGGGCTGCCGCCTCCGTCGCCGCTGCAGAATTCGCCGCTACCTCTGCTTCTGCAGCCGGGGCCGCTGCCACCACTGCAGCCTCCCAGCTCTTGCAGCAGGTCCGCACTGCTGCGGAGGATGCTTTCTGGGCCGGGCGCGGCCCAGTCAACGGCGGTTGCCGCGTGCGGAGTAGCCGCCTGCGCGGCACGCTGGCGTGAGGCCGCCGCAGCGTCGAATCGCGAGCGGGCTGCGCTGCCGCCGCCAGAGGCGCTGCTGGCGATGCTGCGGGCCGAGGGGCTGGTCGGGGGCTTAGCCCTGATGGGACTCTGCGGCGGGGCGCCCAGATCAGCGCGCGCAGCGTCCAGCAGCAGCGTGAGGCGCGTGGCACCCAGGCCCTGCGTGACAGCCGTTGATCAGAATCTAGGGTGTTCCATACGATGCCTGGGTGCGAATGTTGGGGGCGGCTTGGGATGCACAGGTGGGTAGTGGTTTCAAGGCTGACACAGGGCGGCTCGCTCCCGGCACAAGCCAGCGGCACTTCGCACCTCTCCGGCGGCGGCCATGTCGGCAGCCAGGTGCCGTGCAGCGCGTGTGAAGCGGTCAACTGCCGCCCGCTGCGCTGCGGCAGCGCCACGTGCCGCCTCTACCGCAGCCTGCACCTGCGAGCAGATACCAACAGCACGTGAAAACGTGTGGTGTAGTTAATTTCGGGCATCTGGAAGTCCATCCTGCATTCGGGCAGCGGCACAAGAAAGCGGAGCGTTTGCAAGTTGTGGGTACTGGAGACACAGTCCCAGCTCACAACCTTCAGCACAGGCACAGTCAGCGGCAGCCAGACCGATGCGTCAAGAATTCTGCTATCCCCACCTTCAGCGCGCCGTCGGCGGAAGCGCCCTTCTGCGCCTGCCCGCCGGCGGTCCGTGCCGCCAGCAGCAGCCGCCACACCGCCTCCAGTGTGAGCGTTCGCAGCGCGGCGCGCGCCGCAGCCGGCGGCGCTGATGATGTCAAGCCAGCCGCGTCCGGCGGCTGCGCCGCCAGGCAGCTGAGCACCACCCTGTAAGGGCAATGCATTCGTCGGGAACGGCATGCTGAGGCATGCGTGCTGTCGGTAGATCCAGGAGTGGAGGGATGAGCGCGCTCCGTCCTGGATGTCTGCAGGGTTTCATCTGTGTGGAAGGAACTCATGGAGCTCCGGCTGGGCTCATGTGGGGCAAGGTCCAGGCCATTGAAAGCCTTCACGCGGAGGACACATGCCCCAAGCAGGTGTTTGAGGACTGTAAATCAACTCATTATCGGAGAGCCCTACCTGAAGGCGTCGAGCGTCGTGTCGTCGTCGCCCGAGGGCGGCGCCGCAGGCGCGTTCTGGATACGGCGCGCGCGGGACGCGTACTGCAGCGTGGACAGCGTCTCGGCGGCGTCGGCGCCTGCCGGTGACACGCACGCGACCATGACGGTGTGCGAGTCGCCTCCCAGTGAGTCCTGTGCATGAAAGCTTTTAGCTTTGTGCATTCAAGTTATGCTGCAGAGTGCCCGCTGGAGGACTGGAGGTCCACAGGGGCAGGGATCTGCAAGGGCAGGGACTTGCAACCATGGCGCAGTCAGCAAGCTGCCTGCCATGACGAGTGGCATGTTCAGGAGTGTATCAACGATGCCAACGGCGAAACCGGTCCTGCAGAGCTGGTCACCTGCAGCAGGCGCGTGATCTTGGACTGACGGTAGGGCACATGGTCGCGGTGGCCGGCCGCCAGCGCGGTGATGACATTGCCCAGCGCCAGCAGCCCGCGGTTGATGCTGCACGCCTCCTGCAGTACGAAGGATTGCCGATGCCGTGAGCCCTTGGGTTCTCCTGGCAGCATTGGCAGCGGTGATGACACTGCCCAGCGCCAGCAGCCCGCGGTTGATGCACGCCTCCTGCGGCAAACACCAGCATAGTATAATTGATTAATTGGTATCATTGGCAAAGATTGGCAAGTTGCCGTGTTGCTCAAAATAGCCGCAAAGCGCTGGCACGCCTCCTGCAACAAGGCAGACACACATGATATTTGAACGATGTCGACTTTGAGTGATGTAGCGCCTGAAGGCCGCATTTGATGCCGCAGGCCGGGTGCCCCAAGGCGCGGACAGAAGGGTGTAAAAACTTCCCCGACGCCATGAGCTGCGGCGGTGTTGTCAATGGTGGGCGGTGCAGTTGTGGCGGTGGAGGTGTTACCGCGCGCTGACGCAGGCGTGCTCGGCCTGGGAGCCTTGCTCTCTGAGTTGGCCAGGTCCCACGAGGCAGACACATGGTTCTCCCCCTGAGGATATGGGGAGTCTCGTGCCTTGAAGCGGGTGCCCTCGGCCTGGGAGCGCTTGTTGCGCTCCGAGCCGGCCAGGTCCACGAGGCGGAACTTGGCAACGCGGTCTCCGGCGCCGGCGCCGGCCCGCCGCAGCAGCAGCGTGAACACCGCGTGGCTACGGCTGCTGGCCGCGTTCATGGCGGTGCCGCCTGCAGACAGAGGATTTTTGCCAAGTTGCACAGGCAACAGGACTGGCTACCGGTGTGTAGCGCGTCACCCTGCCGGAAAGCAAGGCAGCTCCATGAGAAACAAGACTGCCTGCACTCGCTGGCCATGCTGCTGGATGTTGTACGGCAACACTCGCAACATTGGTAACCATGGCAGCAGCAGAATATCCAAGATGTGCAGGGTGTTGCACGACAAGTGATTCCTCATCCATGACGCAGGCGGCGATGCCTTGCCGCAGCAGAGCGAGCACGTCGTTGTCGCACCCGTCACGACAGAGGAACTTGATACCCAAACCTGAAGGTTCTCTCTCGAGGGGTTGCTGACCCGGGGCGCAGGTGGCGGCCGTGTGCCGCAGCAGCAAACGAGGCGTCCTCCTCGCTTTCTGCCCGCCGCGGCTGGAGAGTCTGGCAACAAACCCTTCAGATTCTTCGCGGTGATGCTCACCCGTGGCGCGGGCAGCGATGTCGTGCCGCGGCAGAGCGAGGGCGTCCTCCGTGCTCTACACCTGCTGCGTGGCGGCGTCACTTTTCAACAAAGAAGAAAGAACGCATTCCGAAGCCCCAAATGCGCTTACCCGTGGCGCGAGCGGCGACGCCATGCCGCAGTAGGGACAGAGCGTCCTCCGCGCTTTCCACCCGCCGCGTGGCGGCGCCTGCCGCAGCGACGGCGCCAACGCCGCTCTCACGCAGCGGCAGCCCGCCGGCCAGGGGTTTGCCGCTGCCGCTCGGGTCGCCCAGCAGATCCCGGATCTCCTCGTGGTGCACCTCCAGGAATTGCACCGCCACCTGGGGGAGAATATGGTCAACTCATATGTATGGAAACCTACGAGATGTTCTGCAGCTCCGACCAGGACTGGAGCGAACGCCTTTGCCTTGGTGGGGCGCGAGTTCGCCTGCAAATCGGTTGCCGCAACATACCTCACTGTGCGAGATTTGAGGATTGCAATCGCCCGGCGTTTTCCAACCCACTGGCGCAGGGGATGGATGGAAAAGCACCTCAAATCGAGGCGAGGCCGGTTCTGACAGCCGCCGGTGCCGCTGCCGCTGCTGCGCGCCAAGGCGGTCGAACACAGCGGCCAAAATGCGCGGCAGCAGCCCCGTGCGATCAAGACCTTGCCCGATGACGCCTGCAGAAAAAAGCGGCAATGAGCAATGGCATGCACCCAGCGTGATTCTATGACTTTTGCAATCTTGAAGGCGCAAGGGACGGAGCTAGCCGCCCTTGTGGCTGGCTACCATTGAGCGGTGGCTCCTTGAAGTGGCGGTGTCTGCCAAGCAGGCTGCAGCATCTGCTGCTGAGCACAGATGGATGGGAGCGGCGTGCGGGTAGGTTCTCCCCGCGGGAGACATTGATGGCAGAGTGAATGTACGGTTTCCGAGGCAGGCGAGCCAGCTCACCATCCGTGCCGGCGGTGAATGTCTTGCCAGACGCCGTCTGCCCATACGCCAGCAGGCAGGCATTGGCGCCGCCCAGAAACCTGTCCACCAGCCGTGCCGCGCACGCCTCGTACAAGTCGCGCTGAGTCGAGCCTGCGGGGTGACGGCAAGAATTGTCATGACGGCCAGAAAGTCGAACACCCACAACATTTAGAGACGTAAACCCTAACGAGGTTGCGCGCACCAAAGATTGTCGATTTGCCGCGACGCTCACACCTCATACAGGTCCATGTGCGTTGAGCCTGGAAAGTGCTCCCGCACCCTCGCATCTGCCTGTGTACACTCACAGCCGGCACGACAACCTTGCTCGGAAGACCATGCAGCACCGACAGGAGCTCACCTGGTCCAAAGACGTGGTCGAAGCGAAAGGCCATGCTGCCGCGGGGGCCGGAGGCAGTCGTCACGGTAGCGTTGCGGCTGTCGCTGCGCAGGCTGGGTGCCTCAGCGCCCACCAGCCGGCCGGCCAGGTGCGGCCGCACCCTGCGGGCGACCAGAAAGCATGCTCAGCACAATTTCAGATTGGTCTCAACTACTTGGGCATCGTTTGGGGCTGCCTGTGCAGAACTAGGGTTGATCAAATCCAGGTAATCGGCCCCTACAGGATGTTTTCGTGCGCCGTCCTCCTCCAGCAGGCTGCCGAGCCCTTCAAGGGCGCATGTTCATTTTGGGCAGCGAATGCACGATATGCCCTAAATGTTGCTCTGTAAACGTTCTTGCGTTGTCAGCATATTCTGATATTTCCACAGGATTCCGCACCTGACGGCAACCCGCACATGGCATGACTCCGGCGCCTGCCGCGGCATCGACGCCGGCGCCGCGGCAGGTGCTCCCTCGGGCGTCCATTCACACTCCGGCTTTACCCCCGGGGGCCCCGACTGCAGCTCCGGCGTCGCAAAGCGGCCTCCATCGTGCGGATGCGCTCCAGGGCCGCCAGGCTGCCCTGCTGCGGGGTGGCCGGTCGGGTCCTCCGCCGCGGCGGGAGCGTCGCTGCGGCAGAAACCCTGCAGGTTACGGCCTGCGGGCTGTGCCGGGAACGTGCCGGCGAGGCTGAAGCGGCTGCTGGCGCTGCGGAAGCTGGCCGCTGTGGAGGCGGCGGAGGCGGCGACGGTGCCGCGGCCGGTCTGCGCGGCTGCCGGCTCCAGGCTTGCAGCCTGCGGATACCAACCAGAAGCTCTCCCTGGAATGACCTGAAATGCCAGTTCAAGCATGTCTGACGACAGCTGCAGATAGCCACAGCCTGAGGCAGCTGCCCAGCCTTGATCGATCCCTTCCACAAGTTGCAGCAGATGCAGCAGATACATGCTTGGCCGACTCAATAACGGCCTGAGCACAGTGCAGCGCACCACCTGCACTGCAGATTCTCTAGGGTTTCCCTCCAGGGCTCTCCCAACAGAATCAACCGCGGCGCACCAGCAGCGGCTGGTCGTCGGAGGCGAGCGATGTGAGCGACGCCCGCCGCGATGACGGCCGGCTGCGCGGCGGCAGCTGCCCCGACGCATGCGCCTGCCACATGGGGAAAAAACATCTTCAGTGGATTCCAATCACGTTCTCCTCCCCCGTTGGCCTGCTCGCCGTGCAGCGCAAACTGAGCTCGGCCACAGGCCTTTCGTCCTGCCAGCTGTCATTTGGGCCTGCTGAGTAACTTTCTTTGTCAGCTAGCTTATCGCTGCTGCACCCGCACTTGCACTGCACAGCAGCCACTTGGAATCCAGCGCAAAGCCACACCCCTGCTTTATCCTTTGCAGGAACCTACCTCCCGCATCATGCTGCTGTATCCCGTGCAGCTGCCGGCCCCCAGGTCATAGTGGACCGACGCCGCAGCATCGCTCCTGCGGCCGTGAGTTGCCGGCGCCGGCGCCGGGCTGCCCTGCTGAGTGCCGGCAAAGTGGCCGCCTGGCCTGCGCAATGGGCCCAAATCGGCGTGCTTCAAAACGGGCTCTTGGAGGGAGGCAACAGGGTTGCAACGTGACGCAACTTCGAGCGGGCTCGTGCATGATGCATGCGATTGCTGTTGACACCAGCAGGACACAGGTTTTTGATACTGACCTGCGGTGACTGACAGACGGCGGCAGCGGCAGGTTCGGCGCGAGGTTGACGGGATGCTGAGCCGCCATCGGCGGGCTGGCAAAGGTCGCTGCCAGCGGGGAAGGAGTGGTTGGGGCATCTGCAGCAGCGCCGGTGGCGGCAGACAGCTGGCGGACCCGCTCCCGCACAGTGCCCGGCGTCAGGTTCTGCAGGGCAAGTTGTGTGATTATCAGTGTGAGCTCTGCTGAATACCTCAGCTGGCAAAGCTTCAGAGACGAGGAAATGGCGGATTGGAGATGGACCAGCGGACAGGTCGAACCATAAAAGGACACTGGCGAACAGAACAAACGGCCAGCTGCGCGCACCTCTGCGTCAGGATGGGCGCTTCTGGCGTGCGGAGTGGCCGACGCACCCACGTCTTGGTGCACCTGCCTCGGCAGTCGTTTCCGTAATGCACCACCACCACCATCCTCCGACCGGACCGACTGCTGCGATAGCGGCGCTGGCGGTGCGGCCGGCCGAGGCACATCGACGGGCGACGCCGGATGCGCGCCCCCCGCTGCAGGCGCCGCGGCGTCAGTGTCTCCAACAGCGGCGCCAGCCGCAGCACCTGTCCGGCCGGAGCCGATTCCGAAGCGGCTGCTGGGTGCGGCGTTGGTGGCGGACTTTGCAACGCTGCTCAGCGCCGGCGTTGGCTGCTGCATGGGGTTCCAGTCGGCGGCGGCAGTCGTTGAGGGCGTTGCCGCGACATCATCGTCACGCCCACCGCCGCTGTCGCCGCCGTCAATGGCTGAGCTGCTGCCATCTGGCCCGCCGCCTTCGCTCGCCTCGTCTTGGGCATTGCTGCTGGCAGTTGACAGCGCCGCAAGACTGGCGCAGCTGGCCGAGGAAAGCTCCTCCCTCGGGTTGGGCTGACGCAGCGATGTGAGGCGGCACAGTCCTGCCGCCAAGGGCGGCGGCGTTGCGCCGGCTTCAGCTCTGAATCCGCCAGCGCCACCAACGGCTTCGCCAGTGGCTGCGCCGTCTGCTACGGCTTCGACGTCGACGCCATACCGCAGTCCGCCTTGGCCGCCGAGAGATGCAGGCGCGTTGCTCCTGATGTGTCGCGGCAGGTCCGTGCTGAAGCCGCGGGCCAGCGGTCCCGGGCTGCTGGCAGGTGCGGGAATGGCAGGCCGTCCAGCAGCGTCTGTGCCGTCCTGCGGCTGCTGCTGCTGCTCGGAAGCCTCCTGTTGCGATGCGGGCCGTCGCACCCAGCGCCGCGACAGCGGTCGCGCCGAGCGGCCGCTGCCGCTGGAGCAGCCAGACCCAGGCGTCGCGGACCCGGCAACATCGTAACTTGCGGACGGCGTGCTGGGCGGCTCCTCCTCATCCGGCCGTGCAGCAGCTGCTGGCTCTGCCGCTGGCGCGCCGAGGTCATACTGCACCTCCTCGAGCGCGGGGGTGGCAGCGCGTTGGCGGGCGCTGCCGCCGCCTGCAGGCGGCATGCCTGTGGCGCCGGTGGGGGGCGCTGCAGCTGCTGCTGAGCCGCGGCGGCTGGTCAGGCTGGGTGGGCGGGGGATTGGCGGCAGCGCCGATGCAGGCGCCTCGCCGGAACGTGTCAGGCTACCCAGCCGCTGCAGCAGCTGACTGCTGTCGCACTGGGAATCCTGCAGCAGGCAGATAAATCATCAGTTCATTACCGCGAAGCATGTGTCGCATGGCGCTCGAAGACGCCATGAAGGCTCAGATGCTGCCAAGCAGTCAGTTCGAAAGCTGCTTGGAAGACTTTCACTCGACACACGGGGCTGTGCAACAGTTCAATGACGCGGTGACTTTTGCAGCATATCACAGCCCGCTGAGCGCATTTGCTGACAATTCTCGCGCAAGCACACTGAACCGAGGCCTGCACCGGCGTGGCATCAGCGCACCTGACTGTCAGTAGAAGGCGAGCTGCGGTGCGGGCCAGGCGATCCCCCGTAGCGCGCCCGCAGACTGCGATTGGCTGGCGGCGGCCGCTGCACGGCCGCCTGGTCGGCCGAGGGGTGACCATGGTCCTGGGGCATGCCCGCTGCACGAGTACCGGCGACATCAGCGGTCCCGTCGCTGCGCACAGCTGGGGTGGGCGCAGCCGCTTGTGGCGTCACGCCTCGCCTCCGCGGGGTGGCGAATGCTGCCGGAGCGGCTGCCACGCGCGAGGGCATTGCGGCACTTGCAGGCGTGCGCGGCATCGCGCGACGAGTCGTGAAGCCCGGCGAGCGGCCGCTGACGCCGGGCGGCGTCTGCTGTGTCACCTGCACACGACAAAACCTGGTTCATGCCCCGGCTGCAACAGATTGCAGAACCTGTGCAGAAGATAATCAACTGACCGAGGCAGCGACCTGTCAAACAGGGGTGTCCTGTCGCGTGCTGTAACAAGGACTCCTTCCGGTGACTCCGCCGAGGGCAGTGCACACCTTGAGGCGCTTCACAGGCGTGAAGGCGTCTCCGGAGCGTGACCGCCCTCCGCCGGCGCCGCCGCTGGGCGCGCGCTTGTGACCGGCGCCGCCCCTGCCAGACGGCATGGCGCTCTCTCCCGGGGCCCTTTCTTGCTGCTGAGCCGTGCCAGCCGCTGCACGGCGCCACGGCGGCGCGATGTGGTGTGCGCTGATGCCCAGCGGCCCAGCCTGCAGGCCCGCTGTATACTGCAGGCTGTCGTCCTGCCGGCGGTCTGGCCGCGGCCTCGGCGGCAGGCTGTGCTCGTGCGCGATGTCTGCTCTGTGACCGAAGCTGCCGCTTGGCTGAGGAGGCCGTGGCGGCCGTGCCACGCAGCCGTCACGCTGAGACGCAACTGTCACACAGTTGCTTGCAGCCTCAAACACTTGCGAGCCTGCGGCGTGTGGCGATTAGGTCAGGCGCCTAGTTTCAGAGCATCATACTTCAGGACAGCCAAGGGGCGGGGCAGGCACCTCAACACATATGCGGGGGTCAGAGTGTACAGGTGCGGCGGCTTCATGTGAAGGCAACACAAGGAGGCTGTATCACTGTGTCACCTGCAGGCGAGAACCCGCCTTCAGCGGATGGCAGCCATAGCTCGTTGTGTGCTGCACTGGGCCTCGCAGGCTTGGGCGTCTGGTGCCGTCCCTCCCACTGAGTGTATGTCAGCACGCCGCTGGCGTTTTTCTGCTGGGCTCGCCGCGCCGCCGGCCACGCGTTCTCCTTGTCCTTCATGCGTCCCCACCACATGCTGGGGTCACCTGTAGGACATCAACAGTCCGGTCAATATGCAATCCGTTCCGAAGAAAGGTCTAGAAAAACGCTCGTCTAAACGCTCGTTCCGAAAGCTCGTCTAGAAAAACATACAACTGGCCACAAACGTCCATCGCAGGCCTTGTAATGCGTCGTGGGGTCACCTGAGGTGCCTTCCGACTACTGTTTTTCCTCCGACGGTGCCGAGCACGCATTGGCCTGCTTCATTTTCGAGACAGGCTGTTCGCATTGCACACGCAGCTGGCACTCGTCGAGTTGCAGCCGTGCCGCCTGCGGGCTGCATGCGGCACCGCAAGTTAAGATAAGGGCGCATTTCTAGTGTCTGCCTTCATTTATGATCATCTGCGGGCTCTCATCCGGCGTGCAAACAATGGCTGTCGTCTGGCCGTTTGATTTTTCAAGCTTTGGTCCTCGCGATCTTCATCCACCTTGGCGTCATTTCATTTTCAGGCCTGTTTTCTCAGCTCGGGCAGCTTTGCATTTGCACGTGCATTATATCATTATGCCGCTGATCAGTTGTGCCCGGAATGCTTGCGTGCAGCTGGCGCGGTGTGTATTGCAGCGTGCATTTTGACTTTGCGCTGGATCCCACTGTGTTCGGAGCCCTTGAATCTGCTGTGCTGCTGAAATCACAAGCCTGCACCCGTTAGGAATAGGGATGTCAGACGTGAGTTCTGGAGACATCGGCATCGCTGAACGCCTGGCTGCTGCACCAGACGTTCGGTAGCGACGTTTCGATCGCAGACAGGCAGGAGGCAGCAGACTGGCCAGACTCATGCATGCACCGCTCGCCGGGGCGCCGAGGTAGCCTGCATGCACATCGACCGATGGACCGTTTCGAGCTGTCATTTTCGCTGCCACATGCAAGATGCATTGCGCGCGCTGCGGGACACACTCCTGTGCCCCATGTCGTGCAGACAGCAGCAGGTCGTCCGGTAGCATCGTGGGCGTCGCGTCAGAGGACTTGGACGACGCCGACGGGCCGGTGAACACGCCCAGGAAGATGTCATCGGCGGCGTCACTGGGCCCCAGCTGGGCCCAGCTCGCCAGGCAAATATCCCAACCAACGACATGCCTCTTACTTCTGTACGTAGTGAATAACGGTTGCTGCAGGGGACTTGAACTTGCAAATGTGGACCTGGAAGGATGGTCAGCTTGGCATGATATGATGCATACCTGCACCGCAACTGAAGCGTCCTGGCGGCACACAGACGAGCCAGCATGACCCTGCGGTGTGCAGGGTACACTGGCCGGACTACATCATGCTGTTCGTGCTGCTGGTCACGCTGTGCATCTTGGAGACGATTTCGCCCTTTCACCGGCAAATCTACCACATTGGCCCAGATGGACTGCCCTCGGACGCCGAGACCTGGACGTGAGTTCCCGCTGCATCCCCGCCTCTGTTCAAGGTTAAAACTCTGCTGGCAAGCGTTTGTCTGGTTTCTGGACCTGACATCATATCAAAGTCAGAGCAACACTAATGTTACCTGTAAATTATCCTCATCAGGTATTCCTTCCCATTGGTGGCGGACACTGTGCCGCCAGCAGGTGCCTTCACTTCCACACCTTGGCGACTTTGCACTGCCGTCATTAGTACATTGGTTCGCTGATTGCTTCCTGTCAGCGTGTTTTCCAGATCGTTGGCTGCTGTGCTGAGGTAGATGCTGCTGTATTCTGCAGCGGTGCCCATCATCGCATTTATACTGCCCAGGTAAATCGGTCCACAATCGCGACCTCAACCCCGGCGTTGTCTGACTGCATCTTACGCAACATGCAACACACCTTATGCAAATTGCAGGTACATGCTCACAGCTGATGTGGCAGCACGCCGGCAGCGCATGAAAGCGGCCCTGCACGAGCACAGCGCAGCATGCTTGACTCGGTGCTGAGAAATTCCAAGGTGTTTCCCTTCACTTGTGTAGCGTCTTCTTCGCTGCCTACCACATCGCGAGGCGGCCGCCGCGGGCCGACACGCACGCGGCGGTGCTGGGCCTGTTTTCAGCGGTGCTGGTGAATGCCGTGGCGACCAACGGCATCAAGATCATGGTGCGGCTACGCCAGATGTGCAGAGCACAGATGGAGGGTGCAGAAGAGAAGCACGCCGTGAATTTAACAGACTGCAGTCAGCATGACGCCAGCAGACCTCGCCGACTGACTGCTCGAGGTTGCCAAGTTTCATGTGAGCGAGGCGGCAGACTCGAGGGCCTGTCGAGCATGATTGGAGGGGGCTTTCTTCAGACCATAGCATAGGATGTTGTGTGCTTCACGAGCAGTCCCCACCAACCGCTACACTCCTGTGCTGCAGGCGGGGCGTCCGCGGCCGGACTTCATGGCGCGCTGCTGGCCGGACGGCGCGGCTGTAAAGTGGAACGCGGATGGCACGCCAGCGTGCAGCCTCAACTCCATCCGCCCCGAGGAGGGCCGAAAGTCCTTTCCCAGCGGTGTGCGCTTTTTGCATAGCTTGCCTCAGACAGCAAGATGTGTCATGTCGGGTACTCCCTCGAACACCTCGGGAGGGTTGACATGTGCATTTGCACGGGCTTGCTGCCCTGGCATGGCCGCACTGCGACCTGCTCGTCCTCTGAGAAATCCAACATCGTATGGCTTTACTCGGGTCTTGCAACCACGATGAAGGCCGGACTGCCTGCGGCAGGCCACACCTCGTGGAGCACGACTGGCATGGGCTACCTCAGCCTGTGGCTGGCGGGCAAGCTGCAGGCGTTCGACCCGCGCGGCGGCCAGCCGTGGCGCCTCGTCGTGTCGCTGTTGCCGACGTCCTTCGCCGTGTACGTGGGCCTCACGCGCATTGAGGTGGGCGCGCGAAACATGGAACATCTCAAGCAGGGACATCTTATACGGTACAACTCGCGTCTCTGCTGCCCGCGGCAGCACTGTTCGATGTGGTTGCGGTCAGCTGCATGTGATTTCCACGCTGTGGATGTCCTTCCTTGCCGAGGGCAGTAACCTCATATACATATTTTGCCTTGTCAGCCGGAGTTGCGCCCTTCTGCGCAGGACTACTGGCACCACTGGAGCGACGTGCTCGCAGGCTTCCTGCTGGGCTGCACCGTCGCCTACACCTTCTACCGGCAGCAGTTCCCGCCGCTGTGCTCGCGCGCTGCCGGGGAGGCGTTATCGGCACAGGCATTGTCTGGCGGCGGACCTGGCGGCGGAGGCAGCCCCGGAGGCGGCAGCGAGGTGGAGCTGCCCTACGCAGCGCCCGTTCTGCCCTACGGCAGCACCGGCGGCCGGTACAGCCCGCTGGACTCGGCGGTTGACAGGATCAGCGCCGTCAATGCAGAGCGGTCGTCGGACGGGCTGCCCGTCTGACGGCTCAGCATGATATCACAGTCTCTTCCACGTGGACCTGAAGCGTGTCCCCGGAGGTGCTGCCCGTCTGGCGGGACCGTGATTGAGGTTGCAAGGTTGATTTTGGCGGCGGTGCCGGTTGCGGCGGGGCACACCCTTGCTGAATGCAATCGGTAAACAGGCATTGCAAAAGACCGCCCTGTACCAAAACAGCTCAACAAGGTCCTGCCAATCGACTCGGATCCGCTTGTGCACCTTTTCAACGGCGTAACATATACATGTGTGATTTCGACGAATGACTGAATACGCTGTGCTGGGGCAGCGGTTGATTGAAGTGAAGCTGTATGACACCACACCGCTGGAGACCATCATAGGTGCTGGCGGACCCATAATGGCAGGTTAGTTTCATGCAATCATATGCGCTGACTTGAAGCTGGTTTGGGGTGCAACGCGAGGCTGTTGTCAGAATGCTGCGTTGTCCGAATGCTGACACCAGTCGCAAATGCCGCCGGTTACACCGTACATGGCGCACTGTTGCGCATGGCAAAATTTCGCGGGAAAAGTCAGAGAAGATGGCGCGACCTTTCCAGCCAATGAGAGCAGGGCAGCACCTGGAGGGGCATGGTCACTCCACTGTCACATTCTCCATCCTGGATCCTGGACAGCACTCTTGCAGTGCAGCAGTGCGGTGCAGTGCAACTCTGCAGATTCTGTAACAGATTACGCGCGGTGCTAGGCAACACTTCTGCGTTTGATATCCGTGATAGCAGCATGGGGCGGACGGGCCGCGCCGTCGCGATACTGGTCGTTGCACTAGCATGCACATTCGCAGTGAGGGCAGATGAGGATGAAGCAGTCTTCACCGCCACAGCAGACAACTTCGACAAGCTAATCAAGGTGAGGCGATATCTATCACGAACCCAGATCCTCCAGTCTTGCATAGATTCATGCATACACTATACTGTGTGCAAGCAATAGTTGACCAGGACACGTTGCAGTTGCGACATACATGCTCGAAGCCATTCTGCCTGGTGCCTCGACCATCAGCAGTACACAGTGTGTAGCCTATCCTTGCGTTTCAGCACGTCTCATGAAGTGCTGAGTTGCTCCGGTCCGGTGTGCTTGCTACGTGCTTGCCTGTGGTGCTACTTGTCTTCGAACATTGTATATGCAAGTTTGCAACTGCCCGAATACAACCTCGTGTGCACAGCGTTGTTCCCAAATGATATGCATCTACACAGCTGCGCACCTCTGCGTTTGAAGTCTTGTTTACGCTGGAGTGCACAGCAGTGTCTAGGCATCTCAAGCCGCGCCTCAGGAATGCAGCTATAATGATTTGACACCACGGCAGCCTGAGCTTGGCACCCGTGACCTTCGAATGACTGCTGCTGCAGGACAACGGCTTCGTAGCAGTCGAGTTCTACGCCCCCTGGTAAGCGGCGCACTGTCTGCACATCGTCCGCTGTCGTTTACGCGTGCAAGCGGCTCCGTCTTTCTCCGTGTTTCGACACCTGTCCATGTGTGCATGCCCGCAACAGCCATCTGTAGAGAGCATGGCGAGACCCCTGGCACTCGTGTGATGCAGGTGTGGCCACTGCAAGGTGAGCTCTTGCACAGTATTTGGCGCATCGCCGCGCGCAATGCGGGTGACACTGCGCCGGGATGCAGTTCACGCCGCCGCGATGCCGCAGCCGAGGCAGCGTGCCCGGCCGGCTGCGCCACCACCCGCTATCCAGCACCCGCTGCCTATGCTGCCGCATGGAGAAGCAAGCCATGACGCGCCCTTGAGATCATGTCATCTCACGCCCGCACCAGCTGGTTCTGACGCTGCCGTGTGCTTGTTGTCCAAACAGAAACTCACGCCGGAGTGGGAGGCGGCGGCGAGGCAGTTTGCCAAGGCGAAGACGGAGACGCCCATCACGCTGGCCAAGTACGACTGCACGGCGGAGGGCAACAAGGCGCTCGCTGACAAGTTCGGCATCAAGGGCTTCCCAACTATCAAGGTCTGCGCAACGTCTTGTTCAATCATGGAGCGATTTAGGTGCTGTCAGTGCGCTTGTAGGCATAGTGCTTGCGCCAAGGATGAACGCGAGCATCTGCCCAAATACTACGCCCCTTGAACTCGTGCACCGTCAGCTACGAGCGCAAAGGTGAAAGGGGCGTGTGCTCCATCATAAGACAGGCTGCACAGCAGCCATGGCTACTTGCCCTCTGTACTCCTCCACGAGCCTGCTTCTCGCTGTGCCCCTATTTGGGATCTGGTTTCCTTCCCTACACTTCCAGCACTGCCGTTCCCCCCGTTTCCCGCGACACCACCATGTGCACGCAACACGCCTTGATAAAGGGGAAGCCCTTGATGCCGAACTTGTCGGCTGCTTTGACAATCCAAATCTGGGCCGCGAGGGCAGCAAAGATGCTGCGAGGACGCGCCTTGATGGTGGGGCAGCCCTTGACACGGTCAGCTGGAATGATAAGGACCGCGATGCAGGTCGCGGATCTTCGTAAGACGGCGACACGGAGGCGCCCGATAAACTTTTTCTCAATTTTCAGCCGTGTCAATCTAATGAGCTTTAACACGTTTCATTTCAGTACGCTACCCTGCCGCAGATACTCCGGGGCGGCAATGGCGAGACGCCTGGCGAGGGGCCGCGTGCAATGGCGGGCATCGTGATGATTTAAAACGAAACGTGGTGAATCCTCAGCGGAAGTAAAGTGAAATGCACTTCACCTGCATGCCTGCGCCGCAGATCTTCCGGGATGGCGATGTGGAGGCGCCAGGCAACTACGAGGGGCCTCGGGAAACGGCGGGCATCGTGTCCTTCCTGACTAAGCAGACCGGCCCGCCGTCGCTGCTGCTGACGGACGCCGCCGCCGTCAAGGCCTTCCGCGCCTTCAGCGACGAGAAGGACATCGTCAGTGAGCATTCACGCTGTCCTCCCATCTGTTTTGTTGTCGCTTCATTGCCACTCATTCTTAACTTCCGCAGTCATACATTTCCTGCCTTGCGCGCCTTTGGTGATGAGAAGGACACTGTCGGTGAACGCCTCCTGCAATGAAGCACAGGGCAGTGAAAGTATGACGTGGGGCAGAGGAAAAAATGAGTGGCGCTCATTCGTTCTTCGCCTTCGATTCCTTCTTCCCCTGCGTCCTTCATTGTTTGACACTGCAGCTTCGTCCATCAGCGGACTGATCCGTCAGGCTCCGAGGCAGAGCTGCGATCGCGCTTGGCGGCTGCAGCAAGACCGCTGCGGGCAGCTCTGCGAGGCACAGCCGCCGGTCCCCAGGCCCGGACGACACACGTCTTGACGCAGATGATATGCTGCAGGAGATTGCTGCGCTGCCGGCGGGGGCGGACGGCGGCGCCGTTGCCAGATATGCCAGCAACCACACGTGTTTTTCACAGCACAGTGAGAGCCGAGAGCCTGATCATGTAACCCCCTTTCCTGCAGTCATCGCGGTTTTTCCCGGCGGCGAGAGCGGCGACGAGTTCGAGGCGTACCGCACCGCCGCCAACAGCCTGCGCGGGGACTACGACTTTGGGCACACCACCGATGCGTCGCTGCTGGCGGAGGCCAACGGTACAACTGTGTCACCCGTGTTCGTGTTGCCGGTTGACAACTCTTCTGCTCATGCACATTGAGCTTGTCATAGCTCACGTATCAGGTAAGCAACGATTTGCAAAAGGTGGGTCTGCTGCTGTTATACGCTGAGGTTGCCGTGGTTATGTGAGATTCCACCAGTTCGGTGAAATCTCCGCCTCAGCAGTGCACTGGTAGTACAGCGTGCATGGCACATTCCCTACGCAGCTGGGGACGAAGGCAAGATTGCAGCACCAGAGCTGCTGAGGGGCTGCAGCGAGGCATGCCAGTAGCAGTGCAACCCGGACGTGGCACAATGATCGCTGCTCGGCTTGCCGGCACAGACGGGCGCGCGGTTTGAGTGCTCTGCACATCGCTTGGTGCAGGCAACTCCGCTTAAACCCTGTCCAGGCATGAAACAGATGCACACCGAAGTGTGCATTCGTTTCAGTGGTTTCCCTGTCCGCCATCTCTTTGATGAGCGAAGGAGCTGGCAATCGTGCTGCAGGCGGATGCGGACGTGCCAACGGTGCACGGCGGTCGCTCGCCAAATGCGCCTTTGCAAACCCCTTTCCTGGCATGCGCCTGCAGACGCAAAGCAGCCGCAGCATGTGCTGCAGGCGGACGCATACGCGCCGATCGTGCACGCCGGCGCTTTGACCCAACACTCTTCAAATGCTTCCGAGTCCTCACACCGCTGTTGCCTGTGCAGGCGCCAGGGAGCTGCAGATCGTGCTGCTGCAGGCAGACGCGGACGCGCCGACGGTCGTACGGCAACTTGGCTCGCCAAATGCATGCCTTATTCTTCTTTCCTGGTATGCCCCTGCAGATGCGAAGGAGCCGCAGATCGTGCTGCTGCAGGCGGATGCGGACGCACCGACGGTGTACTCCGGCGCGCTGTCCAAGTCGGACATCGCCAAGTGGGTGGAGAAGGCGGCGGCGCCCGCCATCGTGACCCTGGACCAGTGAGTGTTTCTGCTCGGACCCTTCGGACATACGCGCTCGCCACGGCGGACTTCGCCAAGTGGGTGGAGAAATCAGCGGTGCCCGCCATCTATCTTCTTCGCATCGGCCAGCGCAGCAGCCAAACCCTGCACAGCAGCTGTGGGACCAGGGTTTTGGTTGAGGACGTGCAGGCTGATTCCACGCTTGGCAGGGCTTGCGCCGCAAGGTTGCCGGATGCGCTGCCAAAAGAAAAGGAAAAAAAACTGCGTGGCTTTCCCCTGTGGCAAGCAGCAGTGCCTCTGTAAGCTGCCATGCGCTTTGGAGGCGCATATCTTAGGGGGAGGCGGGTCAGAGGGCAGCCATGCAGATCCGCATGCATCGAAACTCCTGTTGCAAAAGCCGGGCCTGCCATCTTGCTAGCCCCTGGCAGCAGAAATCGGGCACCACCGATGCTGACACCAGTCCATCCCCCGCAGGAACCCCAAAAACCGCAAGGCGCTGCAGAAGATCTTCCAGAGCCCCAAGCCGAAGCTGCTCGGCTTCGTGGACAAGGTGTGGCCGCCACATGATGGCGCCCGCTTCCTCCCACTGTTCACACATACCCCGGAAAGAACGGGCACCAATGACCGACCGTGCGGCCAGTGCGGCAGTGTCTGCCCTGTGGCTTGACCCTGGCGGCGCCGTGCAACTGGCGGTGTCGAAAGCAGGTTCTTGCATGTGCAAGTGCAGACGGCAACACCTCTGCGCGAGGCGGTGGGTGTGACTCCCAATTTGGAGCGCCCTCGGCTGCGTCCCCTCCTTCTCTGGCGCCCCTGAAGCTGGACAGAACGGTTTCCTCCCGCTGCTGCAGGGCCACAAGGTTGCCAAGGATTTCAAGGCGGCGCTGATCGAGTCGTCAAAGGGGCACGAGGACGTGGCCTTCATCTTTGCAGAGAACGAGGGCAACGACGGCGCTCTCAACTACTTTGGCATCACCGCCAAGGTGGGCTCGTGTAAACCCTACCCCTCCCTCCGGTGGGCGTTGTCGTCTTCCGTTGTGTACACAAGTTCCGTGTTGTTTCGTTTTCACACACATGCACGCACGCACGCACGCACGCACGCACGCACGGCAAATGATGCCGTGTTTGTTCAAATTCCTGCTGTGTTCCTGTGGGAGGCCCTGTGCTGCCGGCAGCAGCGGCGCCTGCGCACCTGCGCGACACCATACTAGCACCTGTCGGATGTCGCTGCACACGGTCAGAGCGCACAGGCTGGAAGCGGAGCGGGTCCTCATGCTTGTTGGTGCTTGTTTCCCGGGTCATCGGCCGTTGACTGTGTCTTTGCCGCCGCTGCCGCAGGACACGCCGGCGTTCGTGCTGCACGACCGGGAGGGCGGCGACGCACAGTACATTCAGGAATCTGAGTCCTGCACAACAGTGCTGTGACTGAACACTAAGAGTCGCTGCCGCCGCTGCCGCAGGACACACCGGCGTTCGTGCTGCACGACCAGCAGGGCGGCGATGCAAAGTACGTGCTCAAGAACGCTGAGGCGTCCGCGCTGGCCGCCTGGGTGAAGGACTACGCGGTGAGCTGCGGGATTGCGGGATTGCGGGATTGCGTGCTTCTGGTTCCTTTGTTTCTGGCCACGCCAGCTGGCCCCGCATGCCAGCAGCACATCCACGATCGTTCCCTGCCGGTCTTCGGCCAGCTGACGATGATGCGTCCAGCCATGGTCGTCCATCCACTGCAGATCTTTGATCATGTCTACGACGAAGTCGTTTCTGCGTCCTCTGGGATCCGAGCCTTGATCGGGCAGCACTGTATACAGAGCTCAACTTTTGTGTCGGCGACTGCTGCAGGCAGGTAAGCTGGAGAAGACGATCAAGAGCGAGGAGCCGCCGGCGAACAACGACGGCCCGGTGACGATTTTGACCGCCAAGACCTTCGACGACATTGTGTATGGCAAGCAGCGCAACGTGCTCATCGAGTTCTACGGTGAGGAGCGGCTTCAACATCATGTATCGGGGTTCACCCTACTGCTGCTACCATGCCCGCCCGGCAGCTGTCTGCGAGGCTGGCGGGCTGCCGGTTAGGGTTCGTAAACCCTAAAACCCTCAGCAGCTCTACAGCTTGCATCAGCGCCGCGTAAGCTGCGCCGCCTCGCTGCCGCAAGACGCTCTTTCCTTGACTGTGTGCCGATCCAGCGCTGCTGATACTCTTGCGCATTCTCCTGCGCAGCGCCTTGGTGCGGACACTGCAAGAAGCTGACGCCGATCTACGAGAAGGTGGGCAAAGCGTTTGCGGACAACGACTCGGTGGTCGTCGCCAAGATCGACGCCACCGCCAACGACATCCCCGACACCAACAAGTTCAAGGTGCGCCTCGCATGTCGGTATGCATTCCTGGCGCTCAAGTGGTGGAATGTCAGTTCGTGAACTGCGCCCTAGCTTCTCGCCAGCTATATATTGAGCCGTGTCACGGATCACATCCTGATGCCCTTTCTTGGCCATGACCCGGGTGTCACTGCGGATGCCGCTCAGTTCTGTGCGACATGTTTCCACATTTTCGCATCCATGTGCCCAGGTGTCCGGCTTCCCGACACTCAAGCTGGTGACCGCGGACGGCAGCATCGTGGACTACGCAGGGGACCGCTCGGAGGAGGATCTGATTAAATTCATCAATTCCAATGCTGACAGCTCCGCAACAGCCGCCTCCGGCACCGATGAGCTCTGAGCACGCAGCTCTCGTGTGCAACAGCCTTTATTTCACTCGCCTCAGCCGCAGGATGGCAAAGGCTCCATCCAGCGTTGAAAATGTGCCGAGTTTTTGTGTTGCCAAATCTGACCGAGTAAAGTGTTGGGGTTCCACCGCCTATTCACAGCCCATTTTATCCTCAGATCATTCTCTCCCTGACAACACTGCAAGGTGCACACACGTCTCCTCACAGTTCCCTACACATGCAGGCAGCAAGCATAGCCATCAGAAGGCAATCTATATGTCTTGGTCCAGCCTCTCTGATGCACGGGATGAAGATATATTTGTCTGCCCCTGTGGTTCCTTGACACAGCGCATGTCTCTTAATAGGCAGGCTATACTCCTTGCGGAATGTGTCACTACGTCCGTGAACCTGACCCAGGTATCGGATGTCACTCACTGGTCCGATTCCAGGGGCACATCGGCTGAAAGGAAACGCCCCTACTGGCGGCCCGCTGGCCCTGCCGCTCCCCCGTCTTCGGCCTTGCGCTTTCCCAGCACGCCGGCGGCACCGCCGCCGGTCCCAGGGTATGTGCGCACCGGCATCGGCATTGCGCGCGGCAATACGGCAAAGTTCAGCTGCCCCTGCTGGCCGCCACTCTGCCGCCGGCCCTGCTGCTGCACCATGCGGCCACCCGCAGGCGCGTGCTGACCGCCGCCACCGCTGCCGCCGCTCCAGGGCCGCCCCTGCTGCTGCCGGGACTGTTGCTGCTGCTGCTGCTGCTGCTGCGGGGCCGCGGCCCCCGGCTGCTGCTGCTGCGGCGGCGGCAGGGCGCCGGGAGGCTGCCGGGAGCTGCTCTGCAGCGTCGGCGGCTGCTGCGCCGGCGACGGTGCGGCCGCCGGCTGGGACGGCAGCAGGAAGGCGTTCAGGGTGCCCTGGCCCGGCGCCAGCGGCGCAGCGCGCGCAATCGCCGCCTCGCACTGCAAACTGCCCTGCTGCCCGTCGATCGCCTGCGAAATGCAAACCGGCACTCGACTGAGCGAGACATGTCAGAGGAAGAACAAGTGCCTCGAAGGTAGCAAGTTCTTTCTTCTGTTGACAGCACACTGCGTGCCCAGCCGAAGTCGAACATGTAGGCATGCAGTGGCCAGGGGCGCTGCACCTGGCCGACGTTGCCGAGCTTGGCGCCGATGTTGGCCCAGATGTGGTCGTCGATGGAGCGCCGCACATGCAGGAAGGCCACGTTGACCGAGCAGGCCTGCGCCACAGCGTTATGACCTGGGTCAGGGTCAATTTGTCATCCTGTTCACTTCGGAACTCTGGAACTCCTTTTCGGAACAGGGACACCGGCATCTGTCCGGGTGCCAAAGAGTGTCGGTGCCAGTGCAGAAGCAAGGGCCAGTCTGAGTAGGCTGCATGCCTGTGTGCCCGTGTCATGCTGTGCAAGACGTGCCTAGTCGCAACGCCCGACAGCATGTGGAGCCAGCATGCAGATGAGGTGCACACTCGAGCATGAACATGCCTCATATGCGCTTTCGAGCAATCCACACGTAGAATCCTGCGCGTGTTCTGATGCGGTGCACGCGGTTCTCCGCAGGCTGGTATTGGCAGACTTGCAAAATTCGCTTCAACCCTGTATGACTCGGAAAGCTTACCTGGCCAATGCGGTGGGCGCGGTCTTCTGCCTGCACTATGTCGCCGGGCGTCCAGGAGTACTCGCAAAACACGCAGCTGCTGGCGGCCTGAAGGGGCGGCAGAAGCCTCGGAAATATCAAGACTTTCTGCCATTGCTTTACCAGGCAGGACAAACCTGCGAATATCTGCGAGACTTGTGCAGAACGTGGCAGCGCTGTACAGGCAGAGTCGGCACTGGTGATTGATAGGATTCGCACAGTGAGCGTGATTCCGGCGCCAGCGGCCTTGATGCTGAGCACCGCCACGCGGCAGGCGGCATTGGTCTGGAACTGCGCCACCAGCCCTGCGCGCGCCTGCGCCGGCGTGCTGCCGTCGATGCGGATGAACTGCTGCTTCTTCCTGCGGGCGACAGCACAAAGTGCTGGTGCCTGGCAAGGTCTCCAGTGGCGGAGAGGGCTGCCATCGGCTGCCACGGCGCAGCTTGTTGCTGTGTTCGACCCGCAGAAAAGCCGGCGGCTGACCTCTTGAGATGACTCGCTTGGTGAAGCACTGACCTGTAGAAAAAGTCAGCCTCCTGGAGGCTGCAAAAGGATGACTAATGCACCTGCAGAGGCGCCTCCAGGGCGTTCCACAGCACCAAGGTGGTGCGCGGAACGCGGAAAGCTAAACCCTAAACCCTAAACCCTCCACAGAACATCTGCAGAGGCCCTCAGCAGTCTGAAGTCGAATGCACCTGCGCAGCAGCGCCTCCAGCGCGTCCAGCAGCACGCGGTGGTGCGCAAACAGCAGGTGCTTGCCCTCCCCCTCCAGCAGCTCAGCCACGTACTGCTCGCATGCCTTGACCTGCAGTGCGGAAAGGGATACTCGCATGCGGAAATCTGCGGCGCGAAACGTTCGAAACTTTGAGCCCCTCTCAGGGGCGGTGCTGAACAATCAACCCACAGAGTGCGAGGTAGACAATGGGGAGTTGGCGCAGCACGCTGCAGTGGGCCGCTGGCTTGCAGCCAGCGCATACTGAACTGGCCAGGCGCTCCCGGCCCTGCACAGCAGTCGCAGGAAGGCAGCGGAGACACTCGCCTTCAGCTCGGCGGTGCGGCGATACATCTCGTTGGTCAGCTGCCCCTGCGCAAAGCCGTCGCTGTCGGGGTTTGCCGCCGACGCCGCCCGCAGCGTCTCCAGCGCCGCCGCCATTTTGGCGATCTCCCGCTCCGCCTCCGGTCCCAGGCTGAGGTATACCTAATACGGGAGCATGTACGCACGTAAGCATTCAAGGTTGAAAAGTAAGAGATGCCAAGACCTTAGGGTGATATTTCAGAAGCCTCCAGCGCCGCCGCCAACAATGGCAACATCCCGCTCGGCCTCCCACTCCAGACTCAAGTATGCCAGCAGATGCCAGTGTCAATGAGCAGGCAGCCAGGGTGTGAATTCCTGTCAAAGCAGCGCTTCCGGCGCTGCCGCCATTTCGCCGATATCCCGCTCCGCCTCCGGCCCCAGGCTCAGATACACCTTACAAGGCAGAAGGGATACGAATTTGTGACCACAGGTTATCTGCAGTCTCTACGTCTCAGCTTGGCTGGTCTCCAGCGCCACAGCCATCTTGGCGATTTCCCGCTCCTCCTCCGGCTCCAGACTCTGGTCCACATCTCGAGGCAGAAGGTTGTATAACCAAGCAGCTGAAGGCTATCCTCAAGGTCATCGTTGCGTACTGGCAGGCTTCCAGCGCCGCCGCCATCTTGGCGATCCCCCGCTGTGCTCCGGCCCCAGGCTTAGATATGCCTGTGGGTAGAGGTGGCGCGTGCGCAAAGTCAAAAGGTCAGTGTGGCTCTTCAAAAATGCAGCGCCTCCAATCAGCGCTGCCGCCATCTTTGACGATTTTCCGCTCCGCGTCCGGGTCCAGGTTGAGTTACACCTAAAGTGCAACATCAGGTTTATGGACAGTGAGAGATTCTAGGAACTTCGCGGGTTCCTTCAGAAGCAGCGCCTCCATCGCCGCCGCCATCTTGGCTATCTAGCGCTCGCTCCGGACCCAGGCTGAGGTATGCCTGCAATCGTTGATGCTTTAGTTTATCAGCAATCAGGGTAATTTCCTGTGAATGTCAGAATCAGCGCCTCCAGCGCCGCCGCCATCTTGCCGATCTCCCGTTCCGCCCCCGGGCCCATGCTCAGATACCTGCATGTGTAGGGTCAGTGAGGGTCGGTCTGTGTGCTGGGCAGAAGATATAGGGTGGTTCAAAAGCACCGCCTCGAGTGCTGCTGCCATCTTGGCGATCTTCCGCCAAGGGAGCTCCGCCTCTCCCCCACAGGTTTTGGCACACATCGTGTTGCTTACGGAAATGAGATCCTAGAGAATTGGCATGTATTGCAGACTGCGATTGCAGTGCAGCAGAGCACAGTACCTTCATAGTCGCCCATGCCTCATGCATTGGCTCTGCCTTGCCAGCATGAGGAGCCACAAGCCACCAGCAGATCGTTGAGACGCGGGTCACAGGTTTCAGCCGTGAGACCAGCAGCGCTGCTCAACCACGGCAGCGGCCCTCGGCAATCACAAGGGTGGTGCTGGATTTGGCGGCTTCGTGTTCTCTTAGGGGAAGAGACGCTGTACGTTCTGCTGGTTGCACGATCCTTCTGCAACCGACGGACATGCAGCTTGGAAGCTAAACTGGTTTGTGTATAACATCGCACCTGCTGGCGCCGCTTGGCTGGCAGCTGCGGGAGCACGTCTGCCTTCAGGCGGCGCACCATCACCGTCGCCCGCAGCACCCTGTTCAGCTCCTCCAGGTTGCTGGCGCCTGGACGGAAGCAAGTGATGCGTGCATTGCATTCTACTTGAGCCCTGGACTTGGTTGACTGTGGCAAATAAAGAGCAGCGCCCTGTTCAGCTCCTCCAGACTGCTGTCGCCTGAGAAGAAGCAATAGAGTGACGACACGTAAATCTATATCAGAACCTGGCTTGAAATTCCTTTTGCAACAAACAAGCAGCAACCTGGCACCTGCGGGAATTTCCACATGCATGTTGAAAAAATAATTGAAGTGTCACTTCACATGATCTTGAAATCAAATCCTGGCTTCATTTGGCTTATACCAAATAGAAAGCGGTACCCAGTTAGAAGTCCTCCAGGTTGCTGGCGCTTGCGGCGGCGGCAGACAAACGGCAGCATCAGCAGAATCTGACAGGCGTCACATACCTTCGGCGAGGCCTGGGAATACGGTGTCATGATCGTGGGGTGCTCGCCTGCAGCTGACCCGCAGGCAGCTGCTGACACCGCGTCAGGATCGTGCTACTTGTGTGTCCTGCTAATTGCACAGGACCGGACAATGCCTCCTGCAGCGTCTCCGCATGCGCACCTGCGTACTTGTCGAAACGGTTGTTGCCGCCCTGGCAGTAGCGCTCGCCGAACTTGTTCATGCGGATGTTGGCAGTCGGCAGCAGCGCCGACAGCTGTGGCATCGGAGACACCACCGTCACAGGAGTTCGGCTGCTCTGGGTGGGGCAGAAATGCAGTCAAGATGCAGTGTCTGAAGCATGCTGGTGGCGCTGGGAGATACGCTGCCCGGCACAGATGTTGGGCAGACTGCGCTTTTGCGACGATCTGGGAGCAACATGATAGAATGCCACACTCAGGGCACGCCAGATGATGCTTGAACGAAATGCGGCCCACACGCACCTGAGGGTACAGCTCTTTGGGGCGGTTGAGGGCGGGCGTGCCACTCAGCAGCAGCACCCGCTTGGCGGCCCGCACGATCGGCAGCACCTCCTTCGTCCGCTTGGCCTGCGCAATGCGAGGACCCGGGATCGGCATTGAAGGGCACCGGACGTCACACCAGACATCTGGTGTTCGATTGCCGTGTGGCCATGAATGCCGCATGGGCTGCTTGTCGCTATTGAAAGGGCGCACACAGCGCTGTGTGAATGACGCAAGCCACGAGTTCCCCTCGGCCCAGCGCAACGGGTGATCAAATCTTAAGTCAGGCACCCGTACCAGCGCCAAGAGAGTGTTCGAAGGTGAAGGTGAAAGAATGGCTGTTGGCAACAGCGTTCTGAGCCCTGTTATGACACAGTCGTCAGAAGCATACTCCATCTGAGGAGGCAAGTCACCGTGAACCTCAATATACTTTCACCTCGGGGTTCTTGATGTAGTGGCACTCGTCCAGGACTACGACGCGGAAGTTGAGCCGCGCCGCCGCATCCGTGATGCGCCCCAGCAGGTCGTACGACACGATGTAAAATTGGTGGCGGCCGCCCTGCGGGCCACGCCAGGACTGCTCGAGTGGAGTCGAGCCGACTATGGGAAGTTCGGACAATGATTAGGGGTACGATGCTGCAGCACAATTGTGGGGGCACGTTGATCGAATGGAAGCAGCCGCCCTGCCAGTCTTGCCAGGACGCGCTGCAATAAATATGTGGTCGTCGCACAAGCCAGGGAGTCCGTGGCCCAGCCGCTGAGACAATCGACAAGGCCGACTGTTGCAAGCTCGCATTCGCAGAGCCCGCAGCTGACGGTCTGTTGTCTATTTTCCACCTGGAATGGTCAGCCATGTGGCTACTGTGGCAGGCGCGGCGACAATACTGCAGCAGCCTTCATCTATGCTTCGGCAGACCCCTACTTGCACCTGCTTGGATGAATGGGTTCTGCTGTGAATGATCCTCAGGCATGGTGACTCTAAATGAACCTCAAACATGGTGATAGACCAGTTGACGGCTGCATTATATGTCTTTTCTCACCTCAACGGCGGCGGCGTCTGCGCCGCTATACAGCACATGAATACTGCGCTTCTCGACGCCCAGCCACTTCTGCAGGTGCTCCTCCCATTGCGCTGCAGCGAGTTGTGTCAGGTCATCAGCAGTTGGGTCGCCCTTATCATTTCCGAGGAGCATGCTGTTGTTGAGTGGCGCTGCACTTGGTACATAGCCTGCTTGAGTGAAGCGCATGCTCACAAAGCGCATGCAAGGGGCTCGCATGGAGCCGTGGCGACAGCGCACCTCGCAGGGAGCTGGGGGTCACGATGAGGCAGGGCCATTCGGAGCGGTAGGCAGACATCACCGCTACTGCCTGCAGCGTCTTGCCCTGTAGCGAGGAAGCAACGCATTAGAAGCTGCATCTTGTCGCATGTTTGGTCGCATGTTTGGTCGCGTGCAAATGGTCGCATGCAACATCATCACAGTGTACGACCCAGCGGCCACCCTGGTCGACGAAGGTGGCATGGCCGTAGTGCAGCATGCCGTCGGCACTTAGGTAAGTGCCGGTTCGCGGGACAGGAAGCGCGTTCCCCTGGCTGACTCGGGCAGAAAATGGCACGGCACGCACCAGTCCCATCTCGTCGGCAATAAGTGCTCGGCCGCCGTGGGCCAGCGCAAAGGCCACTCCAAAGCGCTGGAACTCCATCAGCCCTTCACGCAGCGCCGCCGGAATCTTCTCATTCAGGCGGCTGTCATCACTGCCAGCACTGGCGGCGGCCTGCAGACCACATGTCATGTAGCGGTTGCCGGATCGTCTCGAGATAGTGTCGGTGCAACTTCAAGCCTGGTCGTGCCAGTCGCATGGCGCCCTGTTGCCGCCAGTACCTCTGCCGGCAACCGCAACAGCAGCTGCGGCATCTGAGGCAGGTGGGCGACGTCGGCACAGAGCTGAACCTGTCCAGATCACCGCCCCGTCTCGTATGTACAACCACTGCTGCACAGCCAGCAGCGACTGCACAACGATCGGCAGGTCCCCTGGGTGCAGATAGACCCTGCGCCGAGCATGGGCCTTGAGGCCGTCAGAATACTGTGTGCAATGCATTCTTTGGCACACAGACGACAGTGCACCTGTAGCAGCGACCGCACGACGTCCGGGAGCTCCAGCACGCCCAGGGTCACGCCCTGCTGGCGGCCCACGGCCCGCAGCGCCGCCGCCACCGCCCCAGCCAGCAGCGCGGGAAAGCGCCACGCCTTGGACCGCCGATACACCGCTGCGCCCTCCACCCTGCAGTGGAATAGCAACAGGAAACCGTTTGGCGGACGAGGGCGACGAGCCCGCTTCGAGGTGATGTGCAACACGGTGCCTCGTCAATTTGAAACTCTGGTGCACATCAGCAGGCTGCACCTCAGCTAGACTGCAGGTGCACATCAGCGGGCTCACTTCAGCTGTATCGCAGGTACCTCAGTTCTTGCAGACACATGCGCCGCGTGTTCTGCAACTGGCGCACTTGCTGAGAGCGTCGACGACGGCGGGGTGGTAGAAGTGGAACTGCGCGTGCACTTCGATAGCGGTGTCCGACGCCAGCTGCACCTCGACGTTGCACGGCCGCCCCCACTCCTGCTGCTGCCGTCTCCCCGCCTCCGCCGCAGCCGCCACTGCTTGCTGCTGCTGCTGCTGCCGCTGGGCGAGCTGCTTTGGCGGCGCAGCTTTCGCGGACCCTGTGCTGGCCGCAGCCGCACCGGCCACGGCAGCCAGGTCCTGCGTCACGGAACTGGCGCCGCTGTTTGGCTGCACGCCCATGGCAGTCTTGCTCGGAAAGCCCGGGAACAGGACCGCGCTTGCCGCCTGCAGCTGCTCTGGCGCAAAATCCATGCCGGGTCCCGGCGGCGACGCCGCCAGGCCCTCCTGCAGGAGCGAAATGTTAGCCACCGGAGACCGAGGCGGCTCACGCCCTGCCATACCGGCACACTGCTGCTGCTGCGGCGGCATCGCAGGCTGCGCCGCAGCTGCCGCCTGCTGCTGCCGCAGCTGCAGGCGCTCACCCAGTGGCAGTTCTTTGGACTCGCCGCTCGGCCGCTGCGGCTGCGGCGCCGCCTGCTGACGCTTCCCCACATCCGCAGCGCGCGGCTGCCCAGCGGCGTGGTTGGGCTTCCACTGGCCTGGTGCTGTTCGCTGCTGCAGCGGCACCGGCGCACGCTGCTGCCATGGATGCTGCTGCTGCCGCGGCCCAAGGCTTTGCATGAGCTGAGCGCCGGCGTGCCGGCTATGCGGCGACGGCAGCGCCACCTGCTGCTGCGCCGGCGCACGAGTCTGCTGGCTTGCATGCGGCTGCGGTGCCGGCTGCGCCGTTGAGGTTGCGGCCGGCCCAGGGCCATGGGCGCTGGCGCCAGCGCTGCCGAGCTGCGGCGCCGCCGAGCCAGCGTCCACCCAGGCTGCCCCGCTGTGCGTGAACAGACGGCACAGCCCGCTCTGTCGCACATCAACAGGCGTTGCTGTCAGCACACTTGACACAGGCCACATTTGGGCAGTCCCCTGCCAGTGCCTGTCATGTGTGTCATGCCACAAGCGCATGCCAGGAAGATGAATATGGAGGCCGCAGCAAGCCGTATGAAGAAGTACATGCGCACAAGCAGAGCACCTGCGAGCGCCAGTCGATGTCGCCGATGCTGGTCAGGGCGCTAGCTGCCGAGCTCGCAGTGACGCCAGAGTTTCCGGCAGGCTGCAGGACCCCCCGCGGCTGCCTGCATGGCTGGTCTGCGGCATGCTGCGCCAGTGCAAGAGGCTGCATGGCGATCTGCCGTAGCGACTGCGGATCGTGAGCGCCGGATCCGGAGGCGGGACACGCCTGAGGCTGCGCAGGCTGCGTCGGGCATGCTGCACCAGTCGCTGCAACACAGTTTGTCTGCGGGCGGTGCCACGAACACGTCAGCCCGCGCCAGAGCGTAGCTGCAGCGAACGCAACGTTGTCCTGTTGGATGTTCACTCGTTTCAGCCTTGCCTGGTCGCGCAGCGCTGCTGCTCCGCCCTTCTCGACTGTAGCCAGCCAAGATCCCGTATGCGCGTCGAAGCCGTCGTCGTTGTCCAGTTCCACTCCCATATCTGCTTCGAGGACCCACAATTCTGCAACACAGTCAGCTCGGGAGGACTGCGGTGCTACACAAATGGTCCTGCGCAGCACGCATTTCAGGACGATGGCAGAGGCTACGACCATTCACGTCGGGCTACGAGCACCTATTTGCCGATATGATTTGGTGGTGCGACAGCAATGCAGTCAAAGCGAACCGCCGAGGGCTGTCAAGCAGAGTCGTCGTGCGGCAGCAAGCTGCGGATTCGCCGTTTGTGCAAAGACAAGTCACGTGACCACCTTCAAATTCAAGTGGAGGTGCGGCTGTTTGAGCAGAGAAGGCGATGCCATCTGATCATCGGCAGTCTATCATGTAAGCTGGTGAGTGCATTGGGCGTTGAAAAAACGCCACATGCACATGCGCATGCGTATGCATGAAGGTTTGCAAAACCAAACCAAAAGCGCTTGTACTCTGCATGCACACAGACACGAGGAGAAATGCTGCAAAACTGTTCCAACCTTCGAGAAACTCAACCTGCGTCCGAAGGACCCAGCACCAAACAGGACACGCACGATTGACAAAACAAAAATGCTGCATCCTCAGCGCCCTCAACAGGCAGATCTCCATCATCCCTGCAGGGTTGTGGCACCTGCTGCTGCTGGCAGCGGACCACTCATTGTCACAACCACCCAGCCATCACCGCATCAACTTGCACTCGGATGAGCTATGAAAACACTGCTTGCGCCGAATGCCCCCTCAGCCCTCCGCGGACGCCGACAATACATCCGACTTGCTCTCCTCGCCGAATGCCTCTGCTGCCGCCTCTGCAAACGGACTGGTGAGCCCCGGAGCCGAGTGCTCCCCGCCGGCCGGCCACCGCCGCCGGTGGCCCTCGATCGCAATCGACCGCGGCGATGGGTCCTGCGATGACCCACTGCTACCCCCTCCTGCAACGGCGGCCGGCCGCTGCTGCAGCTGCGCAGTCGTTGCCGGCGGGCCCGCCTTTGCCCCCGCCAGCAACGGCTGCTGCCACGTCCGAGGCGACAGGGCTCGGCGGATGCGGTCGCCGCGACGGGCCCGCGCTACCAGCAGCTCAGACGCGCTCGGCGCTCTCAGAGCCGAGTAGCGGGTCGCGCCCGGCCTCCTCCAGAAAGGAAGGCGCTGCAGGCACGAGAGCAGAATTGATGGTCAGATGCTGACGATTGGACCTCACTCCCTCCAAAGAACCAAAGAGTCGCCATGTCGAATGCGAGGCGGCAGGTCAGATAGCTCATCACACAAGAAAGACACTTGAACGTGGCAAAGGACAAGCATCGTATGTGCAGAACATGCAAGTGGGAGGGCGGCTGCAAAGCTGAGGATCCGAACAGGAGCGCACTGCCGTCATCGAAGGGTGTGGCGGCTTCGGCGCCGAAGGTCCCGGTGGCGACAATGGCGGCGATCATCGCGCCGACGATCTCGCCAATGAGGTAGAACCAAAAGGCCTTCTGCGGCGTGCAGAAGAACACGATGGCAGGCGCGATGAGACGGGCCGGGTTGATGGCCGCGCCCGTGTACTTGCCGCCTGCACAGGCAAATACGCCAACATCATATGTAGAAGGGAGTAGGGGTATGGTCATCCTGACCGAGAAGAACGGCATGCTCGGGGGTCGCAGTAGCATGCTGTTGCTGTGCACAGTGGATGCGCCAGCAGGGCTGAGCAGCCTCCCGGGCACAGCCCCTGGTGCGAGGGACTGCTGTGTGCGACAAGATGTGAACACAGAAAGTGACAGGTCCCTCGAGAGCAGCCGACCAGTCGCGCACCAGCTTCCGTCAGTGCCCATATGGCAAGGCCCATAGCCAGGGGGCCGGCGTTGCCGTGGCCAGGCTTCGTGATCATCACCGCATACGCAATGTACACCTGGCGCAGAGAAAGCAAACAGGGGCGCTCGAATCATCGCTGATTGTACACCGGCCTACAGTGGCAAGACCGACTGCATGCGGCGCCGCGGCAAAAGCCATGCATATGCCAGCACCCCGACAGCCGTTGCTGACATCTGCAGGCGTGCTTAGAAGCACCAATGCATGGCCTGCGGAGAAGTCGAATCGATCCAGGTGCTGAAACAGGTTTCAGACTCACGAAGGCGAAGGTGAGGACGCCCTCCCACAGCATGATCCTGTTGCGAGTTCAACAGACGGAGTCAGAAAGTCTGAAGCTTTGACAGCACTCTGGGCATATCAAGACCCAGGCGGTAAGATATTCGGAAACAACACATCCATGCCACCCACGTTTGTCCAGTCAGCATCAAATGAGGATCGCGGAGCACAGGCAACGGTGCGTCTGGAATCAAGACCGTAACTGCCAGGCATTGACGTGGCCGGGATAGAAGCAGCCGGGCGCTCTGTAGGCATTGTGCCCTGCGGAGGATGCAGGAAGTTCAGGCCTCAGCCAAAACACACACGATGCAAAATGCAATGTGGTCGCACGTCCCAAACACAGAAGAGTTCACGCTTCTGCTGCCGGCTGCAGGACGCACCTAGGTGCAGGCCGGGGGTCATGAGCGCCTCCAGCAGCGCACCAACCAGGGCGCCCGCAATCTGATGGCACACGGCACCATGTTGGAAAAAATCATGTGCCAGGTGGCAGCCAGACTAGGCCATGCAGAGCCAGTGGCTGCTCCAGAGAGTGACACACGAATGGCCGCCACGGCGAAGCCCTCAGAGAGTGACAGCCTGTGTTGCGCAGGTGTGCACGATGCAGGTGCTGCCGTGTTCACACCTGTGCGACAATGTACGTCAAGCCCTTGGCCCAGTGCATGTGGCCCGACACCGTGGCTGCCAGCGTGAGCGCCGGGTTGAGGTGGCCGCCCTGTGTTTGCATGCGCGACATTTTTCCTCGTCTGATGTTAGGTGATATGGGAAGCCCTCTGCAGGTAGTTCGTATGCTGCAGGACTCGGCCGCATTGTTGCAGATGTGCCAGGTGTCCAAGCAGGCTGGGACACTAAACTCACCGACACATTCTTGGTGGCGTAGACTGTACGCAGCACCCAGGTTTGGTCAGCTTACGATACAGCACACGGCAATGAAGGCATGCATCTTGAGCCGGCGTCAAGCGCGTAGTCCGGAAAGCAGGCGCATATTGGGACCCGCAATCCTATGCATGAATATGTTCTGTGAAGTCTAGTTTCAGGCATGTATCCTATCTCTGCAGAGGAAGCACTCACCCAGCACGGCGTATGTGAGCCCAACTCCAACGGCTGACCCTGCTTTCTCAACAGTACAACACATTACGACAATATGGCATTGGCCTGGAAAACTTCGGAGACGGCGCATGAATATGCCTTGAATGCGCATCACAAACTGCCATGAATGCTGCAGAGCATGTGCAGTCAAGTTTTCGAGCACAGTGTGCAGGGCCTGCAGCTTGCCTGACGCGGCGCCGATCAGCTGAAGCAGCAGTGTGCCCAGGAACTCCGCCTGTGTGTCCGAGGTGATGGAACTGGTGCGCTTCGAGATAAACGGGCCATTTCGGCGCGTCAGATTGCACAGGTCTGCACACGCATGCACTTCCGAAACCATGCCAGCACAGCACTGCATGCATGCGCGAAAGGAACGCTGCCATCGTCAACCTGGACGGCATTCAATAGCCTGCAGGCACCAGAAAATCTCAGAGGGACGAGCTGAACATTGCATCGAAGGAAAATCTAGGGACAGGGCAGCCGGTACGAGACACTGCTGCACACTCACTTGGTGTCGATGTCTCGGCCGACAAGCGTAGGCATTTTGGCGGCCTGGCTGGTGTCGGTGAGGATATTGACCTCGGAAGCGAGACGCACTGCCTGCTGCGGCACCTGCGACGCTGAAAATGCCGGAGCTTGTCTCGGAGGGCCCTCCAGGCGGTGCCCGACAGCTTCCGGCTCCGAGATGCGGCAAAACCCTGGTGCAGACAGTGTGCCAGCCAGCCTTATCTTAGCCAGCCAGCTGTATCAGCACCGGTCTGCCTTCGGCACTTGCCAGCCTTTAGAGTATGCTGTCTTCCAGCCAACCAGCAGAGTGCGGAACCCACAACATTGAAGAGTGGCAGACCTTTCTGCAGCAGTGCGACACAAAGAGCGGATGCGCAAGGCTGCAGATGCCACAGAATGCAGTGGCGGGAGTGCGGGGCATCTCAGCGCAGGAGTTGGTGAGTGCGCACGACGGTTTTACCAATCACACACAATGTTGGATGCGCTGCCTGCACACATCAGCCGCTCGGTTCAAGATTCTGTTCCTCTCCTACACGTCCCAATATCCCGCCAACATCTAACACTACCCCGGCAAGTCAATCAGCACAACACGTGGGCTCGCCACCGAAAGTCGAGAACCCAGTGCTGCGCCGCGGCGGCCAGGGCGGCCAGCGGGAAGCACACGAAGGCCGGCAAGGGCGGGCGAGGCCAGAATGAGCAGCCGCCGCTCGCGAGGCAGCAGACCTCTGCCGCGAAGGCAGTGCACCGGGAGGCAGCAGCCATGCCGGTTCACTTCTTCTTGGCGGCGGCCTTGGTGACCTTGCCGGTGGCGTCCTTCTTCTCCACCTGCAGTCAGACAGCCCAGGACATCGTGCTCCAGCTGAAGGTGTCCAGTTTCACACAGAGGGCATAAGTCGTGCCAGTAATGTCAGCTTTAGTGACGTCAGCTTCGTTTCAGCCACTTCAAATAACCAAACGGCTGTAGACTATTGCAGCAGAGATGGGCAGGAGTACGCACCGCCTTGATGACACCGACGGCGACTGTCTGGCGCATGTCGCGCACTGCGAAGCGGCCTAGCGGCGGGTACTGGGTGAACGGCTCCACGCACATGGGCTTGGTCGGCACCATCTTCACGTACGCGGCGTCACCTGGAGTGGGGAAGCGAGTGTGATGTCAGCATACCAGCACATCCTAAGAGGTGCTGACACCAACAGCATCAGCAAGCAGGTGCAGCGGCAGCAGGAGGAGCAGGTCTGCAGCGTATGGATTGCTACCAGGTCAGCAGCGTATGGATTGCGGCCAGCAGTGATTGGGCTCGTGATGTTCAACTGGATCAGCAAGATGTGGCAGAAAGGTATAAGGGACAGCCAACTGCAGATACATCACTTACCGTTCTTGATGAACTTGGGCATAGCCTCCAGCTCCTTGCCTGAGCGGCGGTCGATCTTGGTGGTGATCTCCGCGAACTTGACGGCAATGTGGGCAGTGTGGCAGTCCAGCACCGGCGCGTAGCCGTTGCCGATCTGGCCCGGGTGGTTCATGATGATGACCTGCAGGGCACGAGGAGACATAAGCGTCAGTCCTGGATCGAAGGACGGGTCGCCGGTGTTTGATTCTGTAAGAGTTTCAATAGGCAACACATAAGCGCAGAGGGGCTCACAACTACGCTGCACAGTGCTGAAGACAAAACCCCTGTCTCCCCCAAGCGCACATCCGTATTCGTGCACACCTTGCCGTGATGCCGGAACCCTAAGCAAACCGTATCACGGCATCAGCGAATACGCCATCGGCTTTGGCTTGATGCCCTACCTGGGCGACAAAGTCGGAGGCCTCCTTTGCCGGGTCGTTCTTGGAGTCGGACGCGACAAAGCCACGCTTCAGCTCCTTGACCGACACGTTCTTGACGTTGAAGCCGACGTTGTCGCCGGGGCCCGCCTCCGGCAGCGACTCGTGGTGCATCTCCACCGACTTGACCTCAGTGGTCAGGCCGCCTGCGCGTCAGCAGACAAGTTGTTCATAGGTGTTCAGCTCCACAGGAGCTTCCTGCTTCATCCAGATGACTTTCCCGCCCTTTAAAAAGTGACAGATGACATGCGATGTGTCCAGATGCGAGGGAACCAGCACACATCGGTTGCGCAAGAGAAATGCAGAAAAGGCAACGGAGGTAATTACTTGGCGCGAAAACGACGACCTGGCGGAAAGGGACAACACATATATCAGCAGCAGTTGATGGCATACTCGACCTGTGTGCAAGATTGGACAACAAAAGCACAAGATATACGAGCTGTACACCCATTGTGCGAGGACAGGGGTCATCAGCACTTTGCCTCACCATGCCGGGCTTGATGATACCGGTCTCGACACGGCCCACCGGCACTGTGCCAATGCCACCGATCTTGTACACGTCCTGTTGCAGTCACAGCAAAGTGTCAGCATAGCCCTGCAGCTGGCAATGCTTGTGAGCGCACGTGTTCATGAACAAGAGAATGCCAGGAGGAGCAGCACGCTGGGTTTCCGTCAACAACAAACCGCTGTTGTTGGCCGGATGATGACATGAGCATGGAACCTCCTGACCAGGCCCGCGAATGGTCTAGGGAGCCAGGCGGACGTCTGAACTGCACCTGGAGCGGCAGGCGCAGGGGCTTGTCGGACGGGCGCTTGGGCGGGTCGATGTTGTCGAGCGCCTCCAGCAGCGTGAAGCCCTTGTACCAGCTCATGTTGTCCGACTTCTCGATCATGTTGTCGCCCTGGAAGCCCGAGATGGGCACGAAGTTGACCTGCAAGTTTCGGAGCAACGATGTCAGCATCAGTTGCGGTTTCCAGGCAGGGAAGCGGAAGACTGCAGCTGCCCTGCAGGCACAGCCCAGCAGCATGGCAACAGCAACAGACGTCTGAGGCAGGTGCAGTCAAGAACCCAAGTACAGCTGTGCGCTCAAGCCAGAAGAGGCGGCGCACCTTTGCGGGGTTGTAGCCGACCTTCTTGATGTAGGACGACACCTCCTTCACGATCTCGTCGTACCGCTTCTGGCTGTACTTGGGCTCTGTGGCGTCCATCTTGTTGAGCGCGACGATCATCTGCTTCACGCCCAGCGTGTAGGCCAGCAGCGCGTGCTCGCGCGTCTGGCCGTCCTTGCTGATACCCGCCTCGAAACCACCTGTCGGGAGGAGGGCAGTGAGGTCAGGAGGTGCTGGTCAAAAGGTGCGAGTGGCAGGGGGAGAGGGCCTTTGCCATGCTGCATACCGGTGGTGGGCGGCCCGACAGCATGCAGCGGTGCACGCAGCCTGCTGAAGTCGATGTCAGAATAGCAAGCTCAGACGCAGGGCAGCGGCATGTGAGCTGTGCAGGGATCAAGTGATGCCGAGTCCAGAAGGCGCACCGGGGGTGGAGTCGATAACCAGCACAGCGCAGTCGGCCTGCGAGGTGCCCGTGATCATGTTCTTGATGAAGTCACGGTGACCCGGCGCGTCGATGACGGTGCAGTAGTACCTGGGCGTCTCGAACTTCCACAGCGCAATGTCGATGGTGATGCCGCGCTCGCGCTCGGCCTTCAGCTTGTCCAGCACCCATGCGTACTTGAAGGACCGCTTGTTCATCTCGGCGGCCTCCTTCTCGAACTTCTCTGCAGGACGGGAAAGGACGGCGCGTGTGAGCAATTTGGGCTATATCTGCTGGGGTTGGACTCCGGGTGATGTGGTGGTGGCGGCTGCTGCTGTCAGAATGTGACAAGAAGGCGCAGGCGCAGGGGCAATGCATCATAGAGGAGAAGGTGAAGTGCAGACTAAGAAAGGCGGAAACTGCAAGCCGCGGTGGTGTTGTTTACAAGCAGGAAAGCTCACCGATGACACGCTTGTCGATGCCACCCAGCTTGTAGATCAGGTGACCGGTCGTCGTCGACTTGCCTGCAGGTGTGGGTGCCACAATGCATGTTCAGCAAGCTGCTGCCAGGGGAAGCTGCTCGCAACTGCGGCGTCTAGGCGCTAAACGACGCCATCCAGTGCCCAGCACTCACCGGAGTCGACGTGACCGATGACGACGATGTTCATGTGCGTCTTCTCCTTACCCTGGAGGACAAAGGGAGCTGTCACCAGCGCGGAAAGCACCAAAGAACTTGGAGTACATGGGGGCGTCCTAGCCACAGTAATGTACCGAGACTGGCAGAGCTTAAGTTCAACGAGGCATTGCCACGCATGCAGGCGACGAGCGTGCACGACAAGGCAGGCGTTGCCTAAAACACATCCACAGGATGCCTTTTCAGGCCCACGTGTCCGTGCCATGCCAATGCAGGCAGGACGGCATCGGAAGAAGAATATCTTCACAGCATGGCGACTCCCATAGGCAGCCGCCCTGCAATGCGCCCGAGAAAGGACGGCAGGCGCACCATGGTGGCGAACTTTGTGGATTCCCGGTGTAAAGAAGGTGTGTGTGTTTTGGTGACCTGCGATTCAGCCTGATTTCCGCTCATTCATGCCGTTCCATGACCCGCTGCCCAAGCTGCCTTCGGCGCAGCGGGCGTGATGCGCTTATAACGCAGCCAATCAACCCGAGGCACACATAACAGCGCCGGCAGAGGCGGCCATCCCCTCCAGCGACACTTTGCTGGCTGCGCCACAGGTCCCGCGCGCTCACCTGGTGCTCGTAGCGTCGTCGTTCGTGCGACTTCGTAAAAGGGCCTGAGGTGAGCTCAGAGGCGGCCAAAGCTTGGGGACGGCCAGCGAGATTTGCATCGGCTTGAGTCCCAGGAAGCAGGATGTCATTTGGTCACAGCGGCTCAGGCGGCGGTTGGTTGTGTCGCACAGCGGCTCGCGTTATTGTCAGGCAGACCAGGACCGGCGTGTGTCGATCCTGATTCTGCTTTTCGGCAGACGCTCTATTCAGATACCAAGCGGGGCCATCCTGCGCTAGAGTGTAATGCCGCCGTTTCTGCAAGAAGGCTCTCAACCACCAAACATGCCATCTGACCCAAGCTCATAAACCACGAATATTCCAAGCAAACAGGAAATTCAAATGTGAACAATCAACTCAGGCAATCACACAGAAGCCACCTGCGCCCCTGGCGCAGGCCAATACCCTCGCCACCCTGCAGTTGCAGTTTGCAGCGGTTCCTGTGCCACCACTCAATACTCAATCTGAAATTGCGGGAGGTTCTCATTCCTTTCGGAAGCGCTTGGACTCCAGGCCGAGCCAGCGCAGCACCACCAGCGCAACCAGGCCCGCCAGCCCAGCGGATGCCGCCTGGGAAACACAGAGCGGTTCTTATCGCGATTCTCATCGCCTCTTGTGACCTGAGTGCGGCTGGACAGCGCGCAGAACCAACATAGCGCGCAGGGTCTGCACGTCATGCTGCAGGGTTGTGACATGCAGTTTCGACAGCGAAGCACCTTGTTCAGGGCGCTGTCGACGGCGCTGCGGCCCAGCGCCGCAACGACGACGTGGCCCGCTGTCGCGGCAGCCAGCGATGCCTTCAGGAAAGGAAAGCAAAGGAAAGGCATTACATCATGCCTAATTAGGGATACTGGCCTGTGGAGGGGCTCCAGCCGGGACGGCACACGACAAATGAAACAATGCTGGAGCGAAACTTCAACAAAAGCCACCTTCAGCAGCTTGAAGGTGCCCCCACCCAGGCGACCTCTGTTTTCCGCATCCTGTCCCAAGAGGATAGCGTCGTGGAGTATGTATGTGAAAGTGGCAGAAATGTACATGAAGGCGGCAGCGACCGGAGTTCTCGGCCAGCTTACCGCCGCCGCTCAGCAACAATGGGATGCACTGGACCCAAATTTTCGACACCCTCTGCGCAGCATAAAATGCTTATGCAGCGCAGCCACAGCTGCCCAGAAGCCGCCAGGGGGCAGAGCACACACCTTCAGGGAGAATGCGACGAGGGCAGCGCCAACGGCCTCCAGCACCACCACCTTCAAGAATGAATTGCATCCCTTCAGAGAAAGTGCATTCGCTTCATATACAGCCCTGTGCAGAATTTATGTCCCTGCTGACGGACCACCCGGCTCGACGGCGGCGGCGGCTTCCACAGCCATCAGCTGGTGCCCCGCCTCCCGATCCTCGCAGAAAAGCCACGACTCCAGGTTTTCAGCAAGTCTCGGCGGCCTGCGTGGCTTCAGCGGCGCATTTTGCGGGCAGTCCCGCCGGAGTCCCACTAGGTCTGGCGAGATCTCCAGAGCCGGCAGCGTGCCCCTGCCGGCTGTGGGCGGCGCCGGCTGCATCACCTCATCAGCGTCGGTCCTCAGATCACAAGGATTGATTTGCGACATGGCTCGAACACGGGGGCGCCTACTGTGCTGTTGAGAAGTCGGATGCCATGTTTTGGCTGTGAGGCCGGCACGGCACACCTGGCTTCGACCCTGCGCCGCCGACAGCTTCGACCCCAGGCCGCCCCTAGATTTGGGGGCCTGGGAAAACTTTGGCACAGGCCTGGCCTTGCCTTGCCTCATTGCCTTTGCCTTCGCCGCAGCCGGCAGCCCTGGCGCCACTGCGCCGCTGCGCTCGCTGGGCTCCGCTTCGCTCCGCGCACATTGGGCTGCATTCGTGAACCGGGTTTAGAAAGATACTGACAGAGGGAGCTACCATATCCATATAGAGAGAGAATGCGACCGCCACCTTGAGCAGCAGTGAGTGGACCGGGCCCAGCTGCGCAATGGCCTCCGGCGGCCACAGCCAGCCTCCGAGCGCCTGCGCACACAGCGGCAAAGTTGTCTGAGTTGCTGATGAATGCGCGTCCTGCATCACAGAGGCATGCAAGGTGGATGCACAGCAACGATCCTTGTTCAATGGCGCACAGCAGTCTCGACTGCAGCTGCGGCGGTGGCCGCACTGCTGCTGCAAAAGCGCTGCGGCTTTGCTCACAAATACGACTTCGGAAGATGTCCATGGCACATATCTTGCAGTTTTCACTTCAGGAAAGCAGTCGCGCGTTCTTGAGCATGCACAGTTGCAGTGTTCAAGTCACTTGCGTTTCGGAAGACGAGGGCTGGCAGGCCCAGCGGCAGCAAGAAGGCGAGCGCCTGGTACACTGCGCCCTCCACGCTCTTGTTGCCTGCCGTCAGCTTGCTCACGGCGTTGCGCACCGCGCTCGCCTGCATTGGATACAGAGAGAGGTGAAACGGGAGTCAAGAACAAGGTAAGTAATGTAAAGTGAAAGTTTAGTGAGTAGATATCAGGAGTTTGATGTCATGCCACAAAGGCGTGGGGGGTGGTGCCTCCTTCATGGCTCAATAACGAACCACGACAAGAGGCGCAGGCGCGACTGAGTATCGCTCCTGGGTGCCCAGCAACGAACTTGACGCGTTTTTCGCCTGGATGCCGGCGGAGATGGTGGCCACAGCGCTCAGCATTGGCACGGCGAAGTACGCAGATGTCAGACTGCACGGCAGAACACGATACTGTTACGAGACGCTCTGCATGCAAAGACGGCAACTTAAGCCTCCATGCGCGTGTCATCGGAACCACAAACCCGCAATGCACTGCCAATAACGGGGGCGGCCGCCAGCGTGGCGAGCCTTCGACAGGGTGCTGTGTGTTCCCTTCGGGTGAAATGGCTCACCTCTTGGCGAGTGCCAGGTCGCGCCAGACGATGCCCAGGTCGCCAAGGGTGGCTGCTGTGTACACCGCAAAAATGCCAAAGCCGACCGCCACATAGGCTGCCAGCCTCTGATAGGTGTCAGAAGATGCAGTAAATGCAACTGAGCTGAGGCAAACACAGCATCAGACCCACATGCGTACACAGCATCAGGCCTACGTGCACGTGCGTACATAGCAGCTGTACCACCTGATAGGTGTCGGACGACAGCCGCTGGTTCCTGGCTGCATCCTGCATCGGGAATTGGTCGAGGGGTCAGAGTATACTCGAAAAAGCAGCGGAAACAAAAGCAGCATCAGAGCAAACGAGGAAGCGCATGCGGATTTCATGCAACTCATATACAAATGGGCTGTGTGTTATTTTTGGCACACCCCAACAACGTATAGGACCGCCACGATGGGCCAGGCGCCGACGCCCACATGCTACGGCAACAGTCAGGGGTCAGGGCACACGAAACCACAACGAGATGAGAACACAGCATCAGAGCACATGCAGAAACACCAGCTGCCTCGGCGACACATCTGCATTGACTTGCCCGATGATGCAAGTGCTACATGACGTAAGTGCTACATGACGTAAGTGCTACATGACGCACTTGCAGCAGCGACTGCGTCGCCACGGTGGGGACGGCGGCAACCGCCTGGCGGAAGGCATGGTTCGGCACAATCGCCAGAAAAGCTGACAAACCTGCAGGTGTGAGGAGTTTTTTGTTTGTGAGCCACACGAGCGAGTCCCCAGTATGAGCTCTGCATTCGACTGGTGGACTCTGAGAGACGGTGCGCATGAACGGCGTGCGTCGTGCCGTGAAGTGTCAAGCTCGAATGTGCCATAGCGCGCTGTGACCCAGAGACACAGCCGTGACAGATGCTGGGGTGCGCAGATTCGAGGGAAATGAAGGGACCACAGTGCAGCTGAGACAAAACAGCATGTGCGCACCCACAGTCGCTGCGGTGGCGATGGTCAGTCCGATGGAGCTGAACGGCTCAAGCGACTTCTCCTGTGACTGGCCTGCAGGACGAACAGCCTGAAGCATGAAACTACTTTCCACAGTTCTGCAACATCGGCACCATGCGCTGGAGCTGCTTCATGTCCACCGCGGCTCAACTGCTCGGCGCGCTAATCTCCTGAACAGTCGCGCCGGGTGTGCTGCCGCAGCTGTTGGTGATGCATTCGCCCAATCGTGGCTGAATGCCTCGAACGCTTCTTTCTTCAACAGGCTCACTGGGCTGCTCACCTGAGCCTGCGGCTGTGGATGCGCAGGTGAGCACCGCCGGCTGGCGCCTCTGCACATGCACAGCGGCACGACGTCATCGTGGCACCGAATGGCGTCTGTTAAATAGGTTGCACAACACATGTCGTCGGTTCACCAGGTTCTGAGTTGGTTGTGCGCATGTCATGGCCCCTACCAGCGGCGGCGCAAAACCCCGCCGCGATAGCAGCCCGTGCCGCTGCACCAGATAGGCAGGAGCCGAAGGCGAGCTGATATTGCATCGCCGCAGCTTCACACCCCGAAGGGTGGTCCCAGCGCAGCCTGTAAATGAAAGTCAGGTGTTGCCGCAAGCACTGGGCGCAATCTGTTGAAGCGATGCGGCAGTCACGGTCGCTCTGTCTCAGTGTCCCTACCTGTGCTCGTCGTTCGCATCTCTGCGATCTGCAGATGCATACCGCTGGTTACAGAGTCTAGATTGCAGCACGTGACTTGAACGTATTGGTGCAAGAACGTGAGTACGAGGGCGCGACCGTGCTGCGTTCAATGCCGACTTGCTTGAGCAACCTACAACAGCAGTAGAACCCACGACAGGACGTGCATCGGTGATCGAGAAAGAAAAGCATTGGTAATCTGATCTCTTGCGGTCCGAGGTCAGGGGAGCAGGAAAACTTTGCGAGGGAGTGGTGGAAGCAGCTGAACTCCAGAATCGCGCTGCATGCATTCAAGCTCAGGCAAATTCCCAGGTCGCTGTCCCAGAGGTATTCTGCAGTGCAGGGACAGACTGTGCCGTGTGGCGGGCGGCGTCTGAGCGGTGACGACGGCAAATTTGTCACGACTCAGAGGAACTATCTTGTGGGAGCTGCATGTCGAAGCAGTGTATGCTGCGCATTTGTTTGGGGCCTGTTGTATTTTCAATACGGGACATGTATTCAAATTGTCAGGCAAGGCTACTGATGGTGCATGCAATATAATGACACGACAATGAATGGCGAAGGCAGGCGGCATCATGCCGCCAAAGAACGCATGGCATGCGTTCTTTGGCAAGAGGACTTCCCATTATATTTGTGTAGACAAATAGGCAGCTTCTTCAAGACCACCGAGCCCAAGGTTTACGGGACTGAACATAAAACCATGATTTTGTAAATGTGAATGTCACAGTGTATTACACGCTGGCTACGATGAAACACAGTGCAATGATGACCGACTCGGATACTCGTGGTCCAACATTGTTCAAACAAAAGAAATTTCGTCAGCTTCGAAACTAGTAGTCCTGATATCATTTGCCAAGTGGTGCGAGATATTGTCATGCCGTTGCAGTTGGGGGGTCCGGACCGGTCGGATCCCATTAACCGACCGGTAGCTTCGCCGAAGTTTGTCTGGCCATAGCGTGCGGTTGTGCCTCGTCTCCAGCACGAACCACAAGCACATCACGACCCAGACCAGCAGCAACAGAAGGTTAAAAACCTCGCTTTGATGGAAGGCACAACCCATCACTGTCAACGTGGCGTGCTTGTCGTCCCGCGTCACATGACTGATGCGTCATCGGTAGCTGCGCTTGGCACCCAATGTGGTTGTCTAGTTTCAGCCGCAGCTTAGCAACGTTTGACGAAACCCACCATAGATTTGAGATGTCATGCCACACTCCAAACATAACTTTCCTCGCACGCACTGAGAAGTCGCAGGTGCCTACCCTGTTCACGCGAATGTAAGTATTGGTGCTGCTTTCCGCCAGCGCCGCAACCAGCAAGTTGCTGATGGCCGCAGCCATAGGGATTGGCAGGTTTCATTTCTCTGGTCCAGGCGGCCTCGGTTCTCTGCATCCTGCCAAGGTAACCCACACAGTGGAAATTTAACAAAGAGTGTGTATGCCGGTGCTGGCAGGGCAGACCTCCAGTAGTGCGCTTGCTACAGTGCCTAAACCCTAACACTATATGCATATGCAACTCACAACGCTGGTTTTCTGCTAGCTGCCTCTAGACAGACCACCTTTAGGCAGAAAGTTGCGATGGCAGCGCCGAGCGCCTCCAGCAACTACCAGGGCCTTGTGTAGTAGGGCGTCGAACGGCGTCAGCCGTACAACACTCTTAATGGCCACAGACACACACCCATTACTTGCGCCGCAAAGGCACAGCCATCTCAGTCGCACCATCACTCCGCCGCAAACACGCGCAAATACAGTTGAGGGGTCCCGGCCCAAGCTGACTAGGTAGAGACATCGAGACACTGCACAATGCAGCTGAGTCCCTAGTTATACTATCAGGCCTTGACACCATTTCGAATTGACTAGTTGCATTGTCTGCAGGCATAAAGCTGGACCACAGTCATGACGCGCACAACCCATCATCCGGACAGTCAGGAGCGGGATAAACGGCAATACGAAGATGAGGCAGTGGTAGAGCTTGCCCCATCAGTGGTTGCTGCCTCCAAACATTACGTGTAGTATTTCTCCCGTCTTCATTTCCACCGCAGGCTGCGACTGACGCCACATCTCATTAATGCATGTTCAAGCGCTGCGCCGATGCGCTCTGGACAGCGGCTGCCTTGCCCGCGCGTAACACGGCTGGTGCAGCTGGCTTGCAACATTTCAGCTCTTGCAGTTTACATCTCTGCTGCGTTGTGGCGACAGCAAAGGCGAACGCGAAAGGCCTTCCAAGCTGTCATGTGCGAGCGTTCACTGGTGGAGGAGTCGCCCATGGGGTGGTGGAGGATAGGGTGGTGGAGGAGTCGCCGGCTGGCCAGGCACTCCGGCAGATGCTCGAATTGAACCCTGCAGCTGGGCACTACGCTAGTTCATTTTATTCGGCAGCACATGCACAGGATAAGCGGGGTGCTGTATGCACGACGACCCGCATCGTGCCATAGAGTTGTCCTCACTCCTGCGCATTTTGTCAAGGTACGCGGGTCGCAGCTGCTGATGGCGGCTAAGGCCTCAGATCAGTGTGATGGCCATGGATGATCTCTGGCAAGATTTATGGCCTGTGCTGAGTGCACTTATGCCGCTGTCGTGACGGCATGCTCAGAACGATATCGTTCACGCATCGTTCACGCACTGATTGACATCGATGTCAATCAGTGCGTGAAACCTGCTTGACATAGCATCAAGCACCAGACTGTGAAGCGTTGCTTGATGTCCTGCAGGCGCGTGTCGATATGTCCTCTCGGAATTCCGAAAGGGGGTGCATGCGGAACAGACACTGCCAGAGTTTGTTCTGGTGGTGGTAATTTGAGGCAGAGGTCGGTCAATCAATTTTGTCTTTTTCACGATACCTGTGGCCATGCGGACCAGAAAATCCCGGTAGAAACTGCCGCCCCGCTTTCACATTCCCAAAAACCTCCTGGCGCCCACGGTCATGACTCTGCAGCAAACTGCGTTTCCAGCGTGTTCCACTCTCGCGCCCAGTTGCGCGCCAGCCACACGCGCAGCCGTCGGGGCACCCAGCCCAGCACCACCACCTGCGAAAGCGGCGGGCTGAAGCAGTGCGCCAGCAACACGCCGCACACGTACATCCACAGGATCGGCGGCGACGCCGGCGCCGCACCGGCGGGCACGAGAATGTTGGCGTGCACCGCCACCAGCAGGTTGCCCAGCAAGCTGAGGAAGACGGCTCTCCGCATCTTGCGCTGTGCGCCGCCGCGGAGCTCTGCCGCTGTATCCTGCGGCCAGCAGACAGCAGGGAGGTGTGTCTGGATTGTCATAGAAGGCAGTTCAGCTTGGAGGGACACCAGCGTGTCCAGGGCTGGGTTTAGGGTTTAGAGTTTAGGGCGACGGCTGCGATCAGATGCTGCGATCCGAATCCAGCATCACCCACCAAGGCGTTTCGAGACAATGCACAATGTGTTTCCGGATGCACTGGGAGCGGCGCCAAGCAGATGACTTCTGTCAGGCTGGGGACCCTGCGCATATAGAGCAGGCAGTGTTCCGAGGCACCTTTAGGCAGAAGGCCACCATCCCCGCTGCGGCACCTTGCAGCAGAAGCACCTTCAGCAGCCAGCCGTCCATGGTACCCGAGCGGACAATAGTGGGTGCTGCTGCGCCATGGGCCTGCGCGCACTGCCGAGCTTGTCAATTTCTCCTTGTGATGCAAGCCTGCTTGCATCACTAAATCGAGCAGTCCAACGGCGGCACAGTCCCAACTAGAGATGACGCGCACCGATGCGAGGCACAGCAGCGGCAGCCCAAGCGGCAGCAGGAAGGAGAGCCGCTGCCACAGCTTCCCGACTGGCGGCGTCTGCACAGGCGGCGCTGTCTGCGTCGCTGCGTCACCAGCTGGCGAGTCGCTGCCGCTGCCGGCTGCCGCTACTGCGTCTGCGGTTCTGCTGGCTGAGCGTCCGTCTGCTGACCCTGCTGCTGCCTGCTTCACCGGCGCTGCAACTGGCGCTGCATTTGTGCTAATCGCGATGGGTCTGGCCGCGGCAAATGCGGCCAGGCTGCCGGCGATCCACACCATTGCCAGCTCCCACAGTATCGACCTGCGACCCAGGCGCGGACGATAACTGCACTTGACGCGGTGCAGCAGTGGCGATTCAACAGCAACACCGCCGAGCATAAACACTGCTCGTGCCTCTTGGCCAGAAGCATTGTCTGACCATCTTGTGGAGTCTCTCAACTGCTGCAGTGGACATGTGATGCATCAGTGCGTGCTGCACCAAATGCCATGCTAGTGCTGACTCTTCGGGAGAAACCCTGTCATTTTCAGGCTTGGAATCAACAATGAATCAATGAACCAACATTGCTCACTCTTTAGGGAACATGCCCTCCTTCCAGGCGAGTCCCACGCTGGTCGGCACGAACGCTGTCTTGATGTGCACCCACGCCGCGCCGAATGCGACGGCGATAAAACCGGCGAGCCGTCGGCAGGTCCTGGACCCCGCCAGCCGCTGCTCCCAGCCCGCTTCCTGTGGGAGCACATAGCGCGGAGCACATAGCGAGAGCCCCGGTGTGCGCCTCGCAGTTTCACGGATTGAGTCGGATTGAGTCGGATTGAGCACTGTGGAGCATCGAACGAGCGCCCGCGGCAGCAACGGCACCTGAATGCAGGGCTGCGAAACCCTTGCACCTGCGTGTCTTGCTATACTGTGGGGAGAGATGCAAGAGGAGGAACTGACAGAAGCGCACCAGCAGCGTGTGATACATCGCTACAAGCGGCCAGAAGCTGACGCCTGCGCAGCGCGGTGATGCGATTTGAGCTCAGAAGCTCGTCAGTAAGCAACTTTCAAGGGATGTATCACATGCACTCGTGTCAGGCTTACTTACCCACGTGGCGCATCAGCACAAGCGTTGGCGTGCCGGGATCGGCGGTGAAACATGAGCTGCACAAAACCTGAGGCAACAGCGCAAACATGGCTGCGGTGCCTGCGCCACACAGACGAATAGGGTTTAAAACCCTAAATAAGGACATGTCAAGAAGAGGCAGTGGTGTCAGACAGAGGACGCTTGATAGGGATGTTATGGCACATCTGCGGCTCTTCTTACGGGTTTTCCAAAACGGACTCACCCTGGACAGAGAATGCCACAATGCCAAAGATCAGCGCTGCGATGTCCCCTGTGACAGTTGCAGCCCTGGATCCTGTGCAACCGCATTCGCACAGGTGAGGCTCTAGTTGCAGGTGAAATTTCACAGCCAGGCTCAATTATGACAGCAGCAGGATCGATCCAGGGTACAGCACATGGCGACATGTGGTCAGACCTGAGGGGCCGGGACTGCAGCCGGGGCCTGCCACATTTGCCGCCTCTGCTGGTGTGCTGGCCTGCGTGGCCGGGCATGGTGCCTGTGGTAAGAGAACAGGATCTCGCTGTGACACCCCGCATCGACGGGATGCACGCCTGAAGCGAGATCCGAACACAGTGAGCCAGCAGTCTGCAGCACTTGCCCTGAGCGATGCGTGGCCGCGGCGTCCGCGGCAGCCGCGTCGCGGAGGACTGCATACCAAGCTGCCCAGCTGCGTATTGCGGGCCGCGATCTGCATCTTCGCCACCGACAAGAATCGAGCAGTGCTGGCCGCGTTGTGCTCTGGCGCAGCCTGGCTGCGGCATCCAGGCAACTGCCGGCATGCCGGCGCATGCATCCCCTGGAATTCGTGGCACATGCCCCTGCATCTCAACATGGCATCCGCGCTGCTGCAATCACTCGCGAGGCCTTGTGCACCTCGCCCAGTCTTTGCACAAGATGTCTTGGAGGGCAGCAATGGCCTGCCGACAGCGCCACGGAGCGAGTGGCGATACAAAGCCGTCAAGGGTGAAACTACCCGCTGAAACTCTGATATTGGCATCTCAAGCGACTGACGAGGATTGTTGTCAGACGATGCCAGACAGACCACGTGCACGACTGTACTGACCTTGCCGCATATGCAGGTGCATTTGCAAACTTGGCTGTTCCATTCACCGAGAACTCAGTAGAATCAGTTATACCAGCTGATGGCGGGGCTGAGTCGACTGTGCCGAGCAGAACATGCGGCTGTATCCTGCGTGATTGCGCAGGCTCGGAAACTCGCCGTACTTGATGCCATCCTGGCAGACCATCTTGTGAGATAGGCCCCATGATGTTGTACTCCAGTCGTACCGTCTCCCTGTGGCTGATGTGCTGCCTCGCGCCGCTGCTGCTGAACACAGCCAGGTGCAGTGCATCATACTTCTCTTCTGCCTTCTGTGGCCGAAGCGAAGTTCACAGATGCACTTGTTTCTCACATCCAAATCCCTTAGATTCGGATCGTCTGGCCTGAAGATGCAAATGCTTTCCATCGTGCAGTGCCGCGGCGGCGCCAAAGGTGGTGGTCTGCTATTATCCTCAATGGGCGCACTGGAACGTCGGCAAAGCACAGTTCTTTCCGTCAAATCTTGACACCAAGGTGCGTGCCCTGTTCTGAGTCGCTATCGCGGCTGTTGGTGTGGCAACAGCGCTGAAAGGATCGGCACTCCATAATTCGTGTGCTGGCCAAACTCGCACGCTCTGCCCCCGACCGTGAAGCTGTGTGCACGCAGCTCTGCACGCATACAAATTTCGCGTTTGTGGCGCTCAGAAACGGCCAGGTGCGACGCCTCATGTCTGCATCTGCGCATGTGCAGATGAGAAGGTAGCCTCCCCGGTCTGCGTGCCGGGTCTGCGAGCTCCGCAGCAGCCAGCTGCACTGCATCAGCTCAGTACCTTGCGATCAACTGGTTTCTATGTGCAGCTGGTCTGGGAGGAGTCTCCGTACGATCCCCAAACCCTCGCTGGCATTCGGAGCGCCCTGAAGTCCACTAAGGCCAAGGCGCGCGCTCTGCACCTTCAAGTTGTTTTTCCTTGATCCGTTCAAATACAGAAACACTCTGGCTTCACGCTCAGTCTAGTTCTACCTGGAGAACAGGTAATACAATGACAGATCCTACACCCGCAGGTGTTTCTGAGCGTGGGCGGCGGCGGCAACCCGAACCCCAGCGCGGCGTATTCAGCGATGGCGCGGTACAAATCGAGCCGCACGAAGTTCATAGCCAGCGCCGTCAAGCTGCTGCGGCAGCAGGGCCTGCAGGGCCTCGACGTTGACTGGTGAATCATGTTTTGAGTTTCGCGAATGTGCTCATGCCTTTCGTGGCGCTGAAATCCGAACCTAAACCGTGTCCGACTTGGAAGATGACACGACATATTGGCAGATGCAGCCCTCGGTGTCTGCTGCTCGTCTGCTACCTGAATGCAACACGCTCTGTCCAGGCAATCTGAATTACAAAATTTTTCAACTCTAAAAAAAATTGCCTAAAGGCGCAGCCGCCCCTGTCGTCCTGTACAACAACAGCCTGTCGGCAGAGCGTGTTTGGGAAATGTGCGGAGTCCGTGCAGTTGTGCCTGCAGGGAGAACCCTGGCACGAATGGCGGCGCGCCTCGCGACAAGGCCAGCTTCGCAAAGCTGCTGACGGAGACACGCGCAGTTTTTGTGGCGGAAGCAAGGAGGACAAAAAGGCCGCGGCTGCAGCTGAGCGTCGCGGTGCCGAGCGCCCTGGAGTACTACAGGGCATCCTATGACGTGCCCGCCATCAGCAAGGCCGTCGACCTGTGCGTCCTGACTCGCCCAGACAGCTTTTCATGTACAGTTTTGGCGTTGATTCAGCAGTTCTTGCACCAACCAGACGGCGACCGTGGGGTCGCCTTCGTTTTTGTCTTTGACTGCCTCCAGGCACCCTGCGCTCTGCTCAGCAACCACATCTGTACTGTCCCTGCCTCAATTCATTCTCTGGCATCTGTGCAGCATCACCCTCTGATGGGGCACCACTATGCAAGCGGCGGCAACGGCGACAAGAGCCGGCCCCTCGCACTCCGCAAAGCAGCGTATCATCTGTCTGTCCCAAATTTGCAACTGCATTGTAGCACCAACCTGATGGAATAAGGCTGGCGGTACATGGGGCGGCGCGAATGGGGCGCCCGGGCGCCGCTGGTCGGCTCAGCTGGGTTGTTCCCCGACAACAGCTTATTTGATCCCCGAAAACCAGCAAAAACACGTTTCTGGTGTGCGCATGCTGCATGCGCAGCATCAACCTGATGGGATGAATTTGACGGTCACGCCAGAGCGACCCGACGGCGCTGGGCCGACCCCACAGGACACCCTGCGCCTTTCGGCGGCTCGATACCATCCCTGTTCCGAGAACACAACGATTAATGATGTGACATGTATGCTGCCTGCGCAGGTTGAAGTTGATTGGATATGATTATGCGGGCGGCACCTGGAGCGACGCACTGGGCACCTGGCGCCTCTGGGCTTGCTTCGTCCCAATTGATTTGGGATATCAAACTCTGCGATGTGCTGCCCGTGCAGCATCAACCTGATGGGGTGCGGCGGCTCCGGCGGCACCCGGAGCGACACGACAAGGCACCTGGCGCCTCTGGGCGGCCCACTGATTTTTTCTTTTTCACAATGAATTCGGCGTGAAGTTGTGCGCCGCCCGTGCAGCATCAACCTCATGGGGTACGACTATGCGGGCGGCACCTGGAGCGACGCAACGGGGCACCTGGCTCCGCTTGGCGGGCCCGGCGGCGTCGCAGCGGGCGTGCGGCAGTGGATTGCGGCGGGGGCGGCGCCCGTCAAATGCGTGCTGGGTGCGCCGGCGCTTTCCCTGAAGCTTCGTGCACTTACATGCTGATATTGCGGGACTGTTCACCGAACAGGCTGCACATTCAGCACACCTGCGCACGCGGTCTTGCCACTTGTTCGCCATCTGGCAGCAGCACCGCAACCTCTTCTCTTGTCTCATATCGGGCACCCTTTTGATCAATTCGCACTGCCTGCACCTGCAGGCATCCCGACATATTGGACGGCCTGGACCCTCAAAACTCCGGCGCAGCACGGGGTGGGCGCCGCAGTGCGGGGCCCAGCGCCAGGCGGGCCTTACACTCACGACAGCGGCACACTGACTTACTACGAGGTGCGCTTTGCGCAATGCATTTACAGATGACTTCTGCTGTTTCCTGAAACCCAGCGGCGGGTCCCTACACTCGCAACGGCGGCACACTGGCATAGTACGAGGCGCGAATTCGCCAATTCCTGAGTCTGTGACCCTGCTGCTGCAGCTGATGATGACAGAGTTGACAAGCTCTTTCTCAGCATTGGTGTTCACACGCACGTCTGCACCTGGCCAGGCTCTTCTCGAGCCGAAGGATTGCGACCTTCAGATTGGCCGATTTGCGACCTTCACACGCCATATCTGCCCGCCGACGCACGCCAACCCTGATTCCCTGATCGAGACCCTGACCTTGCTATCTGCTGTGCAGGTCGCGGCGCTGCCGAATGCGAAGCAGTACTACGATACTGGGGCGCAGGCGTACTACCAGGTGTCCAGCAGCACCTGGGCTTCCGGCGACACGCGGCAGTCGGCCGCGAGAAAGGGTGGCTTCATCAAGAAGCTGGGCCTCGCCGGCGCCATGTTTTGGGAGGTGAGTTCCTCACCCCATGTCCAGCTCGTTCGTAGAAGCGTGGTGGCCCAAGAACGAGCGACATTGTCGAAGCGCTGGTTGGTGCCGAGTCCAGGGCGGTGAATGCTGGCAATGGTCGAGATCGTGTGACATGTGATGTGTGGTGTGGGATCCCCCACAAAAAGGCGTCTGGGGATCCCCCCCAGACGCATGCTGCTGACACCATTCGCGACGTTTCGCGAGCCTGATTTCTTTCACAGCCTGCACCTCGGTGCTGGCATGATAGTGTGATTGTATTATATATTATATACATATATTACATTATATTATATTAATATATTATATTGTATATATTTATATTCTCTGACGTGCAGCTGTCCCAAGACACCTTCCAAGGCAAGAAGTACCCCCTCATCCGCGCGGTCAAGGCGGCCATGGCATGATGCTGACGGCTCCACGCTGTTCCTGGTCTTTGGTGGCGGTGAGGTTCAGTAGCGTGGCGGTCGCAGCCCCAGTTGCGGCACAGGCGCATGGCCTGTGAGCCATACGCCGCACCATGCAGGCAGGGTTGCGCGAACAAAACCCTTATTGAACGAGCCGACACAGCCATCAGATTGTAGACCAGCGGCATTATTGAATACCTGAGCACATTGCAGTGCTTTGCGCAGAGAACTCTGTTTTGACGGTCCGCCATGGCATCAGCTGCTGGCGCATAGCAGCCGCAGTGTGCGCGCCATCAACTTTGCGAGTGGTTTCCAGACGGACAGATAGAGCAGCCAGAGACAAGCGCTCTTGTTGGTACTGTCATTGGCCAGGCGGGCGCCGCAAGCATGGCAGATGCACATGCATCATTCTGTTGTTATTTGTGCAGCTTGTAATGGCACACTCTGTCAGCTGCGGGCCCGTCTTCCATTCGCAGCACCTCCAAACACACTCCCCTCCGATATAGAAAAATGTCAAAGCAGTACTCCCACACCTCTCGTCTCAGTCACCTCTCCATTGGTATACTTTGTCGGCTGCCGCCCGCTTCACGATGTCGGAGGAAACTCGATGGTCTCTCATGGCTGCCTCAGCGCAGGCCACCGTCTGACGCCGCATGGTGGCAGCCGTTGCCCTTGTGCATGGTGCCCCCTCCGCCACTGCCACAGCCGCCAAGCGCTTGGCAGCTGCTTATCACTTGCGCAGCCCCTCGCCGGTGGCGACCGCCGCCAGGAGCTCCTCCTGTTCCGGGCTCTTCCGCTTCTGAGGCGCCACCTGCCAGGAAAACACATCTGAAAGCTTCGTCACATGCACTTGCAGGTTCTCAAATGCAGGGGCGCAGACAAGGTGCATGCTCTGCATCCCTTTCATGCGAATGACTTTGCTTCCACGAGCGCTTGCCCGCAGCAATAGTGCGGCAGACTGTACTGACACCCACAGCCAATTACATGTCTCCCCCAGCAACTTTTTGCGCCGCACGTTGCACCTTGCCCGCGGGTCTTCGAAGCGTCGCTGCGCCGCCGCCGACGGCCCCCGCCGGCCGCCCGGCCGCTTGGATATCCTTCCGCCATGGCCCTGAAGGGTCGAGCACGCCGCCCGGCCGGCCGTCCTTGCCGGCTGCTGTCAGGCGCTCGATGCCGGCATTGAAGCGCTCCAGCGCCGTCTGCGATTGCAGAGCAGGCTGCCACGTCGATATCATGAGAGAGGGTGTAATCGGAACAGTGGGTTCATAAGGTCTGAAGAGAAGGATCGAGGATGCCGCCTGGCCGCCCGCCCTTGCCGGCGGACGCCGTCAGGCGCTCGATGCCGGCGTTGAACCGCTCCAGCGCCGTCCGCGAATCAGGATCGAGATGTATGTGTGTCAGAGTCCGACAGGAAGGGCCAATGATGCCGCTGGGCCGGCCGTCCTTGTCGGAGGCCGACGTCAGGCCCTCGATGCCGGCGCCCGGCAAAAAAGGCGCTCCTTTCGTCATCTGCAACTTGCGGCAGGAAATGATCTCTTCGATTTCAGCACTAAGGCTTTAGAACAGCCGCCGCCAGGCACTCGATGCCGACGTTGCAGTGCTCCAATGCCGCGTGCAGGCAGAGCTTTGAATATCTGGGGCGGCGCTAGCAGCCAAGAGGTTATCAAGATGACCTTTGAAAGACAGTGTTGCGCTTGCTTGGCCGGCAGCATTAGGGCCTGCTGCAGCCTTTCAACGAGCAGGGTGGAGTCCATTGATGCTTCAGAGCCCGATGCGGAGGGTTTAGGATTTACCTTATTTTTAGGGTTTAGGGTCAGCGACAGGCTGTCGTATTGCTCAGGGGGCGCTGGTGCCGCCTGCGGCATCGCGGTGCGGCCCTGACAAGAATTATCTAGAGTATGTTGCCTGTTCGGCCCCCCGGTGCATCGGCCCCCCACTGATTGCATCTGCTCACCGAAAGGCGGTCGTACTGCGCCTCTGCGGAGGCCCCTCCAGCTGCCTCGCGGTGCAACGCCAGCGCCGCCGCCTCCCGCGCCTCCATCTCCGGCAGCAGCTTTGTGGCCAGCATGATGGGCAGCACGCGCGCCGTGTCTGGGTCCACCACCTGCAAAACAGTCAAGTCAACAGTCGAGTGCAAGTGACCTCCACCACGTGGATAGCGCGTTTGGCCAGAAGCATCATCTCTGCAATGTTCCTACGCCGGTGGAGAGTGCTCCTGTGGCTGCGCCTTCAGCCGCTCTCGAATGACTCCTGAGATGTGGCAGGAGGTGGGAATCACAGTGCCTCCAATCGTTTCCATCGTTGTGCAGCCCAGCAGCGGCGCACCTTTGGGTTTGCCACGTAGTGCTTGGCCAGCGGCCGCAGCTGCGCCACCAGCTGCTGCCACTGCACCTGCAGCACCGCAAAGCGATCCAGCGCGTCCGCCCTGAACGGCGCACGCAGAAACGGTCGTGAGCACACATTCACAACACCATGTCGATGCCGAGCCGTGTAGGGGCATGCTGCCTCCTGCTGCTGCTTTCAGGCTGGAATCACATCGTCTCAGATAGTGGGGCTGCTGGATAATGCCCACCAGGTGATGTTGTGCGCGTTGTGCGCCAGCCCCTTGGCCATCTGGTCGAGGCTGCGCTGCAGGTCGCGGCCGCGGGCAGCGAGCGCCGTCAGGTTCATCTCGCCGCGGCCGCTGCCGCACAGCAGCTGCCGGAACGCCGCCTGCCCCGGCGCGGCCTCTGCAGTGAGTTGGCAGGGTCACGTTAATGGGAATGTGGCTGGATGTGGGAATGAACTTGGGAGTACTTGTGCAGAAAATCAAGTCCCACTCAGGACGGTGGTAGGCCCAGTGACACTGTGCGCACAGTGGCATGCACGGCATCGAGTAGAGCTACCAGGAGCGGCTGCGGGTCGCTGCACGGTTGAAGACCCTGTCGGCGCCGCCATGGCGATCGCGCTGGCTCAGCGCAGCTTCCTGGCCCTGCTGCGCGCCTGCCGCAGCCGTTTCCGCAGCCCGCGCCAGCTGATGACACAGCGGGTTGCCGGGAATGCAGCAGACACGCTTGTTGGGCTTGCAGATTCAGAGAATCGATTGTGGAGCGGAACCGCACGCCAGGCTCCAGGTCCGTGGCCTCACAGCTGGTTCCGAAACGCGAATTGTGAGCAGCAGAGTAAAAGTTTGGCCACCGCTTTACAACGAATTAGAACGTACAACCTAGCTCAGACCAACCCAGCGCCGTTCAGAACACGTTCTTTCGGCCTGCTTCGAGCGGGAGGACGAGTTTGCATCAAGGGGTCCACAAACACGCTCAAACGGGAGCAGGCATGCATGCGATTTCGAATGCATGCGATTTCGAGTTCATCGTTTTTTGACTGCGTGTTGCTGCCTAATGCATTGCAAAGCCCATTTCACTTCACCATAAGCACTTGTCGCAACGCCGCTGCGGATAATCGCGCCTCCTGAAGCGCTGATCACCAGTCGACGACAAAGCATGATGGCGTGTGCAGCCACGGACTGCAATGCATACGAGGCGGAGAGGCAGTCACGCATACATCAGAACCAACAACGGCTTGGTACGCGGAATGCTCTAGGGAGCTGATGATGTCGCTATGTTGAGTGCTGATCGGCAAATTTTCAAACATGACCGAGCTGCAAACATGCGAATGTTGTGTGCGCGCAGCTGCGCTCGGCGTGCTGCAGCAGAAGACGCTAATGGACAGCGCATTCAGGGTCGTCAGGAACCCGCTGAAGCGAGCCGCGCGCAAGCTCAAGGTTCGTGTCCCGTCTGGCTGGGTGGCTCGTCAGATGTGTCATGAGACACATGCATGTTGTAGAGCAATGCATCATTCGGCAGGCCTGATCTCAAACAATAGTGAGCCCTTCTCATCCTTCTCACCCTTCTCATCTGGCCGGTCCGCACGATCCTTACTCTAGGACGTGTTGACCTGAGACACGCCCGCTCACTGTGCCTTGCCGAGTGTCAGCACCAATGCCCCTTCCGACAAGAGGCGACACCACTGTGATTGCGCGAGAACATTGACATCCTTCACTAAACGCATGCAGGTCAAGGGGCAGACGCCGCCGTCGCGCGCGTCCCCGCGCCTGAGCGGCGGCGCCGCAGAATCTGCGGGCCTGTCGCATGAGGACGCCGCAATCCTCGAGAGTGAGCTTTTTCGATGGTTCCAAGGTTGTTTCCCGCTTGCCCGTGTGCCTGTGGAACCATGCACATCGGGAAGCAGGTCAAGGTTGAGAGCACTTGTCCTTTGCAGTCAGCTTGCCGGCTCCTTGCCGGGAGTTCCACTGCAAACGCATGCAGATGCGGGCCCGTTCACTCCGCAACATGCACCAACAAGCCCGCCCTGCTGCGCTCGCAGGGAAGCCGGCGGCGCAGCAGTCGCAGCGCACAAGCAGCGCCACGCCGCAGCCGCTGTCGGCGGCGCAGGCGGCGTCGCGCTGCAACAGCCAGTCGCGGGGCTCCATCTACGACTCCGTCGCGGGCATCACCTGCCACTTCTGCCGCCAGGTAACTTCATAACACTGCTGGGTGTTTGGGTCGCTCTTTTGCCGTTCCGCAGGGCGGATCAGTCTGACCTCTGCCTCACCTCCATGAGACCCTGCATCGGTCAAAGATAAACTCTACGTAGAAATCACTACCGGCTCCAGTACCAGCTCCGAGTCGCCTGCGTGCCTTCTGGACCGCAGAAGAAGCTGTGCGGTGAGGAAGACTGCCCGCGCTGCGCCAACCGCGACCCCAATGCCGCCTGCATAGGTGCGCCTCACGCATTGGAGCGCGCTCATACGAATGTATGCACCCAAGCTCCAGTGTTGTGCAGTACATGCTGGCTTGCATTGCAAATTAGACTGAAACATTGCAGTGTCGTATCAACCACAAGTATTTGATTGGAGGAGAGCTGCCCTGCCAACAGGCAAGTCGGAGTGCAGCCGCTGCGGCGGTGCGACGGGCCGCTTCTGCCGCGCCTGCCTGCTGGTGCGCTACGGGCAGCGCCTGGAGGGCGTGCGGCAGCAGATGGCCGCCGGCGAATGGCTTTGCCCGCACTGCTACGAGGACGACCATCCTGACGAGGTACTTAGCAACAAGTCCAAGGAATCCCGAACTCCTTTTTCGTCACACATTAAGTACTCCCAAAAGGTGCGCGCGCCATAATTTATCAATAGTGTATCTTATCTCAATATTTCCTGATGATCTCTTTGCTGCCAGCCATTCCGCTGCAGCTTGCTGCGCCTGACCTGCTGCACGCTGTGCAAGGCGCCGTCTGTGCCCCCACTGCTACGATGGACGACATCCCGACGAGGTGCATGCAGCAATCTTGCTGGTCCCTTTCGGTGTTTTGGTTTCCCTCCTGGTGGTGTACGGGTGTGCGGCGGCCTGCTGCACGCTGCAGACGCCAGCTGCCATGCTCACGAGCTGCACTGCTGCATGCCAGGGTTCATCGTGTATCGACATCGCGATTCTGTTCGTGACAGTGTGGCGAGCCTTGGAGACTCAGCTGAAGCCGCTGAAGGCTGCACCATTGCACTCGTTTTCAGAAAGGGAGTGCCCCTGCCTGTCAGCCACACAGGGCTGGATCTCCAATTCATCATGCTCACATGCCAATAAGAAATCGTCACCGACTCCTGCACCTCCTTTGCGGCGCAGGGCTGGATCTGCAACTCCAGCATCTGCATGACGCGACGGGGGATGCGGCCGACGGGCATCGCCATCTTTGAGGCGCAGGCGCAGGGCTTTGAATGTGTCGCGCACCTGGTGGCCCACCGGCTGGGCTGCGGGAAGTCTGTCGGCAACAACAACAAGTGCGGCAGCCACTGAGCGGCGTCCGCCGCTGCGGGGGGAAGCATCATGTGCTGGGCTGCTTGGCGGCAGCATGCGCAGCACAGTAGCAGCATCAGGTGCTGCGGTGGGCAGAACAATAACAAGTGCCATGCCGGCGGAGCGGCCGCCGGGGCTGATGCCTGCTGCTACACGGCCAGCGATGGCGGCAGCAGTCCTCACAGAAGCAGGGCCGGGGATTGAGAAGGGGATTCGGATGAGTGAGCACTGCTTGGAGGCCAAGACATTGAGTACTGGATTGAACTGTACATTAGATGTTGGTGAGTGTCGCATGTTTGAGTGTGACAGTTGGGCAGACGTGCTCCATGAACCCTAGGGCGTCTGGAAGCAAAGCCTTCTGGGAGTCCAGGCGCCTTAAGACATCAATCAGCTTGTCCACGGACAAGTCAGCGAACAGCGAGGGATCCAGGACTGATGCAAGTCTAGATACTGCCATGATCCGGCCTGCCAATCATTCAGGTGTGTCAAACGTAGCAGAAGTGACCGAAAGCGCTGCACACGATGTGGTGTTGAAAGTTGTGATTGCCAATTCGATCCTGTCGTACCGAGACACGCGCTGTTTAAAACGTAAAGCTTCCAGATCGGTCTGGACTGCTGGCCGCACCGCATCGCAACGCCGCTGAAGTGTCGCGCCCGCCGCTGAGACCAGGTCATGCTGTCTTGCAAAATCGCACGATGCCGTCCAACACTCGACTGGCGCCGTCTGGCAAGGTTGACGGGTGACGTCCGACGGAAAAACCTGCAGACCCTAGGTGGCGTACTCGTCCAGCTTTGCGGTGATATACCGGCCGTCGATCTCGCTGCCGGCGAGCGCCTGCACCCAAAGCACAGCTGAGGACTCAACATTGCCGCCAAAGCATGAGCAGCTTGCTTGACACACTGCCTCACACTGCCTCAGAAAACCCGAATCCTGAATCACCACCTCGACGGCGGCTGAGGCGCCGCCCCTGCCTCAAACAGCACAGTGCTGAAGCTGACAGGATCTTGACGCGTGATGAAAGGGAACAGAATTGCGGCAACGCACCGTGATGGCGGCCTGTGCGGCCTCCTCCGTCTCGAAGAGCACGGTGCCAAAGCCGCGGGAGCGCCCCGTCTGGCGGTCCGTCGAGATGTCCGCTTTGACAGCGCCGCCGCTCTCGTTGGCCATGTCTGCAGCGGGGGGCTCAAGCTATGGGCAATCGGCCAGAACAAAAGGGACCGGCAGAGCATGGATATTACAGTAACACAAGTCTGCTGGGCGGCAGCGGCTGATGCGTGCACAGCAGCCCCTCGGGACCGCAGCACGCAGGATGTGTGGAGCGGCTGGCAAAGGATGCGTTGCAGGGCATCACACAGCAAGCATTGCAGGAAGGCAGCAAACCCTAAACCCTAAAAGGCACGCACCCTTCAGGTCCTGCCACGAGAAGCCGTAGGGCAGCCCGTGCACCACGATCTGCGGTGACCACAACGCAGCTGTATTTCCGACAAAGCCTGCTTTCGTGCTGCAAACGGAAGCCTACACATGAACGTGGAAAGGGCACCAAAAGTATGAGCTACGGGAGTCGAGACGATGTAATGTTGCCAGTGTCTGTACCTGCCGGCCAGCGCGGGGGCCGAAGCGGTTGTCGCCGCCGGCCTGCGGCGGCCGCCTGTTGCCGCGGGGGGAGCCGCCGCCCTCGCCGCGGTTGGGGCAGTCCCGCGCCCGGTGGCCCAGCTGCCCGCACTGCGCACGCCAAATTGGACTGGGTTTATTTCGACCCTCCGCAGCCGGCAACGAGGAAAGGCAAATCGGAGAAAACAGTGCTTGGTGCACCACTGTCGCACCCCGTAGCACTCCATGGCGGCGCCTTCGGTGCCAGCAGGCGGTCGAATTTGAGATTGCAGCGAGGCATGTTGCAGATTTTCGGACCGTAATCTGAACGTGGTGTAGGTGGGACTGCCACACCTCGTAGCACTCCATATCGGCAGGCGCCGGCGCCGGCGAGCGCTCGCGCGCAAAGCCATCCCGCCGCGCGTAGCCGCCCTCCCGCCGGTCGAAGTCCCGGCCTGGGCGTCAGAGAAGGTTTCGGAACTCATCGACGTGTTCTGACGCCACGACTGATGAGCCTGCAGAGACAGCGGCCATAAACCTGCAGGGGCTGCAGCCATGAAGAGGACCCCAATGATCGTATTGTTTAGGAAACGGTTGTACCGCCGTCGCGGCCGCCGTAGCCGCCGTCGCGGCCGCCGAAGGAGCGGGGGCCGTCGCGGCCGCGGCGCTGCGCGAGCGCGCCGCCCTCGCGGCCGTCGGGAACGAAGGAGCCGCGGTCCTCGCGCACCAGGATGTTGCGCCCGTCAAGCTGCACACGAACGACAGTCACGCTCAGTCTGCTTGCTGTCTTGCGCATTCGGGCAAGGCGGCCGTCGGGCACGACACGATGCTGCGCCCGTCAAGCTGCGGTCAGATCGTGAGTGTGTCACCTTGAGGTCACGTCCACCTTGACGTGCACTATCATGCGTGGTGTTGTGGGCAACTTGGAGGTCCGATGACAATCCTTGCTGTCGGGGGAAGCCTGCCGTCTCAGCATTGCTGCGAGAAGGCATTGAGCTGAGCACTCACGTTGGACTCGGTCAGCTGCTGGATGGCTGCCTGCGCCTCCTGGGGCGACTCAAACTCCACGACACCGCAGCCCTGCATTGAGTGAACAGAAAACTTTCACTTACCTAACACGCTCCAGACAGCACAGCCAACACGAGGATGTTTGCTTCCATGGCTCCGCGCGCGGGGGGGCGGG
>JAABUM010000393.1_pt1 | contig 79300 bp, 61 predicted proteins | sample 5559161 | NCBI WGS metagenome assembly JAABUM01 (sample SAMN10711868, study PRJNA513369) | rock metagenome | isolation source: Antarctica rocks | place: Antarctica: Victoria Land, Siegfried Peak nord
GCCCTTTGAGACTGTGCTTGAGAAGATCAGGAAGACGGGGAAGGAGGTTAGGGGGGCGGAGGTTGATGGGGGGGTTGTTGGTGTTGGGATTTAGGAGGGAAAAAGGGGAGGGGGAGGAGGGGGAGGAGGGGGATAGGAAATAGAGGGGGAGGGGGTATGAGGGTATGGGGGAGGGGGAGGGGATGGGAGGGAGGGGAAGGGGAGGGGAAGGATGGGGAGTGGGATGGGACAGGGGGGATGGGAGGGGAGAGGGGGAGGGAGAATGAGGGGGGAGGAAGGGGAGGGGATGATGGTGATGTTTACATGGTTTTAGGGAAGATGGAACGGTTATGATGGCGTGAGATGCTGGGAATGCGTTCGAGGATGTCTCAGAAACGTTGTCGATACCAAATCGCATTCTCATATACTGGTCATAAATACATCACGCCCAGCCGTTCCAACATATACCTTCGTGTTCTCGTTCCTCATGTAACGCTCCCATAGCACCCAATAAGCTCAAAACCTTGCCTCAACCTTCTTCTGCGTATCCCCGAGCGCCCACTCATTCCTCGCATGCTTACTCCTAACCCTATCCACCTGCTCCCTCGTAAACCCCCTAGCCTCAACAGCAGGATTATACTCAACCCACGTCTTCTCCCTCACATCCTCATCCCGCACAAGCTCATTACTCTGCCCATCCGCCCGCTTATACACGCTCACGACCGCCGCACCTCCAAGGCCGAGATTATGCTGCAACGCCACCTTCGCGCCCTCCACGAGTCGATTGTTCGCCCACCCTCGCAGCTGCCAGACCAGTTCTGCACATTGAGCTATACCGCTTGCGCCGAGGGGATGGCCTTTGGAGATGAGGCCGCCGGAGGGGTTGACGACGCAGCGGCCGCCGTAGGTGATATCGCCTGCTCTGACCATTTCGTGCGCTTTTCCTGGGTCGCATAAGCCCAGGGCGTCTAGGGTGATCATCTCGTTTGACGAGAAACAGTCATGCAGTTCGCAGACTGTGATATCTTTGGGTGAGACATTCGCTTCTGCGAGAGCGGTGCGTGCGGCATGTTGTGACATTCCGAAACCCATCAGATTGATCGCTGAACGGTCGAAGAGCGTGGGGTTGTCTGTGGCGAGATGCTGGCCGGCTATCTGGATAGCTTGGGATCGCAAGTGAGGACGAGCGGCAAGGAAGGCTTCGGAGACGATGATGGCGGACGCGCCGCCGTCGGAGGTGGGACAGCATTGTAGTTTGGTGAGTGGCGAGTGGATTTCTGGCGAGGAGAGGATCTGATCGAGGGTGTAGACGTCGCGGAATTGGGAGTAGGGGTTTTTGGAGGAGTGGAGATGATTGATGCGAGCTATTTCGGCAAAATCGGTCGCTGTGGCACCGTACCTGGGACGAGAGGCATAGCTCTTAGCTGCTGCTCATGATACTGGGTGTGCTATTGTCGAGAGATGCTTGAGCATACTTCTCCATATATTCCCTCCCTGCATTGCCGAACATCTGCGCCGCAGCCGGTGAGTCCGTCCGTCCTCTTGTAGCTACCATCATATCCCCCGTCGTAGCAGTGGGATCTGTGCGATCCTTGAAAAAGCTCCCTAACGATCCTGGAAACATTTTTTCAAATCCAACCACCATAACGCAGTCGGCCACGCCATGTGAAACCATATTCCGGGCCATATGCAGCCCTGTCGAGCCGGTGCTGCAGTTGTTGTTGACATTGTAGATAGGGATTTGTGTCATGCCGAATTGGTAGAAAACGCGCTGGCCGCAGGTCGAGTCGCCAAAGCAGTAGCATGCGATCCCTTGGTCGACATCGTCGTAATTGATCTGAGCATCAAGGAGAGCTTTGATTCCGGCTTCGAACCCGAGTTCGTTATAGTCGACTGCAGCAGAGCTGGTTCAGGCATGTTGTATAATAGCAACGGAATTCTCACCTTTGCCGCGTGGTTTGATGAACTTAGTCAGGCCAACACCCAAGACGTAGGCTGGCCAGGCTGGCTTCTTCTTTCCGTTCGACATCCTAAACGTTCGGTCATGCTTCAACACCGAAAAGCCCAAGCCTCAGACTGGAACAGTAACGTCCATTTGAGGTTGCGGGGAAAGGTACCGAGGCTCGTGAGCCGGACATACTCATCGGACATAGGGAAAAAGCCTCCCTGCCAAGGCGCAGCTAGCCCCACACGTGCCCCATAATTCTGTCACCCAGTACTTAGGTACTTTATTGATAGTTCATTCCTGCAGCATAGGTCGAAATGGTGTTCTCGTCGAATGATAATGATATCTCATTTCGGAAAACAGCAATCACAAAAGTCCCGATACTAGAAGGGAATTGAATATGATGCAAAGAGAACACACGAGAAGGCCTCGGCTTTGGATACTCGCAGCTCGCAGGTATACGGAACATTTCACTAATATATAGACCCGAACGTAAAGCCCCACAAAGTTATTACCGTAATCGCAAATAAGAAGACTGTTTGAGCCCCAAGGTCTCCTGATTCCTGTATATCTAGGGCAAGAAAGAAAGAAAACATGCATGTAGAGAGAACAGAGAAAACTGATATGAAAAGAGGAACATAGAACAGACGGGACCCTTACGATAAGTACCGCTTCCGCCGAAGTTCATTTCGACTTCGAGGGTCAGGAGAAGTAGTATAAAGAGCGTAGGAACTACAGTCAACCCCTCCTTGCTTAAGTTCTGAGGGTTTGTGGTAGATGTGATGCGGTTCCAAGATTGTAGCTGGGGGTGGTGAGAGACAAGGTTACGTGAAGAATTTTCACACGCTCTAGGCGTTAGATGGGGAGGAAGAAGGATTGAGTATGTTGTACTGGGGGAGGGTTTAAAACAGCACGCAGGATCCCACACTAGTTCTATGAAGGTCATGTGCATCAGCCTATCACGTTTAAACGGAGAAAAGGTAGGATATGTCTTGTCGTCTTCTGATATTGTTGCTACTATGGGGGTTGCTAAGGAGTAGGAATGATAGGGGTATTCGCCTCCGTAAATACATGCTTTCCAACGCTAGTCCAATTACCCCTCATCAAACGGCTACCAAACCAGCAAGTCAACGATGTGATCTATCGACACAAAATCACTGCTTGTTCAAATGCGGCTCCAGTTTCTAACATGTCTCATTTCCGTTTTCTGTCTTGTGTCAGGGGATCAGGTCGCACTAAAACTGCCGGTTTCAAAAGATGATCAGCCTCCTCATCCCTTCAAAGTTGCCATCATTGGCGCAGGTATCGCAGGTGCTTCAGCGGCATACCATTTACATGATCAGCACGCTGACGCTGATCTCGACGTTACGATCTACGAAGCCAAACCTCAAGTTGGAGGGAGAATCAAAGCCGCCACGGTCTACGACGGCGCATATACTTCCCAGCAGGTCGAGACTGGCGTGCAGTCCTTCTATATTAATGACGAGTGTGTTCAACATTTGATCGACGAGACTGGGCTGAGACGTAAGCTACAGTCCCATTATCCAGTCAAGAGATCGGTAGCAGTCTGGGATGGCACACACCTCGTTTACCGAGGCGCGGGTGATCTTAAAGCGAGGACGTGGACTGATTGGGCTCGGTATGCTTGGAGATACGGAGTTTCCGTCAATAATATGCGCCAATGGCTCTCCATGAAGCTTCCACAATTTCAACGAGTGCTAGGAAGGTCGGAATATGTCGATCGTAATATTACTAGGAGTACTGAGAACCTAGGCTTGACTGTCGAGCTGAAGCGCAACGCTAGGAGCCTTTTGTACAATCTCACTTCGCCAAAATTCTCAAGGGAAATTGTGCAGGCAATTACACGAGCATGGTTGGGTCAGAATCTAGCTACCATGCACGGCCTTGCTGCACTCGCAGCTATGAATCCCGCTGCTACAGATTCTGTAATGAACGGAGGAAATCACAAGCTGATTGAAAGACTGATCAAATTATCGGATGTTGATCTAAACCTCAATAGTACCGTGACCAAGATCCAGAGATCACCAATACGAAAGTATCGTCTCACCATTGAGACACCAAGCTATGATCACGACCAAGCAGCTTCCAACCACGAAGAAGCAGAATACGACATAGTCGTCATTGCCGCTCCTCTCCAGATGGCCGACATCGAATTCGACAACCACACCCACATCGCAGCCACCTCTCGACGCCCCTATACCACACGACACGTTACGCACTTCACGTCTTGGAACCCCTTATCTTCAACCTACTTCAACCTCTCTTCCAGCTCCTCCATGCCATCCAAGATCTATACCACCAGCTCCGCCGATAACTCTGCTTGCCCGTTCTTCAGCATTGAGCACTCCGAAGCATCTCTCGGTCTACATGGCTGCAAACCGCAGAGCGAAAACATGTACAAAATCGTCACGGCGTCGCCTGTACTTGATGCAACGATACTGAGCCTGATTGGTCAAGATCCGGATCGCACGCTCGAGGATGCCGGAGTGCGCTGGGTGCATCGGGAGGAGTGGAAGCACGCTTTCTTGGAGTATGATGGGGGATCGATGCTGGATGATATGGAGATTGGTGCTGGGATATTTTATACAGGGGCTGGTGAGGAGGTGGTAAGTAGTTTGGAGATGAGTTGTAGGATGGGAAGGAGGTCCGCTCAATTGATTCATTATGCGACTGTCGCACCGGAGCTTGAGCTGTTTTATTGATTAATTCCAACCCTTGGGGCAAAAGGCAAACAGCTGTAGCATAGAAAGGATCTGCCGTATGAAAGGAGTCATGAACGCAAAACCCGGCTATGAGGGTAGAATTACAGGCCAGTCTGCTCTTAATTTGAGGGCTGTCACACTGCTCAGTGGTATGTTGTAGTAGTTGAGCTCTTAACCTCTGATCATGAGAATGCGGCCCGAACAGGAAACGAGGCTGCGCAGAGAACAAGATCAATGGCATCACAAGAGGTTCTTTGGAATATTGAATGAAACGTGTTGTGATTATAGGGGCTCTAACTATATTGTACCATGATCAGTTGGTTCATAGAACGAAATCTATTCTATCGCTCGTCACGTGACCTCTGTCCACTAAAGACCGGCCCGAGTTTTTCCGATCATCGGTCCACCTCACACCGAATGTTCCTTTCATCATTCACGCTACTTGGCAGTATATATACATATCGAAGATACGCAATGAGTCTCTATGACCCTGAAGCGTACCAGAACCCTTAGCTGTGGCAATTCGCCTCGGTTCCCTGACTAAGTCTACCATATAATTTGATCATCAGGCTGTTTCCACGCCAATATTTCTTTTCGACGTGGTCATCGTTGGGTGGTCAACAAGCAGCAGATTGATACCATCTTAGGTCGCTGGGTCTTGTTTCACAAAATCCCAGCTGCAGCTTCATATCATCCTTACCACTTCGAGCTTTATGTTGACGAAACTGCGCGCTATCGTAGAATTGACGGGCAGCACATATTCATGGCCCGCATATCAGGACACTCTTGCGGGCCTTTCTGGATGAATTCGTAATTCTTCCTAGTCACTTTCGCGATGTAAGACGGCGGAGAAATACGCTCCCGCCAAACGAGGTTTCTGGTGCAGCCTTATGCTCGCTTTCACTAATTGAGGCCCTTCTTAGTACCCGACATCTCAACCCCAGCCCTATTTGCTCACAGAGCTGAATTATATGGATCCGGTCACTGTGGCTGGTCTGACAGCCAGTATAATCCAGATCATTACCGCTACTGCGCAAACCATCCAATTCCTCAATGACGTCCAGGACGCGCCCAAAGACCGAGCCAAGATTGTCAAAGAAGCGGCAAACCTCTTGGGGCTTCTGACAAGTCTACAATATCGAATGGAAGAGGCAAACCTCAAGGATGCCTGGTATGGAAGACTACTATCGCTTCGTGGTGACGGGGGACCTCTCGACCAGTATAAGCATGCAATGGAAACCCTCGCGGAAAGACTGAAATCCAAATCAGGGATCAAGGAGTTTCAAAGAAGGCTAAAATGGACCCTCGACAAGAAGCATATTAAAGAAACGCTGGATGAGATCGAGCGGCTGAAGACTTTGATCGTTCTTGCGCTTCAAGAAGATAATTTGTAAGTGCCAGTACGCCACTTGTGAGCTTGAGACGCCTGAGACTAAGCTATTCAGCGAACTCTCCTTAAGCATCAAGCAAGAGATCGGTACCGTCGGCCAGGAGGTAGTCGGGATCTCCCAGGCTGTTGCAGAATTGAATAACATCCAAGAGCTGAATCACGAACGCCACCTAGATGGAGAATGTCAAGCGGCCATCTCCTGGCTTTCTCCGCTCAACTTCTGCGCAAAGCAAAACGACACATTCAACAGACGCAAGAACGGCACGGGACGATGGCTGCTTGAAGCAGAAGAATTCAAGTTTTGGCTTTCTGGTGACAAACAGTCATTCTGGTGCCCCGGGCTTCGTACGTTCACCGCAAGTCTCAATTTGATAGTATTAAATTTTCTGACCGAGACCTAGCTGGCGCCGGTAAAACCATACTTACGTAGGTCCTCTATTGTTGATCTGGCTCTGCCAGCTGCTACTCACGGTCAGGGTCTTCGGAACTAATCACGAAGATATCGCAGGTCGATAGTGATAGACTACCTCGAGCGAACTTTCTCGCCAAGAGATACCGCGGTAATCTACATTTACAACAGCTACACAGAGCACGCCGAACAATCAGCCACAAACCTTATTGGGAGCCTCCTGCAACAGGTTGTACGGCAGAAGTCTGTTGTTTCCGAAGGAATCAAGACAATGTATCGACAGCATTCGGCCCAAGGAACTCGTCCCTCACTCGGTGACTTATCGTCGTCTTTACGATTGGAGACCAAAGACTTCGCTCATGTCTTCATTGTTGTTGATGCCTTGGACGAATGCGACGAAGCGAATGGTGTTAGAGAGAGCTTACTCGAGAAGCTGCGCGGTCAACTGGTAGAGCGAAACCTACGTCTGATGATTACGTCACGTTTCCTTACAGGACTTGAATATGACTTGAATGGAGCGATGTTTCTCGAGATCCGTGCTTCTGACGATGACATTGAGGAATATCTTCGTTGTCGAATTCCAAAGGAGCGCAGGCTGGCGCGCCATGTCGCGAGCGATGAGGATTTGCATGATGCAATCATCAAAACCATTGTCAACAATGCAAAGGGGATGTGAGAATTCCAGAAGTCTCCTAGCCATTGTGAACGTTGTAAGAAAGATATTAATATGTTTTAAGGTTTCTGCTAGCGCAGTTTCACCTCGACTCACTGGCCAAAAAGCATAACAAGCGCGATATTCGTTTAGCTTTACATAGCTTGCCTAAAGAGCTGAACGGCATGTATGATGAAGCGATGCACAGAATCTACAGCCAGCCTACCGAGGACGTTGCGCTGGCGAAGCGGGTCCTATCTTGGGTCTCATGCGCTAAAAGGCCACTCAAAGTCTTAGAGCTTCAGCATGCGCTAGCCGTTGAACCTGGAGCCATAGAAATCGATGAAGAGGCACTTACAGAAGAGGATCTCTTTGTCTCTGTGTGCGCTGGCTTAGTCACGATCGAGAAGGAAAGCAACATAATCCGTCTAGTCCATTTTACAACTCAGGAGTATCTTGAACGTACTCGTATCAATCATTTTCCCACGGCAGAGATCGATATTGCTATGTCTTGCCTGACTTACCTCTCATTCGACGGGCACATTGGATTGGCATATATGCGCTTCAAAAGAGATCCATCTCGAGATCAATATCCTCTACTTTCGTATGTCACCACTTACTGGGCTGCCCATACACGAGGGGAGCCTGAGAAAGATCCCCAAATCCAGCGATTAGCCTTACAGCTCTTTGAGAACAAACGTAAGGTGCCATCATTAAATAGCATTAAACAATCTCCAAGAAGTCGCCGGTGTGCGCCCCCCTATTCCAAGCCCGTTGTTGAAGGATTGTCCCTGGCGGCGTCTTCCGGTTTGATAACGATCACGGCTATGTTTTTAGACAGAGGAGCGCAAATAGAGAATCCTAGTTTTCCAAACGATGAAAGACCCCTTCATTTCGCGGCTCGGTATGGATATGGCGCTGTGGTAAAGTTATTGCTCGAAAAGGGCGCCCAAAGAGATGCAAGAATATGGAAAAGTAAAGAAACCGCCCTTATGCTAGCCGCAGTATCAGGTCATGAGCTGGTAGTACAGGTGCTGTTGGACAGTGGTGCTGCTATCGAGGCGGAAAATTCTGAGAAATCAACACCACTCAAACTTGCTGTGTCATTCCACAACACTGCAGTTGCGGCATTATTGCTTGAGAGCGGCGCGGATATCAATACGAAGGATGCTCGAGGGCTTACGCCAATAAGCATGGCCTTGCGAGAAAGGAATGGCATTGCTATGCTACAATTGCTACTTAAACATGGGGCTGACCTTAGTACAAGAACTGTACATAATTCCACACCGTTAGGGGATGCAGCGTACAACAGCTCTAGTGATATGGTGAGATTGTTGCTAGAGGCAGGTGCTGATGTCAATGCTAGAAATGGTCTCGACAACGGCACAGCACTATTCAGTGCGATGTTTTCTGGCAAAAGCGATAAAGTTCAGTTGTTGCTTGATGCTGGAATTGATCTTCACGCACGCAACGATGAAGGGAAGACGGCTTTGTTCAGGGGAAGGAGTGTAGATGCAATAAGGCTAATGCTCGACGCTGGAGCTGATGTTAATGCGGTAGATCGCTATGGAATGACGACACTCATGGCGGCGGCAAACAGAAGCGATGCTGCTGTAGTGCAATTTCTAATCAAGGCTGGAGCTGAGGTGGACGTAAAAGACAATAAGGAGGAGACGGCACTGTTAAAGGCGGCAGAAAGACCCGGAGTAGCTGTGATGCAGCAGCTAATTGACGCCGGGGCTGATGTAAACACGAAAGACGATCGTGGGAGGACGGCCTTATCTGTGGCTGCAGCAAAGGGCGATGCAGCTGCAGTACAGCTGCTACTCGAGAGAGGAGCTGACGTGAACATGAAAGATAACGATGGAAAGACGGCACTTTTGGCGGCGGCAAAAGAAGGCTGTGCAGCCATAGTGCAGCTGCTACTCGAAAAAGGGGCTGATGTACATACGAAAACCGATTATCAAGAGTGGACGGCCCTGCATGCGGCGGTCCTTGACAAATGGTATGACAGATGGCTGTCCAAGGACGAAAACGTACCACGTGCTTTTATAGTGCATGCACTGCTCAAGGCTGGAGCTGACATTGAAGCGAGAGATCGTTATGGAAGACGGGTTTTACAGGTGGCGGCCGAAAATTATGGCCCCGAAGCAGTGCAACTTCTGCTGGATGCCGGAGCTGCTCGTGAAGGATAAGACTAGGATGCGGGACATCGCCTAGGGTACGGGATACCGCTTGATGTTGCGGTAAGCAAGCAGCGCTTGGAAGTGGCCGACTCACTTTTCAAAGCCGAGGAGCGGGCACAAATGAAGGAAAGGAAGGGTCCTGTCTGAACATCTACTGCAATTCCATTCGGATTATGCTCCTCAGCAAGGCGCAGGCGAGTAATCATAGCAACGCATGGATGGTCAAGCTACCAGCCGACTTCTACAATGTTCCCAAACCCTCTCTCAGCATCAGTCATATGTAGCATAAATATCAGCCAACTTTCATGTATGCAACGTAAATACAGCACTCCAATCCATCATCTAGACATTTTAAAAATGCTTCACACTCATGACACCCTTGATATCGTTAACATCCTTCGCATCTCTGAACAGTCTCCACTTGCTAACCCAGACCATAGTGGGAGGGTGAATGGCATGGGAAGGAGAAGGGAGAAGAGAAATCAAAGGTGTAGTGTTAGTTATCGAATAATAAAGAGAGTAGGGTAAATAATAATTATCAACTATAATCTTAGACTGACTGATAGTCGAATGGAGAAGGGAGCAGGCATGGTAGAAAGTCTAAGGTATTCCGACGGGGAATATAGAAGTGGAAGATGAGAAAAGTAGGTAGGGGAAAGGGTAGGGGTAGAAGGTAGAATGGAGATATAAGAGGGGGGGGTAGAGGGTAGAGGGCGGAAGGGATAAGAGACAAGGGAGAACGGACAAGGAATCAAGTACTAGAAGGCCTAAAGTTAAGATGCGGAAGGTCGGACGTAGGACGTAGCAGGGACAATCTATTAACTAAAACTTACAAGAATATCCAAAAACCAATCAGCAGCGACTAAACAACTAAAACCATCCCGAAAACAATAAGCCGTACTACAAGGGAGAACCTCAGAGCGTGAAAACGAAACTACCGACACGAAAAAGTGTATAGTTAACTGTATCAACTTATCATGATGATATATTAATGTAGATCGTAGAAGGGAGAATTCGGTTATGATAATGGTGCGAGGGAGGGGGGTATGATAGGTGGGTGATGGAAAGGGAGAGATAGAGGGAGGGGTGGAGGGTAGGTAATAATAGGTAATGGAGATGGAAGGGTGATGGGAAGGATGGGTGATGGGTGATGGGTGATGGAAAGGGAAGGGAGAAATAGAGGGAACATATTGTAGATTTGATAGTATTGATTGGATTGGATTATCCCATATCCAGGCAGCCTTTGCACTCGTTCTAGGGGCTTCTGCGCAGACGCCAGCCGAGACCCATCAAGCGAATGCCCTGCCAGAATATGGGATCCAGCATTGTGATTGGACTGGACCTGTTTTTTGGCCCAAGCCTCCGATATCTGATTTTTTTTCGATGCTCCCATGCCAGCTTCCCTGTTGATGAATGGTAATATGAATAGGAACCATCCACGAAGACGAACAAAGAGGATATGTAGAATAGAATTGATACTCGAATTGATAAAGAACACATGTGCTATCGAACGGATAATAGAGAAACATCTGCTATCGACCGACACAAAGCCACGGAGCGATCCGCAATCAACGCGAGCAATTCCCTCATGCTATGATTCAGCGCATGCAGCAACCCATGGGTATTTCCAGCCAGCCAGCAAGCTATGCCATGCTACAAAGGACAGACACGAACCGTGTTGAGTGACATCGATCAAGACCGCGACGCGTGTTGCTTTTTCCGCTCCTCCATCGTCATAGCCACCAGCTCGTCCGCAAACGACGCTCGCTCGATATCGCCCACGCTGATCTCGCTGTGCACCCTCATATCTCTCATCTCGACGTCCTGGCTGTAGCTCCCGCGGCTGTTCTCGGTGACGTCGACTTCGATGTCGTTGCTGACGTGAATGCCGCCGAAAGGGCGGATCAAGCCGAGGTCGACGAGATTCTTTTCCGAGTCGTTGGCGATGTCGAAGCGTTTGAAGTGGGCTCGAGTGGGCCATGACTTCTTCTTGAGCGGTGACACGGACCTGCTGCGGGGTGAGCCGAAGCTACCGTCCCATGACCGATCGCGAGAGCCGTCGGCGCTGTTCACTGATCCACGACGGTTGTAGTCGTGTGATAGCTTTGCGATGGCGGAAAACTCGCGGTAGATCCTTCGGGCGAAGATGTTGTTGTCCGGACATCCTTCATATGCATGCTGCTGACAGAGGAAGAATTTCAGAGGCGTAAATTCGTATCGTTGGTTCAGCGAGGTGTACTGATGGGCATCCGCAATGACGCGGAAAGTGATCAAGAACACTTCGTTCTGCCCCTTGTCGGTCTTCGATTTGGCGCAAGGTGCTTTAAGTGGTCTTGCGACGAGACGTGCTTCCATGAAGAACGGGTTGTTGATTACTTCTGTGAGCTGTATGATGCCTTCAAGCAATTCGCGAGCAAATTTGTGCTTTCGCTCGTCCACTACCATGGATCTTGCGCGGAGTAGCTCGCAACAAGTCGCAACGGTAAAATTGTTCAACCCTTCGAGCATGTCAAGTTGCCACTGTTCGAGTTTTGAACTTGTTAGGAACGTGCTCGGAAGCATATTGCTGGCATCTTTGCGCACGAGAACATCAAACCCTCTGTGAAACATAGGGCGAAGGGCGAAGCATGCTAGGTGAATACCAGGGTTCAAGAAGTGCTGGCCTGTAGATTCCGCACGCATGCTTTCGAGCCAAGGTAGGAACTCGTCGCGAGTCACCTCCATACTTCGAGCGAGAGTGTCAATGACATTCGGGATTGTTGCAAAGCGATGGCCGACAGCTTGTAGTTGGGAAGAGTCCAATCGATTGGCCTGGCGCACAACGAAGAGGAGTTGGCCACGGCCGAACGAAACCGGCGATTCTCCCCTTTCCGCGGCATCAAGTGCATTATCCTTCATTCGTAGGCCGTGGATCTTTAGCTTGGCTGTGTGGCTAAGGGTGCCGGTGCTCATGATACCTCCAAACAAGACGCCAATGTCTTCTAACGGTGCTTGTATTTGATCTGCAAGGTCTGCAGCGGCCACGCAAAAGAGCTCTCTAAAGAGTGTAGAGTAATCTGCCGTGCTGGCACCACTCGAGGCACCAGACTCTGAAGCGTCCGAACCCTGTCGTAGCTTGGTCGGCGTAGTTTTTCGTAGATGAGCGCGTATTCCAGGTATGAGGTCAGCCACACACCGCCAGCTTCGAGAGGCTCTGAAAATCCAACCGAACACAGGGTGATCGACGTCGAAGACATCTTCGAAAGACTGTCATGCAGATTTAGCCGCAATACTCAGTTTCAGTGGAGCGGTACCTACCATCTCATTGTAAGAGTCGGTGATTTTCCGGCATGGTAGTAAGCCTTCAGGTGTGACCATGAGTCTGCCCTCCGGATCAAAGGTGACGCACGCAAGCACCACTTGTTGCGCTCTGTCGGCTGAACGTTGTCGAGAGCGCTGTCCGATGAGAGCAAATGAGACGAGGATCATGCAACAGCCGATCGCCTTGGAACTGTCAGCATAGCCAGTCAATGCAACTCCAATCGAAAGCATTACCAGACATATCACAACTACCACCGTAGCCTCCCTTGACAAACCAACCGCTTGCTCACCAGGAGATGACTGGATACTGTATTTCGTGCCCACAGTAGCTACCCAGTGCATTCCAGACACAGCTACGGCGAGTAAAGAAGCACAGCATGCTCTCTTCCACCAGCTGTTGGTCCACATCGAGTTGAAGTAGAAGAAGACCCCAAGTGCAATGGTAGTTGCGACCACAGCGATGATAGCGGACCCAAGAACGTACGGCCACATATAAGATGGGGCATAGTTTGCAATGCCTCCCTGGCCCATGTAATGCATTCCACACACAGCGAAGCCGGTCAGTAATCCTCCCATCACCGTCCACATTATACTCACGTTCTCTGACGTGCTGAAGAAATAAAAGGCGATGCCGACGACGACAATAGGCAGAAAGAAGGAACCTGCAGTAAAGCCCGGGCTGTATTGGATTTGGGCGCTTGCCTGACCTTTGGCCATTGCAATGGCTCTGTTGCCGATGAAGTGCATGGACCAGATGGCTACAGCACCCATTGTGGAGGCTGCCGCCAGCAGAAGATACCTACAGATGGTGTCAGCGATTCGATGTCAACCATTGTATGGAGACCAGGCGCCATCATGATCATCTGTACCAATTGTAGTATCCTCGAGCACCAGTCCTTCTATGTAAGAGTTCCAGTGAAGACCAGCATCCTGCCAGGCTCACCAAGTACGACAAGACAACGAAGCCTGCATCGTACGAGTGTGGCACCAAGCCATTCGGCTCAGCGATGGAATCCATCGATGAGGCAACAGAATCCCTTCTTGTGCGGCAATGTCCTCTCTCCCAAGTGAAGCGCTGCGATCACCAGCATTCGATGAATCCCAGGCAGGACATTTCATTGAGGTGCAGGGTAGGAATTGACGAATGGATACAGGCCTGAGAGTGATAGTTCTAGGACATGCTGGAAATATCGATAGCATGCAGAGGTGGTCAATTTTGCATAGGGAATGGGTAGGTGTTGGGTAAGTGTTGAAGATGAGGCTGGATAGTTGGTGAGATTACTCCACATGAGGAATTTGCGGAATCAAAGTGCGCCAGAGCTACTTCACTTCACCTCACCTCACCTAGCACATATTATCTACCACCAAAGCGCAAACAAGCACGTTAGACCCGTCGCCATGACGGTCCGATATGCACAGACTTAAATCTAGTTCTGACAGCGGTTATGCGATTCAGCTTGTGGTGCAGCTGGGAGTGTAGATTTACTTTCTCGGCAACTCCAAAAAGCAGATTGTGCAGTATGGAACAGGTAGATATGACCGAGCATCTGCGTAGCCCTGCATCTCCGCAGCCACCACGATCAACCTTATTAGTCGAAACGCCCATCGTACAGACATTGTCCAATCATGCCTGCGCTGAGAGTCTGATTGTAGTCCGAAGAGGTCAAACATGTGAGGCGTCGCCGTACCATAACGTTTGCCGGCAAGCTCTTTCACCCAGGGTACTCATACTGGATCAAGCCACACTGCAGCCACTCCATGGTCCCAGTCCCTCATAGAGTAACAGTGTCCATTGCCGGCTGGGCGTGATTCAGTAGCGAAGGATCCCATCGTGTAGGACGGAGATTGCAGAGCAGATCAATCCAAAGACCTGGAAGACAAGACTACACTGGCGAGTTGAATGAGCTGGATTTACTTGTTGCTTGTTCCAACAGGTCATCACATCGAATGTCTCGCAGACGAATAACACGTCTGAAGGATGTTGTTACCACAAACAGAGCGATGTGGCGACGTGGAGAGCCCAAACAGCGCTAGCTTGCACAGGGGCTTTCAATTGGCCGGTTGTGGCGCTCAGGCGCGCTCAGGCGCGACTTCCCTCTCTCGGGTTCAAGCCTTGAAAATTTACATGGAACATGACATCGATCTTACGTACCCAGTACCGCAAATGACCTTAGATGAAGCTTTGGAGGCTGCTTTCGCCCAACGGCCTGACCTTCGGGAAAAAATTGTGCAAACCCTCAGTGCGTCCATCGCTCCAGCCAAGGTCACTCTGCTAACGGGCGGATCCTCCAGCTAGGACACCGGATCTCAAGGGGCTATTCGGAGACATTGCACATTACGTTATCAATATCCAGCACACTGGGAACAAAGACCGGGCAAGCGCTGAAGATGAACCCTCGTCGAAGAAGCGGAAATTGGAACATCGACAGGTCGATCCAGCTGGGTGGGACAAGGGCACTAGTTCCTCCGTGGCCGACGTGTCCTTCTCGATACCACAACGGAAGAAGTATAACTTGCAAGTCGGCCAGACAACCGGAATATGGGCATCCAGCTCCTCTGTCAGTGGACCCTCGGTTGAATTTGGAATAAAGTGGGAAAGCGTTCAGGATATCTTTTGTCTGCCGGTCCCGGAAAAGGCTCAAGCCCAATACAACTTCTGTATATTTGCGAATCCTGAAGGAGAAAGTGCCGGTGAACAGCTACTCTGGACGGTCCCAAGCACGATCCCAAAATCCGGAGCAATCACGGGTGAAATTGCTGTCCAAGCAGACGACACCTACAAAACCTTTCTGGTCTCAGCAATCAACAAAGGATTGAAGTCCCGGAGGAAACATGTTGTGGAGCCTACCGCGAATGATTTTGCAAGCCAGATCGTGCAGGCGCACCGAAAGGGGGAAACTGCGTTTCACGTGAAAGCATTCCGAGGCTCCAAGGATGGCTATCTGTTCCTACTATCTACTGGCATTCTCTGGGGTTTCAAGAAGCCATTGGAGTTCTTTGCCTTCGATACCATTGAATCCGTTTCCTACACCTCAATCTTGCAGCGAACGTTCAACATCAACATTGCCTTTCGTTCTTCAGGTCTGGATGACATCCAGGAATTCGAGTTCTCCATGATCGATCAGGCCGACTTTGGTGGGATTGATGGTTATGTGAAGCGACATGGACTCCAAGATGCCAGTATGGCTGAGCAGCGACGAGCTCGAAAGCTGAATGTGAATGGAGCGAAGGGCAATGAAGCATCTCAAGGGGATGGTGAGCATGAAGAGGGCGAGCTAGAAAAAGCAAGACGAGAAGCAGACGACCTCGAAGACGAGAAAGAAGACGAAGAAGAAGACGACGAAAATTTCGATCCGGGCAGCGAAGGGGAAAGTGAAGGTAGTGGTTCGGGAAGTGACGAAGATGGTGAAGAGCAAGGCGCTGGAGCACATGGTGACATGGTTGACGAGGCGCTCGGCAGTGAAGCAGAAAGCGCTGAAGGCTGAAGATTCGGTTCAATCAGGATCAGAACATAGATAATGGGAAGGCATACACTAGAAGCAAGCAGCAACAGGCACTCCGTGTTGTGAGAGACCATTTGTCAAGATTGCTACCTGGCAATTCCATATGTTAGATGGAAGATGCAATTGGATGATACCTACCAAGATAGCCAGGAGATACGGCCTGCAACAGAGAGATGGACAGCAGTGGCGAAGAGCGCCATTCGATGGATCGATAGCAGCTGCGCGCCATTTGCATCAACGATAAGGCCCAGCGGTATGTGAAGAACAAATGCTGCTCCAGCGCTACCAATGGTCATATCTACTACGGAGGCACAATGTCTACTATGCTTACGAACATCTGCCGTCCTTGTCCTTACTCAATTACCTTCATGGACACCATCCACTTTCTCAACGGACACCCGGGGTTTCATCACCATCCTGGAATCATAACGTGGGTATCCAACTCCACCATCAATATGTTCATACTCTACGCTTTCTGACGCCGACCTGTCGAGTGCTTCCCACGCATCGTGGGCTTCTGCACGACATCGAGTAGCAATGGTGGTGGATGGACATATCTTTTATGGGGATCAAATGCCGAAGAGGGAATCGAACTTGATGTTACTTGATGACCACGCAGAAGATATTCGAAAAACCGTTCGGAGAACCATTCGGGTATGACATTGGTGAAGTCCAAATGAGTTGCGCAAACAGATGGAGCCTTGATCAAGTAGAGCCTCAGTACGGCATCTGATTCAAGTAGGGCAGTATGGTTCATGTACAAATCCTCACTTACTCGTCCAACTCTGGCTTATTCTTCACCGATTCAAGCTAAGGTTCCTTGGAAGTAAATTACGGTGAGGTTAAAAATCAGCAATTCACTTCCACAACTCACTCCGCGATCTCCCTCCTCTACTTCCCCTCCTCCATCATCCTATCATTTCACTTCAACAAAGATCATCTTCGCTGACAGTGAAGTATCTGAACCCTTGCCGTCTCATAAAATCTCCTTCCACTTTCCCGACCATCTCTCATCTCCATTCCCTCCCTACTACACATTTCGCTTGCTTGATACAGCGATATATATATACCGCTCCTGACACATGCAAGGAAAGGCCGAGGCGTCATTAAATGACTATCCTACGCAGTTCTTGACCTACTCTGCACTTTTCACAAATAATTCCTATATATAAATCATGACATAGCACTGGACATACTGCATTCACCAACGCTTCAAGCTGGTCCCTTGCCATCGGGTGCTGAAGTGGGATCGACTTGGCTAGTGTTCCTTCGCTTCCATTCATGAATATCATTCTCAGACTCACTCTTTCAACGAGTGGTCCAGGACATGTCCAACAATTCTGAAGAGCCATTTGGGGTAGATAAAGACGACCTCCTCCCATGTGGTTGTAAATTGCGATCTTTGGAAATACATTTTTAGATTGAAGGAATGTTGATAATGATATTAGTTTGGCTGACATAGAGATCCCTTACAATATATCTCTACATTTTGCACGCGGATGCAGACCAAGCCACTCACTTTTCATCAAAAGTCGATGGTGTGGGTGGGATGATACAGGGTACGCACCAAGTCACAAGACGATCTATCTTCGAACTTTCCTTTCAACAATATTATATAGTATGCTACATCTTTGTCCAACCTAATTTCACCACTCTCCTTTTTTTCCGAAGACTCGTCGTTTGCTAAAGTAATTCGATCCACGTGAAGAGCAGACCTTGAGACGCTCAGGACGTGAAGACAACCCGGAGAATTGAGAAAGGAGAAATGGATCCGTATAGCGAAGCCTCTTCCCATACTTTTCTGAACTCGCATGCTTTGTCCACAAATATTATCGGATATCCAAGCTATCATTGGCTCCATCGAACCACGTCCTCAATGAATGCAGCAAGAAAATATTGATTTCCTGCAGACGGCCATCGGTATCCGTGGCCTCGCCTTATCTGGCTGCCGTAAGATTTCGAAGCCGGAACGTTGCAGCGAATCTCGATGTTGCTGCAAATACATCCAATGGAATTTCTCATGGATACTCATCACTAGCATTGCCGTAAGTGGTGCGTGGGTGAACGGCTATTGGCCGTCGCTGGCGGGGTTTGCGAACCTTACTATCTTATGAATGCGGTAGGGCGATACTGAATTTCTGTGGTCGGCCATCGCCGTCTCTTCCTTACCTGAGCAACTCAGGCTTTTGAAGCCTGAACGTCGCAGCGAATCTCGATGTTCCTACGAATACATCCAATGGGATATTCTGTGGATATTATTCGCTAATATCGTGGTCAGCGGTGTCTTGGTGAACGTACATCAACAGCCGCTGACTCGGCATGCCAACCTTGTCCTCAACGAGCGTATTGGGGAGATACTCATCTTCTGTTCTACTGATGGAGCTGAACCATTTCACTGGTTTCGTCTTGCCTTGATCATTTAGGCTTCTGAAGCCTGAACATCGCAGCGGATCTCCCTGTTGCTGTAAATACATCCAATAGATGTTCGTGTGGATTCTCCTCGTTGGCATCACCGCAAGCGGGGTGTCGGTGAATGTTCGTTAGCCGTCGCTGGCTCGGCATGCCAACCTTGTCCTTAACGACCGTATTGGGGAGATACTAATCTGCTGTTCTACAAATGGCCCTGAACCTTTTCACTGGTTTCGCATTACCGTGATCATCTAGGTCTTCGACGTCTGAATGTCGCAGCGAATCTCCAGATCTCTTCAACAGATAACAACAAATGTCACTCTATGCATCGTTAGTTCTTGACCTCGAAGGAGCGGTGATAGAAGGTAGGAGGTATATAGCTACTATCACTATATCGGGGAAACAACACGACCCTTCTTCACGTTTGGCCGGCTCGATGGAAGTCCTTTTATAAGGTATAGTGAGGAGGAATCCATCAATCCCCAGCTTCAAGACGCCGTTGCTGCGAAGTTGGTAGATTCGGTCTCGTTATTTTATTGGAATATTGTGGATGTTTCACTAAGCTATTTCTACCTTTCTGATTGGCTTTTTCACTGATATAAGAAGTGGGCACCCCTCGTTGCAGAAGGCATATAGAAACACTCATTAGTTTTCACGACGATCGTGACGATTGTCGAGTTGAACAAGATTATCCGCAGATTGAATTGCGATTGGTGGTGTATTGTCGGCAAGGTCTTTCGGATCCATTGCTTTTGCTTCATGTCGAGTGAGGGTTTTCGTGGAGCCTCATCACTAGCATTGCGGTAGCGATGCCCGGGCGAACGACCATCATGACTGTGCCGGCCGTGTTTTCGTTCTGGCCAGCGTGAAGGTTAAGGTAAAGGAACTCTATCGTCCATTTCATCTGGGCCTGTTCTTAGCTGCAGACATGATGATCCTCAGCTTTCATGCTTCCTGTGTTTCAAGTGAGCTAGTTTTGCTCATATCTCGGTCATGGTAGTCTCTTCCAAACGTTAGTCGCTTCGATAATAAGATATAATCAGCTTTGTTCGCGGCAATGGCACCACGGATACCCGCTTCCTGGGGGATGGATATGCCGCAGCCAGAATACTGTTCATATTTTTCGCTACCTCAGCTAGAAGATTCTTTACATTTTCCATCCGCTTCTTCGGTAAAGAAAATGATCTCAAGCTTAACTAGTAAGCTACGCAGCCTTGTATAAGGATAAAGCAGGAAATGAAGATCGAGAATGCCCTCTCTGTACCGAAGAGATAAGTACGGAGGAAGGTACGCGCGCTACGTTATAATATGCTCGCTGCGACCGTGCCGCCTGCTTTCATTGCATGAAAACATATCTTGGTGGGGGATCATATACTAAGTATCCCTTCTGCAATCGCATATATGAGAATCGAACAGCCTTAAGCGAAGGCCCATTTAGATGAATATATATATGGCGACGACTGGAGCCGTCTACCTCACGAAAGTCATGTCGTGTGGGGAGGGGATGATCCCCAGTCAGGTGTACGGGAAGGATCCGGGGGGGATAACGAGATCTAGGACTGGGAAGGGGTTACTTCAACGAGGGAGTAAGCCTCAGTGCCTTGGAATCCTGAATGTGAACAGGACGATCTCTTGGTGAGATGGCAGATGGCGGCGGACCTGAACAACACGAGGGTTTTTCCACTACCTTTCCATAGGATCCAGCCTGTAGCGCCTTGGTGATGCGCTATCGACTGAGGATATTCTACAGGACGTTGACTACGCTACTCGTGTGAACATTGTATGAAGGTTCAGATGAGTACTATCATTTTGATCGTCACCGTTGTTATCAGAATATATATACATATATATATATACGATCCCATATACACTTCTATCTTCTTTCATCATTGCACTCCATATTTCTCAACAGTCCAGTCGCCCAATCCTAGAGCGGACTCTGCAAGCACCGTCCAATGCGGAATTTCACCGCGTCTGAGGAAACGGACAAGGCGACAAGTCAACAAAAACGCCGACAGCTCCACACTGAGGAAGCTGGCGCAAGAAGACAGCCATAAAGTCTGGGCAGAGGCTGAGATAGAGATGGAGATGGAGGCGAAGGATGGCGGAACAGGTGAAGATCAGGGGGAAGGGGATACTGATGTTAGAGAAGATCTGAAAGGTGATCGGGAAATTCTGAAAACTGCATTTATAGCTTGACGTACACACCTTTCCCCCCGCTCGCCCCGTGATAAGCAGGGGCTGCATGTTGTACTCCATGACATGGATCAGGTGAACTCACTCCAAGGTCAAGATACTATGAAGACCGTGAAGAAACTGTACCTAGGACGTTCGTGCCCTGGACGACGTTATTATGGATAGTGGAGAGGAGGTTTTGTCAAGCAAAATCTCACGACAGATATTGACGAGGGTTGAGGTTAGAGTTCATACTGCCGATATTATACCTCGCTCAGCAACGCGCCGCAGGAAAACAGCGTGTGAAATTGCAGCAGAGGAAGTCCAACCATGGCTTTCGCGGGAATTCAACGAGTGTATGCATTCATACATACATCCTACACCTGCAGAATATCTGCAATATGTGCATACTTTCTTTGTCCTTTTTCAAATAACTCTAACACTCAACATAAAATCATAGTACCTTTATCAGATCTATTTCTCAAACCACTTGGTTATTAAGCAAAAAGACCGTTGTCTCTGCTATATCTAAGTGCAGGCTTTCGAGATCATTGAGGAGACTCCGTGGCAGAGGCAGAAAAGCGAGAGACCTCGAAAAAAGATAGAGCTAGAGGCGAAAGACGGTATTGCATGCAACTCTACATCTTAAGCAGGCTCGATAAAGGCGAGCAGCGAGAATCGTTCCTCAATCTCGCGCAAGCCAATTGCCGTAAATATATATTGAGCGCGAACAGGATCAAAATGGCCACCACGAAGAAGAGAGGTAAGTAAGCAACAAAGCCATTTCACGCGCAGAACAAGAGCAAACCTTCAAGATCGATGAGAAGATCTTCAATACTGAAGTAGAGAAGCGGGAGACCTCAAAAGAGGACAGAGCTAGAGACGAAAGACGGCGTTTCCTACAGCTTCACACCTCAAGCTCAAAATCCTCCTGGTATATGGGGAGATAAAACGGCGAGGTGAACAGGTCAGACTCCTCCGGGAGGTTCTCGAAGCTCGTGAGGAGCCGTGTGTATACGAGTTGGAGATCCGGGCAGCTCGTCCTCGTCGCAATCAATCAGCTGAAGCAGCGTAGGGTTCCTGGGTTGAGGGTCGACTTCTTCCAGGAGCAGTGAGTATTGACGCAGAACACTACGCAGAATAACAGCGAATGCGATGAGCACATATGCCGCGCTGAAGGATAAATTTGGATTCGCTTGGCTAGGAGGAGCCTGGTAAGTGAGCGACAAAGCGAAGTTCTACGCTTAGTTTATAAGAGCAGACTTTTGGCTGGGCGAGAGACCTTTCCAAGCAAGTCTATATCTACTTCGAGCAGGAAAGTCTTGAAATAGCCTAGCGACGAGCAGCAAACGGGTACCAGCACCAAGTTCACCGAGATAAAATCCGAGTTCCGACACAATGTTTTGGAAGACTTCGGTAAAGAGCATCCAGATGCGGCTCAGCTTGATACTTGTTCCTTTCTCGCCGGATGGGCAGGTAAGAAAGGCAGATACTATACTAATACTAATGAGGTCGAAGATAGGCGATAATGTCGCTATTTCATGCAAGGTCAGTCTCACCTCAGGCAGATTATATTTTATCCTTGGCCTAGCCGAGCGACGAGCAGCAAACGGGTACCAGCACCAGATTCACCGAGATAGAATCCGAGTTCCGACGCAGAGTGGTTGAGGTGTCTGGAAAAGAGCATCCAGACATGGCCCAGCCTTCTTAAAACAGTCCAGGTCGCCAAAGGATTGTTGTGTGGAGAATATATTGGAATGCATTCGTCGAAGAAATGGGCCATGGCTGTGGTGGCTGTTCGATGAAAGAATGCGATGGGAGATGATCTTATATAAGGGACTCCTTGGACGAAAGTAACGTGGTCGTTCAATGGTTGCTGATCGTTGCTAGCGAGGGGGTTGGAGATGGCTGGGATGTTCAAGGTGATGTTAAGGGTGATGTTGGACCTCAGCTCCATGATCAACGAAATGGCTGAAAAGCATGGATGCGATACTTGCCACTGATTTTTTTTCTGGGAATATACAGAATAATCCGTGAGACATAACGCGCTTCTCATTCGATCGCTTTAGGACCGAGGTCAGGTCAAGTTGCCATGGACAACATCTTTGGCTGGGATTCCTCAATTCCTGCTGAAGTATGAAACTGAACATCGGTTGAGGATATTCCAATTCGCGGAAACTATGGTTTGGGGGATGGAAGGGCTGGGGGAACGATGGGCTTGGTGTGGAGGTGAAGAAAGGGTTCGCTGCGGTATAACGCTAACGTATGACATGCATTGGAAACGTCTTGTAGTGCTTCTGGATAATGTTAGGCATCGCGCTATCGTATCCCCAGCGTGCAAAAGCTGCAAAGTGCAATAGAATCTGCGATACAAAGTCTTGAACAGAAAGTCCAGATCTTTTGATGCATATAGATATAGGAACGGTGAGCTTGATGCGAAGAATTCAATGGTGAAGATTGTATAGGTGCTTCAATATTCTTCTTTCTCGGAACCTTACCGGCCATTAGGAAATAGAGCAAATACTAATTTCCCATTGTCGCCTAGTATCAAAAAGAGCGAAGTCAGCACGTGTTCGCCGGGTATGAAATGGATGGTTTTTCTGTTGATGACCAGCTGCCTGCTTGGCTTACCTATGTTTTTCATACCCCCAGCTTTACCTTGCATCGTACAGACGGCATCGGTCGCTACGGCAGCTTCCCACAGATCGAAGAAACTAGAGGTATCGGTAATACTACCGCGGATGGTTATAAAGGCTTTGCAGCGGCTTCCAGCTATAAATCTCTGTTAGATGACTCCTTTCAACGCGATTCCGGATATAATTGAACAGGCTTTGGTAGACAAGCGTTTGGTGTCCACGGGGAGGCAAAGGTTTAATGTTAAGTCTCATGCCTTACCTTTTGCGAATATCCTAGGTAACTTGAAATCACTCGGCTGCTGTGGATCTGCTGTTGTGAATGTTATCCGATCTTTCTTGACGGAAAGCACCTGGAGCAGATCATTGCATGGTGACAATTTAGGTGGGGGGCTCCAGGTGGGACCGCAAGTGACTGAAGGTCTGTAGTCTCTTACAACCACTACAAGATTCTTATTTTGACCTGCAACGAAATCAGTTTTGAATGGTAGTCTTGCTTCTGTTCTTGGCGACGGAGAGAAAACCATAACGGTTTCTGGGGCATAAGGGATTGTTCCCTGTCAGCAAAAGCGTACCGACGTCTCCTATCAATCCGCCCTGATTCGAGCTGCCTTGATTCACACAATCCTTCACAACGGATTCCGCGGCCTGTTTTATATCGAGAGGCGAAGCAAAGTCGGAAACCTTTCCTGGCTTGTGAACAACATCGATTGCGCATCGAGCATCATTAGCTGCAAGTGGCGAAGCAAGTCAGCAAATGCGCGATACCCAGCTTTCAGTGCGACATGGATACCCCTAATTTGGTTGAGAAGATGGTCTGGACAAGAAGTGATTGGTAACATACACATGAACCGGTATGGTAGTTTCACCTGGGACCCCGGCTGACCACGTTGACCCCAGAGCAGCGTGGCTGTGGTAGGAGAGATACGTGCGATAGCCCCTGCACAGCTGACCAGGTTCGTGCCATATTTTGCGCCCTTGCATTGGACACTACCGTCTATATCTGTGCCAAGGTCGTATTCGAATGGCAGGTCAGTGAAGGACGATGAGGAATTGGAGATGGAAGCTAAAAGCGAAGCATTTGGGGAAAACGGTATATCCAGCGTATCGGTCAAATCAATACTAGTGAGTGATGTGGCGGGGATGTTCCCAAGCAGAGTGGTAGCGAATGAGGTTGAAAGTTCTGGATCCGAATTCACTAGACTCTGGGACTGCGGCAGAATCATAGAAACGATAAGACTTGGAAATACAGCAATTAAGACAAAGAATATCATTGTCACAAGGCCTGGAGATGTTTACATTCAGTAGGCAGACTAGATTTTAAATAGTAGTTGGCGGAAAGCAAAGCGGAGTGTTGTACACTGAGAGAGAAGCACTGATTTCGGAAACAGTATCTGTCGGACCACGACATGCGCGTACGCATGTGGCGGCAGTAGATTTCGCGCATAACAATGAGACGTTCGCTATTCAGCATAGTATACCCTGTCACGAACGGCCAGAGTGGTAGTAATGCTATCACTGTAGGCTTTAGCGGCTAGCCTATATTTAGAAAGATATACTGACGGTAGGCTGGATCATTTAAACCCCAATATCTCCAATGATTTCCTGTCAAGAGTACGAAGGATAGCCTCATTGGCTCGCACTGGCATCGAGATACATTGATTTACTATAACTTCGGTAAAGTATAGATTGGCGCTGTCTCGATGGTGATAAAGTCATGCCTGAAGCTTGCTTCGGTGAAAGGTCGACATTAGTGATATTACTGCAGCAGAACATGTCAGCGGCAGGCAGATCATTAGCATAATGGCAGTTTCGGATTCCCATTGTTGACACTGTGATTGTTTCACCACAGGGAATAGTCTTTAGCGGACGTAATAGCGTCGAAGCGGCTGTATCTATCTAAGACCTACGCCAAAATGCGATACGCGAGCCTTTGCGCGATTTCGTCGGAGAGTAGTAGCCGTTCAGCCTTATTACGGCGTGTTGTTTTTGTTAAATGATATGATGAGCATGAGTCATATGCACGTGGTTTGGGTGTAGTACAATAGTATTTGATAACTAATGTATGTAGCTATGTAGGACAGGAGACACGTAAGGGAAAATCTCTTCAAGTGTCTGCCAAGACGTGATTTATAATCACCGAGGTTGACCCGGACTGAATCCCAATAGCTTTTAGACTATGATAAGACAGATTATCCAGCCTCTTGCTGATCCTTTGAAGCACCTCTTCCTTTGCTTGCAGAGTCCTTGCTTCGGAGAGAAGGCCTAGCTGGACACATCTGGGTGCTCGGTAGTCTGCTTACCGGATTCATCTACAGACACATAGGCGGACCAACAGATCTCTCTTTAGAACTGCTACCTGGCAATACCAAATTTCTGGATAGAGATTCTGATCGGTATTTTGCTAGTTCTCTGCCAACAGTGATTCTGGTCATGATAAGTGAAACAATAGCATCTCCTTGAACATATGGCTGTCGTTATACGTAGTGGAATTAGTCGATCCCTTATATCCGCTTCAATCCTTATACTGCTACAAGGGTCCCGAAAACATGCAGCTATGGCGGAGATATAGAGAGAGGATTTTTACAATTGCACGATATGTTCAGAGCTGAGGAGCCCAAATGATCCTCGACCCAGAGATAGGACTGAGGTAGGCAACGGATGGCTTGGTAATCATTTCTCAAAGACAAAGTAATCCAGGAAGGCACTATACTCTCGGTAGGATACACTTCAGAGTATAACGTGTGAGATATTGAAGATTGTCTAAGGTATTCGATATAGTGAGGATGTAACAGATGGTTATCATAGCCATACTGTCATTAGCCTCGTGTCGTGTGAGACACTGATTTTGAGGTATATAAATTCGGACTTGGATGATAGTAACACCTTTCTCTTGCAAGTGATTGCCTTCACCTATCACTCTGTTTGATTTCGAGTCTCAGCCCTGCTGTTCCACCTACGCAGCCAACATAGTCAGCATCAATGGCCCCGAATCATCAAACAAGAAGCGCGCTGAATCGTATAGCATGGAAGAGTAACAGAGTATCGTTTGCCTACCGATAGAATGCGCTGTGCCAGCTTTGCCCTGGGCACAACACATGGCTTCAATAGCTTTTCCGGCCTCCCATATATCGAACCATCGCGCAGTGACTGGTGTACGATCGTGGCCCAGATCGATCTTGGCTTGGCATCGAGTTCCCGCTAAGAATTTGTCAGTGATGGATGATGGTTGAGGCTCGTCGTCAATGGATTTCCATTGTCAAGAAACCCATATGATTTGACAAAGGCGGCACTTTGCTCACCAGCTGTGAAAGTCCTGGGAAGGACCACGCGTGTAGTCGGATTGCCCGCCATTCCGAAGACAAGACTTTCCGTTGCCACGGGCATTACGCTGAGCACACTCTCGCATCCAGTAACGGACAGACCTTGTCCGAAGTATGAGCAGTGATTTCTAGGTATGTACAGCCTGACAGCAACTATCAGATTTCCATTTTGTCCTAGCGCGCACTTTATCAGCTACAGTACGCAGAATCTCATATCAAAGTGGTATCTGGTGAAGCGCAACTTGAGTGGGGATAGCCATTTGTACATCATCATACCTATATTTCGCATCAGACCACCAGTATTCGGTGCACCGTTTTTAACACACCCATTGATGACTTGGCTTGCTGCTTGCTTGACCTGGAGCGGACTTGTAAGATCTGACACTTTGCCTGGGGCGTGAACGACGTCGATTGCACAGAAGCCGTCTGAGCTACTGGCTCGGAAAGGCAGTTTGATCTGAAAGCTGCCTGCACCACGCTGACCCCACGTCATCACATTTGGACTATTGCTCAGACGATCAAAAGCGCTGTTACAACTCAAGCGGCTTAGATTGACACCAAAGTTTCCCCCTTTACACTGCAGGTCTGCGTTTGTGGCTCCGAGAAAACCGAGGTCCGGATACTCGAAAGGCAGTGCGTACTCGGGGTTACTGGAATTAGAATCAGGTAGTAGGAACGTAGTGTTGGTTGATAGGACGTCGCCGACCGATTCGATGACTAGTGAAGAGTCCGACAGGATAGGCTCAGCGGAAGAATCGTTTATCGGGGCCAAGCTTAGTGATGACCCTGACCCACCCTCGTAGGCACCCTGCGCCGGTTTTGGCACGGTTGCAGAGAGTACAGCAATTGAAAAGTATGTCAGAAGTATGAGTGTCGGAAACATAGCTTTGACCAGACAATTGTGGCAAAGTGAACAAGCACTGAGAGCGTACTCATGTGGTTGAGAGAAATCAAGGTCAAGTATTGAAGGTTGAATATCATGCTTGACACGAGTTTCAATGACAAGGTCATGTTGTAGTTCTACGCGACGAAAAAGGGACAGTTTGCCAAAGCGCATGTAGACTCCGCGGCAATATCAACAGGTGGAACACATCAGCGCATTGCTCAAGCTTGACACACGCCCGGTTCCGCTTATCATTTACCGTGTTTTGCGAAGCGGTTTTACAGTTGTTTGCAAAGCGGTTGACCGGACGTGAAGATATTAAATACGTCTTAGTTTAAGGCGCTGTAATTAATATTAATATCAAGTATGTAGATTGAAAAGTCTTAATCGGGGCCCCCATTATATATACTAGTAAAGATCTAGCATTTTTAAAGGATCGAAAAGAGATACAGGAGCAAAAAACCTGCGGATTCTACCATTTCAATCCACGTCTCACTCCATGAATGCCACGTTCCTAATGCTTCGACGTTGATAGGGTACTCGGATTACCTAGACGATGAAGTCTGCTTTCCAGCCCTCCACCGTTGTTTAGTTTTGAGGGTTGGATTAGTGCCGATCGGTGTGTAGGAAGTTAGTTGTGTAAGATGGAGATTGGGTGCAGGTGATGATGGCTGGGTGGGTTGATGGTGATATACTTGGTAATGATGAGCTGTGATGGGGAGTGGTCTCCGCGCTGTGGAGTGGTACCTCAAGCCATATTTCTTGAGGAAGAGGGTCGATGATCATGAAGCTTTCAAGGGACGAGCTCGAGGGTGAAGAGGGTAGATGGGAGACATGAAAATTTTGGAAGTAAGTGTCGCTGTTAGATCCACAAACATGTAGAATGGATAGCGTATTGAGCAGAGAACATCTTGTCACAAGAAATTGACAGTATCATCATGCCAGTCCCAAAAGTGCCGCGTTGTCCCCTGCCAAAAACTCTTGAGCATTCGCAATCTGCTCCTCGGCTTCACCCAATACGTCATCAATGTTCCCACTATCGGTGTTCTGCGCTATGTCTGCCATGAAGCTGTCTCCGGCACCTACAGCGCCAGTCCTAGATGCTGAATATGCTTCCACACGCCGGTGCAACCGTACGATAGTGCTGGCTCGGGCAGGATCTGTACGCGATAGGTCTTCGACGTCCGAGAATTGGGTGTGTAGTACGTCGCGTAGGGTGAGTTGACGTTTGACTGACAATGTTTGCGAAGAGGTGAAGATCATGATTACAATGATGTCTAGGGCGATGTCGGAGCTTGTTTGGTCACTTGCTTCGTCGATGAGGAGGTTGAGGACGGCTTGGGCGCCGAGGAGGCGGAGGGTGCAGAGTAGCTGTTGGTGGGTGTATGATGGCGGGGACATGTCAGCAGTGGAGGTCGAGGTGGCGCTCCAGATGATAAGGGATTGGATCGTTTGCCGTAATGCACCGAGGAGGCCACCATTTGGGGTGGTGGACCAAGCGGCTAGCTCGTTGAGAGCATTCGTCCCTTGGCGATCTTGCGAGTATGGAATTAGAACTTCGAGAAGGGGGCCGATGTCCGATCGTGAGGCATGTTGTTTCTGGACGTGGCTGAGGGATTCGCTCAATGGTTTTGCGATGATGGAGAGGACAGCGGCGTGTATGGTCGATGAGTCGTGGGACATGGATGGTGGCGTGAGAAGCGTTTGCAGCGCTAGCAAGACCGTATCGATGTTCTGGGACTCCTCGTTGGTCTCCCACAAGCAATGAGCAAACCAGGTGAGACCGGCGATCAGGGATGGAAGCAGGAACGGTTCGAGCAGGTACTCGAAGCCGCCTCGTAGGGTATCGAGGCTTAGTACGCCTGCTTGACAAGCCTTGAGGCTCTGGTCGAAAAGTGTAGCTACAAGCAGGTGAAACTCATTGGGTTTGCAGGTCGACATCAGCTCGTCACTGATCCCTTCCGTCTCAAACAATCCACGAATCCAGCTTCCCAGAAGCTGACTCTCGTGCTCTGATAGGTCATCAATGGGTCGACTTACGGAGCCAAACCTGAAGAAACTAAGAAGAAAGGAATCAGGACCGTGTATGCCGACCTCCTCTGGTTGTAGCTTGAATCGATGCTGAACCGCAGCAATGAAGAGGAGAATACCGCCGAATTCATCATATACCGGTTGATATTCCCCTTGATCCTCATGGTCCTGCCAACTATCCAGCATATGGCATAGAGGTTGTAGTAGGAAGCAAGGACGCGTGAAGAGCACGATAACATCCAAAGTTGCAAGCCGACGGCATATACTATTGCAGACGGTCTTCAGTGTCATGGAATCGCCGTTGGCGCAAAGGGTGTGCAGGATCTCTGTAATAGCAGCAGCGATTTCACCGGCGTTGCCTTCCATATTCTCCAACTCGGAGATATACTCTTCGATCTTTGCAGGATTTGATGTACATTGCTGTACTAATTCGTCCTTCATGTACCTTCCCCCAGCAGGCAGACTTTGCATGGGAACATCTTCCAGGATTTCTTCAATGCTACGCTCAAGTATCAATTCATGCAACGCACATGCAAACAGAAATTCTTGTCGTGCCTCGGAAAGCAAGCTATTCCGTCCCAAAGGATCGAACATTTGGGAAACAGACGGAAAAGCAGCGGGATCTACGCGCACAAGAGCTTGCCGTATGCAATGTTCGACGGTCAAAGGCTCGAAGATCATGGCAGCGTAGTCATCTCGAATGAAAACAGGTAATTTGTTGACTAAAAAAGAGCGAAGGATGTTTATCGATCTTGGGAGCTCGTTCCGGTACATAGCATTTGCCAACACATCGAAAGACGCCAATATCAGGTCGCCTACAAGACCGCTGATGTCTTGCTTGTATCGAAAGTGTAGGAATTCCGTGACAGCAGCGTCCTCAAACGCAGGTCTGTCGTGTAGTATTGATTTGAGATAGACATAGAAGCCAGCTCTCGTGGGGATAGGAGGGTTATCGAGAACATTGTCTTGAAACGACAGAGTTGCGAGGCCAACGTCGTCTAGTATACCGGGATATTGACTCCACTCTTGCATTGATACCTGTGGATCCATTGGAGAGTGAGATGGACCTCACCGTCGCGGATTGGGTGCTCAAATGGTGGTCAAAATCAACACGTGACTGTTTCAGCCCTATGACTGCCGCCCTCCTACCTTACTCTTGGAAAATCTGTACAACATACATAATCAAACGTCTTATCCTTATATTCGTGGTCCTCTGCTCTAACATGATCGCTGTATAGATCCGAAGAAGCTCTGCTTTGTATCGCTTGCTCGCTGAGTATCTGAATGCGGATAGTCCTAGAATACACCCAGACACTTGATATATCGGCTTTTCGCCTACCTTCCAACTTCACTTGGAACCTCCAATCTGGATAGATCATCCAAGAATCTGGTATTTGGAATATCTTTGCCTCCACATATTGCATGGATGGGCCTCTAGATTATGCCATCATGGAGAAGCTTGGTCGAAGTCTCAAGACACCAAATATACACCTCTCGCAGCCTCGATCCATTCCTGAATCTTTCAATCGAACATTTTCTACTGCAAAAGTCTCCACCGTACTCAACAGTCCTCTTTCTCTACGTGAACAGACCATGTGTAGTAGTTGGCAGGAATCAGAACCCGTGGCTGGAAGTAAACCTCAGGTCTTTGAGGCAACGTCGTGCAGCAGGAGCATTGAAGACGGCCCCTGGGACATCCGCAGCAACTCGTAGATCGGGGGATGTAGAACTTGTCAGAAGGCGTTCTGGTGGTGGCACGGTCTTTCACGATGAAGGAAACGTCAATTATAGCGTCATATGCCCCACCGCAGACTTCACACGTGACAAGCATGCGGAAATGGTCACGAAGGCGATCAGAGAAGTCAATCCAAGGGCGCGAGTCAATGAACGGCATGACATTGTCATTGATCAAGGCGAATTGTTACCCGAGCACGACTGGCCTTCTCCACTCGACATGCATCACACCCGCTTCCATCCCAGCGGCAAAGACAGTCTGTCTCTCAAGGTTTCCGGATCGGCATATAAGATGACCAGACAGCGATCGTTGCACCACGGTACATGTCTGCTCGCATCGTCCGACCTTACCGGAATATCCCAACTACTGCGCTCTCCCGCAAGGCCATTCATCAAAGCCAGGGGTGTGGAGAGTGTTCGTTCGCCAATCGGCAACGTTCACGGCGAGTCACGAGTGTCACATCAGAGATTCAACGACTCGTTCCTGAAAGGAGTGATGGAAGCTTTTTGCGAGATGTATCAAATTGATAAAGAAGTGTTGAAATGGTTCTCGGACAGTAAAACCCAGTCTGGAAGCAACACTGAATGCACAATAGCAATAGTGGGTAAGGATCTCGAAACCATTGAGGAAATACGAGCCGGCAGCGAAGAACTAAAGGTAATCCATCCGCGAACGAGCTGTGATCTTCCTAATTCCGCCCCTGAGATAGTCGCCAAAGTGGATCTATGGACAGACGCCGCAGTTCACACTATCCAGTCACACGATTGAAGAAGATGACAGGGAAAGGCTCCCTCTGCCACAATATTTCCCAGCATCAGTACGTCTGGATCAACCAAGCACTAAACCTATCATCTTCCCATTAGTTGCAAACAACGCACTAACAAAATGACCGCAGGCTCGAGTGTATCTAAAAGTGAAATCAGACCTCATCACCTCCAGTACTATCACACTCTCCCCCAACAGCGAAATCGCCAAAAGCGAGATCGAAACATTCGACGCGGCTTTAAAGGGCAGAAGTATCCAAAGCATCCCTGACTTCGGAGCCATCCTGACCGCAGCCAACAAAGGTCCATCGATCGAAGTCCACGGTATTTCGAAATGGCTCAACGAGATGTTTGGGAAAACAGTGTAGAAATGTCACAATAATTGAAGTTGCTGAAAGATGGATGGGACGCTGTTGCGAGCTCTCCTGTAGATACTGGTCACCAGTACACCGAGACTTGAGACGGGCGTGGTTCTCTATCTGAGCAGTCTGATAGACTGAAATGATCGTTGACGGTCAGTAAGTAAATACATCTCCATCGTAAATAAACATTCAGCCGGGCTAATCGTCCATCTCAGCTAATCGCCGTAGGCGGTACCGAGAATCATACGTCCACCTCGTCTTGAACCCAAATCCCACATCACCTACAATATAGACAGCACACCACAATCCGAAATCCATAATCCATCAAGCATACCCAGATTCACCCTCAATATCCAAACTTTATTCTACCCCATCGCATCCCACTACTCTACTATCCCACCATCCCACCAATCTCACTCACTAATCCTATCCTACTAATCTACTATCCTACATTACCCTACCATCAACTCATCTTCTACAAACCCCACCCCTCGCCCCCCTCCCACCAACTCCTCCCCCAATAAACCACTGAGTCTATCTCTCAAGCTCCAACTTACCGTGAATACATCATTTTAGAGTCATCATACCACGGGGTGAGGTGGATGGATGTATGGATTTGGGTATGGGTGGAGGAGATGGATGGAGGAGAGGGATGGAGGAAAGGAATGAGATAAATTGATGAAATCTCGAACGTTGATTATACTATCCTACATCATCATCATCATCATCATATATCGCCGATGCAGAACGCAGACGGTGATTGCGCCAGTGATTGAAAGGACGAGAAATCCAATATGTCACGAACCGCAGGTAACGACACCCCACCTCCGTCAAAGAAGGTATCGGGACCAATGCTCCCTCCTCGATAACCCTGCAGCATCATATCCCATCAAACGCTCAGATGCGCACATCAACTGATCCACGGAAACAAAATCCTCCCCCCCATCCGCCCCCTGAGCCCCCTCATCCCCTTCCCCCTCCTTCCCCATCCCCCCCTTATCATCTGACAAAGCCCGAACAACATCCCCCATCCACACCTCATCACCATTTCTCAGCACCCACTCACCAACCACCCTTTGCAGATTCCCAAGCAGGACATAACAAGCCGCCAGATCCGTCCGAAAATACTCATATTCGCGCAACCTAGGTATCTCATAACAGTGCCTCTTCACATATTCCCAGCACTCGATGCCGGCGTGGGACCAGTAATTGATCGTTTGGCACACGCGGTGTTGGAGAGTCGAGATTTTGGGGATGGAGTTTCGGATGTAGGTTTGGATGAACTGCAGGTCGAAAAGGTTTTGGTAGAGGGCGCCTGATAGGCCGGGGCGGTTGGAGGGGATGGTGGTGTTGTGGTATTTTAGGGATGGGGGTAGTGGTGGAGGGTTGGGTTCCGAGGTGGTGATGGTTGCGTTGTGTGCTTGGATCATGGCGATGCCTTCTTTGAGGTTTTGTTGGTATCGGGTGAGAGCGATCATCGTTCTGTCATGTCGGGCGTTTGCGGTGGCGAATAGTTCGTCAAGTGGTGCTGTCAGATGTGACTGTTCTTCTGGCTCTTCCACTCTGTCTTTGCCTTTCCTGTTGAACCGTGCATGATCGGACGGCTTTGCTTTAGCCTTGTTCTTGGAAAAGTTCTTGTTGTGTTTGGAAAGCTTCTCTTTGGGGAGTTCGTCCCGGGATTCCCTCCGCTTCGACGCTTTGTTCGTGGACAGCTGCTGAGACGTGTTTTCGTCGGCGTCGAGGAGTCCCAACAGGTATTCAGGAGCATTGAGAATCTCTCGGAAAGTCAGTGGGGGCGGTGGCACCAGGGGAGTCTCGGCATGCACTGGTAAATCGTAATTTATGACCCGGAAAGCCTCGTCCACCAAGCCCCACCTCTTTTCGACAACGAACAGCTGTAGTGAACGTATAACATCAAGGATGAACGTTATACCCATCGCGTGATAGGTCCAGAGGAATGCATCAACGCCCGCGAGTGCCGACGCAAAGGCTTTGTCTTTGAGCATTGATGCCAGCTTAGGTCGACCCAGGGCGGTCAGGGTAGAGGTCGGTATTCTCGTTTCATGACCAGGCTCAGTCCAGCTCATTACGGTCGCCCTCGCCTCCTTACCCCTCTGAGTACACTGAGCCAGCTCACGCTCATACTGTTCAGTGACGTCGTCCAACCCTCTCATATCAAACGTGGTAAGCTTCTTGAATGCTTCGGCCTGGGCCTCGGGGTCATCTTTGCAAAGAGTGAACGCAGCAAGCGCGTTGACCACTTCGTTGAAGCCCTCATCAGGTGTGATGGAAGGCCCACCATTGGCCTACAGTGGTCCCTTATCAGCATCTTCTGGTCGATATATCAAGGTAATTATGAACTGTGTATAGGGAAATGGTGCCTTTGCGACGCGTCTTGCGCCTTCTTCACGTGGCAAAAGACGGTTTAGTTAAGAGTTCAACACGTACCACGGAAGCCTTGAAGCTTTCCACCTCCTGAGGACTGAGAGTCTCTAGCAAGGTCTCCAGCTGTGTGGGATTGATATGGGCTCGAGTAGACTTCGCATGAGCTAGCGCATCACTGCCCGTAGTGTGTGTGCAAGGCTCAGAGCATGTGCAAGATGATAGCTGATCGAAGAACTTCTGCGTGGCATATGCTTGGCGCAAGGCCTCACCACGGGCTCCCCCAAGGCGTGGCATGATGAGAGGTCTGTAGCGTTTTCTGCAGGTTTAGGACGTATTGATGTGAGTAAGATAAAACTTTTGAAATGTTGCAAGAACTATCTTTGCCATCAGGCGCGGACGCCAGCGTATTTGTCAAGCCGAATGTTTTGATTGCCGGTGTTATGTGATCAATGTTGAACCAAAATCAACTTTGGTGATCCTGCGTTCCAAACTCTATGAAGCAAAGTCGAACTTGGTAACGTGACAATCATGGTAGCGCGTTTGCTCGTGTTCGCTCCCACACGATGTTGACAAGAAGAGACAATAACGGATGCGATGAAAATTACCCATGACAGTCAAGAGACTTGAGCGTCTGCATCCAATCCTCAACGTCCCACTTGGCGAGTGTTCCACATTGTAACCTGTTCGGCAAAGGTTCTGGCACCTTGTATGCCTCAACATCCGTATAGTCACCTTATCTCATCTCTTATCGACGACCCGGATCAGGTCTACCGTTGGAAGCCCCTTCTTGCATTTCCACCATATGTACAATAATGCCACACACAAGGCCCCTCGCCGATGTGGGTTCCTATCTCTTCCTCCACCCACCAACATGCTCAGCTCCCACCCCAACCCACCCTGATCCCGGCTCCACCCATCTCGACAGCCTCTATCTCCTCTTCGGTCCAGGCCATTCTCCCAAATCTTTTTGGTAAGTCGCTACGGTCCCAGACCTGCCCCTGAGCTGGCTGAACACCACCCAATTCATGACCCGAATGCCCGCCTATGCTGTCGTACCCATGTGATAAAGGAGCCGAGGATGAAGGGGACTGTGATGTTGATTTCTTATGTCCGGCGAGGGGACCATGCTGCTGCGCTTTACTGCGATAGGACATGAAGCTATCTGGGAGGGAGTCTGTGGGTGAGGCGGGGTGGACATGGGGTTCGGCTGGTGCGGCGGAGGCGGAGATATTCTCTGTGTTGTCAGTATTCGTCGACATGTGGATAGAGTGACCTAAACATACTTGGAGGAGTGCGTTTGCCTAGGAACTTTATGAGAGGTGTTCGATGATATACTTCCCGGAGGAGGCGTGTAGGGTGCATGGCTGCTGGATAGGGTTGGGGATTATGGGAGCGCCAAGGGGTATAGGAGCTGAATGATCAAAATGCTATGCAAGCTGTATCAACATTCGCCGAAGCCTGTGGTAGTGGACGACGGTTCAGGGAAGACCAAGGTGGAGGTCGAGCTTGGTTTCCGCCGCCAAGGAATCGTAGAATACTTGACATAGAACAGCCTGTGCGAGTACATGCTGCTGCGATCAAAGGAAATCATACTTGACAGCATCGATATCGGTTGCAGCTATCAGGATATGCGATGTGATGCTAAATCTTGACAACATGGTGGACTCTACTCATCTAGTTCTCTATCTAAATAATCTTATATCAACGTCAATGAGCCTTCTATACTCGTCTCCCGTGCCATAGCTAAGATGGCGTCGACAATAACGCGAACGTCGTTCGTCTTGATCGGCACCCTGTGCTCGCCCTCCCACTGGATCAATCGTGCACTCTCTACCGCACAACACCCCCGCAACAGCTTCCTATGCAACTCCAGCCCTGGATCCCGCAACCCATGAATATGCACAGTTGGCACCGTCAACGCTCTCTCCATCGGCTGGAAATCTCGCTCCTCGGTTGGACTAAGGACAGAACATGACGACGCTTCCGACATCCCAGGCAACATTCCCAGTCCCGGCGTCAGCGAGACCAAGGGCCCTCGTCCAGCAAGCAGCACTCCGAACCTGAAGTGCGGCCAATCACGCCGCCGGCCCATGCCCATCTCCGCCCAAAGCTGTTGGTCGAACAGCAGACTCGCACCAATCGTCGCACCCTGACTGAAGCCCAGGACGGCGACCCATTCCCCCCTTCCTCCCGCCTCATCATCGACTCGTATCGCATCCCTCACCGCTTCTTCGATCGAAGCCACCGCATCCGCGGCGTCCAATTCTGGGTCCTCTGGCCGCCAACGTAGCCACGCGCGGAAGGAACCGAGGGTCTTGTAGACAGCTGTGACATCTGGGCCTGGCTGCGATGTGAAGGGCGCCTGGGCGTAGCAGAGACGGAAGGTGGAGGAGAGGGAACGTTCGAGGACGTGGCATTGAGCGCGGAAGATGCGGGCGTTGGTGCCGCCACCGTGAAGGCACAGGATGCGGGGTAAGAAGAGACAAGGCTCTGGAGAATGATGGGCGGTGGTCATCTTGGTGGTGTAGCAAGGAATGGTGGTGGAGGCGAATCGATATCAGAAGATGTCACCTGGGTATGTCGAAGGAATATCTCGGGGGATAAAATCTGAATAATAACCGGTCATCTCCCATCGAGGGACGACTATCGACTTCGGCCGAACTGAATCGGAAGTGTGGGGGGCCTCGTGGTGGTCAAATATTGTTCCTGCCTCACACAGACTGTGTTCAGGCAGCAGGTGTATGCAGTCATGTTTTTCAGCCCACTACCAACCGTATGGGTCTCTTGTGACAGGAGATTACTCGGAGGGTTCTCTCCGCAACTCGGAGGATTCTCTCCGCAACGCAGTCCATGGGAAAAGGTATGCTGAAGACGGCATCTCCCACCCCAGGATCGGTTTGTTCGTATTGTTCGCATCAAAGTCCCAGAGATACCACGTTGCAGTGCACTGCCACATGGTTGCAACATGTTGGCAGGATGCGACTGTGTAATGGGGGCGTGGTGGACAGGGATATAGGCGATTCCAATGCAAACCAACACCGGCTACGCACTTTAGTGAAACTGGGTGATCCTCTACCTTACTTGATACGACACCGGGTGAAAACTCCGGAAAGCATGTGTGAATACTGTTTAGAGCCTTCTAAAGATAAAATATGGATGCATAAGGATTGTCAGGAACGAAAGGCATGATAGTCGTGTGATGGACTTCCCGTGTCTGAAGAGGCTATTCTAATGTATGACGTATGTTGTATCTGGAGAAAGAATTCGATGTTGTTCGGATCAGGAAGGGAAAATGATCATACCATGGTAGTAGAGCTAGTGCTGATCCTGCCGTTGTTTTAGAATGCGCTTGACTGGTTCGTGGCTCCTAGCCGCATGCCAACTCGCTTCCTAGAACCTAGAACGTGGCGAAGGGAATTTCAGCCTTGCAAGCCGCGTATTCTAAGCCGAGTTAGCGCTACAAATGGAAGCTTAGGTAATGGCGGAACTTGCTCCGTAGCTTAGCAAGGCTTGACATCTGTCATAGTGCCACGTAGCTGCCTTGTACGCAACGGCCAACCAACGCCATGCTGTCATACCGTCCGTGCTAGTATGGTTATTGGGTGTCTTTAATTGCGATAGTGCTATTCAACAACGATCTCCATCGCCTACCTCCTCGTCAAGCGATGCTCACCGCAGTGTTGTTGCCTGGACCAGGGTCATCGTCCCTCTCCTTCCTCATCTTCCTCATACCCTCGCAGCTTGATCGGAGACGAGTAATCTCAATTCGATTAGTTCTAGCGAGCATCGAGGTAGCTGCTCGGCCGAACATCCGAGTCAACGACATCGCCTCCCCCATCAAACGAGGCCCAATAAGAATCAAATCGTGCATCTAGGATCTGCTCCCACTAAGTGGCTCAGTGCGTGTTCTCACGTGTCCGCCCGCCTCTGTCCAGCATGGACAGGTGTGGTGTCCTGAACCCGCTACAAGGGAAGCGATATGGGGCCTTGGGTCCCTGGCGGACCCAGCCAAGTCGAACCTTGATCACGGAGTCGCCCGAGACGAAAAGGCTTCCAATGCCCACAATTGCCTCGCTGCCTACCAACCAAGCCACATGTGAGTATGCCCGGGCCATACAAACCCTCTTCAGAGTTCCCAGACTACTAATCAGCTCTTAGTTCGTATCGCTGTATCTCCGCCGCTTCTGGGGAGGCTACTCTGGATCTAGCCGACTGGGTTCTCTGAGGATGATATAGATGGTGTGCGGTGCATCCAAATCTGGTTGACAGTCCTACTTCCGAAAAGGCAGATCTATCCTTCAGTCATGATGTATGCTTCACACAGTGCACCGGACTTAAAGACACAACAGCCACGACAACGCCCAGGTGCTGCCTGTGAAGAATGTCGAAGGCGCAAGCTTCGCTGCGACGGAAAGCAACCGCAGTGCGAGAATTGTTTCGAGTGTGATGTTCAGTGCATTACCATCCACTCTCGCTCCCAGCGGGGACTCAAACGAGGCCACATGAAAGCTCTCCAAACGAGAATGGGTATATTGCCGTCCAGTGCGACCACTGTCAAGCTGAATTGACCGGTCACAGCTACCCTCGAGCAACGCCTCTCAGAACAACAGCAGAACGGACTCGTGCCAGACCTGGCAGAACCGAATGCGCCATGCTCAAACGATTTCGAGGATGCCTCGATGGACGCTGTCCTCGACATTGACCCGTCTTTAACGCTTTCCAACATACCAGAACTCACGCTTTCAAATCTACCAGATCTCAGCTCTGAAAATTACCAACTGGATGTTGCCCTGGGGACGATGACTCCCAAGTCACTAGACCTTCCTGTGGGCATACCCATCTCCGACTTACTACACACAGACCTGTATGTTGATGCATGGCTCTGTCTCTCAAATGACCACTCACACAGCGCAGGGATCTTTCCTACTTTGAAAGATCGCATCCATTCGTCCCCATCCTACACACACGCCAGTACTTGTCCTGGTCCAAAGATCCCAATAAGACGGAGTCTCAGATGTGCTTGCAATATGCCATGTGGACTCTAGCAGCATCTCTGTCACCACTACTGCAGTACCTCCGAGACTCGTTGTACGAGTGTACGCGGACATTGCTCGAGGCGTTGGAGTCGAAGGACAACCAGACGGAATTCGCCGACATTGAGCACGTGCAAGCGAGGGTGCTGTTGCTCATTTACGACTTCATGCGCTTCAATCACCAGCGTGGCTGGATCAGTGCAGGACGCTGCTTTCGATTGCTGCAGCTGATGAGACTGTATGAGCTAGACTCTCCTGAGAATGTCGCAAAGCGCAATAATGCCATCGAACCCGAGAGCTGGGTCAGGACGGAAGAGAAAAGACGAACCTTCTGGATGGCTTATTCGCTGGACCGATTCATCAGCTTACGTAACGACTGGCCGTTGACGCTGAGCGAGCAGGTCGTGAGTCTCCCAGTTATGGTTTATGTCAGGTCTCTTGGATGCGGCTAAGCGAAGCCACCCAGATTTCTACCCGGCTGCCCGCCCCCGAGGAGAAGTTCCAAGGTAGTCAATGCGTGGAGATGGGCTTCCTATCAGATGTCATCACATCCGTGGTCGACCAATCAACCTGCTCCCCTTTCGCCGAGTCCATCATCCTGGCCACCATCTGCGGACGTGCCCTCTCTCACCGGCAACAATCGGCTGTCGAACACGTTTATTGCAACGTCCCGCAGCAGTTCTGGGATCGACACGAATGGCTCGACACGATGCTGAAAACACGTGCGGATATCTTGACGCTCAACAATCCTTCCACGGCGAAGCATGCGGATTGCATGCTGCTCTTTACCAACATGATGGCGCAGACGACGGTTTTGTACCTCTGCAAGATTATGGAGTCGATGACTTGGCAGACGGATGAGCATCGCATTGCGATGATGGAGCTCGAACAGCGCTCCCTAGTCGCGGCCCAGGAGATTGTAACTCTGACGAGGTCATTGGCACATCTGAGTTATTTCAAAGTGAGTCCTGACAAACCGATTCCCGCTTACCTGCTCCCCCCTCTCCCTTCCCCTCCTTGGCATCTGCCCCGCTCTCGCTCTTCTCCTCACATATACACACCCTCCCTGCCATGAGTACGCAAACCCGGCTAAAGCTTCCCAAGGTCCATCCATTCACCCCACTTCCTTTAGTAATCTGTGCCGATTTCTTTAACGCGCATCGTTTCCTAGACGAGTCGGTCGATACGCAAGCCCAAGAGGTTCTGGAAGCCTTGAAGGATTTGTCCAGCGTCAACAACATCGCGCAAGAGTACCTGTCGCAGCAGGATACAGAGAAGATCTAGGGTAAATAGATGAAGAGTGGTAACGTGGAGATGGATGATTTGCAATAAGAGGGAGCCGTCATTATGTACCTATGCATTGATGATATCAAGGAAGAGGAGATGCCGTCACGGATGTCATGTACTTATATTGTCTGTCATGATCTATTCCCTACATACACGTACAGTCCTGATTCCACATAATATTCTGGGCGAGGCTCCTCCATCCTAATCACATATACTCTACCTCAACTAACGAAAAACAAACAACACCAAATCAAAGCTTTCCACCCTCCTCCCTCTTACCATCCCCCATCCCACCATCATCCCATCATCCCCTCCACCCGCCTCCTCTCCCCCACCATCCCCTCACTATCGAAATCCCAAATCCTTCGACATCCGCCCCTCAATCTCCCGCAAATACCTTCTCCGGATCCGCCCCCGCCCCCGCCTCCTCATCATTCCACTCGTAAACTGCGCAGATCGTTCGACTGCTCTGCGCCAACCAACCACTGGCTCCGTTCTCGACGTACGGCGTTGATGGTTGCGAAACTTGCTGCTAGAAGTGTAGAAGGGCGGTTTTGTTTGGATTGTCTGGCGGTGGGCGTTGTTGGGGGTGTTGTTTTTGGAGGAGGTCACGGTGGTGGTGGAGGTTAAGGTGGTGGTGTTGGGTGGCGAGTTTGAGGAGGGTGGAGAGACAGAGGGCGTCTTCGACGGCGGCGTCGCCGGCGATGCAGATGCGGTCGCGGGCGTAGAAGGGGGCCGGGTGGTCGTAGCTGTCGAAGATGGCCCATTTGTCCAGATGCGGCGGCAACAGGCGCGGGAGTGCCTTGACGGTGGGACCCCATTTCTCAAAGACTGCTTCGACCTCGTCTGGCGTAGCCGGCGCGGTCATTTTCTCGGCGGCGTCGTGGGCTCGGGGACGAAGGCGACGACGTTCATGAGGGTGTGGTTGGCGACGGGGAAGTGGAGGATGTGGGCGCGGGGACCGAGGTGCGTGGGTTGGTTTGTGGCTTTGTAGGTTCCCAGGGCGGCGACGGCGGCGGGCATGGGGATTAGGGCGCGGTAGGCGATTTTGTGGGCGTGGTGCGGGTGGGCGGGGCCGAGGAGGAGCTGGCGGACGCGGGATTTGAGGTCGTCGCAGCTGATGACGGCGTCGGGGGTGGGGGTGGTGTGGTCGTTGAAGGCGAGGTGGAATTAATTTTTTTGTGGGGGGGAGACGGGTGAGGGGTCGGTGAGGGTGGAGAGGCGTTTGTTGAGGTGGACGAGGTGGGGGGGATGAGCTTGATGAGCTCGTCGAGGAAGTGGGCGCGGTGGCAGCCTTCGAAGCCGCGGGGGCCGGCGTAGATTTTGAAGAGGAGTTTTCGTCGCGGTCGTCGTTGTCGTCATTGTCGTTGGTGGGTTGGGTGAAGCCGTCGACCCAGCGGAGCCAGTCATTTGGTTCCTCGGCGTCGCCGTTTGAGGTTGCGACTGCTCTGAGTGCGTCGACGATGCCGGGCTCGATCATGCCCATGCAGCGGACGGCGTTGGCGGTGAACGCGACGCCGGCGCCGATTTCGCGAAAGGAGCGTGCCTGCTCGTAGATGTTGACTTTGACGTTCTGTCTGATGAGGCCGAGGGCGAGGATCAGGCCGATGATGCCGCCGCCTACGATGGCGATTTCGACGGGCTGATCGCTTGCGGCGACGCTGGACATGCTGCGAGCGCCGCGAGTCTTGGAGTGTCTTCGGAGGGCGAGGAGGAGGAGTGCAAATGCGGGGATGATGGCGAGGGTGGGATGGAGGAGGTGCTTGAGTATTTGACGGAGAGGAGAGAGATATTGCTTTGCTGTCCACATGCTTGTGAAGGGAGTGCTTGAGGGCTTGAGATACACGGAACTTATTGCAGTGCTCTGAGAGTTTGAGGTAAGGGTAGCTGACTGAGAAACATATACCTACGCTGCTATATCCGGAGTCATGGCGGGATTCACAAAAGCCAATGCGGATGCAACAACAGAGTGTCTTCTACACTGCGTATCAGATCAAATTTCGCCCCCATAAGCAAATTCGGCACTTACTCCGACCCGATGAGAAACTCCGCCGATTCTTACTCCAAGACATTAGGAGATTCCGGGCCATTTATTTGCTTTGGAATAATCGAGGTAAGGAATCAATACCCAGCGGAGCGGGTCGATTGATCTCCGTGTGCGTTCGCAATTCAAGCTTTCCGCTTACTGTTGCATTCAAGAATTGTGATGATTCTGTAGACAGTACAACATAGTATGTTTGAGGGCAGGCACTCTCTGCGACAATAGGAAATGATTTTGAACCTAAGAAACTCCGCTGATGGCTAGATGATAGAGGGACGAGGTGTACAAGCCGGTGGATCTCTCACTCGACGATAATGTCATTATTATCCTGATACTAACCTTTAGCTGTCGCATGTTTTACCTTATGAGGTCCCATGTCGTGCTGCTACCCGTCTAGGTTGAGGGGAATTGATCGCTGCTTGGTGTAACACCTTTATAACAATGTGCAATCCATCCGGCAGTCATTGGAGAATCGACAGATTACTAGATCCAATTGATGTCGTTTAGAAGTAGGTCTGAACCACTCTTGTACATGTAGCATTAATGCAAAGCTCTTAAAAAGTGTGATAATCACTGCTTTAACCTGGAATCCTATCGCAACAAATATCGACATCCCTCGTTACGTAAACGATAGGGAGATGGATTAGTAAACATAAGGTACGTAAGTGCTAATTAGGAGAGGCTGGAGTAGACACAACATAGTGTGAGAAATACACACAGAGCGGACTGTATTCCTGTCCCGTGACGTAGATAATATAGTGTTGTACCGTGTCTACCATTCCGAGAGGCCGTAACACTGTTGACCTGCATATAGATTCGACTGGTCTGAAGCTACTTGGTATAGGAGCAAGATGGATCTTCCAGTCTTTGATGTTTGTCGTCAGGTACGCTAAGCCCTATTCTAGACTAGCTTTAGAATACCTGCTGGACCCTGTCGATCATGTAAACACGTAAACAAATCAATGTATACACACCAAAAGAATGAACCCGACACCAGATGCTCGATCGTGACTGCTGAGCGCCGACCCCAAGATGGCTGTATATTACGTCGTGGCCGCATTTGGCGCCGTCTACTGCTGGCTGCTGAGCGCCCCACAGAGCAATGATAGAAGACAAACCAAGAACCTCCACTCTCAACATATCATCATTTGAGCCAGCTACCATGAGCGCCTCAACCATCCATGAACTATTTCCGCCCTACCTCCTCGGTTTTCTACACGCCTCCAAAGCAAACGACACCGACACGAACACCAAGGAGATCGGCCCCAACAGGTCAATACCAAAGAAGTCTAACGTGGAAGAGCATGCTACGAAATCAACGAATCGACCCCAAAAGGGCTTGCCAGGAAGTTCGCCGAAATCGGCCCGCCGAGCAATATCCAGTGAGTAGATATAAACTTGCCCACACGCTTATTCCTTGACGATTCCTGTACCAATCACGAACATGCTCACATGCGTTTTACGATACGCTTCTTATCAAACACCGGGGCTACTTTACAGTCTGATTGTCGCTGCCGTCACCTCGCCGTCGCTGGCGGAGCAAGTTAGCTCCTGGCACTGGATGGAGGATATCTCTGTTCATGTTTTACGTCCTTGTTTTATGTACGTGTCAGTCTTCCATCTTGCATGCATAGCCATGGATGGATATATGCATGAGGAATTTTGACAGGCTATTCACGTGGCTGAAGTACCTCCCTGCCGTTATCACAGCCTGAGCGCTATTCTTCTTGGAGAAAAGTGGCGCATAAATATTCCAGTCTTGATGTTCGGTACCTGTCAATCGTAGTAAATCCGTAGATATCATGGATATCCTACTCTTAGGTAGTGAACAGTTGTTACAGGGTGGATGTCTATCTGGATACAGACGGATCACGTGATGGCTTACCTTATCCAGATCCTATATATCTTGGCATGTTGCCTCAGTCCCTTAGACGTGTTCTAAGCCGGGCGCTAAGCCCCTTCAGGTTAGCGATACTAACTACGTAGCTAGGCGGTAATATATCTAAGTATAAACTTTTTTTTTAATATTCTAGAGCTTATAATTAATATTAATTTATAATTTATAAGCGACCTTACCCTTTATAAATTAAATACTACTACCTTCCCTTATTTAATATTTTAATACTAAGTTTATAAAATATTAATAACTTAATTTAATATTAGAGATAATAGCCCGCCTCTTTATCTCTAAGTATTATATTTTTTACTATCTACTACCTTGATAGGCTTCTAGACTTTAATAGCTAGTTATAGATAATAATTCTACGTGACGCGTATTTACTATTATTAATATTAATTATATAATTAAAGAAGAGGAGTATTATCTTAATTAATTTATTATCTACCTATCTATTTTATTATACCCTTATATTACTACTTACCTCCCCTACTAATATAATATTAAGTCTAGGCTATTATATTTATCTTTATTATCTAATAGGTACTAGATAATAGCCTTCTAATAGAACTTAAACCCTATCTTATACTTTATCTTAAATATAGAGTAAATCTTATAGATCTTTATTCTTAATCCCTTATTATTATATAATAAGTAAATATTATAATATTATATATAATACTAGCTATCTTTAAGTATCTTATTACTATTACTATCTAGATTACCTATATTAGCTTATACCTTTATAATAAGTCCTAATAATATACGCTAAGCACGTATTATACTAGCCTAATTAAACTCTAATAGCTAGTTATCTACTTATTCCTTTACGTTAGTTTCCTATTTAACCCTATATATAATTAAATTATCTAAGTAAATAGTATAACTATAAGGAATATCTAATATATATTAAAGATTAGGATTTAAAAATAATTTTAGTCTATTATTATTTAACTATTCTTTTTAAGTAGGATTATAATAAAATTCCTTATAATAGTATAAGTACTAAGGATTATAAGGAATTTAAGTTACTATCTTTAACTACTTCTTCTTAGGGTTATTAATAATATTTAACCTAGTAGTAGATCTAAAATACTTACTATTCCCCTTTTCCTTATTATATATATAATAGTAGCTAAGGTTAATAAATTAGTATCTTAAAAGTAGTAAGGGTAAATTACCTCTAATATTTTATAACTAGAAAGCGCCTCCTCTATCTCTATATTACTCTATCTATTTCTATTTAGTACCTTTATATTATCTATCTTATTACTATCTTATATTTATAGTTAGCTTATCCTATAAAGATAATAGAATTATAGATTCTAAGCCCTACCTCTAATTCTATCCTATTTAGAAGGTCTACTATATTATCCCTTAAAGGAATAGGATATATTATTTATAAGTAGGATAAGAGGAATTATTAAAGGTTAATAATATTATAAGGGTTAGAGATAGGGAAAAAGGGAGGGACTAAATCCTTAATAGTAAGTTACAAAGGTTAAAAGGTTTTAGGAGGTTAAACTTACTTAAGTATACCCTAGGTTAAGATAGTAATATTATCTTATATCTAGAGATAAAGTAAGTAGCTATTTATACTCTATATTTCCTACTATCTAGTAAGCTTAAATAGTAATTAAAATATAAGATTTATATTATTAACTACGCTAGTCCTTATCTACCCCTAGTATCCCTTATTATTAGGTAGATTACTTAAGGATCTTACTAATAAATAATATCTAACTATTAATTTAACCCTAATAATTAAGCGTATAAAAAGATACCTTAAAGTTATCCCTAGCTAGCCTACTACTAGATAATAGCCTTATAAGACTTCTTCTAGGTAAAGATATTAATATAAGGCGTCTTATAACTTAGATAGATTATAAATATATTTATATTAAAACCTTCTTTATTATAAAGTAGATAAAGGCCTTAATATTAAAGATAGTAGTAGCCTTATTCTCTATCTTTAAGTATATATCCCTTATAATTAATAGCGCTAATATCCTTTTAGACCTTTATAATAAAGTTAAGTAGTATCCTTAACGCGTAAGTTATATTAGCCTTATTAAATTCTACTATTTAATACTTATTATAATACTAAATACTAAATACTTCTATTACTATCTTATATATAAGGTTATTTAAGCGGATTATCCTACTTATAAGGAGTTTATTAATATCCTTAAAGCTAGTATTTAAGTAAAGTAGAAGATAGTTATAATTACTAAATTTAATAAATATCTTTAGCCTAGGTATAATAAAAGGAGGACTAGCTAGGTTATAGAGTTTATAATATACTATATTATATTAAGTAAAAGATATACCCTTTAAGCTATAAATATTATAGGTTAAGACCTTAAATTATTTCTACCTTACCTTTATAAACCTAGCGCCTAAGCTAGGGGAGTTATCTCTCTCCTACTTATACTTATAATCTTTTATTAGGATTATAGGCTAAAGATATAGTAAATATTAATATATAATTAATTATAAAGATATAATCTTAACTTACCTTAAAGGAACCTTTACCTTTAGGATTAATAAGTATCTTAGCCTTATTTACTATATAGGGCCCCTTCCCCTTACTACCTATCCTAATATCTACTATATTAGACTTCTTAGAAGTAGTAGGCTTTATTAATAATAGCTTTCTAGATATATACTACTTCATAATCTTCTTTAATCTAGGATTAACCTTAATATTAGATACTATCTCCTAACCTATTTTATCTTTAAAAGATATTATAATATTCCTACTAGCCTTCCCTTTATCCTTATAGTAACTCCCTTTAAACTTAGAAATTAATTTCTTTTTAGATTAAGCCTCTACTTTTAGAGGTATAATAGGATTCTTAATTAAATAGTTATAAAGTTTATAAAGCGGGTAGATATTAATAATTCTACTAGATTTAAATATAGGTTTACTATTAATAGACTTATACTTAACTTAAATTTTAAATAGGGAAAGTAATATTTCTTTTCCTTTATATCTATTATAATTATTAGGATTCTTAGACTTAATAGTCTCTACTATAAAGCTTAATAGTTTAATAGGGTTATAGGACTACCTACTAGGGCTATTAGAAGATAGAGTAGGAGTTAGAGTAGGAGATAATATAATATAAATTAAGCTAAGTTAATTTAATCTATTATTAGCGCTAGTACTTTAGGGAGTAGAACTTATTATAATAAATAACTAACTTATAATCTTAGTAAATATCTTAGGTATTTTAGCTATAAACTTCTTACTTATACTATCTAGTAGTTAAGTATTAATAAATAGGGCGATATAAAATAATCTAAATAAGAAAGTAAAAATAATATTATAAGAAAGAAGTATATATACCTAGGGTAATATAAAATATAAAAGGTATTAAGGTAGGTTAAGGGTTTAAATATTTATAGTATATAAGAGGGATACTAATTTTAAACTATAATATAAGATTAAATATACGCGATTATAACTAGTAGATTAATAGCTAAGTAAACTCCTTATAAGGTATAATATATTCTTATAAATATAAGTTAATATAATTTAGTAAAAGGGAGGTTAAGTAAGGGCCCTAGAAGATAAGTCTTATTTATTAAATAAGATAAATAGTAAAGAGAAGACTATCTATATAATAGGTAATTCCGCGCGGCGTAGAATTATTAATAGTAATTTCTATATATCTAATTACTTCTTATAAGATAGGAAAAGGTTAACTTTATATTATATCCTAGTAATTACCTTATAAGAAGATTAGCTAAGTAGTATATAACTCTAATAACTAACGCTTCCCCCTATCCCCTAAAGCTCCTAAGAGCCTAGTCCCCTTAAGCTTTTATATTAATATTATATTAACTATCTTAGCTAGGAGGCCCTAGATAACTACCTTTAATCTAACCTTAAAGCCTATTTTATAGGCCTTCTTATAACTTAGGTAGATTAGGTAGACCCTAGCGTTAAGACCTTCCTTTCTATAAAGCTAGTATAAGCCCTAATACTAGATATAGTACTACCTTTAATCTCCTACTTATACCGTTTCCCTATTTATATTAATAGCGCTTATATCCTTCTATTCCTTTATAGCGTTCCCTAGAGGTATCTATATTATATAAACTATACTATTTTAGTTAAACTTAGTAGGCTAGTACTCCTTTCTCTCCTTAATCCTAGTATATATAGTAGTAAAGGCGACGGCTTTATTATCTAGATATACTATTATATTATATAAGATATCCTTAAGATTTATAATATTATTATTAAAATATAGCTACTTAAACTATAATTATTATTAATAAGGTTATAAAGGATATAATAATTAATATAGTAAAGACTAATAGCTATCTTAGTAAGATTATAAGGGCCGTTTTTAGGGATCTTTAATTACTTAGGCTAAGTAGATAGCTCCTTTACCCTATTATCTATTTTATATACCTTACCCTTACCCTTCTTATCTAGTTTAGATTTAGACTTAAGGGCCTTAATTTAACTTATATCTCCTAGGTCCTTATCTCTATTTATATTTAAGTCTATAACTAGCTCTTTAGATTTTTTAGTTACCTTTACCTTTACGCGCTTTTATAGTATACTAATTAATACCTTTTACTTATAACTTATAAGTAGCTTCTTTACCCCCTTTATTATATTTATTATTAGTTTAGGGAGACTCTTCCTATTAATTAATTACTATCCTTAAGGACCTTTTAATAAGGATTTAATAATAGTAGTAATAGGATTATTAAAGATAACTTCCTAGGTAGGTATTTTCTCTAAATCTTTTATATTAATAGTCTTAGTAGTATTCTACCTATCTATATTAATTATATATCTTATACTTATAAACTAATATAAATAGGCTCTTATATTTACTACTATCCTATTAAGGGTTATAAGAACTAGGTCTATTAATAGTACTATAAAATCGAAATAAAAACTTAGTATTTAAAGGGGATACTAAGATCTAACTAGGGTTTTACTTAATATCTAAGAAAAAAGTTATAATATTATAATAAAGTTAAGAAAAGGTTATAAAAGTTAAAAGGATTTAAGGTAGTAAATAATTTAAATAAATAATATACTCTAAATAGTCTTAATATTATATACCCTTTAGAAGTAAAATAAATAGGCTTAATATAAGGTATAAACTAAAGTATTCTATTATTATACTATCTAGAAGTAAAGTATTCTATTATTATACTATCTAGAAGTAAAGTATTCTATTATTATATTATCTAAATATAATAAGGATTATATATTTATATCTATCTAGTAGCCCTAGCCTACCTAGTTAATATTATTAATATAATATTATTAATTATTAAGGTTTTAATCTTACTTAATTTATTTAAGGGTAGTACTTACCCTTATTCTTTATACCTCTTTAATATTTAATAGTCTCTTAGCTATTTATTATAAAGGTTATCCCCTTTAATAAATAGTTAAATATTAAGTAATTATTAATACCTTATAATATCCGCGATTATATCTATAATCTTATTACTATTATAAGGGATAAAAAGGCCTAATTAAAGATAGTTAAGTAGATCTTAGATAGTACTTCTAAGGGGGAAGAGATTATTAAAGAGGTAGTAATTAAGGCCTAGAGTCTTATAACTAAAAATAGATTATAGTATATTAAGTATAAGATAAAGGAGGAAGCCTATAATATCCTAGATTTAAAAACCCTCTAGGAGATCTAAAGGTCAGCGATTAAAAGAAGATACTAAAAGATACTATTAATTAAGGTAATTATAAGGGTATAAGGGGTAGATATAGATAGATAGTATAATAGTAATCTAGCTAAAAAGTACTTAGAGTAAATAGCGTTTATTACTAAAAGGTATTACTACTAAGATACTATAAAGATAGTTAGGTTAATAATATATAATTAAATAAAAGAGTATAAATTAGGTTAAGTAGTTATAAGGTAGGCTTTAACTTAAGATTAAAAGGTACTAGATTTAATAGATAAGATATAAATTATTAACCTCCTAAGTTACCCTACCCCTTCTAATACTATCCTTAAGTAATTAGAGATAAGCTAGGAAGCTCTTAACCTAGTAAAATATAGTATAATATCTAATAAAGAACTATTAAACCTATTAAAAAGGAGGTAGTATAAATAATATAGGTAATAGGATAGGGTTAATCTAACTACTAATAATAGTAACTAATTAATTAAGTAAATAGATAACTAACTATTAAATTTAAATAGGCTAAATAGACTTAATATAAATAAGGATATATCTAATATTATAAATAAGTAATAAAGAGATTAAAGCCTTTACCTATTAAATAGTAGGTATAAGTATAAAGGTATAAACTATAAGATCCTAGATTAGGTAGTAAAAAAGGGATAAGAGGTAGTTAGTATAAAAGTATTAAATATAGTTTTAGTAATATTAAAAGAATTTCTAAATATAAACTTTATACTTAAGTATATCTACTTTAAATACTTATAAGGGATAATAGGCTATCTTAGATTCTAAGTAAAGATACTTATAATACTTAAACTCTAAGAAAGACTTATTTTATATTAGGAGAATAGATATAATATTAATACCTTTAAAATTAGTTAATTAACCTTAAATTAATAGTATATTAAAGATTAGCCTTAAATTAAGTAAGATAATTATAATATTTATATTAAACGCGCTATTTTATCTACTCTTAATAAGCTACTTTCTAATATCCTTACCCGCCTTATTATAGAGGAAATTACTAGTAAAGATATATAGAGTAATTAGGAGGAATCTAGGAATCTTATAATCTTAGGGATATTTACTTAGCTATAAGAGGGCGTTAACTTTAAGGGATTATATAAGGATAGGATTAATAATATAATAGCGGAGGAATTTAATATATACCTATACTATTAAGGTAAATATAATAGATAGAAGAATAAGGGTTAATTATAAACTATATACTACGTATTAATCTAATAGATTATTAAGTAATATCTAATACTAGGTATTATATATCTACCTCTAGCTAGATTAGAATTATCGCCTAGTATTATATCCCTATTATATAAAGTATATCTAACCTAGTAACTTTACCTTCTTTAAGTATATTAACTTAAATATTCTAATATATCTATTATATAAATATAGTATTAATATTATTTAGGGTTCTATTTCTCTTAATAATAAGATTAAGAAAGGGTATACTAAAATCCTTCCTAGTTTTTATAAGTAGATTAGGGAATAATAGGATTAGGTAATTATATATAGGATAGTATTAGCTAGGCCTATTTATAGCCTTAAGAAGATATAAAAGGCTAAAGACTATAATAAGTTTAATTAATATATACCCGTCCCTTATAAATAGGGTAATATATATATAATAAGGCTAGAAATCCTATATAAGTTTATAGCTATTATAAGTAACTTAACTTATTATACTATCCTCCCCTAGTTTATAGGTATTTAAGAGGATAGAGAGACGCTTAATAATAAATAGTTAAATAAGTAGATTAATCTTATAATTACTTATACTTATTAAACTACTATTAAGTTAACCCCCTTAGCCTCTAAATATCCTAATAAGCTTAGCCCTATATTATATAAGTTCTCGCCTAATATATAGCTTCTACTATCTTTACCTATTAGCTAGACTCTCTTATATAGGATAAGTTAGGATAATCTTATAACTTAGGTATATATAAATATTATACTTAGTAAAGATAGGGTAGTAGTAAAAAGAGAGATAGAGAGGTATAGATTAAAGGTATTATATACTTTTAAGGTAGCGTAGCCTAAGGTAAAGGGGATAGAGTAGGTATTTTATAAATATAAGAGTTATTTTAATTATATTAGAAGGAAATTAGATTAAGTAGTATAAATACTATTACTAAGCTTATTTTACTACTAATCTACTATCTAATTAGATATAAGTTAAACCCGCGTAGCGCGGAATATATTAATCTTATTAATAATAAATATATAGTCTATTTAACTTATACTATTATTCTTAAATCTAGTTATATACCCTATTAAAGGCCCTATTTACTTATTTAATCCTTAATTTATAATAGCTACTAATTTATATCTAATACTTATTAACTTAATAAGCGACCTTTTATCCCTATTAAATATTTCCTCCCCCCTAATATAGCTATCTTACTTACCTTTATAATATAGATATAATACCTCGCTAGGGTTATTATTAAACTAGATAAACTTATCTTATAATAGCTTATTAAGATTATTATATATATTATTATATATACTATCCCTCTTATCTAATTTAGTATAGGTAGTAAAACGCTACTAACGCTACCTTAATAATTATAAGAAGATCCTTAAAGTTAAAGAGATACTTTAAGGTATTAGTTAGGATATACCTTATTTCCTAGCTATATTAATATATAAATAAAGTATACCTTATATATAGTATTTATATAGTTAATACCTTAACTAGGTCTATTATAATTTCTTATAAGATAAAGAATTTATAAAAGTAGTTAGAGATAGGAGGATTAAGTTTCTTAATAATTAGGGTTAAGATAATATAGTTAGCGCTTTATATAGTAAGGTAGTTATATTAATAGAGTATAAGGTCTTTAAGTAATTTATACTATTAATAGAAGATAGTAGAATAGGCTTATTAAGTTACCTTAAAAAAGCTATTATATTAATTAAAGAGCTTATACCTTAATAGTTAGATCTTATTAAACGGGCCTATATAAAGGTATAACTCTAGAACCTATTATTAACCGGCGAGGCTATTAATATCTAGTAAACTATTACTATTTTTATATCTCTTTATTATCTATTATAGCCTAATAGGGTAATAAACTTCTAAATAATCCTAGGATTATACCTCTATTAAGGGGGTACTAGGCGCTAAGTTTTAGATATATTATACTAACTTAGCCTTATTATATCTTATACTATACTCTAATAGAGGATAGAAAAGCTAACTAGTAAAGTAGAGAGGAAGGTATAACTAATAAGCTAAGTTATAAGTAGTATTATTATATATAATAATTTTAAGTTTATAGAAGAAAGATATAAAGAATAAGTAGGTAATTAATAAGCCTTTTAATCTATTACTACCTATCTTATAATTAAGGGTTATAGTTTTAATTATAGCTAATTAGAGTAATATATATAATATCCTATTATAATACTTTTATCTATAAAGCGTATTATAAATTATATACTATCTAGGGATAAAGAAGGCTAGTAGGTATATCTAAATAAGATATATATATAATGTTATACTAACTTATACTATTCCCTAGATTTAAAGTTTTTATATTTAGTTATTAATTTAAGCTCTTTTTTATTTTATAAACGGAAATATTAAGTTTTTATAATATATAGATATACTTATAATATAAAAGTTAGACCCCTAGAAGATAAGGGTCTTCCTTATAAAGCTAGTAATAAAGGATAAGAGTATAACTTCTAATAATATCTATATTATCTTTAATATATTTAAGAGGTAAATTAGAATTAAGGATAAAGATCTAATATATAGTAAGTTATTATAGCTTATTTATAAAGATTTAAAGATATAACTATATATCCGTTCTACTAAGGAGTTATAATATAAGATAATAGAATAGTATTATAACTCTTTAAATTAGCTCCTCCTTAGCTTAAGGCTATAATATTTACGCTTAAACTTCCTATAACTTATTTATAAGATCTATTAGGGTAGGTTAAGGGTATTTAACCTATTAACCTTATAATACGCGGCCGATTAATAGGATTACTTATAAGTAGTCTAACTTAATAACTTCTAGGTATTAAAAGAGTTAGTTATATATAGCTATTAGTCTTAAATTTATAATATTTAGATATAGCTCCTTTAATAGTTAAAAACGTATTTTATAAAGATTAATAATACTTATAAGTAGCTTACTACCTAATAGCCTAATTTATAGAGTAAAGCTTTAAAGTATATACCTAAAAGAATTTATAAGTAGCCGCTAATTATATAAATAAGAGTAACGCCTCTCATATAAGATTAATAATTTAATAACTATTAAAACTTTTATAAGTATATTAAAATATACCTAACCCTCTAGTATATAATTAAGTATATAGATATTAATCTCCGTTATTATATATTAAGATATACCTCTCTTATCTTCTAGGCGGAGGTTATATAAATACTTAAATATATAAATATACTACTTTATATAATATATCTAATAGATAGCCTAGTAGCTACTATTTAGCTTTAAGAAGTAATATTATTAAATAGCCTTATTAATATATAAGGGGCTTTAGATATAAATCTTAAGCTTAATTATCTACTTAAACTACTAAATAATAGCTTAAAAGTATTTTAATAAGAGTAATCTTAATTTTTAAAATATAGTAATTATCTACTAGAATATTAAGCGTTAAATATACTATACTTTTAGGAGGTTAAAGTAATTATAAAGTTTAGCTTTAAGAAACTATAATTTATAAAATACCTATTTAAATTAGTAGTTAAAGATATATAAAGTATAATAATAAATCTAAGTATTAAATTACTTTAGAAATTAAAATATAACTACTTCTTATTATACTCTATAATAGACCTATATATTACGGGGCTTAACTAACTAAGGGGAAATATCTTAAAGTATAATTAATAATATATATTAGAAGGGGATATAAAAGATAATAATAATAATAATTTAAAGGCTAAAATATTAATATATAATCTAGTTAAAGCCTTAGCTAGTTTAATTATACCTATAAAGATACTTTAATATATAATAAGGGCCCTACCTTAATATATCCTTATATAATATTAATAGTAAAACCGCGTAGTATAACTTTAACTTATATCTATATAAGGATATAATAACTTAGATAGAAGCTTCCTTACCCTTCTAATCCTTAATAGTAATAAAAATATTAGAATATTAGGAGATTATACCTCTAAGGCCTATTAATAAAAGGGAGGGGTTACTAGCCTAATAGTATTACTTAGTACTTATATTAAAGTAGGTAGTACTCCTATTAAGGACTAAGATAGCGTGATATTAATAAAATTAAGGGTAGATATAACTAAATTAAGTACTACTATATTTATAACATTAGGTATTATAGATACCCTAAGAGATACTTAGGGGGTAGTCTACCTAGCCCTTTTTATAATATACTCCTTTACTAGTAAGCTAGTTAGTTTTCCCTACTTATAACTATTTTTATTATTAGGTATTATATCCTTATTAAGGCTAATATATATTAACTAGTTATACTTATAACTCTTAAACTCTATTTATTTAATATTTAGATCTAGGTCTTAAATTTACTTCTACTTAATATTATAATATTAGGTCTATTCCTTAAAGATAATACCTCTTTTATTTAATAAAGTATAAGCCTTTATAAGGATTATAATAATCTTAATATAATACTTATAAATAGAGGCCTACTTATATCTAACCTACTACTATATAGTTAGCTTATTATAGATATACTCGCCCTAGTTAACTAGGGATGTTAGTATACTATCTAATATAATAATACTAGGGAAATAAGCTAAAAATAAATTAGGATATTAATTATATACTTTCTTCTCCCTCTACTCCTTTAATTAGCGAAGGATTTATAGCTAATAAAGTAAATCCTTAGCTAGAGGCTTCTTTAATTAAATATAATAATCTATACTTACTTATAAGTTAGGGTTATATATTAAGTAATAAGGGTTTAATTTAATAAATAAAGATATATAATAGATATTATCTTCTAGGAAATCTAACTTAATATAATATATATAGTTTCCTTATAATAGGGTATTAATAAGGTCCTATTAGCTAGCTAGTAGGTCCTACTAATAATTAGTATCCTTTACTATTTTTATCCTTCCTAGTTATATAATATCTAGATTAATATCTATCTATATAAACTTATTTATAATACCTACCTTCCTACTACTTTTAGGGCTAATATATTATAAGGAATAGAGTAAGATAAACTATATCTAATTAATACTATAATATATTACCCTACTTATATACTAGAAAAGCTTTAGTATAATTAATAGAAGTAGCTACTATATTACTCTTATAATATCTAGGTTATTAATACTAAGGCTATATATATTAGTTATAACTAATATCCTTAATCCCTTATATTTAATAGATAGTATCCTAAAATATATAGCGACTCTAGTCTTATCTAAGGTAGTTATATTAGTAAAGAATAGGGATACCTAGTAATATAATTTAAGGGGATACCCTAGTTAATTTATCTATATCTTTAATAAAATATATATATTATAAACTAATTTTATAAAGTTTTTAAAGATAATTATATTAAGTATATTATATAAATTATAAACCTCCTTAGGTAAAACCTACTAGAGATTTAATATTATAAATATAGCCTCTTATAAATAGCTAGTTTATATATATATCTTAGGCCGATCTAATACTATCTTAATAATATAATAATTAGCTAGGAATCTATATTATTCTTAAATAACTCTAAGAGTTATCTTATCTAATATTATAAATACTCCTAATATAGGTATACTATTAGGAAGTTATAATTAAAGGATATTAAGTTAGTAGTAACTTAATCTAAAGTCTTATTAATTAATAACTAGGTACGCCTTATTAATAGCTAGAAGGTATAAATTTATAGAAAAATTAGGGTACTTTAGGATATCTTAGTTAAAGGCCTTTAATATTATAATTTTAGGGCTTATAAATACTATAAAGGTTATCTACCTATATAAGGGATAAGAGGTTAGGGGATATACTATAAGTAAAATAACTATTATAAATTATCTTAAGGTTAAAGCTTAAATTAGTATCCCTATTTAGTATAAATAGCTTATAGCTATTAACTACTTATAATTTTTTATACTATTCCTCTTCTAAGGTATTAAGTAATATAAGAATTAATACTATCCTTAGTAGTAAGAAAAGTATTAGTATTACTTAGAAGATAATACTCTTCTTAAACCCTATCTAAATAATAAAGATAATAGCTATCTCCTTCCTTAATAGGGTTTTTAGTATTTTAACTTATTAGGCCTTTATATTAAAACTAAACTTATCCTTTATCCTTATAATAATAAGCTCTTAATTAAGCTAGCTTATTAGATCTTTCTCTATTTTAAAACCCTATTATAACTATTTTAGGATTAGCGCTATACTAAGGGAGTAAGAAGGTACCTTAAAGTCGCGTTTATATCTACTAAGAGTATTAAGTATCTAAATAATAGGCTTTAATATTAAGAACTAACTATCTAACGCGCTAAGGGAAATAGAATAGAGTAAGGGTATTACTATTACTACTATCTAACTATTAAAATTCTATCTAAATAATAAGTTAATAGTTATTAATAAAGATACTAGATCTTTATTAATATTAAACTACCTTTTTAATAAGCGTATTAAATTTAATATAAGTAAAAGTATTAAAAACTAATATATTATATAGTATATAAAATATAATATAAATATAATTACTATATAAAGTATAATATTAATAGTTTAAAAGAATAAATAAAAAAATTATATAATATATTACTAAAAAATAGGATATCTAATAAAATTATAGAATTTTACACTTAAACGTACCGCCCTCCTATTATATAGTTAGCCTTACTAACCTAAAGGGGCTTAGCGACCGGCTTGCCCGGCTTGGCACGTCTAAGGTACTAAGGCAATTGGCATGCATATAGTCTTGTCGGTACACGTAGATAGGCATCAATTATCTATTGTTTAATGACTTGGGCTTACCCTTTATCATGATGGTCGTAATACCCGGGCCACGATCCCGAACGCGTCATCGTGCGTTTCTACCAGTCGTCTTACGCGGATAGATGCCATTTACGTGAACATATAGTTATATTCAAGGACGCGGGAATGCCACGTAAGGTACCGAAGACATTGGCTTCGTTCGGCCTCAAGCCGCATTACTAACCGCGGAGTGACTAGTATTAAGCTTTTGAACATGTAATCGCCAGGTCTGACACAAAGCCGCACAACTATATACCGCTAACCAGAGACGGACGTAGGGGATGCCAATAATAGTATAGACCGGAGCTCACTTACGTAAAAAGACAGGAGACATCTATATTGAAATGAATGGATAATTGATAATATAAATAGTTGTAAGAAGGATAGATTGTTTGAATTCACGGACCTGACGGCCTGTATATATACATGAGAGATAGCTGGTAATTACGTGGTAGTAGGGTAGTATATTGTACGGCGGACGGTAATTAAGACTAGGACACGATTAAACCACTAAAAGGGTTCTAAGGTAGGTATTCAACTTGAATGTACGGTAAATTACAAAAATAATATACCTAAACCGTAAGAATACTGCATTCGCATGGTAGAGTACTAAAGTACTAAAGGTCTAAATGTCCCCTCATCTATCAGCCCCCCTGCATTACGCTCCCGGACCCAGCAGTCCCCGGCGTATTAGTCCCTAGGAAATCAGCCCCCTGAATATCAGCTACCCGTATATAAGTCCCCAGCATAATAACCCACGTGTAAGTCCCTAAAGGCACGAGCCCTAGCCTAAACATTACTATTAAGCATACCTAGATCCTAGCATGCCTATCCCTAGAGATTAGGGGACCTTTAGTACTCTCTAGTATTTTTGCAGTTTAGGTGTGGTAAATTTTCCAGAAAAGTGTGGTATTTTTGTAATTTACCGTACATTCAAGCTGAATACCTCAGAACTCTTGTGTGGTTTGGTTTTGTCCTAGTTTCAATTATCGTCCGCCGTAATATTGCTATAATGATCGAGCTTACGAAACATAGCTACGGTTGACTTGTCCTAGCGCCCTGCTTCTCCCACAGACCCCACATTTCTACCATTGTCCCCCAAGGGAAACATACGCCGGCCGGTATTGATGGTAGTTGGCCAGCTCGCATGTTCGAATGCGGCCTTTGCAAGGTTTATCAACATCAGATCACTCCCTGTCAAAGATTAGTACATGTACGACTAGCAATGTCTGAGGTATAAGGAGCAGTACCAGCTGCACCAACCAGAGATCCGACTATTGGACGGTGTTCTTGCCGTCTACTTACCCGAGAGTCGTATGCATTTTGTCCGACTTAGTATATCAACTTTGTTTGTCAATGAATAAAGAAAGCGACGCAACTTACTTGGCAGAATCAGTTGTGGGAGCTGCAGTATAGATGCTAGATAGTTTTCCGAGAATGTTGGTGTTGGATTGGGTGGGCTGCTCTCCGATTAGCCTCATTTGATGGAGAATGGATTTAGAAAGCGTACTTGTTCGGATTATCACGGTACTTGGGCCCACCGTTGCCGCTGGGCATAATGAGGACGGCATCTGAGCCCGTCGTAGGGTCTGGCTTGAACACCGATTCCATCACCCAGTCACGGAATATCTTGAGCTCGGCAAGTCCCTTATCACGCTCCTCTTTCGTGACCTTTGAGCCATTATCCCTGCTCTCTTATTAGTCTTAGTAAAGGGTCGAGAATAATCCTGCAGACCATCTAAATCTCATGTAGGGACCAACGTAAGGCTCTTTACCAAAGGTCTGGCGGTAGTCATCTCGAAACTGGTCGTACTCGTGGTATCCATCGTAGAAGAAAGGATAATATCCACTCTGCTGTCGGGTAAATTTGGGTGTTCAGAATCTCTGGGAAACTTACCTTGGACAAGAACTGCTGGAGTGGTTTTCCTCCCGCTTCTTCAGGCGGACATTGAGACCAGCGTTCAAGGAAACTGAAAGTGGTTGTTTTGACGCCGAGATAGCTTTCGAGGACATCTACATAGCCGTCCACCATGGCTTGCTGCTTAGCATTGCTGTGGGGGAAAAAGTCGGTTGGGTATAAGATACGTTTAGGAGGCTTATAGATGTCAACAACAGCATTAGAACGAGGCGGTAACCTACCGAGTCAAAGGCTTTCAAATCTAGAGCCGACTCTGCTATGTGATAAAGCGAGCCAAGATCTCGACTCAAGAAACCGATAGTATCGTATGCGCTACATGATCTCAGCCTGTCAGTATCTCAAACGGGACAATATACATTTACCTGCATTGTTTGACTACGCCAGTCAGAGAGCCTGAGTTCCAAGTTGATCTCAGAGCATAGAGACCGCAGCACGTAGCAGGGGCTCGGATACTCCCGGTTGCTGTCACTTTTAGTGTTCGTACTTTCTCCTGTCCATCTGACATGCTTACTATCTGTGCCAACCGCAAAATCAAGCCAATCGTAGCCGGCCAGAGATGCAGCTCCGCCGTTCGTGCTCCCGGATGGTGATTGATACGTATCACCACGAGGGTTCCAGGGACAATGGTAGTCAATCCATTGATCTGTTGGCTCCTCCGCGGAGGCGAATGCGCTCATCTTGGTCTTCCCAACAATTATCGCACCAAGATCTATGAGTTTCTGAACTTCTGTTGCCGATTCCTTCTTAGGCCCGTAGAGCTCTGTGTAAGCGCGATTCATCATCGTAGATTTGACGCCTACTAAGGCGAAGTTATCTTTGATGGTAATTCGAGATCCGGCCAACGGCTTCCGTTGCGAGACTTTTGAGTACAACCGACTTGGGACAGCAACGGACTTGTAGACGCCATCGCCTGAAACCGCTTGCAAGGGAGAGAAGCTTCACACTCATGAATATGCTCGCATGATCAACTAAATAACAGGGACTGGTTGACCTACCTTTTGGGTACGGTGACGTTGTCAGGTACTACTGTTTGGATGAAGGCACCAAGGCTGTCATCATAGAGTTTCCATGCTTGGTGCAGGTTTTGACCTTGGAGAAAGTATGGACCAGACGGTAGCAAGTTCTCTTCGGAGTCGACCGTTGAGCAAAGCACCCTACGAAATTCAAGCTTGGTCAAACAACCAAAGTCGTCTGTCAACTCCTCAAGGTTCAGCTCAACTTCGTGAGGCACCTGGACCACCAAAGAATCATGGAAGTCCGTAGTATAGACATCGTCGATGATCGTGAACTGTTGAATTTCTCTTTCAATCCGTGTCGCATCGAGTTTACCATTGGCAGATGATAAGAGCAAAGCGGGACGTGTTATAGACTCTACGTTCTGAGAATTGAGCACACCCTGAGCCCAGATTAGCCCTTGAATATACTTCGTCTCATGTTGAGACTTACAACAACTTGATGGTGAACCAGGTAGTTTACACCGCTGAGCGTAACTTGAGGAATGCGTGAAAATGCCATGGCAGGCAAGATGGGGAGATCGCATCCGCGAAGATCGTCTTTCGTATTGTTGTAAAACGTGCTATGTACATAATACTCTGAGGTGGTACGAATACAAGGTGTTACACAATAATTTAGTATTCCTATTACTAAGACCCTGAGCTCATCGCATCTTATCGATTGGTCTAAAGTGTTGGAATTCAGGCCGGGTCAACCTCGGTAACTACTAATTAGGGGGCCTTGGTAAGCTAGTAGAGATTTCTCGTGATTATTATTCTATTCTATATAACTATTATCTATCTATTAATTATTAAAAACTATTATACTATACTTAAACTATATATAAATAACCTATAAATATTATATATTTTATTAGATTATAAGCCTAGGTTCTATATAACCTTAGAGATTATATAGATTATATAGTAAGCTTTTTACTAAGACTTAAAGTAGTTTTAAAAGAAGTATTTATAGAACTATTTATAGTAAGTATTATTATATCTAACTATTATAAAGTTTAGAAGCTTAAAGGTATTAAAAATAATAAGTAGTAGGAGATAGTTATATATATTCTACTTATTATTAATAGTATATTTAAGGTTATTAGATTAAAATATAAAATACTAACTAACTATAACTTACTAACTACTAAAGAAGTAAAATTACTTATTAAGAAGGTAGATAAAGATAAATAGGAAAAGTATATTAATTAAAAAGAGTAAGTACTTACTACTATTTATCTTCTTACTATAATAGAATAGATTCTACTACCTATTTAAGATTATAAGCTAGGTGAAAAGAGGAGTTATTTTCTTAGTATATAGCTAATAAAATACATGCTTTATACCTCTATCTAACCGCTTTTAGTTTAGCTCGAGCTAGTTTAGCTAGGGGTTAGTAAGGGGGAGACTAGTACTATTAATTAGGGGGAATATAAGTACTATTAGTACTATTCCCCCTTAGAAAGATACTTATCTTTCTTATCTATTTAGAACTTTAAAATCTATATATCTAGCTTTTAATTAAGGCCTAATAACTCTTATATTATTAAATCCTTAGTATTTCTTAATCTACTATTATTATTATACCTACTAGTAGAACTACTAAGGGTAGGAATACTACTAATACTACCGCCGCTACTACTACTACTACTACTACGGCTATTACTAATTAGGTCTAGACTTAGTCTAAGGGGAAGACTACTACTAACTATTCTACTATTACTAAGAAGGGTATAGCTACTAGAAGGGTATATTAGGCCTCCTTAAAGGATATTATTAAGCTAGATTAGATATCTAATAAATTTATAAGTAATACTATTAACCTATCTAATAGTAAAAATAATAATATTAACACCCTTTAAATAAGATTAATAAGAAAGAAAGCTAGGTAGAATATAAAATATAAAAGGGATATAAAGGATATATAATATAGCCTTTATAAGGCCGCGATTTATAGTTAAATTATAAGCCCGTTTATACTTATATTATAAGCTAATTATAGCGTAAATATTATTAGCGCCTTATAAAGTTACTAGTAAAGTATAGCTTTTCCCTAGTAACTATTCTAAAGTATAAGAATAGCTCCCTAGCTTATCTAGTTATAATATTTATATCTACCTCTTTTAAATTAATATTAATACCTCTTACTAGGTAGTATATTATAGTACTAAATTAATAATCTTTATTAGAATTATCTTTAAGCGAGTATTCCTAATATTAAGTCTTTTATTATTAATTTTAGATAGGTAAAATACTTTATACTACCCCTCTTATTATATATTTTCCTATACTAGGATAAAAGTAGATATCCTATATTCTTTATAACTATTTTAACCCTAGTAATTTTTATAAACTTATAGATAATACCTTCCTTAAGTTTAATAGATCTAATAATAGTATAGATATAAAGATATTCTAAGACCTTTAATATAGCCTCTTTATATATAACTAAGTTATTTATTTTTTCGCTTAGCCTACTACTTAAGCTAGTTTATAATATACCTTTATAGACTATTAGCTTATTCTTATTAAGAAAGTAGCTATATATACCTTTATATCTATTAAGGCCTTTTACTTTACTTTTATTATAACTAGAATACGCGTAGGCTAGGATATACTAGAAGGTTAGATAGTTAAGAATATAATACTAATAGATATATTCCTAATAAAATATAATTAACCTACTAGTACTACCTTATCTTAATAATAGTAATAGGTTTAAGTCTTATTATTAGCCTCTACTCTAATAGAGGTATATTAAAATTTTAATAATAATAGGTATAAAGATAGCGCTAATTATAAATATACTTATATTTACCTAGACTATTATAGCTATTATTTATATAATAATTATACTAGTATCTTAGTATCTATAGTAAACTTAATTCCCCTTAATAGACGCGTTTTAAAACCTAGCTATTAACCTTACTAGTAGACCTCTAGTAATATAGTCCTTATATTCTATTACTAAGGGTTTCTTATATAAGCTTACCTTAGATAATAAGCTATTACTACCTTAATTAGGGCTATTAGTAGTTAAAAAATAGATATTTTAGCTAAGACTTTACCTTAATAAGATATTTATCTTAACCCTAGCCCTAATTATTTAAAAAGGGGTTAGGGTAGGATATTAAAGACCTAAGTAACTACTCCTAAGTAAACTATATAAATCTAATAAAGAAGCTCTAGATATCCTTATAATAGATATTTAGGAATAATTATATTATTACTAGCTAATAATCCTCCCCTAATAGCCCTAGTATAAGTATATCTCCTCCCTACTAGGCCTTATACCTAAGTATAATAGCGGCTCTTAATTTATTCACGGCCTCTTATACCCCTAGAGGTACTTAGTAAATAATTATATTCTATATAAATTTAATAGCTTAGAGTATATTACTATTAATAAGGCTATTAATATAGTAGTTAGAATAAAATATAAGGTAATTCTAATTAAATAAGACCTCTTAGATATCTTCTAATATATACTAACCGCGCTATTATATAGATAGCTACTAGGTTTCTTATTTAATAATATATTTTATAAGGAATAATTCTTACCTTTTAGCCTCTAGATAGCTCCCTTCCTATTTAATTTATTTACTAGGGGACTTAACTAGATCCTAGTAGTAGCCCTCTACTAGTCTATTATTATCTACTAATTTAATAACTTCCTCGCTATCCTAGCTCTTAACGCTAATATAAACCTTTATAAGTAGTAGTTTAATATACTTTATAAATAACTTAGACTTATAATTAATTATAAAAAAGATATAAAGGGAATAGTTACTAATTTTCTTAGCTTAAAAATCAATACTTTTATAATATAACTCTAACTCCTTAAAGATAAGCTAGTAAGAGGAGAAGTTATATTAAAAGTCCTACTAAAAAAGACCTCTATCTCCTAATTCGAATTTAATATTATAGTTAGATTCCTATTATTTATATTAAAAGTTATTATCCTAGGAAGAGCTTTCTTAAGAAGACTTTATAACGCCCTTAATAAATAGGGCTCTTTTATATATATTAATAGCGATATAAGGAAGGATCTTAAGTAGTAGAAGATCTTCTTACTTATATAAAACGGCGTCTTATTATTATATATTATTATTACTAGAGACCCTCGCTATTTCTAGACTAATACCTCTAGAACTATTAATATAGGGGGATTTATACTAGATTTTCCTACTTAGGCCCTAGATATTTATTAGGTCTTTAGCTTATAGACCCTAAGTTATCTTACTAATAAAGATATCTAGTTTAAAGAAATAAAGGCTATCCTTATTACCCTTAAATATTAGATTTCTAAATTAGCTAGTAAGGTATTATATATTTTTAATAATAACTAGGCTATATATTATAAACTTATTAAACTCTTAATTTAAGGGGTTATAATAGCTCCCTTATAAGATATTACTATACTATTAGCCTAGTATTATATCCTTATTATTAAAGTTAAGTAGATCTATTTATATAAGAACTCTCTATATTAGTAAACTAGGAACTAGTATAGAAAATCCGAAGCTAGAAAATCCGCTAAAAGCGCATTTTCTAGGTAATATACTAGAAATAAATAGGAAAATTATAGGTTTTTTTTATCCTAGCCTAAAAGTCCTAAATATAGAAAATCTGGATTTAAGGCCTTAAATCCGTGATTTTCCTCTAGTACTAGGAAGAAACGAGAGGCTCGCTAGAGCTATAATAGCTATATCGTTAACGCTAGCGTAATATAGGTTTTAAATACAGTCGATTCACGTAACTTATATACGCGTAAAGTACTCCCCTCTAGCCTAGCCCCGTATTTTATATCTATATTACGCCTACTATTAATTCTTACTAAGTACTACTACTAGTAATTATTAATAAGACTTAGTTACTTATTATAATTACCTAGTTAGTACTAGCTCTATATAGTTATTATATTATAGCTAATTAGTAGGACTTATCCCCTATTAGTCCTATTACCTTATATTTCTAAAAGTTACTAAATAGGTATTTAGTAACTTACGGTATTATTCCTAGCCCTAAGGCTACTATATAAGCGCGCCTGTTATATATAGAAAATACGCATTTTTCTATATTATTCTACCTTCCTAGTTTACTAATGTAGTAGATATACTTTTAAGAATATAATATAATAAAATCGCTAATATATACTTATAATTATAAAGCCTTACTCCCTACCTCTAATTTTAAGTTATAACTTATTAAAAGACTAGTATAAAATTATATCCCTTTTAAAGGCTACTACTTAATATTTATAATAGGGTCTTATACCTAAGACCTATTTAATATATAAAACTTTAAGAAATTCCTACCTTAAATACTATACCCTTACTAGCTACTACCTACCCTTTCCTACCTCCTTATACTCCTTAATAGATTAGGTAAGCGCTCTAGGTAATAATTATATCTAGGTCTTAATAATAAAGGCCTACCTTATTAGCCTAAGATCTATATATATTAATATAAGTTATAATAATAATAATAATATCTTCTACTACCTTATACTAAAGCTTATTATTAATAGTATCTATTAAATAAGAGGTAAGGAGGACTCCTTTAAGTAATAACTAATTATAAGAGATATACTACTACGTGTCTTATTAACGTTTAATTAAAAGATATTATTAAGGGTAATACTATATACTTCCTTTTATCTCGCCTTTATAGGATTCTTAAGAATTAGTAAATTTATATAGAATACTAGCGACCTAGATAAAGTGTTTACTAGTTATTTTATTATAAGACGCTTAGTAGCTCTATATAAAGACTATATTAAGTTTACCCTCCTAGCCTCTAAGATAGACTTATTTTAGAAAGGTATAATACTTACTATTATTATAGTAGATAATAAGGCCTATCCCCTTTACTCCTTATAATACCTATTTAATACGTTTCTTATATACCTTTTATAACCTCTCTTTAATCCAGGACGTCTATTTACTAGATACCTAGTTACTAATATCTTATAAAATACCCTTAAGACCCTTAAGTACTAAGGCTACTACTTAGGCTATTCTTTTTATTAGGGAGCTATTATATTAGTAAGAGAAGCTAGCCTTACTAATAATAAGATCTAGCTATTAAGTTACTAGAAATTAGACTCCTATTAGCTATATATTATTATAAATATAAGTTATATACTTAATACCTCCTATAGGTATTAATATAGATAATAGGGAGGCTAATATTAACTATTATTTATACCTCTCTCTTCTACCTCCTTCTATAACTCTATTTTAGCCTAGTCTTTAAGGGGTTTTTAAGTACTAGAGTTACTATAAAAGGCCTTATACTTATTATATATAAGTCTAATAGTAGTAGACTAGCTACTTAGTAGCTAAATAATAATATATTATAAATAGATATTATTTAGCTATATACTCCCTTATATAATAAATAGATACTTATAAAGATAATATATCTAAGGAAATCTATTTTATATAAGATAATATATTACTAATTAAGCTAGTTTAGCTAGGGGTTAGTAAGGGAGAGACTAGTACTATTAATTAGGGAGAATATAGGTACTATTAGTACTATTCCCCCCTAGAAAGATACTTATCTTTCTTATCTATTTAGAACTTAAAAATCCGTGTATCTAGCTTTTTCTACTATCCTACCTCTAGGCTATCTTTTATATAGCTAGGCTTATCCTAGAACTGTATTACCTAGATATAAGGGGTTTTTAGGTACTATAATTACTATAAAAGGCCTTATACTTATTATATATAAGCCTAATAGTAGTAGACTAGCTACTTAGTAGCTAAATAATAATATATTATAAATAGATATTATTTAGCTATATACTCCCTTACGTAATAAATAGATACTTATAAAGACGATATATCTAAGGAAATCTATTCTATATAAGATTATATATTACTAATTACTTCTATAAAGACTACTAAAGTCCTAGATTCTTTATATTTTACTTATATCTATACTAATACTTTATAACGTTTTTAGTATAAATAATATTACTTACCTTATTCTAAGGTATCTAATACTTTAAAAATATTTGAAATTAGTATAGTAGTTTAGAAGATATATTAGAATAAATAGATTTACCTACTAAATTTAATACGATTATAGTTATAATAGTAAATATTATAAGTCCTAATATTACTCTACCTCTATTCTAGTTACCTACTAATATATATAAGATATATTATTATTAGTATATAGATATATCTTATTCTAATAATTCTAATACTATTAGAATTATTTAAATTAGTATATAGGTATATATAATATAGCTAATATTATTATTAGAATTATAAGCTAAATTCTATTATCTTAGTAAATACCTTAATATAACTAATACTAGGTAGTAGGAGTAAGATATAATAATCTAGATTTTTATAAGTATTTTATAGTATTACTATATTACTACTAGAAAATACCTACTAGCTAGAAAGATATAGGATATCTTATAGGATATCCTATATAAGATAGTATAGGACTATAAGATAGGATAGGTAAATAAGGTCTTAATCCTACATCTTTATAATAGTATAGGATAGGGATAGGATAGGACTAAAATAGCTAATCCTATACTATACTATAGGATAGCTAGGGAGACTAATATCCTATACTATCCTATATCTTTCTAGCTAGTAAAAATACCTATAAAAATTTAAGATTTTTATATTAGAAAATTACTCCTACTACCTAGTATTTAGTAGGTAAGATATATAGTAGGAAGTATATTAGATATATTAGTAGATAGCTTATATATATAATAGTATTAGCTATATTATATCTTCTTACTATAATAGAATATCTCTAATTTTAGACCTTAAGCTTATTATACCTTATTAATTAATTACTAATTTCCCTAGATTCCTTTCCTAGACTAGTATAAATATTAAAAGTCTAATAATTCTTCCTATTCTATCTACTTATATACTAATACTTTATAATATTTTCTACTTAGATAAAGTTATATAACTTACTTTTAACTATCTAATACTTAAAAATAATAAAAATTAGTGTAATAGTTTAAGAAATATTTTAGAATAGATTTATATACTAAATTCTATATACTAATAGCTAGAGTATAGATTATAAATAGTAAAAATCCTAGTATTCTTTATATTTTACCTATTCTATAATAATAACTATTAATATATCTAATATTAGCTTTAATAGAGGGAAATATCTATCTTATTACTAGGTAGGTAATACTATTAGAATAATTATATTAGTCTATTCTTATATTAGCTAATACTATTATATTAATAAGCTAAAAACTCTAGTATTTATATTACCTACTAATATATTAGATATTACCCTAAATAGAAGGAAATATCTATCTTATTACTAGGTAGGTAATACTATTAGTATAATCTAAATTAGTCTAATCTAAATTAGTCTAATCTAAATTAGTCTAATCTAAATTAGTCTATTCTTATATTAGCTAATTCTATTATATTTACAAGCTAAAAATCCTACTATTTATATTATCTACTAATATATCTAATATTAGTCTAAATAGGAGGAAATATCTACTTATTATTAGGTATAAAATACTATTAGAATAGGTATCTTCTTACTATAATAGAAAATACCTAATTTTAGACCCTAAGCTTATTATAGCTTATTAATTAGTCTAAAGTCCCCTAAATTACCTCCTTTAGACTAGCGCTAACTACGGTAAATATTAAAAGTCTAATATTTCTTTATATTCTATATATATCTATACTAACGCTTTATAATATTTTCTAATTAGAGTAAGTTATATACCTCCTCTTAATATACCTAATACTTTAAAAAATAATAAGAATTAGTATAGTAGTTTAAAATATATATTATTATAAATAGATTTACCTACTAAATTTAATATAATAGTCTAATATCTTAGTACTTACTAATCCTATTATAGATTTTTTCTTCTTACCTATTATTACTATTTAATAGTATCCTATAGATTTTAATACTCCCCCTAATTATCTATTATATATAACTTATACTAGCCGTCTTTAAAATAACTACTATTACCCTTCTTATACTAAACTTAGCTCCTCTAACTCCCTTATAATTCCTTCTAAGCGCGTAGCTCTTTCTAAGCTAGATTATAAACCCTTAATAGTAATAATAAGAGGGTTAAATCCTATAAGAGTAATAGTATAAGGCGTACTAAATACCTAAAGATAATTAATATAAGTACTTAAGTTAGATCTAGGATCCTTAGAGCTAACCTAATAGATATTACGTTAATAGAACCTTACTTAAGAGAAATACTATTAGGAATTAACCCTTATAGTTACCTTAATAATAGTATTACTCCCTAGTAGTATATAGTAGTTACTAATATAACTATTTAAGTAGTTATTCCGCTAAGAAACCCCTAATAACCTACTCCCCCTATCTTTAAAGAGACCCCCTGAGAAATTACTCCTCTACTAGCTCCTAAATATTATCTAGAAATATATCGCTAGTATACTTACTAGTAGGCTAATAAAGATAATAATACTAAGTACTAACCCCCTATTTAATAAGGCTTATACCGGTAGTAGAATAATATATATTAGGAGTAGATACTAGGCTAGAGATATTAAGTATATAGGGATCCCTATATAGTAAGAGATATAGAGCTTTATAAGGTTAATAAATTATTTAATATTACTAGTAATATATACCCCTATTATAATATACTAATATAGAAAAATAAATATAGTAACTTAGGGGATAATTAATAGCTATACTATAATAGTAGGAAGAATAATTAGCTATCTCCTAACTAGTTATATAAGCTAGCTAATATAGACTTATTACCTAAAAGGCTATAAAAGGAGGCTAAGCTTAAGGTATAATTTATTAATAATTTACTTAGTAATATAGATAATATTATTATTAATAGATAGTTTATAAGAAGGAGGATTATATATAGTAAGGAATTTTTAGATAATATTATTAGTTATAATAACTATCTATCCTTTACTAGTAAGGGTATAACTAATATTAATACCTATATTAATTAAACTACCTTCTAGATCTAGGGGTCTATTTATTATCTAATAGGTCCTCTTATTACTAATAATAGCCTTAAGCTAAAATTCGCCTAGATCTATATACTAGATAGTATATAGAAGTAACTAGATACTTACTATTAATATCTTAATAACTTAAATTAAGATACCCTTACTTCTACTTAGTATACCCTCTAATCTATTAACCTATATATCTAGGGGTTTAAATCCTACTATAACTACCTTAAGGAGGATAAAGTATAATATCCTATTAATATTATAAGCGTTTATATCTAATAGTTAAATCTTAAATAATAGGATAAAAGTACTTATAATTAACCTACCTTTATAGAAGTTACTTATATTATAATAACTCTTAATAATATTATAAGAGGGCTAGTAATAAGATCTACTTATATATAGTACTAGTTATAAACCTATTACTTATTAATAGAGCTAAGAGGTCTCTAGTTTAAATATAGTTAGAATAAAACTAAGATATTATATAGTAGTAGAGCTCCTTATATAGAGTTTTTATATACGCGGTAAGCGCGCCCTTAGTATATATAATAATACTTACCTTAATTCCTACTAGTAATATTAGCTCTATATATAAGAGACTCTAGGTTAAGAGATAGAAGGTATTATACTAAGTAGAAGATTTAAAATAATAGGCTAGGGCTACTCCCCCTAACTAGGAGGATTATAATTATATATAAAAGTAGGAGTAATAACCTTATAAATATAAGTATAATTAGTAGGATTTTAATATAATCTACTTTCTCTTATAAGTAAATTATTATATAGCCTAGTACTAGGAAATAGTAATATAATAGTAGTAATAAAATATATTTATACCCCCCCTAATATCTTTAATAGCTCCCTCTTATATATTATAAAAAAGATATATAATAATTCCTAATAAGAGTATTATAAGCCTTCTATTAAGCTAGTAGTAGTAGCGACCTAGTATTATAAGTTAAATAGAAAAGGATACCTTAATACTAAATAATATAAGAGAGGAGTAGCTAGGGTAGTAGTAGATTAATAGGAGGGTTAAAGGTACTTATTAATATTAATTAAATTATATAAAAGAGGGTAAAAGGATAATTAAAGGAGTATAAACCTTTTAAGAGTAGAGAAAGAGGCGTAGCCCTAGTAAGAGAGAGGAGTATATAAATATTAAGATCTAATATTAAGGTAGTATAAAGTATAAGAGAGAAGATAGTATATAGTATTTAAAGGCCTAGAAGTATTATAATAAATAGGGTAGGTAAGAGAGGTTTTCTTTATAATTTATAGTTTCCTCTTAATAAACTAGAGTTAGAACGCCCTTATTAGCTCTAAGTAGCTAGATAGTAGAGTATAAAATATAAATATAAATATAAATATAAATATTATAAGAGGCTAGATTAAGCGGGATATCTATATTAAAACTATTAAGGGGGGCCTTATATTAATCCCTAATTAGTATCCTTCTTATATAACCCTCTAATATACGCTTCTATTTCTATTTAATAAATAGTCGTAGTATAACTACCTCCTATTAGCTAGCTATTAGCTTCTAGGCAACTATTTATTATATATATTACGACGGAACTATATTACTAATACGCTCGCCTAGTATATCTTAATTAGTAGTAATAATAAACTAAAGTAGGAAGAGGGTAGTAACCTTAAGTAGGAACTAGACTAGTATATTACTAGCAAGTATATACCTTATAATTATAGTAGGTCTTAGTAAGTAATAAGATAATAATTTTATATAAAATAGATATAAGTAAGACTATTTAATATATTTCCCTAGTTATTTTCTAGACTTAAATCTACTTAGTTATAAATAGTTTTAAATAATTTAGATATTAGTTAAGGGATAGTTAATATAATTTAAATAATTAGCTAATTAATATCTAGATCTAGCCTAATTTCTTTAATTATATTATTAATAGTAGATATCTATTTAGCTATTAAGCTACTACTAGCTAGAAAGATATAGGATATCCTACGGGATATCCCACGTGGGATAGTATAAGACCGTGGGATAGGATAGGTAAATTAGGTCCTAATCCTATATCTTTATAATAGTATAAGACGGGGATAGGATAGGATTTTTTAGTAGGATAGGATTTTCGTAGGACCTCTTTATAGGATATCTTATAATTACTAAGTAGAGCTTAGTATTTATAGTAGAGAGGAGTATAAAAGGTTACGTTAAGTAAATATAATAACTAGAATAATTATTATAAACTTTTTCTAAAGTTAATATTTTATTCTAGCTTATAAGAACTTCTACTACTAATTAAATAAACCTAGTCTATTCTTAGACCTTATAGTTCCTTACTACTATTACTTATCCCTTCTATTCTACTCTATAATAATTATAGAGAGTAATAATAAGCTAGTTCTACTAAATAGTATTATTTAAATCCTAGTAGATAGTAACTATTAGTCCTACCTCCGCCTCTTTAATATACTTATATTATTACTAGTAGACTCTCGCTAACTATAAACTCGCCCTCTTAGTTATAAGAGTAAGTCTTAATACTATTTTCTAAGATATATAAAAAGGGCTTATAGCCTATTTACTAGATTACCCTTATTATCCTTATCTCTATTATTAATATAACTACTATTAAGATAACCTTCTTCTACTTATATATTATATAAAATACTATTAGCCCTTTTTACCTAATTAGATATATTAAAGTTAGCTTCTAGATTAAGTCCTACCTATTTAGACTAATTCTACTAATTTTTAGTATAAAGGACTATTATTAAGGTATAGAAAGTAGGAGGTATATAATATATATAGCTTATATAATACCTCTTTATTATAAAGAAGTATTACTTATATATAATAGCCCCTACTATAATAGTAAGGATATCGCGTGTTATATAAGTAATTAATAGGTATTAGGGCTTTAAAGCCTTCTACTACTTAAGAATAGACCTATATTTTAGATAAGTAAAAGGGGTTATAAGAATATTAAAAAATTAGTAATAATAATAATAATAACTAGAAACCTTATTATAAGCCTTATACTACTATAGCTAGTCCTTTATAATATTATTTAAATCCTCTATTAAAGCTTCTAAGGTATTATTAAGGCTAAAATTAGTATAACCCCTTACTAGTATAACCCTCTAATCTTAGCTATTTACTTTATAATTTTAGAAGTTCTAAAATATTCTTCTAAACGTTTATTAGTAGACTTTTACTTATAACTACTAACTAGTTTTAATAATCTAATTCCTACCCTTAAATATTATATCTTTATAACTTAGATAAAGAAGTACTACTTAGTTATAAAGAAATTCTAAACCTAATTATATCTAGTTATAATATATAAATAGCTTTTAATAAGCTACTTTAAGGGCCCTAAGAAGCTTAACTTTCTATAAAACCCGCTTATACCTTAGTTACTTAAATTCTATTTCTATATAATTAAAGAGCCTATTATAAATAGTAAAAATATTATATATTAGAACCTCCTTCCCTCTACTTATTAGTAATATAAATATATAAAAAGGCCTAATAAGCTAAATTAAATATCTAACTTATAACTATTTATTATTAATAAGCTTAAGGAAGCCTCCTAGTTTCTTATTAAAGTAGTATTCTAAATCTTTATAAAGTAGATATACTTATTTTAGTATATAAAAAGTTAAGTCCTAGCGCGTTTTAATATCCTAAAAAAGCTTAAGAGGGTATTTCTACTTATACCTCTCTTTAGTAGTAGGTATACTATTATCTAGGACTACTATTATATTATCCTTTTATAGCTACTCTTTTTATATATTAAAAAAGGGCTCCTTTTACTAACTACTTATATTAATAAATATTATAATCTTTTATACCTTTAATTAATTAGTTAGAAGATAATTAGAATAATAATTATAAATATCTTACCTTAACTAGGGTTATTAATAGGCCCTTCTTTATTATTTAAACTTCTTACTACTTATTATTATTAACCTAGTTCCTTTAAAATTCTTTATTAGTTAGATTAATATAAACTTTTCTAAGTAGCTCTTTTAATATTAATTAGATAATATATACTATATATAGAAGGTATATTAGAGAATACTTAAGATTATCTTCTCCTTAGTTAATAGAATTATTAAAAGGGCTTATAGGAAGGGAGTTAATAAGTCTATTATATAATAAAGTATTATTACTTATATTATTAATAATAAGGGTAAGAAGTTAATCTTTAATCTTATACTACCTAATAATTAAATTTATAACTATTATAAGTTATAAGCTACTATACTAACCTTTAAGATACTTAAAGCTTATAAGTTTCTTATACTATATCTAATTATTATTAATAAAGAAAGCTATAATTATTATATATAATTAGCGATTTAAGGCTAATTAATAATTAAGTAATAGGGAGACTTTAGTACTATTAATAGGTAAGTTTAATAGAAGACCTTATTTAATCTCTTTAATCTTTATTATTAAGTAGTTTTTAATTATAAATACTAAGTCTATTTAGAGAGTAGGGTTAAGGTAGTAAAAGAGTTATAATACTTTAAGGTTATTAGTAATATTAAATAGTATACTTATAACTATAATCTAATATTAAAATTGCTTAAAGAAGTCTTTATATATAAGTTTCCGCCTACTTAATACTAATCTTATATCCTTACCCTTATTCCTCTAGGGTAGATAGTAGTATATTAGTTCTAGTTATTATTCTACCTATTAAAGCCTAGGGAGATATAATACTAATATACCTTATCTTAGTAACTATTAATAATTAATATTTATTATAAAGTACTAAGACCTAATTTCTTAATATATCCTTTAGATAATAAGTAGATACTTATACTATTAATATTATAGCCTATAAAAGGGTAAATAATAGCCTTATAATAATAGTAGTATATAAGGTATAAAGCTCTACTAGAGATAAGGGTATATTTATAAAAATATTCCTATCTCTTAGACTTCTTTATTAAACCCTAATAGATATTATAGTAATTATAACTAGATTTTATTTTATTCTTAATAGCTTATACTATCTTTACCTACTAATCTAGCTACTTATCCTTCTACTTATATTAAAAGATATAATAGGGTTTATTTTTACCCTTAGCTATTAGATTAGTAGTTAAAGTATTTATAGAAGTTCTAATTATAGAAGAGGGTAGAGTATTACTACTTAAAGAGAAGGATAATATAATAAAGCTAATATTTTTAATATACTATTAGGTTTAAGAATTTAGATTAGGATTTCTAAGCTCTTATTATACTATAGTATCTATATCTACTATTTTACTACTAGTCTTAATAATAGTAAAGTAAATTAATTAGAGGCTTAAAAGTAATATAATTAGCTATACTTTAACCTTTCTAGTTATAATTTTAATTACTACCCTAGCTAGTTAAATATTATAATCCCCGCTCCTAGACTAATAGGTAGACTAAGGTTTTAGTATATTTTATAATTAATATCAACCTCCTAAAATCCCTTATACTCTTTCTCTCCTCTATATTTAATATATAATATATTCCCTATATTTTCTATTAATAGTTATACTACTATTTTTAATTAAATATCTACTAGTAGTATATTTATAAACCTTAATAGTATAGTCTCTAATACTAAATATCTACTAAATAATTTACCTAATCTACTATTAAATAGGTGAACCCTATTAAAATATTAGCGACCTTAGAAGATAGTAGGTAGTAAGAAAGCTATTAGAAGAAGGGTAAGAGGGAAGTAAAGGAGATAGCTAATTATAATATAGTAATAGAAACCTAGATATATATTAGGAATATAGATAGGGTTAATTATAACTAATATAATAAATAGTATAGGTATTACTAAAAATTTATTATCTATAAAAAATAATAGACCTAGTAATACCGCGTTTATTATTTAGTTATTTAGTAAGAGAAGTTATTATAAACCTTTTATAGAAGGCTATATATTTAATATAAATATAAGCCTCTACTTTAAGTATACTTTAAGAAGTTATAGAGGCTAAGATTATTAATAATCTTAGTAGTATTTTATATTATATTATAGACTCTTAATATAATAGATACTAATAAATTATTAGTAGCCTAATTATATATATTCTATATAAAGAGAGTTACTATATAAGTAAAGGATATAGACTTATTTAGAAAGTTATAGAATAATATAAGTCTTTAAATAGTATAAAGTATAACTTCCTTAAATAGTACCTATATTATATTATAATTACCTTTTATTATTTTAAGTACTATTAATAACTAGAATAATAACTAGTAATCTAAAAACTATAAGCGCGGAACTTATCTATAATTATTAATAATAATAATAAGAAGACTAATTATAAGGACCTTAAAGAATATATTAAAGAGAAGAAGATAGACCTTAGAGAATATATTATAAAGAAAAAGAATAAAGAGGTATAAGAGTATAGCTAAACTAGAAAATACCTATAAAAATTCAAGATTTTTACTTAGGAAAAGTATACTTAAAAGTATAATTCTTTTATTTATTAGTAAGTAATAATAGGTATAAGGTAAATTTAAGTCTAAATATAATAGATACTTATACGAACTTTTATAGATACTAAGACCCCCCTTAAGTATTATAGGAGATATAGGGTAAATATTACTAAAAATATTAATTTTAGATCTAAGGGATTATTTATAATAGTTACCTAGTACTAAAGTATTAATAAATAGTTATTAGGCCTACCTACGTTATAACTCTACTATAATATTACTATTTAAGACTAATAGAGTATAACTAAGTATACTATTATCGGACGACTTATTATATTAGTTATTATTAGGAAAAGATATTATTATTATTAAGATAGAAGCGTTAAAAGACTAATTCTATCTACTAAGTACCTGACTAACTATAAGATATCTAGTATAATAATATTCTATTCTACTAATAACTTCTACGCTACTAGACTATTTAACGTAATTTTTAAATTATTATACCCCTTATATTATAATATATCTTTTATACTCTTATAATAACTATTAATAGTTATACTAGATTTATTATATTAATATAAAGGAATCTATTAGACGTAGAAGTTTATACGGCCTAGTATTTATCTAGCTCTCTAAAGTTTAACTAGCGGTATTTAATAAACTAAATAGTAGAATAGCTTATTTTTATTATTAGAAAGTCTAATATTACAGTCTAATATAAAGATATAACTATATAACTAAGTATAGTATTAGGCCGTTTTTATACTTCTAATATTATAATTATTATTCTTATAAGCCGCTAAGTAGCTATTAATAGGATCTAGGTATTAATAATAAGTTATAACTAATATATTAGGGGTAGTCTACCTATTATCTAATAGTACCTACTTATATATAATATTTCTTATTATTTAGCTAGATATATATTTAGGAGTTTTAGGCCTAATAATATAGAGGTTTCCCTATCTTATTACCCGTAATAGAGCTACGTATAACTAATTATAACTAAAAGTAGGCCTAGTTTATAAGTTAATACCTACGTACTTTATTAATTAGCCTTATAATTTATTAATAGTTATAGTAAATACTAGTTAGATAGGGTACTACTTATAGATAAAGGGGGTAAGAATTTACCTATTATTTTCTTTAAATTATAATAGTATCTTAAATAGTATTACCTTTTTACTATTATAAGTACTACTTATAAT
>JAABUM010000394.1_pt1 | contig 79096 bp, 79 predicted proteins | sample 5559161 | NCBI WGS metagenome assembly JAABUM01 (sample SAMN10711868, study PRJNA513369) | rock metagenome | isolation source: Antarctica rocks | place: Antarctica: Victoria Land, Siegfried Peak nord
GTCGAGCGACACGCCCAAACTCGTGTGCCTACACCAAATCACGTTGCAGGCCCCCTTTCGGGCCCCTGACCTGCGACGATGCTACCGATCAAGCCCGCGTGTGCTCGTGATCTTCGGAAGTCCGGTCTGACTTCCGCGGTAGCGGAAACCGTTTGCGGAAGGGCAGGTTGCCTGCCCCACCGCGCTGATCGGCAGGCCAGCCAACGGGCTGGCGTCTTGGTGAGTCAACCCGCTGCTTCTGGGGCGCGGCTGGGGCGCCCTGTGCGGAGCCGGGTCAGGGCTGGGTGGCGGCGAACACCACGATGTTGTCCTGGTAGCTGCGGGCAGCGGCGTTGAACGGGCCGACCCAGGTGATCAGCACCAGCCGGGCCGGGGCGGTGGTGCTGAACAACGCCGCCGGCAGCCCTTGGTGCTTGCGGCCCGCCGAAGGTGAGTCGGTCGACGCGGCCGTAGCGGGCGATGGCGGGGCGTTCTCGGCGACGACGAGGGCCTGCCGCTCGGGGATGAGCCTGATGTGCTCCGGGCGCAGGACGGGGACATCCTCGACGCTGCGGTTGGTGCCGATGCCGCCGGGGCCGTCGCTGATGCTCTGCCGGCTGATGCGGGTGGTGCCGAGCAGGTCCGACACCTCGCGGTAGAAGTGGATGTCCTTGCCTCCGCCGAACACCACGATGTTGTTGGTCAGGCCGGACAAGCTCCGGGCTTCGTCCTCGCCGTAGCAGACGACCATCTGCCGCCAGGTCTGCGCCGCGTACAGGAACGACAGGCCCAGGGCGCGCTCGTTGGCCATCCGGGTGCGCAGCGTCGGCAGCGGCGTCGTCGACGGCAGCTCATCCAGGCAGGCCAGGAACGACGGGGTGAGCTTGCCGTAGGGGCTCGTGGTGGCCATCGCGAGCGCGGTGTCCAGGACCTGCTCGGCGACGGCGGTCATCAACGGGCTCGCTGAGGCGTACGGGTCATCGCGACCCAGCAGGTACACCGTCCCGCGGCGGGCCAAGACGTCGGTGATGTCCGTGGCGGGCCGGCCCGCGCTGGGCACGCAGCGCGCGCGGATGCTGGGTTGGAAGAACAGCGCCATCGCCTGCTGGACGGTGGTGACGGTGTTCCCGACCGTGTCGGCGCTGCCGCTGAGCGCGCCGTGCAGCAGCCCGTCCCAGAACCGGGCGGCCTGTGGGTGCTGCTCCAAGATCTCGGCCGGCTTCTCGGCCTTCACCGGGTTGGCGACCCACTCGAGGACGTGCTCCAGGGTGCGGCCGGTGAGGGCGGCGGCGTGGAAGAAGCCCTGCAGGACCTTGGCGGTCTCGGCGGCGTAGAAGCGGGCGGCGCCGTCTTGCCGGCCGCCGGCGACCGCGCCGGTGACGGTGCCGGCGCTGAAGGCTTTGGCGCGGCGTTCGGCGACCATCGGGTCGACGCACCCGCGATCGGGTCCCACACCAGCTCCGGCACCCCCGGCGCGATCCCGAACGGGTCCAGCACCGCGACCGGCCGCGGTTCTGGTCGTAGCGGGCTGTACGGCGGTCAGCGGCTTCCGTTTTGCCGAGACCGGGCCGGCGACTCCAGTGGTTGGACGTCATGGTGCTGCATGCGTCCGCGTGAGCCCGGCCATTAGGGTCCCAGAGCCATGCTTTACTCGCTCGCTCGGGGCTGGTGGTAGCGGGCCGCCTTGGGGCTTGTGCTTTGTCCTGGTGCGGATGATGCTGACTACCGCAGGCGCAGTGCGGGCCGGCCCTTTCACGTACAACAGGAGAGCGAGTGTCTAGCGGTCGTCCGTCCATTGATGGTCGGGCTGTGGCTGAAGCTCGTCGGACGCGCTGAGGAGCGGATCGCGATCGGGAGGTGTCTAGGATGAGCCGACGTAAGTTCGGAACTGTGAGGCGCCTGGCCAGCGGACGTTGGCAGGCTCGGGTACCCGGCCCGAATGGGGAACTACTGCCTGCTCCTCAGACCTTTGCGACCAGTGCGGAAGCGTCGCGGTACCTCGCCTCGGTCGAGACCGACATTGCCCGTGGTCTCTGGGTTGACCCTCGCGGTAGTTCGGTGTTGCTCGCGGACTACAGCCGTGCGTGGCTGCAGGAACGCACTGTCCGCGGACGGTCGCTAGCGCCGCGCACGATCGACACCTACCGCCACAGCCTGAATGCCTGGATTCTTCCGACGCTCGGTGGCCTCCCCCTCGACAGAATCACAAGTGCTCACGTGCGGCGTTGGCACGCTGAGGTGAGCAGCCAGACCGGCGCCACAGCCGTCCGGCAGGCCTACGCCGTGCTTCGCGCGGTGCTGAATACCGCTGTCGAGGACGAGGCGCTGCACCGCAACCCATGCCGGATCAAGGGAGCTGGGCAAGCTCACACGCCTGAACGGCCTCTGCTGGGACTCGACGAGGTCGAGGCGCTGGTGGCGGCCATGCCCGCGCACCTCGAGACCCTTACAACTCTCGCCTTCTGGGCGCACACACGGCAGGGCGAGGTCCTGGCACTGCGTCGTAGCGACGTCCTGCTCGAGAAGAGCCAGCTGCGGATCGAGCGCCAGGTCGTGGAGGTCGACGGCTATGGCTCGCGTATTACCGAACCCAAGGCGGGAAGCCGCCGTGTCGTGACGCTTCCTGAGCCAGCGGTCGAGGTACTGCGTCAGCACCTAGCGAGTCAGCCGCCCGGCCTCCCGGCTGCGCGGCTGTTTACTCGGCCCGATGGCAGCGAGCTGCGTGCCCACCACGTTCACGCCGCATGGCACCGAGCGCGGCGGACAGCGGAACTGCCGGAGGTCCACTTTCACGACCTGCGGCATGCTGGGCTGACGCTTAGTGCGCAAGCGGGAGCAACGCTCGCGGAGGTCATGCGACGTGCTGGTCACAGCTCTGCAGCCGCCGCTCTGCGCTACCAGCATGCCGCCGACCAGCGCGACGCGGAGATCGCGACACGTCTGACGGCACTTGCGGCAGATCGTAAGGCGCGCGTGGCAGGCACTGCCTGACCGCGAGTTGTTCGATCTGGCTGACGGTCAGCAGGAGGAACCCGTATCACGGGAGATGACCGTCTGGCCCGCTTAGGACACAGCCCTGCTCGACGCCGAGCCGGAGGCACTCCTTCGTCCGCTGACGTTCGTCCGCGTGCGTGCTTCGTCATACGCGAATGGCACGCGAATGGCACGAAGACCTGTTCTGTCGTCTTTTGATCTTTGTGAAGTTCGAGCCGTACCCGCATACTTCCAGGTCAGAGCGGAGGGCAAGGGATTCGAACCCTTGAGGAGCTTGCACCCCTAGCGGTTTTCAAGACCGCCGCCATCGGCCACTAGGCGAGCCCTCCAGGTGTCGCGAGCCTACCTATCGCCGCAGGTCACCGGGGCGTCCACGACGCTGAGGCGCTCGAGGCCCTGGCTGCGACCGTCCCAGCAGGGGTGCCTCCGCCTCCTCGACGGCCACGTGAAGGACATCCGCCTACCGACCCGCCGACCGGGAGGCCGGCCTCGCCGGCCCGGGCTGAGCTCCGGGTGCGAACAGCGTCGAAGGTCGGGAAGCGCCCCGAGCTCGGCACCACGCAGGGGCGCAACCAGACCCTCGACGTGGTGGGGCGGGTGGGGGACGCCCGTGGGGCGCACCGGGGGCCGGGTCGCGACTCACCGCCGCAGCCGTGCGGCCCGGTCGCACTCACAGGCCCTGCTGAACGACCGGTGGGCGTAGCGTCAGCTCCAGGCAAGACCCGTTGGTCAAGGAGGAGCCATGACCGTCGTACAGCACCCCCTGGATGCCCTGGTGGCTGAGGCCTTCGCCAGCCGGGAGGCTCCGGTGCTGGGCCTCGCCGACGACGCGATGGCCCTGGGTGAGGCCTGCCGCGCCATGGCAGAGCGGTTCACCCGCGGTGGTCGCCTGCTCGTGTTCGGCAATGGCGCGGGGGCCACCGACGCACAGCACGTCGCGGTGGAGTTCGTCCATCCGGTCATCGTCGGGAAGCGAGCGCTGCCTGCGTTGTCCCTGGTGAGCGACGCGGCCACGTTGATGGGCGTCGCGGCGCGGCGCGGCCTCGACGGCGTCTACGCCCATCAGGTGGAGGTACTCGGTCGGCCGGACGACATCGCCCTGGGGCTGTCCGGCGACGGGATGTGCAGCAGCGTCCGGGCTGGGCTGCGAGCTGCCCGAGACGCCGGAATGCTCACCGTGGCCCTGGTGGGCGGGGACGGCGGCGCTGTGCTCGCCGACAACGAGGCCGACCACTGCCTGGTCGTGCGCTCCGATGATCCGCTGGTCGTGAAGGAGGGTCACGTCACGGCCTACCACCTGCTGTGGGAGCTCGTGCACGTCTTCTTCGACTCTCCGGAGGCGTCGAGCGTGCAGCCGGTCGACGGGGTCGAGCAGATCTACCCCTTCCTGTACGGCGGAGGCAGCGCGCGTCGCCCGGTGCTGGAGGCCGCCGCAGAGTCAGCCCGGCAGAAGGTGGTCGAGATCGTCGAGCTGCGCAGGCAAGTGGGTCGGGCTCAGGGCGCTGCCATCGCCGGGTGCGCCGCGCAGCTCGCCGAGGCGTTCGCCGCGGGTGGCACCCTGCTTGCTTTCGGCAACGGCGGCAGCAGCACGGACGCGCAGGACGTCGTCCACACCTTCCTCGACCCGCCGGCGTCGGCCGAGCCCCTCCCGGCGCTGTGCCTCACCAGCGACGTCGCGGTCCTGACCGCGCTGGCCAACGACGTCAGCTTCGACGTCGTGTTCGCCCGTCAGGTGAAGGCCTTTGGCCGCCCCGGCGACATCGCGGTCGCCCTGTCCACGAGCGGGGGGTCCGCCAACGTGCTGGCAGCGATCGAGGAGGCGGACCGCTCCGGGCTCGTCACTGTCGGGATGGCCGGGTACGGCGGCGGGCGCATGGCCGAACTCTCCTCGCTGCATCACATGTTCGCCGTACCGTCGTCCTCGGTGCACCGCGTACAGGAGGTCCAGACCACGTTGTACCACGTGCTCTGGGAGGCGACGCGCGCGGCGCTCGCCTCCTGAGCTCAGCGCTCGTGCAGCAGCGCAGCGGCGACCGCGGCCTGGCCGAGACTGATGCCGCCGTCGTTGGGGGGCACCTGCCGGTGGGTCAGCACCAAGAAGTCCTCGGCCTCCAGGCCTTCCAGGCAGCGGCTGAGCAGCAGCGCGTTCTGGAAGACGCCGCCGGACAGCGCCACCGTGGACAGCCCGTGCTGCTCGCGCAGCCGCCGGCAGACCTCCAGCACGACGCCGGCGAGGGCGTTGTGGAAGCGACCCGCGATCACCGGCACCGACGTACCGCGGACCAGATCCTCGGTGATGCCTCGGATCAGCGAGGACACCTGCACCCGCGCGAGGGTTTCATCAGTGACCGGGACGCGGTAGCTGCCGGTCTCGGCCGGGTCCGCCGCGTACTCCAGTTCGATCGCCGCCTGACCCTCATAGGTGACGACGTCGCGGATGCCGAGCAGCGCGGAGACGGCATCGAACAGCCGTCCCGCACTGGAGGTCATCGGGGCGTTGACGCCGGCGCGCGCGAAGGACCGGACCTGCTCCCAGCGCCGGCCGTGCCGAGCCGCGACCGCCAGCTGCGGCGGCGGCGTTCCCCCGTACCCCGCGTCGAGGTGGGCAGCCGCCATCCGCCACGGCTGGCGGGCCGCGGCGTCCCCACCCGGCATCGCGACCTCGCTCAGGTGGGCGACGCGGACGAAGCCGACGAGGTCGGCGATCAGGAACTCGCCACCCCACGCCGTGCCGTCCGTACCGAGGCCGACGCCGTCGAAGGCCACCCCGATGACCGGCCCGGTCATGGCGTTGTCCGCGAGGCAGGAGGCGATGTGGGCGTGGTGGTGCTGCACACCGATCAGCTCGACGTCGGGCAGGTCCAGGGCGTACCGCGTCGAGGGATAGTCCGGGTGCAGGTCATGGGCGACGACCGCTGGTTCGATGTCGAGCAGGGCCTTGAGATGTGCGATGCCGTCGGTGTAGGACTGCAATGTCGCGTAGTCGTCGAGATCGCCGACGTGGTGGGACACGAAGGCGTGGCTCCCGCGGGTCAGGCAAAACGTGTTCTTCAGAGCCGGACCGCAGGCCAGGACCGGCTGGGGACTGTCCCGCGGCAGGACGACGGGCGAGGGTACGTAGCCGCGCGAGCGCCGGATCGGCACCACCCGGCCGTGGACGACCTTGCAGACCGAGTCGTCCACGCGCGTACGGATCGCCCTGTCATGCAGCAGGACAGCGTCCGCGATCCCGGGCAGGCGCGTCAGGGCGTCGGCGTCCTGGAAGGCAATCGGCTCGTCCGAGGCATTGCCGCTGGTGAGGACCAGCGGACCCCCGAACGCCTCGAGCAGCAGGACGTGCAAGGGCGTGTACGGCAGCATCAGCCCCAGCGACGGCGAACCGGGCGCCACCGACGCCGCCACTCTTGCGTCCGCTCGGCGCTGCAGGACGACGATCGGCCTGGCCGGGCTGGACAGCAGGGCCAGCTCCACCGGGCCGAGCTCGCACAGCTCCCGGGCCGCCGCGGCATCGATCACCATCAGCGCGAGCGGTCGGTCCTCGCGACGCTTGCGCGCGCGGAGGGCAGCGACCGCGTCCTCCTGCCGGGCGTCCACCGCAAGGTGGTAGCCGCCCAGCCCCTTGACCGCGACGATCCCCCCTTCCCGCAGCAACGCGACAGCGCCGGCGACCGGCTCGGCGCCGGTCCCCTGCCCGGAGCTGTCGAGCAGCCGCAACGACGGGCCACAGGTCGGGCAGCACACGGGCTCGGCGTGGAAGCGGCGGTCCGCCGGGTCCTCGTACTCCCGTCGGCAGGCGGTGCACAGCGAGAAGCTGGCCATGGTCGTGCGCGACCGGTCGTAGGGCACCGACTCGACGATGGTGAAGCGGGGACCGCACGAGGTGCAGTTCACGAACGGGTGCCCGAACCGGCGGTCGCCCGGGTCGTGCAGCTCGCGGAAGCAGTCCGCGCAGGTGGCCGTGTCCGGTGGCACCAGCGCAAGCCGGTTGCCCTGCATAGCGCTGGTCCGGACCTCGAAGCCTGCCCGGCCGTCGGGCGAGCAGGGCTCGCTGCGCACCTCGTCGACGCGAGCGAGCGGAGGCGGCAGGCGCAGTGCCGCCAGCAGTGAGGACACCGCGTCGGCACTGCCCTCCGCCTCGAGGACGACCCCGGCGGGGTCGTTGCTTACCCAGCCGGACAGCCCGCGCAGAGTCGCCTCCCGCCAGACGAAGGGGCGGAAGCCGACCCCCTGCACCAGCCCGGAGACGTGTGCCCGGGTGCGGACCGTGCCGGGCTCGCAGGTCGAGCTCATGCCAAAAGCCTCCTCACCTGCATGTCTTTCCAGAGATTGGTCTTGTTCCTTGACACTTGCGCCTTGTGGGGAATAGGACAATACCTACGAGTCGCACAGACTGCACGTTCCCGGGTAAAGCGCGCGGCGCACACGGCGGCCGGCGCGTGCGGCGAGCCGTTCCGGGCGGCGCGCGCCCGCTTGTACCGACCGTTCCGGCACGGACGAGGGAAGGAAGGCCATGACAGAGAGCGACCAGAGCCCGCACCTGCAGGAGGAGCCGCAGTCCGAGCGAGGGGCGCCCGGCTCTCGGGACGAGGGTGGACCGCCCGGGGCCGGCAAGGTGGACCGACCCGCCGGTGACCCGCACGCGGGTGACTCGACCGGTGTCAACGACCAAGGGACCAAGCAGGACGACATGAACGACATGCCCGCCGGTGACCAGGGCAGCTGACCGGCCGAGCACGACCTCAGGAGGGTAGCGATGAGCGCAGCAGGCGAGGACGACAGCGGCACGGACGCAACGCAGTCCGAGGCGGAGGCGCCGGTCGGGGGAGGGCGCAGCTCCGGCGGTGAGCAGGAGCCGGGCGGGCTCGTGCCGCCCTACGACGGCCGCAAGCAAAGCGCCGAGCCCAACCAGGAAGGCGGCACCTACCGCGACGGTGCCCGGGTCGGAGGGGCTACCGGACCAGTGGACGACGACCAGTTCAAGGCTCCGAGCCCGTCCGACACACCTGGCGGCCGGACCGGGTCGCCCGGCGATGAGCAGCCGGCCGCCCAGATGCCGGACGGCGAATCGGCCGAGACCGGCGACGACCGCACCGCCCACGTTTCAGGTACTCCGAAGGGGGAGCAGGGCGGCCGCTGAGTGGATGACCCTTGACACTTGCGTGTCCCTGGGAATAGGACATACCCATGTCGCACAGACCGGCACCGCTGGCCGTCTACGACGTGGAGGGCCTCAGCGCAGGTCCCGATTGGGAGGCACATCTCATGCTCTCCGCTGAGGCCGTTGCGGCCGAGGACACGCTAGTCCACGTGTTGTGGATCAACGCCGGTTTGAGTTGTGACGGCGACTCGGTGGCGTTGACGGGCGCGACGCAGCCCAGCATCGAGGAGATCGCGCTCGGCGCGCTTCCGGGCCTGCCGAAGGTGGCGGTGCACTGGCCGTTGATCGACTTCGAGTGCGGTCCCAACGGCGGCGCGGACGACTTCCTGGAGTGGTTCTGGAAGGCCGATCGCGGTGAGCTGGAGCCGTTCGTGCTGGTGGTGGAGGGCTCGATCCCGAACGAGGCGCTGGCCGGCGAGGGCTACTGGTCGGGGTTCGGCAACAACCCGCTGACCGGCCAGCCGGTGACCACCAGCGAGTGGTTGGACCGGTTGGCGCCGAAGGCCCTGGCCATCCTCGCGGTCGGGACCTGCGCCACCTACGGCGGCATCCACGCGATGGCCGGTAACCCGACCGGGGCGATGGGTGTGCCGGACTATCTGGGCTGGGACTGGAAGAGCAAGGCGGGGCTGCCGATCGTCTGCGTGCCCGGGTGCCCGGTCCAGGGAGACAACCTCTCCGAGACCATCACCTATCTGCTCTACCAGGCCACCGGCCAGGCGCCGATGATCCCCCTCGATGAGGCGCTGCGGCCGACCTGGCTGTTCGGCAAGACCGTGCACGAGGGCTGTGACCGCGCGGGCTACTACGAGCAGGGCGACTTCGCCACCGAGTACGGCTCGCCCAAGTGCATTGTCAAGCTCGGCTGCTGGGGCCCCGTCGTGAAGTGCAACGTGCCCAAGCGCGGCTGGATCAACGGCGTCGGTGGCTGCCCGAACGTCGGCGGCATCTGCATCGGCTGCACCATGCCCGGGTTCCCGGACAAGTTCATGCCGTTCATGGACGAGCCGCCCGGCGGCAAGCTGTCCACGACGGCGATCGGCGCGTACGGCAAGACGATCCGGGCGCTGCGCAGCAAGACCAGCAGCACGCTGGACAAGGAGCCGAAGTGGCGGAAGCCCAGCCGCAAGCTGCTCACCGGTGCCACCCGCACCTGGTAGCCCCGTGGCCTGATCACTGGCCTTACGTTCCGCCCGCGGGTCGCGCCTCTGCTGCTTGCGGACCTCCCACGACCCCCAGGGATGGACTCCGATGACGTCGACACTGCCGCGGACCGGCACGACGAGCTCCAAGGACAAGGGCCTCGTCGAGATGGCCTGGGACCCGATCACCCGCATCGTGGGCAGTCTCGGGATCTACACCAAGATCGACTTCGCGAACATGACGGTGGCCGAGTGCCACAGCACGTCGTCGATCTTCCGCGGCTACAGCATCTTCATGAAGGGTAAGGACCCGCGCGACGCGCACTTCATCACCAGTCGGATCTGCGGGATCTGCGGCGACAACCACGCAACCTGCTCCTGCTATGCGCAGAACATGGCGTACGGCGTGAAGCCGCCGGCGCTGGCCGAGTGGATCATCAACCTCGGTGAAGCGGCCGAGTACATGTTCGACCACAACATCTTCCAGGAGAACCTGGTCGGTGTGGACTACTGCGAGCGCATGGTCAAGGAGACCAATCCGGGAGTGCTGGCCAAGGCCGAGAACACCCGCTGCGCCAACGAGAACGCCCACGGCTACCGGACCGTCGCGGACATCATGCGGGCGCTCAACCCGTTCACCGGCGAGTTCTACCGCGAGGCGCTGCAGATCAGCCGCGTCACGCGCGAGATGTTCTGCCTGATGGAGGGCCGGCACGTCCACCCGTCGACGCTCTACCCCGGCGGCGTCGGGACCGTCGCCACGATCCAGCTGATGACCGATTACCAGATCCGGCTCATGCGCTACGTGGAGTTCATGAAGAAGGTCGTGCCGATGCACGACGACCTGTTCGACTTCTTCTACGACGCACTGCCGGGCTACGAGCAGGTCGGGCTGCGCCGGACGTTGCTCGGCTGCTGGGGCTCCTTCCAGGACCCGGAGTACTGCAACTTCGCGTACAAGGACATGGAGGACTGGGGCCGCAAGATGTTCGTGACCCCGGGCGTGGTCGTGGACGGCAAGCTGGTCACGACCAGCCTGGTCGACATCAACCTCGGCATCCGCATCATGCTCGGCAGCTCGTACTACGACGACTGGAACGACCAGGAGATGTTCGTCAAGAACGACCCGCTGGGCAACCCGGTGGACCGCAGGCACCCGTGGAACCAGCACACCAACCCGCAGCCGCAAAAGCGCGACCTCGACGACAAGTACAGCTGGGTCATGTCGCCGCGCTGGAACGACGGCAAGGACAACCTGGCGCTCGATACCGGCGGCGGACCGCTGGCCCGGCTGTGGTCCACGGCGCTTGCTGGCCTGGTGGACACCGGCTACGTCAAGGCGACCGGCACCAGCGTGCAGATCAACCTCCCGAAGACAGCGCTCAAGGGCCCGGTCAGTTTCGAGTGGAAGATCCCGCAGTGGAGCAACACCCTGGAACGCAACCGGGCCCGCAGCTACTTCCAGGCCTACGCGGCGGCGAGCGCGCTGCACTTCTGCGAGAAGGCGCTAGAGGAGATCCGGGCCGGCCACACCAAGACGTGGGAGACCTTTGAGGTCCCAGACGAGGCCGTCAGCTGCGGCTTCACCGAAGCCGTGCGCGGCGTCCTGTCGCACCACATGGTCATCAAGGACGGCAAGATCGCGAACTACCACCCCTACCCGCCGACGCCGTGGAACGCCAGCCCCCGCGACAGTGAGGGCACCCCGGGGCCGTACGAGGACGGGGTGCAGGACTCCCCGATCTTCGAGGAGAACTCCCGCGAGAACTTCAAGGGCATCGACATCATGCGTACGGTCCGCAGCTTCGACCCCTGCCTGCCCTGCGGCGTCCACATGTACCTGGGCGAGGGCAAGACCCTGAAGAAGGTGCACTCCCCGACCGGCGCCGTCACGGGCGAGGAGTGAGCGCGCCGACACTGGACCCGTCGGCCTGCGGCGAGCGCATCGAGCTCCTGCTGGAGGCCAGCGCGGCCGCCGGACCGGTGGCTCGGGAACGAGCTGAGGAGTTGGTGCGGCTCGTCGTGGAGCTGTACGGCGCCGGCCTGGAGCGGGTCCTGGACCTGGCGCACGACGCGGGAGCGCTCGACGACGACCTGCTCGGGGCGCTCGCCGCCGACGAGCTGGTGTCGAGCCTGCTGCTGGTCCACGGCCTGCACCCCTACGGCGTCCAGGAGCGGGTCGAGCGCGCGCTGGACGGCGTACGGCCCTACCTCGGCTCCCACGGTGGGGACGTGCAGCTGCTCGGCGTGGACGAGGACGGCGTGGTACGGCTGCAGCTGCTCGGCAGCTGCGACGGCTGTGCGTCCTCGGCGGTGACGCTGGAGCTGGCGGTGGAGGACGCAATTCGGTCCGCCGCGCCGGAGATCGTCCGGATCGAGGTGGAGGAGGCCGCACCTGCCGGCGCCGCCGCCCAGAGCATCATCCCGGTCGAGCAGCTGAACTCTCGACTGAGGAGCCAGGGCAGCGGGACCGGACAGTCCGGCGCCGTCACCTGGGCCGCCGCGGTCGGGTTGGACGCGCTGTCGGTCGGGGGCCTGCACCGGGTCAGCGTCGCCGGCCTCGACGTCCTGCTGTGCCGGTTGCTGTCCGGCGTCTACGCCTACCGGGACGCCTGCGCCGGCTGCGGGTCAAGTTTCGAGGCGGCCGGCCTGCAACGGTCTCCGGCGATCCCCGGCAGCGCCGTACTCACCTGCCGCGGCTGCGGGGCGCACTACGACGTACGGCAGGCCGGCGCCGACCTGGACGTCGCCGACCGGCACCTCGAACCGGTGCCGCTGCTCGAGCGCGACGGCGTGATCGAGGTCGCGGTCCGGACACCGGTCCCGGCATGAGCACCCCCGCGGGCGCGCTCTCGGTGCTGTCGCGGATCCGCGCGAACCGGCCGGAGCCCTCACCGTACGAGCGGTGCGAGATGTGCGCCGCTCCCGTCGCCGACGAGCACCAGCACGTCGTCAACGTCGGGACCCGCTCGCTGCTGTGCGCCTGCCGGCCCTGCTACCTGCTGTTCACCCACGGCGACGCGGCCCTGGCCTACCGCGCCGTACCGGATCGCTACCTGTCCTTTCCCGACCTCGCCGCCCCCGTCTGGGAGGAGCTCGAGCTCCCCGTCGGCACGGCGTTCCTGTTCGTCAACTCCGCCCTCGGTCGGGTGGTCGCGTTCTATCCCGGACCGGCCGGCGCGACCGAGTCCGAGCTCTCGCTGGAGGCCTGGGAACGCGTCGTCGCGGCCGCACCCGGACTGGCGACGCTGCAGCCCGACGTCGAGGCCCTGCTGGTGCACACCGAACGGCAGCAGGCCGAGGCGTTCTTGGTCCCCATCGATGTCTGCTACGAGCTCGTCGGGCACCTGCGTCAGTTGTGGCGCGGCTTCGATGGTGGTCAGGACGTGCGCCGGCGGCTCGAGGAGTTCTTCACCAAGGTGCGGGCAAAGAGCCGACCGGCGGTCGCGCCGTGACCGACCTGGCCTTCGAGGTGCTCGACGTGCTGGCCCAGGAGTACGCGGCGGCGCCCCAACTGCTGTTCCGGCTCCGCATCACCGAGACCAGCGGAGAGGTGGTGCACGCGATCGCCCTGCGCTGCCAGCTGCGCATCGAGCCGCAGCGCCGCCCCTATGACGGCGGGGAGCAGGCGGGCCTGACCGACCTGTTCGGCACCTCGGACCGCTACGGCCAGACGCTCAAGCCCTTCCTGTGGACCCACGCCACAGCCATGGTCCAGGGCTTCACGGGTGACACCGAGATCGACCTGCCGGTGTCGTGCACCTACGACTTCGACGTCAGCGCCACCAAGTACCTGCATGCCCTGCGAAAGGGCGACATCCCGGTCGTGCTGCTGTTCAGCGGAACGGTGTTCACGCGGGGAGCGACCGGGTTCGCTGTACAGCAGCTGTCGTGGTCGCTGGAGGCGTCCTACCGCCTGCCGGTCCGGATCTGGCGTGAGCTGATGGACCACTACTTCCCGGGCGGCGGATGGATCCGGCTGGACACCGAGACCATCGACGCGCTGCTGCGCTACCGGTCGGCGAAGGGGCTGACCTCCTGGGAGCAGGCCTTCGCCCAGCTGCTGCCGGCGCAGGTCCGGGCGTCATGACGCTGACCGCCGCCCGGCAGGTGGCCGACACCGTGCTGTATGAGGGTTACCTGCTCTACCCCTACCGCGCCTCGTCGTCGAAGAACCAGGTGCGCTGGCAGTTCGGCATCCTCGGGCCCGACGGCGCTGCTTTCGCCGGTGTCGGTGAACTGCCGCTGATGTCCACGCAGGTGGTGGTTCAGGCGGAGCCGGGCGCCGTCCTGGACCTCTACCTGCGGTTTCTGCAGGTGCAGTCGCGGGTCGTGGAGCAACGGACCGACGACGGTTGGACCGTCGTCGAGGAGCTGATGGTCGGCGGTACCCGCTGGATCCCCTTCCACGAAGCGGTGTCGCGTGAGATCCCGCTCCGCGGCTGGACCGTCTCGCAGTCACAGACCGCCGCCGTGGAGGTCCCCGCCGGGCAGGAGATTGAACAGCTGTACGACGAGCAGCGCCGACTTGTCGGTCGGCTCGTCCGCACCCGCTGGGCCCTGGACGGCGCGGTCACCCTCACGGTCCGGCCCGGGCAGGATCCGCGGCTGCTCGTCGTCGGGATCCGGGTGGACAACCGCACGGCCTGGTCGCCGGGCGAACAGTCAGGCTGGACCGCCCGCGATGTGGCCGCCCGCTACTCCTTCGTCGGGACGCACCTGCTGGCAACCGTCCACGATGCGTGCTTCGTCTCGCTGCTCGACGGTCCGGACTGGACCGATGCCGACACGTCCTCCTGCACGCAGGAGCGGTGCTGGCCGGTCCTCATCGACGACGACACCGGCCATGACGCGGTGCTCGTCGCGCCCATCATCCTCGGCGACCACCCGACGATCGCGCCGGAGAGCGCAGGCGATCTGTTCGACGCCACCGAGATCGACGAGATCCTCACGCTGCGCGTCATGACCATGACGGAGCAGGAGAAGGCCGAGGCCCGCGGCACCGACCCGCGGGCAGCCGCGATCCTCGACCGCTGCGACTCCATGAGCGATGACGCCCTGCAGCGGATGCACGGTGGCCGGCGCCCGGTCCAGGACGACGTCCCGGTCTACGGCGAGCAGGTGCCGTGGTGGGACGCCGATCAAGACGCGCGGGCCGAGCCGGAGACCGACGTCGTGCTGGTGGCGGGAGTTCCGGTGTCCAAGGGCAGTCGGGTGCTGCTGCGGCCGTCGCGACGGTCTGACGCGCAGGACCTGTTCCTCGCCGGTCTGGTCGGCATCGTGGCCAGGGTGTACTTCGATGTCGACGGCCGTACGCACGTCGCCGTGATGCTCGAGGACGACCCGGGCAGCGACCTGTACGGCGCGACCGGCCGCTTCTACTACTTCGGGCCGGAAGAGATCGAGCCCCTGCCGGCTCGGGAGGACGCGCGATGAGCGGCGTACTGGTGGCCGGTCTCGGCAACCTGTTCCTCACCGACGACGGCTTCGGCAGCGAGGTGGCCCGTCGCCTCGCCACCGAGCAGCTGCCCGAAGGGGTGAAGGTAGTCGACTACGGGATCCGCGGCCTGCACCTGGCGTACGACCTGCTCGATGGCTACGACGCACTGGTCGTCGTGGACGCGCTGCCCGGCGACGGCAGTCCCGGTGATCTCACCGTCCTTGAGGTCGGCCCGGACGACCTCGGCGAGGCCGAGCTCGACGCCCATGGCATGGCGCCGGTGTCGGTCTTGGCCAGCGTGGGTCAGCTCGGCGGTGTGCTGCCGCCGACCTACATCGTGGGATGCCAACCGCAGGACGTCGGTGAGGGAATGGGCTTGACCCCGTCGGTTGCCGCCGCTGTCGACGGGGCGATCGCGCTCGTCCACGACGTGCTCGACGAGCAGCTGGGGCTGCAGTCGGCCAGACCGGCCGGGCGCACTCGCGCCGGAGCCAACGCACCTTCGAGGGAGGATCTGTCATGAAGACGATCGGCATCATCACCACGGGTCTGGTCGGGTTGGTCGCCGCACTCGGCGTCCTGGTGGGCATTCGCTCGGTGCCGGATGTCCGCCGCTACCTCCGCATGCGAGCGATGTAGGCGGCCTGCATGCATGAGATGAGCTACTGCGAAGGCGTCCTCGAGGCGGTCGAGCGTCGGGCCGCGGGTCGTCCGGTGGCCCGCGTCGGCGTCCGCATCGGCGCGGTCCACAGGGTGGAGTCCGCGGCCTTTGAGCAGTCCTTCCAGCTGGCCGCTGGCGGCGGACCGGCCGCCGGCGCGACGACCCAGGTTGTGGTCGTCCCGGTCCGCGGGCACTGCATGGACTGCCGCAACGACTTCCAGGCGCCGGATCCGTCCCCCGCCTGTCCGTCCTGCGGCTCGCTGGACGTCGCCGTCGACGGTGGCGACGAGGTCATCCTGGAGTGGCTGCAGTACGTCGATACCACTGACCCCGCCGACACGACCACCGAGTCCGTACCCGCCCACACCCATGTCGGAGGCTCCTGACCATGTGTCTTGCCATCCCGGGACAGATCGTCGAGTTCCTGCCGGGCAACTCCGACCAGCTGGCGCTCGTCGACGTCGTCGGCGTCAAGCGCAAGATCAACATCGGGTTGATGGAGGACGTCGGCCTGAAGATCGGGGACTACGTGCTGATCCATGTCGGCTTCGCCATGTCCAAGGTCGACGAGAAGGAGGCGGCCGAGGCCCTGTCGATGCTGGAGATGATGGGCGAGACCTTCACCGAGGAGCTGCAGGCCGTGGCTGAGTCGAGCATCGAGTGAGCGGCAGCGGCCCGGCCGCCGGCGCCGCCTGCACGGCCGAGCCGGGCTGCATCACCTGCGGTGACGTCGCGGTCGCCCTGACGGTGGCGACGGTCGTCGGCCCGGACGCCCGCTGCCGCGACGAGCAGGGGCGGGAGGAGCTGGTCGCGACCGAGCTGGTGGGCGAGGTCTGCCCAGGGGACCGGGTCCTGGTGCACGCCGGTGTGGCCATCGAGCGGTTGGCCCCCGCAGCGACAGGAGGATGACGACCATGCGCTTCGTCGATGAGTTCCGCGACCCCGAGCTGGCGCAGGTGCTGGGGCGCGAGATCACCGCCCTGTGCGAGCCGGGTCGGCACTACAAGATCATGGAGGTGTGCGGCGGGCACACCCACACCATCTACCGCTACGGCGTGCAGGACCACCTGCCGGACAACATCGAGCTCGTGCACGGTCCGGGGTGCCCCGTGTGTGTCATCCCGATGGGACGGGTGGACGACGGCATCGCGATCGCCGAGCGGGACGGGGTGATCCTGACCTGCTTCGGCGACATGATGCGAGTACCCGGCGGCCGCGGCTCCTTTTTGGAGGCCAACGCCAGGGGCGCTGACATCCGGATGGTCTACTCCCCGCTGGACGCGCTGCGGATCGCCCGGCAGAACCCGGACCGCCAGGTGGTGTTCTACGCCATCGGCTTCGAGACCACGGCGCCGTCGACCGCGTTGACGGTCCTGCGGGCGGAAAAGGAAGGCATCAAGAACTTCTCCGTCTTCTGCAACCACGTGACGATCATCCCGCCGATCAAAGCGATCCTGGATTCGCCGGACATGCGCCTGGATGCCTTTTTGGGACCAGGTCACGTCTCCACCGTCATCGGCTGCCGCCCCTACGAGTGGATCCCGCGGGACTTCGGGATGCCGCTGGTGTGCGCCGGCTTCGAGCCGCTCGACCTGCTCCAGTCGGTGTACATGATCATGAAGCAGATGTCCGAGGGCCGGGCAGAGGTCGAGAACCAGTACGGCCGGGTGGTGCAGTACGACGGGAACCCGGTGGCGCTGAAGGTGCTCAACGACGTCTTCTCGCTCCGGCCGTTCTTCGAGTGGCGGGGACTGGGCTCGATTGCGCACTCCGCGCTGCAGCTGTCGCCGAAATACGCGCACTACGACGCCGAGCTGCGCTACGAGCTGCCCGGCGTACGGGTGGCCGACCCCAAGGCGTGCCAGTGCGGGGAGGTGCTCAAGGGGGTGCTCAAGCCCTGGGAGTGCAAGGTGTTCGGCACGGCGTGCACCCCGGAGACCCCGATCGGCACCTGCATGGTGTCCTCCGAGGGCGCCTGCGCGGCTTACTACAACTACGGTCAGTACGCCAAGCAGCGGCTCACCCTCGAGGTGCTGCAGTGACCCGTCAGGCCAGCGAGAACGAGGTCGGCGAGCGCATCGAGGCGATGCGCCGACGACCCCAGCGCTTCCGGGACGAACGGATCACGATGGCGCACGGCGCCGGCGGTAAGGCCAGCCGCGCGCTGGTCGAGGGGCTGATCGTCCCGCTGCTCACCAACCCCGCGCTCGAACAGCTCACGGACGCCGGCCTGGTCACCGTCGCAGGCGCGCGGCTGGCCCTGACCACCGACGCCTACGTCGTACGCCCGATCCGCTTCCCTGGCGGCTCCATCGGCGAGCTGGCGGTCAACGGCACGGTGAACGACCTCGCGGTCTCCGGCGCCCGGCCAGTAGCCCTGTCGGCCGCCCTCGTGCTCGAGGAAGGCCTCGCCGCCGACGTCCTCAAGGCGGAGGTCGCCGCCATGGCGACGGCGGCCCGGGCCGCCGACGTACAGGTCATCGCCGGTGACACCAAGGTGGTCGAGCGCGGCAAGTGCGACTCCATGTACGTCGTGACCACGGGCGTCGGGGTGATCGAACAGGGGGTGGTCCTGGCCCCTCAGCTCGTTCGGCCCGGCGATAAGGTGCTGGTGTCCGGGACCGTGGGCGACCACGGGATAGCCATCATGCTGGCCCGTGGCGACCTCGACATCGAAGCCGATGTACGCAGCGACACCCAGCCGCTGTGGCCGGTCGCCGCCGCTCTGCTCGCGGCGTGCGGCAGCGGCCTGCACTGCATGCGCGACGCCACCCGTGGCGGCGTCGCCACCGTACTGAACGAGATCGCCCTGGCAGCCGAGGTCGGCGTCGTGCTGGAGGAGAGCCGCGTCCCGGTACGCCCCGAGGTCACCGGCGCCGGCGAGATCCTCGGGATCGACCCGCTGTACGTCGCGAACGAGGGCAAGCTGGTGGCCTTCGTCGACGCGGAGCACGCCGACGCTGCCTTGGAGGCGCTGCGGGCTCTGCCGGCCGGCAAGGACGCCGCCATCATCGGGGAAGTGCGGGACGAACCGCCAGGCCGGGTACTGGGGCGCACCACGTTCGGCGGGCACCGCCTGATCGACATGCTGGTCGGCGATCCGTTGCCTCGCATCTGCTGACAAGCAGACGCACGAGACTGACCTGCTCGGCTCAGCGCAGAAACCACCCGGCGACGTCGGCGACGACGTGCGTGATCGCCGGGGCGGTCACGGTGCCCGTGTACGCCCTGAGGCCGCCGAGCACGATCCCGACCGCGAGGTCCAGCGGCAGCACGTGCCAGCCGTAGAGCGGGACGTGCAGCAGCGCGAACGCGGCGGCACCCAGGAGCTCAGCCGCCACCGAACCTGCCCAAGCCTGCGCGGCGTCGTACAGGGCGCCGCGCAGGAAGAGCTCTTCGGCCGTCGCGACCACGGTCACCACGAGTGCCCAGGTCCACAGACCGGCGGCGTCGTGCAGCGGCCGGAATGACAGCGCCTGCGACAGGGCGACCGGGGCGCTGACGAGCGCGCCGCCGGCGAGACCGGCCAGCAGGGCCCGACCGCTGACGGTGACCCGGGTCCCGGCGGCGCCAGACATCAGCAGCAGGCAGCCGGCGAAGACCAGCCCCGCGACCGACGACTGGGCAACGCCGGCTCCGCCAACCGCACTCCGCAGCCCGACCGACACGCTGAACGCGGTCAACAGCACCACGAGCCGGAAGCTGGCCAGGCGCGGCGCCAGGACCGGGCTCACCTGCGGCGCTGCGCCGGCCACGGCTAGGTCGGCCTGGGGCGGAGCCGACGGCTGCGGAGGCGGATGACGACGACGACGACGCCGAGCAGGACGACCACGCCGCCCAGCACGAGCGGCAGCAGCGGCAGCCCGCTCGTGCTGCGTGCCGGCGAGGTGCCAAAGGCCAGGGCGTACTGCCCGGTGCCGGGGAAACTGGCCACGTAGATGTCCGCGCCGCCGCGTGAGGTGTGCAGCGGTTGCCAGGGCTGACCAGCGGCGGCGCGGTGCTCCATGACCGGTGCGGGTTGGCGGGCAGTGGTCGCCCGCAAGTAAATCGTGGCAAGGGCGGCCTTGCTGGTGACGGTCACCGGGCCGGACGGGTCGGTGGCCTGGACGGTGTAGACGTTGCCGTCGAGCTTGCCGTCGGAGGGCTGGTCAGTCGGGGCGGACGGGCGAATCATGACGGTGACGGTTCCGGCGGGCGCCGCGAACGCGCCCATCGGCAGGAACAGCGCCGCCTGCGGACCCGTCTCGGAGGTGCTGATCGACAGGCCGTTGGTGCTCGCGCCGTTACTGATCGCGGTCGAGGCGTTCGCAGCCGGGGCACTGACGGTGGCGGTGGCGTAACGGTAGGGGTCATCGGGCTGGGCGATCCCGTCGTACACCGGGACGGCCTGCGGGGTCACGAGCCAACCGACCGTGACGATGAGGGCGGCTGCTCCCCAGCGGTACCGGGTCGGGTTCACCGAGCCAGTCCACCACGCCGGCTGGAAGGTGTGGTTCGACTCGCGGCTCCCGAATCAGCTGGTGCGCGCGGCCAGCAGGTCGGCGAATACGACGATGTTGTCGCGATAGCTGTGTGCTGCGTGGTCGAACGAGCCGCCGCAGGTCACCAGTCGAAGGGCGGGGTGATCGACGTCGCCGTACACCTGCTGGGTCGGGAAGGTGCCTTTCGGGACCTGCTGCACGGCGGAGATGACGAAGACCGCGGCGCTGCCGTCCTGCCGCAGCACCGTGATGCGGGCCCCGACCCGGAGCCGGCGCAGGTCGTAGAACACACCTTTGCTTCCGCCCCAGTCCACGTGTGCGGTGATAACGGCCGGCCCGCGTTCACCCGGGGTCGGGGCTCCGGTGAACCACCCGGCGCGGGTTCCGTCAGGGGGCACCTGCAGCGTCCCGTCGCGCTGCAGACCCAGATCGATCAACGCAGTGTCCACCTTGATGTCGGCAATCTGCAGCCGTACGGGCCTGGATCTGGTCATGGCCTGGAGGACGACCTCAGACGACCCGGGCCGGCCCTCAAAGGCTGGGGCGCCCTGGTCAGTCAGCGCAGGAGCCCGGCTGGGAGCCGACGCCGTCGAGCAGGAGACGACGGCCAGAACCGAAGCGGCGGTCAGGACGGCCGCCAGGGCCGTCCCCACCCGCCCGGCCCCGGACTGCCCAGCCATCAGATACGCCACCGCCTTCTCTCTAGGCCCTTCAGGATTCGCGGTGCCGACGACGGAGGACCAGGAACACCCCGGTGCCCGCAGCCGCGACGAGCCCGGCCGCCGGCAGGACCGGTGACGTGCGGCTGTCGGGGCTGGTGCTGCCGTCCCCGGCATGGACCGCACCGACCGGGACCTGCCGGACCTGCCGGACCTGCCGGAACTGGCCAGACGCGGGGACCTGACTCTTGACGGGTACCTGCCCGGCGAGCGGTGCCTGTCCAGAGTGCAGGCTCTGCACCCGCGGGGTGGTGACGGCCGTCGTGCTGCTACGTGGCAACGCAGCCGGCGCGCTGAACGGCATGCGGACCGGTAGTCGGCCCACCCCGCCGACCCGGGTCATCGCGCGGCGGACGCCAGCGGGCAGAGTGCTACTCGGCGGTGCCCTACTCGGCGGTGCGCTACTCGGCGGTGCACTGCTCGGGGGTGCACTGCTCGGGGGTGCGCTGCTGGGCGGCACACTGCTGGGCGGTGGGCTGCTCGGCGGCCCACTTGGCGCTGATGCGATGCAGCTGGGGGTGGTGATGGTGTCGGTGTCGAGTGTGACGGCGCCGTTGCGGGCCAGCACCCGGCCGTCGACGGTAACGCCGGTCGTGACGGTGATGTCGGTGAGGGCCAGGATGCTGCCACGGAACGTGGAGCCGGTGCCGAGCGTGGCCGAGCTGCCGACCTGCCAGAACACGTGGCAGGCCTGCGCTCCGTTGCTCAGGACGATCCGGCTGGCTGAGGCGGTTTTCAGAGTGGAACCGGCCTGGAACACGAACACCGCGTCCGGGTTCCCACCGGCGTCAAGGGTGAGGGCGCCGGTGAGCCCGAGCGAGGAGTCCGACCGGTACACGCCGGCGGTGAGCGTCCGGCCGGCCAGGTCAGCGGTGATCGGGGACGGAGGGCCTTCACCGGCAGCGGTGGTGTAGCCGGTCCGCAGGTCATCCTTTGCGCCCTGGGTCACGGCGTCACCGCCGTGCTTCTTCCCGGTTGTGGTGATGGTGGCGTCGCCCGTCGTGGTCCTCGTGGGGTAGGTCCCGAGATCGCCACGCACCGTGGTCGGACCGGTGTTGGTGATCCCGGCCCCGGCCAGGACCGCGAAGGGCGCTGCGGTGCCCAGCGGTACAGCGACCGCCGCAGCCGAAGCGGCACCGGCCATCGCGACAGCCAGCCCGGCAAAGGAGACCGTGACGCCGCAGGCGGCCACGGCGCTCGTGGATAGGGAGACAGATCGGCCCAGGAGAGTCCTCATGTAGCTCGTATCGGCAGTTACTCTGCGTGACTAAAGCTCCTGACCGGCCCAATCTGAAGCAACACTGTCGGATAGCCCTCAGCTGGACGACGCGCTTCCCGCGTCGCGCGTCGCCTGCCGCGCGGTGTCGGCCTCGGCCTGCAGCCCGGCCAGAATCTGGCTCAGCGTGCCGTCGCGGGAGAAGCGCCGGTGCCGCTTCCACACGGTCTGCCACGGCCCGAACTCCGGCGGCAGGTCACGCCACGGCATACCTACCCGCAGCCGGTACACCATGCCTTCCACTACCTGCCGGTGATCGCGGAACGGGTGCCCGCATCTGCCGGTCGAGCTCGGCAGCAGTGGCTCGATCCGCGCCCACTCGCCGTCCGACAGCACCCCGACGCGGTTCATGATCACATCCTCGACCCCACCCCCTCGCTTGAGCACGCGACACTCCGCGCGTCCTTGACGAGTTCAGGGCGTGAGGTACCCGACGACGTCCAGGATGACGTCGGCGCTACCACTACTGGCGCTGATGTTGATGGCGCCACCGGTGCCCAGCGGCATCACCACGAGGTCCGGGACCGCGTAGCCGCCCTGGAGGTTGACGACCGAGGTCCGCGCGGAGGGTTTGTCGCCCGTCGGGTACACCTCGAGGTTCAGCGGCCTACTCGCCCCGATGCCCGTCGTATTCACCACCACCCCGGTGGCGCCTGCGGGCACCCCGTTACGGCCGGCAATCACGACGCTGCGGTCCGAGCTGCTCAAAACGGCAGAGCCCGACCGGGTGTCCAGGACCCGCCGCGGCGTCAACGGGATGTACCGGCTGCCCGCAGCGGCGTAGTAACCGAGCACATCGGCAACCAAGTGCACGCTCCCCCCGGAAACATGCAGCGCTACGGTGCCGCCCGCGCCAATCGGACTGGTGACCATGGCGGCCACGACCTGACCGGGTACGACGTCGGTGTTGCTCGTCGGTCGGCTCGGCTTGCTTCCCGTCGGATAGACCTGGACGTACGCCGACGCTGTGGAGTTGACGGCGGTCAGGGTCATGACCACTGCGCTTGCGCCTGAGGCTGGGATCCCGCCGTGGCCGGCGACCGGCAGGGCGCGATCAGCGGCGGAGGTAACGGGTCCGCCGCTGCCCGGGGTGCGCGTGTCCAGGACCCGGGCCGGGGTCAGCGGCCGGTACCGCTCGCCGCCGGTGTCTGCTTCGTTGCCGTACCAGCCGACGACGTCGAGCACCACGTGGGCCGTTCCCGCGCCGACCTGCAGGCCGACGCTGCCGCCCGCCCCGACAGCGACGGTCACCGCGTTCGCCACGGTACGTCCCGGGCGCCCAGTCCAGGTTGCTGGTGGGGTTCGTCGGCCTGCTGCCGGACGGGTAGACCTGGAGATAGCCGCTGGCCGCAGGCGACGGCACGGTCGCGTTGAGCACGACCGCGGAGACCCCCGAGCTCGGCACGCCGCCCACACCGGTGACCGCGACCTGCCGGTCGCTGCCGGTCGATACCGGGCTGGCGGTCGTACGGGTGTCCAGTACGCGAGCGGGGGTCAGCGGGTGGAACCGGCCTGGTGCGGCGGTCCCAGCAGACCTACCCGCCGTGCTGGTCTGGCGCAACACCACCGCCACTGCCCCGTTCCGTCCTGGTGTGACGGTGAAGGTGTTCTCGGGATCGGTGAAGGAACGTCCGTCGGCCAACGGCGCGTCGAACCAGTCGCCGTAGCCGCTGGCCGAGTCCGGCGTGAAGTCCAGGGCGTACGGGCCGGTGTCAGGGCTGTTGGGATCGTCCACGCTGATGTGGACACTGCTGGTGGCGGCGGGGAAGTTGACCAGGTAAGCGTCCTGCCCGATGGGCTGGCGGTACTCCACGTAGTAGCTACGGGTCGGTGTCCTCAGGACCAGGACCTGGGGAATCGTCGCCCTGGCCTGCTCCAGCGGCGCGAGGGCATAGGTGCCGGACGCGGTCACTGCGGCCACGTGCGTGCCGGTCAGCCAGCCCAGGTTGAGTTCCTGTTTGGCGCTGAACCAGGTGACCGCGTTGTTGCCGTCCCCGGCCCAGTTGTTCCCCATCACGTCCCAAGCGTCGCCGTATTCCTCGTTGTGGCTAGCGGCGTTTGCCACGCACGCCGGGGTGATGGTGAACGCGGCGCATTCCAGGCCGTGGGAGTGGTAGAGCCCGAGTGAGTGGCCGATCTCGTGCGCGGTCACCGCCCTTGCGTAGCCGTCCGCCAGGTTCCACAAGCCGTCCTGGAGCCAGGTGTGCCGGCCGCCGATCTCCCCGTACCCCAGCCCCGGACAGTGCAGATCCGGGACGTTGATGATTAACGCGTCGTAGGACGAAGGGTGGTAGCCCTGGCTCGTGGCGACGGCCTCCGCCTGGTCGCTGAGCGTGGTGAGGTCGCACGTACCCGGAGCGACACCGACCAGGACGGGCGTCTGAGTGCCGGTCCACGTCAACTGCCCGTACGAGACCTCACGGTAGTAGCTCGCCAGGACCGCGGATCGCTCCCGAACAAGAACTCCTGCTCGACCGGCGCTGTCCCGTGCAGCGTCGCGCCTGGCCAGGTCAGGTTGATGGCCAGTACGGACTTGATTCCCGTGTCGGTCACCGATCCCGCCGTCGCTGCCGCTCTGGTGGGCGGAGCTACCTGAGCCACCTCGCCGGTCGCGGTCACCTCGAGGGTGTTGCCGACCAGGAAGCCGCTGACGCGGATGGTCGCGCGGGACCGCAGGTGCGGCTCGCTGGGGAACCTGAGGTGGTAGTGCCGACCTCCGGCCTCCAGCTCGAACATCGACGTGTCGGTGCTCACCATGCTGCCGGGCCGGGACGGGGACCCGTGGATCTCGGTGTACACCCCCTGCAGGGTCACCGGCGTGCGCGGGCTGCGGCCTCGGCCGGAGCACCCACCCCAATCAGTCCCAGCGTCAGGGCTGCCGCGATGCACCCCTGACGAGCCCGGGTCCGCAGCTGGGTGTGCTGACGACTCTGGGGACCGGACACGAGCAGGTGAGGACGACGAGGGAACACGATCGGGTACTCCTTGAGCCGCACCCGCAACACGGGCACGCGACATCGAGGCGGGCGGCCGCCACCTGGCTACAACCTGCGTCCAGCAAGAACAGGGTCAGAGGCCGCGCGGCGGCCGTGAGCCTCAGCAGGTCAGGTGGACAAACACCGGGGCCCCATCTCGAAGCCCCAAACGGGGCCTCAGCTGATGAACGCCGGTCTCGCCACTCGCTCCCCGGACGGTCTGGCGACCGATCGTCTCCGTGCACCCAGTGGGTGTCGGTGAGGACTGTCCGGATCTACGCGTCGTCACTGCTCGTGGCGGTCGGGGGATCCCGGCCGCTGTCGTCACAGTGCCACCACCAGAGGCACTTGTACGACTACTGAGCGTCACCTCACCCGGATGGCCCTACCCGCCGTCAGTGGGGCCATCCGGTCCTGGGCTCGGTCTGGCCGCGCCACCGCCGTCTCGCTACGGTGCGGCAGTGACACGACGGGGTCTGGCCCGCACCTGGTTCGGCCTGACTGCCCTGGTGGTGGTCGTCGGGCTGGCCGTGCAACTCGTGGTCACCGGCCGCACCACCGGTGGCTTCTACCCGAGCAATCCGCAGCGGCTGTTCAACACCTTCGCCTACTTCACCGTGCAGTCCAATGTCCTGGTCGGCCTCACCAGCCTGTGGCTCGCGCTGCGGCCGGAGCCGGGGAGCGCCCTGCAGCGGACCCTGCGCCTCGCCGGGCTGGTCGGGATCGCCGTGACCGGCGTGGTGTTTCACGTGGCGCTGCGGCAATTGCAGGATCTGAAGGGCGCAGCAGCAACCGCGGACCTGCTCCTGCACACCGCGTCGCCGCTCCTGTGCGTCATCGGCTGGCTCCTGCTCGGACCGCGCGGTGGCCTTGGCCGCCGCATCGTCCTCTGGTCGCTCGCCTTCCCCCTGGCCTGGTTGGCGTTCACCCTGATCCGAGGCCCGCTCGTGGGCTTCTGGCCCTACCCGTTCCTGGATGTCGACGTCCTCGGCTGGGGCCGGGTCCTGCTCAACTGCGCGCTGGTCGCCGTGCTGTTCACCGGCCTTGCTGCCGGGGCGTCCCGCCTGGATCGAGCGCTGCCGGGCATTCGCCGATCAAGCTGACGCGACGGTCGGTGACGCGGTCAGCAAGCGGGCGCGGACGCATCGTCGGTCATGGTCCAGGTGCCGCCGAGCGACACCAGCCCGGTGCTCTCCCGGGGCTCACCGTGCTGGACGCTGAAGCGCAGCGCGTGATGGCGGTAGTCCTGGATGTGCTGGCCGTACGGGTCGCCCAGCGAGGCGCTGAGCTGGTACACGCCGGGCACGAGCAGCAGCCGGTCGATCTGCAGCTCGACGCTGCCCTGGGCGGCGAGCACGTCCGGGACCTGCCGAGCCTCCCAGGTGTTGGGCGCCGACACCTGCACCCCGGAGGAGTGGTGCACCTCGATCGCGAACACCGGTGTACGGATCGGCCTGGTCGAGCTGTACCGCAGCCGGACCGTGACGGGCTCACCGGTGCGCACCACCTCGGTGGGAGCGCCGTCGGCCCCGAGCAGCTGCACCTGCTCGATGCACGCACCGCCCTCGCCCCAGCGCGTGCCGCCGCTCTGCACCGTGGAGCGCTCGGCGCGCTGACCTCCGACGTACTCGTCGATCAGGTCGCCAGGCAGCCCGACGCCCTTGACCTTGCCGTGCTCCAGCCACGCGGCCTGATCACACATCTGCCGCACGCTGTCCAACGCATGACTGACGAGCACCACGGTCTTGCCGGCGTACTTCAGGTCCGAGAACTTCTCGGCGCACCGCTGCTGGAACGCCTCGTCGCCGACCGCCAGCACCTCATCGACCAGCAGGACGTCGGGATCGACGTTGATGGCGATGGAGAAGCCGAGCCGGACATACATCCCCGAGGAGTAGTTCTTGACCGGCGTGTCGATGAACTGCTCAAGCCCGGCGAAGGACACGATCTCCTCGAACCTGGACTCCAGCTCGCGCTTGGACATCCCCAGGATCGAACCGTTGAGAAAGACGTTCTCCCGACCGGAAAGCTCCGGGTGGAAGCCGGCGCCGAGCTCGAGCAGGGCGCTCATCTTGCCGGCGACAGTGATCCGCCCGGCGTCCGGCCGCAGGATCTTGGCCATGCACTTGAGCAGCGTGCTCTTGCCGCTGCCGTTGTGGCCGATGAGCCCGAACGTGATGCCGGAGGGGACCTCCAGACTGACGTCACGCAGCGCCCAGAACTCCTCAAACTGCGCCCGACCACCGCGCATGACGGCGGCCTTGAGCGTCTGGTTGCGCTCGCGGTAAATGCGGAACCGCTTCGACACGCTGTCCACCACGACGGCCGCCTCGGCGGCACTCACAGCTCCTCCGCCAGCCGGCCCTCGAGCCGGGTGAACAGGGCCGAGCCGGCGACGTAGGCCACCAGCGACACCACCAGGAGATAACCCAGGGTGGCGAGTGAGGGGATCTGTCGGCTGTACAGCAGGTCGCGCATCGACTCCACGAACCCGACCATGGGGTTCACCTGGTAGACGTCGATGACCCACCGCGGCAGCGAGCTCCCGGTCACCAGGTTGAGCGGGTACAGGATCGGGGTGGCGTAGAACCACAGCTGCATGAAGATGCCGACGAGGTAGCGCGCGTCGCGGTAGTAGACGTTGAGCACGCTCAGCCCCAGCGCGACCCCGGTCACGAACACCAGCAGCAGGATCATGAGCAGCAGCACCGGCACGAGCCAGGGCAGGATCATCGCACCGAAGGCCAGGAACGCGATCAGCAGCACGCCCATCTCGGTGAGGAACGAGGCCAGGAATGACAGCACGGTGGCGACGACGAGGACCTCGCGCCGGAAGTAGGTCTTCTTCACCAGGTTGGCGTTCAGCACCAGGGACTCCATGCCGCTGACCATGGAGCTGGAGACGAAGGTCCAGGGCAGCAGCGCGCAGAGCAGGAACAGCGGGTAGTTGCGCAGCCCACCGGCCCCGATCGGCGGCTTGACCTTGAGCAGGACGCTGAAGACCAGGGAGTAGGTCGCCATCATCGCGAGCGGGTTGAGCAGCGACCACCCCCAGCCCAGGGCGGTGCGCTTGTACTTGCCGCGAAGCTCACGCAGGGTGAGGTTGCCGAGCAGCTCTTTGGCCGCAACCAGCTCCGAAACGCCACTCAGAGTGCTCATCGAGGCAGGCCGGTCATCGCTGGAGCATACCTGTGGAGGGCGCGCTCACGGGCGCAGCTGCCCGGCCGGGACGCGCTGCTGCGAACGCTCGGTCAGGGCCAGTACGCCGGCGAGCACCAGCGCTGCGGCCGCCGCCAGCCCGAGCAGTCCCCACGGGGACCAACCACCAGGCGGGACCCACTCCGATCGGCCGATGAAGTTCACCGGGCCAGCTGTGCCGACGGCTGCGCGGCGGGCGCTGGCCCACAGGCCCACCAGGTGGACGGGTGCCACGAGCAGGACGAAGCCGAGCGGCGCCGCCCGCCGCACGCGCAGCGGAACGCGGGCCTCCCGTCGTACCAGGACTTCGGCTGCGACCAACGGCACGGCGACGACGACAGCCAGCGTGTACCGCCCGAACACCGGGAACTGGGTCTGCTGGAACACCAAGACGTCCAGCGCGACCACCAGAACCGCCGAGGTGATCAGGACAGCGGCGACGAGCAGCCGCTGGGCCCAGCTGGCGACGGCGAGCGCCGCCAGCACGAGGGCCGCCACAGCGGCCAGCCACACCCCATCGGCCCAGCTCGGCAGGTACACGTTCGACCAGCCGAAGACGCCGACCCACTGGTGCGCCCAGTACGGGGCGTCCGCTTGGAGATGACTGAAACCGCTCTCGGCGTAGGACAGGTGGAAGGCCGGGTGCGCCTGGTAGAGCAGCTCCCACGCCCCTGTGGCGGCCAGGCCGAGCAGGATCACGGCCAGCGCCGGCAGCGATCGGCGGGGGCGGTCCGCGACCGACCGCCACGCCCGGCGGGGACCGATCTGGACGACCGCCAGCGCGGCGGCGGCGACGACCCACGCCGGCCCGGTGGACCTGGCGGTCGCGAGCAGCAGTCCGGCGAAGGCTGCGGCCGGCCAGGCCCAGGACGGCGCGCCTCCGGGTCGGGCGCTGCGCAGCACCAGCGTGAGCAGGCACAGGCTGGCCGCGATCTCGATGCCGTTGGTGCCTAGGGCGGAGCCGAGGAACAGCGTCGTCGGGGTGGCCGCGAGCAGGACGCCGGTGAGGGAGAGCAGCCCCAGCTTGCGGTCCCACGCCGCGAGGCAGGCCAGCCCCAGCAGCACGGCGGCGAGCAGCGCGTTGACGACCCGCCCTGCGTAGAGCGAGTCGCGGGCCTCGCTCAGGTGCGCCATCACCACGCCGGGCAGCGCGTAGAGGTAGGGCTCGTAGGTGCCGACATAGCTCGGGGCGGCGGTCGTTGCGGGGGCCGGCGTCTGGGGTACGTTGAGGCACGACAGTGCCTTCTGCGTGGCGAGGACGTCGCACGGATAGCCGGAGAGGTAGGGATTCAGCCCGGCCGGGAGCGCGAAGGCCCGCGTCGTGGCCTTGATCCAGGCCACGCGGGTCTGCTCACCCGCGTAGTGACCGAAGTCGAGTTGGGTCTGCTGGCCCGGCTGGCCCCGCCACTGCCCAGTGCCGGCGCCGATGGCCTTCACCTGATGGACCTGCTCGTCGGGGCCGTAGCCCGGGGGGTTGCTGCCGACCCACGCTGCCAGCAGCAGGCACAGCGCCGTCACCACGAGCAGGGGAACTGCCGTCCGGCGGGCAGCGGTCGCGCCGGTGTCCATGCGTCCCCTCGTCGTCCCGCTACTCGGCCCGGATGATCCCCGGCGCCAGCATTCCTCCCCGGCGACGTGCGCGAGGGGCCGCCCGCAGGTGCCGCAGCGTAACCCACCCGATCCACGGCAACCGTCCTCTAGGGTGACCCGGGTCGGGTTCGGCGGGGCGGGTCACGACGGCCGACGGTCGAGGGGATGACGGAACGCATGACGCAGGAGCCCGCCAGCGGGAGTGAGCCGCGGCGCCCATCGGCCGACGGCGGGGCGGCGGCGACGGCAGACCCGCCGCGATCCGGCCGCCTGATGCGCTCGGCACCGAAGTCGGTGTGGGCGCTGGTGGCCCTCTACGGCCTGCTGCTGCTGAGCTGGTCGGTGGTGACGCCGCTATACCACGCACCCGACGAGCCCAACCACGCGGACGCGGTGGTCCGCATCTACGGCGGCCTCGGCTGGCCGGCGCCCGCCGCCGACGTCTTCTTGACCGGTGACGGCCTCAGCTCCTGGGTCGCCTCGCCGTACGGGCGCCGGGCCACTCCGTTGACCCTGAACCCGGCCACCATCCCGCGCTCCGAGGCAGTGCCGCGCAAGCAGCGACCCCCGTGGCGCGATCTGCGGGAGAACTATCCGCCGCCGCCGAGCAACACCGTGCAGCTGCAGCAGATGGTGCAGCACCCACCGCTGTACTACGCGGTGCAGGCCGCCGTGCTCAAGGCCTCGCCGGACGCCGACGACTGGCGCTGGGACCAGTGGGTGGGGCTGATGCGGGTGGTCAGCGTCCTGCTGTCCACGGCCCTGCCCCTGCTGGCCTGGGCGACGTGCATGGCGATGACCAGCAACCGCTCGGCGTCGCTGGTCGCGGCCCTGCTGCCCTTCAGCATCCCCCAGCTGACGCACATCAACAGCGTGGTCAACAACGACAACGCACTCATCCTGTTCTCCTCCCTGGTCACCCTCGGACTTGCGTGCGTGCTGCGGGGGAATGTGACGGCGCGCAACAACGTCTTCGTCGGCATCTGCACGGGTCTGGCGCTGCTGTCCAAGTCGCCAGCCCTGGTGCTGCTGCCCATGATCGTGGCTGCCTACCTGGTCGGCGCCAGGGTGCGCCGGCCCGCCGCCAGCGATGTCGCGACACAGCAGATGCGTGAGGTCACGGCCCGGGCACTACGCCCGGTCGCGGGCGTCATGCTGGTCGCCTTCCTCACCGGCGGCTGGTGGTACGCCTACCAGATCCTGCGCACGGGGCACGTCCAGCCCACCGTGCCCAACTTCCCGGGAGGTGTCGTTATCGACAGCACCTCGCAGTTCTTCAGCCAGGCCTGGCGGCTCATGGTGCTGCGCTACTGGGGCTCCATCGGCTGGTACGAGGTGACCCTGCCGTTCCGCCTCACCGCCGTCGCCAGCCTGGTCGTCATCGGGTTCGTGGCCGTCGCGGTCGTCCGGACCCGCACGAGGTCCGACTGGTGGAGCCTGGCGGTGCTGCTGTGGCCGACGCTGTCGGCGTTCGTCCTGGTCGTCCTCAACAGCTACAAGTTCTACCTGGACAACGGTCGGCTGCTCGCCCTGCAGGGCCGCTACCTGTTCGAGGGCGTCATCGGGCTGGCCGCTGTCGTCGGCTCCGGGGTCGCTGCCCAGCCACACCGAATCGTGCGCTGGGCGCCGCTGGCCGCGTTCGCGCTCGCCGGCGTCATGCAGTACGACGCGCTGCACCTGACCCTGCAGCTGTACTGGGTGCCTTCCGGTGCCGGCTACCGGGCCGGGTGGAACAGCCTCACCGCGTACGCGGTGTGGCCACCGGCGCTGCTGTGGGTGCTGCTGATCCTGACCATCGCCGCCGCCGTGGTCGCCGTCATCGCCGTACTGCCCAACGGTCTGCCCCGCGGCAGCACAGGAGGGCGCCGGGCCGTAGGAGCCCCCCGCGGCGTCCGAGCCGCCTGAGCCGTCGCGCAACCCGCGCTCAGCCCCTCAGTGCGCGGCCGCTCACAACGGGTCCACGGCGGCGTCACCGGCCCGACGGCGCAGCCGCTCCAGCCGCAGCTCGGCGTTCTCGGCCTCGGCTGCCGCGAGCCGGTCGGCGTACGCCGTCACCACTCGGGCCTTGACCCGGGACTCGTCCTGCAGCGTCAGCACCCGCAGGTAGAGCGAGATGCGGTTCTGCTCGAGCCGCGACAGGTGGGCATTGCGATCCCAGGGCCCGAGGAGGGCAGCGAGGGCAGGCGCCCACGGGGCCGTACGCGGGTAAACGACGCCCAGGCCGAACACCGACGGCACCTGTGCGTAGGCCAGGTCCGCAGTGGACTCGCCCAGATAGTCCTCGACCGCTGTCAGCACCCCGTTCTCCGTACCCCCCTCGTGCAGGGCCAGGGCGAAGGCGCCCTCGCCGCGCCAACCGCCCTGCTCCACGACCCCTGCCACCGACGGCACCACCTCGGCGTCCCAGGCGTGCTCGTGCACGGCGGCGGCGGGCAGCTCCTCGGGCGCGTAGTACTGGTCGCGTCGCCCGGACGGCCAGCCGACGTCGTGCAGTACGACCAGCGGGTGCTGCGCGTCGCCGGCGCGCTCGGCGATGACGCGCAGCTCGTGCAGCACCGTCCAGTAGGTGTGGTCGCCGTCGAGCACGTAGGCGTCGGCCAGGTCGATCTCCCGCAGCGCCCCGGGGCTGCGGCCCTCCAGGAGGGTGAAGCTGGGGCAGGTGCCGGCCAGGTCGCGGATCTCCTGGGCCGGGAACGGCTCCACGGCGACCGAGCGACCGCCGGTGCGCTCGGCCCAGGCGGCCAGCGCCGAGGTGAAGCCGCCGAACTCGCTGCCGACCTCGACCACCTGCCGGGCACCCACGACGTCAAGGCAGTCCAGGATGAGGTCCTGGTGCTCGGTCAGCGAGTGCAGCAGGAGCGGAACGGGCACGGGATCCCCACGAGGTCGACGCCGCCGCTCAGGCAAGAAGGCGGAGCGCCGATGTTACGGTGCCGGGCAGTCCATGTGCGGGGCGCCTGCACGACGGCGCTGCCGTGCCCGCCCTGCCTGGAGGTCCTGACATCGCTACGCGGCACATCGCCGAGACCGCGCTGCGCGCCCACGACGACCGGCCGGTGACCACCGACGTGCGGTTGGGCCCGCTGGTCGAGGCGCTCGACGACCCGTACGTCCAGGTCGTCTCGGTGGACGTGTTCGACACGATGCTCTGGCGCATGGTCGCCGAGCCGGTCGACGCGTTCCCGCTCGTGGGCCGGCGCCTGCGGGAACGGGGCCTGCTGGCCGCGCACATCTCCCCCCACACCTTCGACCACCTGCGCCAGCGCGCCGAGGCGCAGGCGCGGGTGACCCTGCAGGCCGGCGGTGGCGGGGTCGAGGTGGACCTGGCCCGCATCTACGCACAGCTGCCGGATCACGTGCTGCCTCATGGCCCCGACCGGGCCGTGGAGATCGAGGTGGAGGTCGAGAAGGAGCTGCTGCTGCCGGATCTGGACGTCGCGGCTGTGCTGGCGCTGGCGCAGGAGCGCGGCAAGCGGCTCGTTGCGGTCTCCGACACCTACTTCAGCGAGCAGCAGCTGCGTAGCCAACTGGACGTGGGGCCGCTCGCCGGGCTCCGCTTCGAGCGGATCTTCGCCAGCAGCGCCCACGGGATCGGCAAAGGCCACGGGCTGTTCAACCTCGTGCTGGCCGAGCTCGAGGTGGACGCCGCCGCGGTGGTGCACCTGGGCGACAACCTCGAGGCCGATGTACGGGTGCCGCAGCGCCTGGGCGTACGAGTCGTGCACCTGGAACGTCGCACGGCCGCGCTGCACGGCGTCCTGCTCACCGAGGCGTCCTACCTGCTGGACCCGGCGGCTGTTCCAGAGAGCGACCTCGGGCTGACCGGGTTGCGCTCCAAGGTCGAGTTCCGCGGGGCCGCCGCCGCGCTGCCGGAGGAACTGCAGTCGTTCTGGCGGTACGGCGCGGCCCATCTGGGTCCGGTGTTCACCGGCTTCACTGAGTGGATCCACCGCCGCGCGCAGGAGGCCGAGGTCCAGACGGTCTTCTGTCTGATGCGTGAGGGGGCGGTGCTCGCCGACCTCGTGGACGTCGCCGGCTCCTACCTCGACTCCGACGTACGCGGCGAACGCACCTGGTTGTCCCGGCAGGTCTGCGCCCGGGCGAGCATCCGGCAGGGCACCCGGCATGAGCTGCAGACGCTGTTGACCCGTCGGCGGATGCCTACAGTAAGCGAGTTCTGCACGACGCTCGGGCTCGACGTGGCAGCCGTACCCGGCCTGGCCGACCACCGGGACGGCCGGCTCAACGACCCGCTCCTGGCCGAGACCGTGCTCGCCGCGCTGACCGACGACCCGCAGGTCCGCAGCGAGATCGTGGCCTCCAGCCGGGCCCTGCGGGAGCGGGTCGTGCGTTACGTCCGGTCGCTCGTGCCCGATGGTGGCCGCATGGTGCTGGTCGACCTGGGCTGGGCCGGCTCGATCCAGGGGATGCTCCAGCAGATCCTGGATCAGGAGCAGGTGCCGATAGAGACCCTCGGGCTGTACCTGGTCACCAGCGGCAGCGCGCTCGCGCGGGTGATGGAGGGCGCCGACCTCGACGGGTTCCTCATCGCCAACGGCCACCCGGAGCACGAGTCCGCGGCCATCCTGCGCAGCCCGGAGATCCTCGAGCAGGTGTGCATGCCCGACTTCGGCTCCCAGATCGGCATGACCGCCGGCCTGGAACCGGTGCTGGCCGGTCCCGGCGCCGACGCCGGGCTCGTGCAGAGCGTTCAGCGCGACACCGTGCAGAAGGGGGTGTTCGCCTTCCAGCGGGAGTGGGCCCGCTATGCCGCCTTCCTGCCGGGGCGGCTGCCACGGCTCGACCAGCACGGCCACCGGCTGCTGCGGGCGACCTTGACCCGCACCGTCGCTGCGCCGACCGAGGCCGAGGCGCGGATCTTCAGCACCTGGGTGCACGATGAGAACTACGGCTCCGAGGGCACCGACCCGATCGTGGGCAGCGGCATCGTCCGGGCCCTGCGGCACCTGGATCCGGCCGGACTGATCGCGGTACCCATGGGGGAGCTGTACTGGCCGTTCGGCCTGGCGGCCCTGCGCGACGAGCACCTTGCGCACGCAGCCGAGCAGATCGCAATGGGCCGCCTGCCGATCGAGGCCGTGAGCAGCGTGGTGGAGGCCGGCGCCTTCGAGGTCTTCGTCGACGGTGGCACCGGCTACAGCGAGGCGGCCAAGGTCGCGGTGCACGCCCGTCGCAACCGGTTCGGGCTGACCTACGTCAGCGCCACGTTGCAGGGGCCGCAGCTGCGCAAGGTACGGATCGACCCGGTCAACGACCCGGCCGTGCTCCGGATCGACTGGCTGTCGGTGCGCTGCTGGGCCCGCGACGCGGACCTGCCGGTCGAGCTGGTCATGGACACCCCCGAGCTGCTCAGTCGTCTGGCGCTCACCCGTTGCTCCTGGCTGCGTCCCAAGCTCCTGATCGTGGACGGCACCGACCCGCACCTGGAGCTGGACCTGGAGCTCCTGGTCGGGGCACCGGTCTATGAGGTGACGGTGCAGTGCGCGTACGCCGTGCTGCCGGTGGCGCCGCAGGGTCCGGGCGCGGGCGCTGTTGCCGCCGGGACGCTGCGGCGACGACTACGCGGCCCGGCCCGCGTCGTGCGCAAAGTCGAGTACCACACCGGCCTGCCGATCGAGCGGGCCCTGCGCAAGGCCTACCGCACAGCCAGGCGCACCTGAGCCTGCTCCATCCCTCAAGATCTTCAGTAGCTCCCCAGCGCCCTGGTGCTGGGGATCTGCTGTGTCGGGGAGGTGCGGGTCAGGAGCGGCGGGAGGTGGCCAGCGCCAGGAACTCCGCGCGCGTACGCGGATCATCGCGCAGGGCGCCGTACAGGGCCGAGGTGACGGTGGTCGCGCCGTTGGCCCGTACTCCCCGGATGCTCATGCACAGGTGCTCGGCCTCGAGCACGACACCGACGCCGCGCGGCCGCAGCTGCTCCTGGAGCCAAGACGCCACCTGCGTGGTCAGCCGCTCCTGCACCTGCAGCCGGCGCGCGAACAACTCCACGACGCGGGCCAGCTTGGACAGTCCGAGGATGCGGTTGCCGGGCAGGTAGGCGACGTGCGCGACACCGACGAAGGGCAGCAGGTGGTGCTCGCAGAGCGAGGCGAACGGGATTGCGCGGGCCACCACCAGCTCGTCGTACTGCTCATCGTTGGGGAACGTCGTGAGGTCGAAGCCGTGCGGCTCCAGCAGCTCGGCGAAGGCCGACGCGACCCGCCGCGGCGTCCCGGCCAGCGACTCCGACGTCACGTCCTGGCCGAGGGCGACGAGCAACGCGCGGACCGCCGCCTCGGCCGCAGGCCCGTCCACGCTCACTGCTGTGCCGCCTGGGTGACGGCCCCGGAGGCGAGCAGGGCTTCGACGTCCAGGCCCAGCTCGGCCGCCACCTCCCGGGTGTGCTCACCGGGCACCGGCGGCCTGCGGCGTACGACCGACGGTGTCCTCGACAGCCGTGGCGCCGGTGCGGGCTGCACGATGCCGTCGAGCTCGACAAAGGTGCCGCGCGCCTGCAGGTGCGGATGCCCGAGCCGCTCGTCCCAGTCCAGGACCGGCTGCACGCAGGCGTCGGTGTGCCCCAGCAGCGCGATCCACTCCTCGCGGGTCCGGGTCGCCCACAGCTGCGCCCACAGCGCCTTGTCCACGGCCCACCGGTCGGGTCCGGGCTGTCGTACGCGCGCCTGTTCGGGCTCCCCGACACGAAAGCCGGTGCGGTGCACCAGCTCGGCGTAGAACTGCGGCTCCAGCGCGCCCACCGCGACGAAGCGGCCGTCGGCGCAGGCGTACACCTCATACCACGGCGCACCGGTGTCCAGAACGTTCTGACCGCGACCGCCCTCCCACACCCCCATCGAGCGCAGCGCCGTGAACATGGTCGTGAGCACTGAGGCGCCGTCCACCATGGCCGCGTCCACGACCTGCCCGCGGCCGCTGCGACCGACCTCGATCAGGGCGGCGAGCACCCCCATCACGAGGAACATCGAGCCCCCGGCGTAGTCCCCCAGCAGGTTCAGCGCGGGGGTCGGCCGCTCGTCCACCCGGCCGGTCGCCCACAGGGCACCGGACAACGCGATGTAGTCGATGTCGTGGCCGGCGACGCCCGCCAGCGGACCCTGCTGTCCCCAGCCGGTCATGCGGCCGTAGACAAGGCGCGGGTTGCGGGTCGCGCACTCCTGCGGCCCCAGCCCGAGGCGCTCGGCCACCCCCGGCCGAAAGCCCTCGAGCAGCACGTCAGCGGTGTCGACCAGCCGCAGGACAAGGTCCCGGCCGGCCTCGTCCTTCAGGTCAACGGCGAGCGAGCGCTTCCCGCGGTTGACCACATCCTGCCGCGCGGCGCCCTGGGCCGCGGGGCGGTCGATGCGCACGACCTCGGCCCCGAGGTCGGCCAGCAGCATGGCCGCGAACGGGCCGGGGCCGAGCCCGGCGAGCTCCACGACGCGCATCCCCGCCAACGCTCCCGTGCTCTGCTCGACCATGCGGCTCCCGTCCTCGACCTGGTCTGCAATCAGCCGCGGGGGGAGACCAGCAGCGACTGCGCCCCGACGCCCACCGGACCGTCGCTGTCGGACAGCACCGACGTCGCCAGCCCCACGCCGCCGTCGGAGATCGCGGTGCTGGCGTCGAGGCAGATCCACTCGCCAGTTGCCATTCGGTGCAGGTGCACGGTGAGCTCGGGGTTGATGAACAGCCACCGGCCCAGGTCCAGCTCGCTGGACACACCGTTGCCGCTGTCGGCAAGGATCATCACGCGCTGCAGCGGGCTGGGCTCCTCGTCGGGCACGAGCTGGTGGCGCATGCGGCCCCACACGGTCGAGGGCCCGGGCTCGGTGAAGTGCCCGCGCACGAAGCGCCACTCCATCGCCTGCAGGTAGCCCTCGACCCAACCGCCCGCCTCGCGTTCGACCGTCGCCGGCGGCAATGCGGGCGCCGCCACGTCACGGCTGGCGACCTCCGCCCCCGTTGTACGGCGGATGCGCCAGGCCTGCGCGCGGGCGACGTCACGCCCGACCGAGGACAGGGTCGCCTCGACCAGCTCGACGCTGCGCCCCGGCCGGAGCATCCGCGTGCGCAGGTCGAGCTCGCCGACGGGTACGGCGCCGAGCAGCTCGACGGTCATGCGGGCCACGACCACGTCCTCGCGCGGCTCGCACCGCTCGATGGCACGGGCGAGCAGCGCGCTCGGGGGGCCGCCGTGCTGTGAGGAGGCGTCCCAAGGACCGATGGTGTGCACGGTGCTGCTCCAGCGGTCCTCGCCCAGCGGCTCGTAGAAGGACATGGCCGCGACGCTACTGTCCGGCGCATGCGCGCTGTCACCCTCCCGTCCTACGGCGGCCCCGAGGTCCTCACCCTGGCCGACGTCCCCGAACCGGTGACCGGTCCGGGCGAGGTGCTCGTCGAGGTCACCGCGACCGCCGTCAACCGGGCCGACGTCATGCAGCGCATGGGTCATTACCCGCCGCCGAAGGGCGCGCCGCCGTACCCGGGGCTGGAGTGCAGCGGGACGATCGCGGCCCTCGGCGAGGGCGTCAGCGGCTGGTCGGTCGGCGACGAGGTGTGCGCGCTGCTGTCCGGCGGCGGGTACGCCGAGCGGGTCGCCGTACCGGCCGGGCAGCTGCTGCCCAGACCGCCGGGGGTGTCCCTGGTCGAGGCCGCGAGCCTGCCCGAGGTAGCCTGCACGGTGTGGGCGAACGTCTTCATGCTCGCCGGGCTGCAGCCGGGCGAGGTCCTGCTCGTGCACGGCGGTACGAGCGGCATCGGGACCATGGCGCTGCAGCTCGCCCGCCGCGCCGGCGCCCGGGCGTTCTGCACGGTCGGCTCGCCCGCGAAGGCGGCCCGGGCGGTTGAGCTCGGCGCAGAGCAGGCCTTCCTCTACCGCACGAGCGAGTTCGTGGCCCAGACCCGGGAGGCCACCGGCGGCCACGGCGCCGACGTGGTGCTGGACAACATGGGCGCCAGCTATCTGGCCCGCAACGTCGAGGTACTGGCCACCGGCGGCCGGCTCGTCGTCATCGGGCTGCAGGGCGGCTCCAGGGCCGAGCTCGACCTCGGCGCCCTGCTGACCAAGCGGGCCGCGGTGCACGCGACGTCGCTGCGCGCCCGACCGACCGAGCAGAAGGCCGAGATCGTCCGCGCCGTGCTGGCCGGCGTCTGGCCGGCGGTGGAGGCCGGCGAGGTGCGGCCCGTCATCGACCGGGTGTTCCCGCTCGAGCAGGTCGCCGACGCGCACCGGCTGCTCGAGGAGTCCACCCACATCGGCAAGATCGTGCTGCAGGTCCGCTGAGGCTGTCGCCGCGACGACCAGCACAACAGCAGGTTGGCGACGTCAGCGACGCGTCACCCACGCTCAGCCGCCGCGGCCCCCGGCGTCAGGTGCGGGTGGCAGCGAGCGGGAAGCCGCCACCGTCCACGATGGCCTGCACCAGCGGGGTCATGAGCCCGCGTAGCCGGGCGCAGCCGTCCTCGCCGATCCGCTCCCATGCCGGCAGCGCGAGCACGTCGGTGGCGTCCTCGACCCGCTGACGTGAGGCCCGGCCCTGCTCGGTGAACGCGCCCTGCTCGTCGAGCCAACCGCGCTCCTGCATCTGCGCGATCGCCCCATCCCACTCGTCGTCGGAGTAGGCGCGGCTTGCCTGCAGCGGCCTGCGGGTCCACAGATCGCCCTGGGCCACGTGCAGGACGGCGGCTTCGAGCCCAGTCACGCCCTCGCTGACCAGTGCCGCGATGTGGCCGTCCCCGCGGAACTCGCGCAGCAGGGTGATGGCGTGCCACAGCGCCAGGTGCGGCTCGGCCGGCCAGGCCAGCCCGGCGTTCCCGGCGTACAGGGGACGGCCGTAGGGCGTGCACCCCTCGCAGGCGGTGCGGGCCAGCGTCAGCGCCTCGGCGACATCCGGGCCGTCCAGCAGGTCCCCGCAGAGCCGGCGCAGCGCGCGGTCGACGCCGCGGTAGCGCGCGTCCAGCACCTGCTGCGGCGTCACCTTCTCCCAGACGCCGGCCATGCCGGACTGCACAGCGAGCGGGGAGAAGTTGAAGAACGTCGCCTGCACGACGGGCCAGCTCACGGCGCCCATCGCCGCCGCCCGGGCCGGGAAGTAACCGATCGCCCGGTTCTGGGAGCTGTCCAGGCCGATCGCGGCGTACTCCTCCTGCGGGTCAGGCGTGAAGTAGACCATCGCGTGGAACGGTTCCAGCGCACGCCAGGTGGTGCGGCTGACCTCAGGCTTCACAGACTCTCCAGCAGTCGGTCGACGTCGTCGTCGCTGGTGTATCCCACCACCCCGGCGCGCACGGCCCCGTGCTCGCCCAGCCCGACGGCCCGCATGAGCTCCACCGCGTAGTAGTCACCCGCCCACACCGCAACCCCGGCCCGGCCCAGGTCGGCGGCGACCTCCTGCGGCGTACGTCCCTCGACGGTGAAGGCGACAGTCGGTGTACGCCGGGCCGGCGCGCCGAGCAGCTGGACGTCGGGGCGGTCCCGCAGCCCGGCCATCAGGCGCGCGAAGACCGCCTGCTCGTGCTGCTGCAGGTCACCCATGGCCGAGAGCACCTGCTCCCGCCGGGTCGTTCCGGTGCCGAGCGAGGCGATCCAGTCGACGGCCGCGGTGACCGCGACGAGCTGGGCGAAGGCCGGCGTACCGAGCTCGAAGCGGTCCGGCACGTCCTCGGAGCTGGCGAGCAGCTTGTCGGGGTGCAGGGTGTCCAGCAGCTCCGGGCTGGCGACCGTCGCGCCCAGGTGCGGGCCGTACCACTTGTACGCCGAGCAGGCGTAGAGGTCGGCGCCGAGCGCGGCCACGTCAACCGGCCCGTGCGGGGTGGCGTGGACCCCGTCGACATGCACGAGAGCGCCTACCTGATGGGCCGTGTGGATGATCCGGCGCAGGTCAGGCCGGGTGCCGGTGGCATTGCTGGCAGCGGTCACGGCGACGAGCCGGGTGCGTTCGGACAGCAGGCGCTCGTACTGCTCCGCCGGCAGTTCGCAGGTGGCCAGGTCGATGTCGGCCCAGCGCAGCGTCGCGCCGGCCCGGGCCGCGGCCTGCACCCACGGCCGTACGTTCGCGTCGTGGTCCAGGCGGCTCACCACGACCTCGTCCCCCGGGGTCCAGGTCTTCGCGAGCGCGCCCGCCAGCACGTAGGTGTTCGCCGTCATCGACTGCCCGAACACGACGCCAGCTGGGTCGGCGCCGAGCAGGTCCGCGACGGCCTGCCGCGCGGCCTCGACGATCCCGTCTGCCCGCACGCTGCTCGCGAACGCCCCGTGCCGGTTGCTGACCGCACTGCGGTACGCCGCGGCCACCGCCTCCGCGACGGCCTCTGGCACCTGCGTGCCACCCGGCCCGTCGAAGTGCGCGAGCCCCTGACTCAGGGCCGGGAAGCAGGCGCGGACGGCGGCAGTATCCAGAGGCATGCGTAGGAGCCTGCCGCACGGGTCAGGATGAAGGCATGACAGAGCCCCAGCAGCAGGTCGTCCTGGTCGACGAGGACGGGCAGCCGGTCGAGCCGGCCCCCGCGTCGGACGAACGCAGCCCGGCCGAGCTCGTCGAGCAGCCCGCGAAGGTCATGCGGATCGGCTCGATGGTCAAGCAGCTGCTCGAGGAGGTCCGGGCCGCGCCGCTGGACGACGCCGCCCGGACCCGCCTCCGGGCGGTCCACGAGAGCTCGATCAGGGAGCTGTCGGAGGGGCTCGCCCCGGAACTGCGGGAGGAGCTCGGGCGGCTGACGCTGCCGTTCGACCACGACTCGCCCAGCGACGCCGAGCTGCGCATCGCCCAGGCCCAGCTGGTGGGCTGGCTCGAGGGGCTCTTCCACGGGATCCAGACCGCGCTGTTCGCCCAGCAGATGGCGATGAAGATGCAGCTGGAGCAGATGCGGGGTGGCCAGCCCGCACTGCCCGGGCCACCGGGACTGGCCAACGGCATGCCCCAGCCGCAAGCCGGGACCGGCCAGTACCTCTGACTCACTCCTACGTGAAGTCCAGGTCCAGCACCTGGGCAACGCCGTCGTCGTTATTGCTCGCGGTGAGCTCACCTGCCACAGCGAGTACGTCGGGGTGGGCGTTCGCGACTGCGACTGCGCGGCCTGCCCAGGCGAGCATCGGCAGGTCGTTGGGCATGTCGCCGAACGCGATCACGTCGCCCGCCTCGACCCCGAAATCGGCGGCCAGCGATGCGAGACCGCTCGCCTTTGACACCCCGGCGGCGCTGATCTCCAGCAGGCCGTCCGAGGAGGAGTGCGTCAGTGTGGCGCCGGCCCCTACCGCGCGCCGCGCCGCCGTGAGCAGCTCGTCGGCGGTCAGCTCCTCGTGCCGGGCGAGCAGCTTCACCACCCCGGTGGCCAGCAGCTGTTCGACGGGGGCCTGGGTCAGCCCGTCGCTTGCGTCCCAGCGGGGCCGGTAGGCCGGCTCATGCGCGAAGCCGGCATCGTGCCGCTCGACGGCGAAGGTGATCCCGGGCAGCTCACGGCGCAGGGCGTCGACGACGCCGAGCGCGGCCGCACTCGAGAGCAGGTCGGTACGCACGACGCGCGCCGCGTGCAGGTCGTAGACCAGCGCCCCGTTGGCGCAGACCGCGAGCCCCCGGTGGCCCGTTGCCTCGGCGACGGCGCTCATCCAGCGCGGCGGCCGGCCGGTGACCATCACGAACGGGACGCCCGCGGCCTCGACCCGGGCGATCGCCGCCGTCGTACGCGCCGAGACGGTGCCGTCGCTGCGTACCAGGGTGCCGTCCAGGTCCGTCGCGACCAGGCGGGGCCTCGCGCGGGGCATCACGCGGGGACGAGCTCGGTGCGGCCGCCCAGGAACGGCTGCAGCGCGACCGGCACGTGCACCGAGCCGTCTTCGCGCTGGTGCACCTCGAGCAGGACGGCGATGGTGCGGCCCACCGCGCACAGCGTGCCGTTCAATGTCGCGGCGACCTGTGGGCCCCGGTCCGTGCGGACGCGCACCCCGAGCCTGCGCGCCTGGAAGTCGGTGCAGTTGCTCGTCGAGGTCAGCTCGAGCCAGCGCTCCTGCGACGGCAGCCAGGCCTCGCAGTCGTACTTGCGGGCTGCACTCGAACCGAGATCCCCTGCCGCCACGTCGATCACCCGGAAGGTCAGCTCGAGCTCGGTGAGGAAGTCCTTCTCGTACTGCAGCAGCCGCTGGTGCTCGGCGATCGCGTCGGCCGGCTCGACATAGGAAAACATCTCGACCTTGTCGAACTGGTGCACCCGGATGATGCCGCGGGTGTCCTTGCCGTAGCTGCCGGCCTCGCGCCGGAAGCAGGAGGAGAAGCCGGCGTAGCGCAGCGGCAGCACCTCCAGGACCTCCCCCGAGTGGTACGCCGCCAGCGGCACCTCGCTGGTCCCCACCAGGTAGAGCTCGTCGGCAGCGAGCTTGTAGACCTCGGCTGCGTGCGCACCGAGGAAGCCGGTCCCCTCCATCGCGTCCGGGGTGACCAGCGCCGGCGGAATCATCGGCGTGAAGCCGGCCGTCACGGCGCGGTCGACCGCCATGTTGACGAGCGCGAGCTCCAGCAGCGCGCCGACGCCGGTGAGGAACGCGAACCTGGACCCGCTGACCTTGGCGCCGCGCTCGGTGTCGATGGCCTTGAGGCGCTCGCCGACCTCCAGGTGATCCCGGACCGCGAAGGCGTACGTCGGCACCTCCCCGACCTGCTCGACCAGCAGGAAGTCGGCCTCACCCCCCGGCGGTGCCCCGAGCACCACATTGGGAACCGCGAGATGAGCGGTCCGCAGTACGCGCTCGGTCTCGCCCTGCTCGGCCTCAACCGAGTTGACCTGCGCCGCCAGGGCCTTGGCGCGCTCCAGCAGCACCGGCCGCTCGTCCGCACCCGCTGTCCGGACGGCCTGCGAGGCGATCTTCTGCTCGCCCCGTAGCCCGTCGGCGCGGGTGACGACTGCGCGCCGCGCCTGATCCGCTGCGAGCAGGGCATCGACCAAGGCCGGGTCCTCACCGCGCGCCCGCTGGGAGGCGCGGACGCGTTCCGGGTCGTCGCGCAGCAGCTTGAGGTCGATCATCCGGGCCAGTCTATCGGCGGCCGAGGGGCGCACCCCACGTACACGACGATCTTCACAACCACCGGACGCTCTCGTGAAGATCGTCGTGCGCGTGCGACTGCGCGTGTGAGCGCGAGCGGCACCTCCACCTGCGCACGACGATCTTCACTACGTCTCCGCGCCTCCCGACAGCCTCGTGAAGATCGTCGTGCAGCGCGGGGGCAGGGGGGCGGGGCAGCGCGGGGAGTGGCAGCGCGGGCGGGTCAACCGCCGGTGCGGAGGCGCTCCAGCCAGGCGGCGGCGTCGCGGAACTCGGCGTCGGTGGTGCCTCGACGTTGCTCCGAGGTCACGCCGTCGACCCTAGGATAGCTGCCGAGGAAGCGCACGTCGGCGCACACCCGGCGTAGCGCTGACAGGGCCTCGCCCACCCGCGGGTCGGACAGGTGGCCGGTGCAATCCAGGGAGAAGCAGTAGGCACCGAGCCCGGCACCCGTCGGGCGGGACTCGATGCGGGTGAGATCCAGGCCTCGTACGGCGAACTCGGTCAGCACCTCCAGCAGCGCACCAGGCCGGCTCTCGGCGATGAACGCGACAAGGGTTGTGCGGTCCGCGCCGGTCGGCGGTCCGACCGGTCCGGGGCGGTTCACCACCACGAACCGGGTGACCGCTCCGTCGTTGTCGTGTACGTCGTCGGCGAGGGTCACGAGGCTGTAGTGCCCGGCTGCAACCGGTGCGCTGACCGCCGCGTCGTACTCGCCCTGGCCGACCAGGCGGGCGGCGTCAGCTGTGGACGCGGTGAGGACAACGGCGGCGTCCGGTAGCGCGTCCCGCAGCCACCGGCGGCACTGCGCCTCGGCGTGCGGGTGCGTGGCCACGGTCCGGACGTCGGCCCGCGTCGTCCCCGGTCGTACCAGCAGCGCGAAGCTCACCGGCAGCAGCACCTCGCGCACGACCTGCAAGGGGTCGCCCGTCGCGAGGTCGTCCAGCGTGGTCGGCACCGAGCCCTCCACGGAGTTCTCGAACGGCACGACCGCGCTGTCGCACTCCCCCCGCCGTACGGCGTCCAGAGCGGCAGGCACGGAGGCGTACGGCAGCAGGTCCGCGCGGGCTGCCGCCGGCAGGGTGCGCAGGGCAGCCTCGGCGAACGTCCCGGCCGGGCCGAGGAAGCCGAAGCGGGCCGGAGGGGTGCCGGGCACGCCGCGAGGGTAGCCCTAGGGTCTCGACGTGGACCGCGACGAAGCCGAGCGCTTGTTGACCGCGGTTGCCGCTGGCGAACTCGCCCCGATCGATGTGCTGGACCGCTTCGCGGTCGCGCCGTACGACGACCTTGCGCACTCCCTGGTCGACACCCACCGGGCCCTCCGGACCGGCGATCCCGAGGTTGTCTACGCCGCCGGGAAGACTCCCGCGCAGGTGCTCGACGTGGTGGCCACCCTCCGCGCCAGCTCCACGCGGGTGCTCATCACCCGCTGCCCGCCGGAGACCGTCGAGGCACTCGCCGGCGAGCAGACGCAGGTCGACGGGTCGACAGTCCTGGTGGGCGCGGCTCCAGCGCCGCGGGGCCACGTCGCCGTGCTCGCGGCCGGGACCTCCGACGGCCCGGTCGCCGCCGAGGCGGCCCTCACCGCTCGGGCCTTCGGGGCGGCCGTCGAGCGCGTCGATGACGTGGGTGTCGCCGGGCTGCATCGGCTGCTGGCGGCCCGCCCGGCCCTGGATCGTGCCGACTGCGTCGTCGTGGTTGCCGGCATGGAGGGCGCCCTGCCGTCCGTGGTGGGCGGCCTGGTCGGCACGCCGCTGGTCGCCGTCCCGACCAGCATCGGGTACGGCGCCGCCTTCGGCGGACTGGCCGCGCTGCTGGGGATGCTGACCTCATGTGCGCCCGGCATCGCCGTCGTGAACATCGACAACGGCTTCGGCGCAGGAGTTTTCGCCGCCCGCGTCGCCCGCAGCGCGCGGCGCTCGGAACTACCCGGGCGCTCGGGGCTACCCGGGCGCTTCGAGCTGTCGTGATCGGCTGGGTCGACGGGCAGGCCGGTGCCAGCGGCGACATGCTGCTCGGCGCCCTGGTCGACGTCGGCGTGCCGCTGACAGTCCTCCAGCAGGCCGTCGACCGGCTCGGCGTCGAGCCGATCGTCCTCTCCGCGACTGCAGTGACCCGCTCCGGCCTGGGCGCCACGAAGGTCGACGTGCTGGCCGCTGACACGGTGCCGAGCCGCACCTGGGCCGACGTACGGCAGCTGCTCGGCGCCGCGGACCTGCCCGACCCCGTCCGCCGTACGGCGCTCGCGGTCTTCGCTGTGCTGGCCTCGGCTGAGGCGGCCGTCCACCGCGTCCCCGCCGATGAGGTCCACTTCCACGAGGTGGGCGCTCTGGACGCCCTCGCCGACGTCGTCGGCGTGGCGGCCGGGATGCACCAGCTCGGCCTCAGTGCACTGCACTGCTCGCCGCTGTCCTTGGGCTCCGGCACGACCAGGGGTACGCACGGGGCACTGCCGGTGCCCGTCCCGGCGGTGCTCAACCTGCTTGCGGGGCGGCCCGTGCAGGCGGGCCGGTCACCGCGCGAGATGACCACTCCGACCGGCGCCGCCCTGCTCACGACGTTGGTGACCTACTGGGGGCCGTTGCCGCCTATGGCCCCGACATGCACCGGTCACGGCGCGGGCGCCCGCGACCCGGACGAACTCGCCAATGTGCTGCGGCTCGTCCTCGGCGAGCCCATGGCTGCCACTCCGGACCGGCGCGTCGCAGCCGACCCGCGGCGGGTGGGGGACGCGGAGCCGTCCGAGCAAGCTGTGCTGCTCGAGACCAATGTGGACGACCAGGACCCACGGCTGTGGCCCGGGGTCCTTGTGGCGCTGCTGGAGGCCGGCGCCAGCGACGCGTGGCTGACGCCGATCGTGATGAAGAAGGGCCGACCGGCGCACACCCTGTCGGTGCTGTGTCCCGCCGATGGGGTGACGGCGGCCGCCAGGGTGGTGTTCCGGCAGACGTCCTCGATCGGCCTGCGCGAGAGCCGCCTGGCCAAGCGGGCCCTGGAGCGGACCGAATCGACCGTGCTGGTGGACGGCCAGCCGATCCGGGTGAAGACCGCGTGGCTCGACGGCGCCCGGGTCAATGCCAACCCGGAATGGGAGGACGTGGTCACGGCGGCTGCCGCGCTGGACCGGCCGGCCAAGCAGGTGCTCGCCCAGGCCGTTGCGGCAGCACACGGCGACGGGCCCGCCAACCCCGGCTGACACCGGGAGGACGGGCCCGTCAGCGATCGTGCAGGGCCGTGCTACTGCTGACGCGGTCGGTCGCCCTCGACGCCCTCGGTCTCGATCTGCTCCTTGCGCACGGTCTCGTTGACCTGCTGCTGCTCGGTCACCTGCTGCGTACCGAGCTTCACCCGCTCGACCGGGACGGTCTCCTTGCTGACGACCGGCTGGTCGGCGTGCAGGACGACCTCGTGCTCCTCCTCGGACAGGTCGGGTCCGTCCAGGGCCTGGCCCTTGTTCGCCTCGGTAATCGGCTCGCGCTCGACCACGACCTCCTCGCGGCTCACCGGGACGGTCGTCTGCACGTTCTCAGTCGTGATGAACTTGCGAAGCCGGGCGCGGCCGGTCTCGACCTGCTGCGTCCCAACTTGCAGTCGCTCCTCGGAGCGGGTCATGGCGTCGTCGGTCGTCGGGCCGGACGTGTCGTGCCCCTGGGTCGCGGTGGCCTGCGTGCCGGTGTCCCGAGCGTTCGTACCGCCCGCCGTGCCCACGTTGGACTCGGTGCCCGCGCCGCTGTCATAGGACTGCCCGCCCGTGACGCCGTAGTGGCTGTACAGGCGCTGCTCCTCCTCAGGACTGAGCTCGCTGTCCGCCTCGATGCTGGGGGCGCCCTTGACGAGCTCCTTGTCGTAGGGGACGACGACCTCGTTGCCCTGGAGGTTCGCGGCCGACAGCGGTACGAAGCTGGTCTTGGAGCCGAACATCCCGGTGTTCACCGTGGCGAAGGTCGGCTCGTTGCCGTCGCGGTCGGCGTACAGCACGTCGATCGTGCCGAGGTTCTCGCCGCCCTGGCCGAGGAGCTTCTTGCCCTGCAGCGTCCGGGCCTGGTCCATGCTGATCATACTTAGGGTCCTCTCACTGGTGCTCTGTACGTTCCTGCCCCCCGCCATGCCCGGTGGGGATGGGTCAACCACCGCGACAATCGTCTCAATCGCGAGCTAGGCAGGTCTCACCTTCAAGCAAGGTGTGACGTTCACGCTGTCCGATTCGTCATGCTGTAGCGCAACCGCGCCATGCCGTTCTCCGCGGCAGGAGCGATCCCGGTGGCCGCGAACAGCTCATCGACGCGGCCGACGAACGCGGCCGGGTCCCATGCACTCGCACCGTTGTCGATGACCGCCTCGCTCGTGAACGGCCGGTACAGCTCGACGGTGTCGCCCTGCACCCCGAAGACCTTCCCGCTGATGTGGCTGCTCGCGTCGCTGCACAGGAACGTCACGAACGGCGCGACGTTGTCCGGGTGCCAGAAGTCGAAGCCCTCCGCGTCGCCGGCGATCGAGCCGTACGCGCCTTCGGTCATTCGGGTGCGCGCTGCCGGGCAGATGGCGTTCACGGTGATGCCGTGCTTCCAGTTCTCCATCGCCACGATCTGCGCGAACGCCGCGATGCCGGCCTTGGCAGCGCCGTAGTTGCTCTGGCCGAAGTTGCCGAGGATGCCGCTCGTGCTGGCCGTGCAGACCACATGACCACCCGCACCGGCGCCGCGCCAGTGGTTGAGGGCAGCGTGGGTAGGCGCGTAGTGCCCCCGCAGATGCACTTTGATCACCGCGTCCCACTCCTGCGGCGCCATCTTGGCCAGCGTCCGGTCGCGCAGGATGCCCGCGTTGTTGACCAGCGCGTCCAGGCCGCCGAACCGCTCGACCGCCGTACGCACGATGGACTCGGCCTGCTCGACCTCGGAGCAGTCACCCAGGTGCAGCACGGCCAAGCCGCCGGCGGCCCGGATCTCCTCCACGACGGCCAGGCCGGCTGCCTCGTCGACCTCGCCGACCACGACGCTCGCCCCCTCGCGCGCGAGCTGCAGCGCCTCACCCCGTCCGATACCGCGACCCGCACCGGTGACGATCGCAACCTTGCCGTCCATCAGTCCCATCTGTCGGAAACTAGTACGCCGGGAAAACGAGGACGACCGGGCGACCGGGGCGGAGCAGGAGCCCGCTCCGGCAGGGGTGAGCGGGCGCAAGAGGGGCAAAGCTCTGACCGAACCCGCCCGACGTCGTACGGAGACAGCTGGTCATGACCCCACCCGTTGCACTCGCCCCGCCCCTGCACCTTCCGATCGCAGCGTCTGTCGCTGCCTCATCGACACCGGCGCCCTCGGGCGCGACCCTGAACTCACGCCTGTCCGACGCACTCGCCGCGCAGGACGCCGTGGCCCTGGACGCCCTGCGGGGCTGCTCCGGTACCGACCGACGCGACCGGTTTCTCGCGCTCCTGACGGTGTACGACCTGCACACGGCGCCGCTCGAGCAGATCGGGGAGGCAGCCCGGTTCCAGGGGCATCCAGCCGTGGCCGAGATCAAGGCGCGGCTCGAGGCCGAATGGCTCGTGGAACTCGACCGTATGTGGCAGGACGCCGGCCGCCTGGCCGAGGCCACCAGCGCCGAGCGCGCCGTCACCGCAATGCGCTCGGTGGCGGCTCGCGACCGGCTGCCGGCGGCGTACAAGTGGTTGGCCAAGCATGCCACCTGGCCTGAGTTGGTGGCATTCCTGGCCCTGGAGGGTGGCCCGGACGGAGGCTTCGACGACCTCGTGAGTGCCTGCCAGATCGGGTTGTCCGGCAGCGCCAAACTTGAGCTGGCGCAGAACTACTGGGACGAGATGGGCAACGGCGACCCGGCTGCGGTGCACACGCAGCTGCACGACGACCTGGTTGCGGCTGTGCAGATGCCACGGGTACCGCGTTCAGCCATGCAGGTGCACGCCCTCGAACGCTCAGCCCTCGGCGGCCTGCTGGCGACGAACAGGTGGCTGCAGCCCGAGATGATCGGCGCGCTGGGGCTGCTCGAGCTGCAGGCAGGGCCGCGCTGCCGGCTGGTGCTGCAGGCCTTCGACCGCCTCGGGGCTCCGGAGCAGGCCTACCCGTTCTACGTCGAGCACGCCGAGGTCGACCCGCGGCACGGCAAGGACTGGGTGGAGAAGGCGGTAGGTCCGCTGGTGGCTGGGCGCCCCGCCTGGGGCCCGCGCATCGTCAGGGGGGCGTGGTGGCGCTCGACGATCAACCTGGCTTTCTTCGAAGGGCTGCGCGTACAGCTCGTCGAGGGGCAGGAGTCGCAGGACAGCGCCGCGTAGAACGGCCAGGAGCGGTGGCCAGGGTTTGCGGCTGGCCGCGATCTGCTGATGGCTAGGGTCTGCGGATGGCTGAGGTGGGCGTCACCAGCGAGGTCGGCCGGCTCAGAACGGTGCTGCTGCACCGTCCCGGGCCGGAGCTCAGCCGGCTGACCCCGCGCAACAGCGCCGACCTGCTCTTCGATGGATTGCCGTGGGTCGCCAGGGCGCAGCAGGAGCACGACGCGTTCGCTCAGGCCCTGCGGGACCGCGGGGTCGAGGTGCTGCACCTGGCTCAGCTGCTGGCCCAGTGCCTTGAGGTCCCGGCGGCCCGGGCAGAGACGGTGCACGTCGCCGTCGCGGCGAACGTCGTGGGCCCGACCCTCGCCGCCACCCTGCGCCGGTGGCTGCTCGACCTGCCCAGCGAGGAGCTGGCTGGGGTCCTGGCCGCGGGCCTCACCCACGACGAGCTGCCGCGCAGCGGACCCGAGGGCGTCGTGGCCCGCCTCGCCGGGGCGGCGGACTTCGTCGTACGGCCCTTGCCCAACCTGCTGTTCACCCGCGACTCCTCGGTCCTGGTCGCCGACCACGTCGCGATCACCAGCCCGTCGATGCCGGCCCGCCAGCGCGAGCCGTCCCTGACCGGAGCGATCTACCGGCACCATCCGCGGCTGGCCGGCACCCCGCTGCTGTACGGCGGAAGCGCGCGCGAGGCGTGGTTCGAGGGCGGCGACGTCCTGCTGCTCGCCCCGGGGGTGGTCGCAGTCGGTGTCGGGCAACGCACCACGCCGGCCGGTGTCGAAGCCTTCGCCCTGCGCGCTTTCGCCGCCGGGGTGGCGCACACGGTGCTCGCCGTACCGATCGCGCAGGAGCGGGCGACCATGCACCTGGACACGATCTGCACCATGGTCGACATCGACGCGGTCGTGATGTTCCCTGCGGTCGCCGACACGCTCCTGGCCTACCCGGTGACCTCTGACGGCGAAGGGAGTCTGATCGTCGGCGGGCCCACCGGCTTCCTGGAGGCGGCAGCCAAGGCCATGCAGATCGACCGGCTGCGGGTCGTCGACACCGGCCTGGACCCGGTCACCGCCGAACGCGAGCAGTGGGACGACGGCAACAACACCCTCGCCCTCGCCCCCGGCCTGGTCGTGGCGTACGAGCGCAACACCGAGACCAACGCGCGGCTGGAGGAGGCCGGCGTCGAGGTCGTACGGATCGCCGGCAGCGAGCTCGGTAGCGGGCGGGGCGGCCCGCGCTGCATGTCCTGTCCCGTCCTGCGCGACCAGCTGCCGTAGTCCCTTTCGTCGTACCCGCAACTCGGCCAGCCACCGACCAGTGTCCGGGCGGCGCCGAGCGGCGGGTTACGCCCCCTGGCGGTGACCCACGCGGGGCGGATCCCGACCCGCAACCCGCCCTCAGCGCAGCGTCATCTGCCGGGTGAGCAGCCCGGACCGGGCGCCCCGCTGCTCCGCGGTGAGCGGCTCACCCGAGGCCAATGCCTCATCCAGTCGACCGCGCAGCGCGGCCGCCGGCCCCTCGACGGCGTCGGCACCGGTACCCGCCGGCAGGTCCCAGACCGGCACCAGCAGACCGTGCGCCCGGAAGCTCCCGATGTACCTCGTGCCTGCGCCGAGCGACAGGCCGCCGCCTGGCGTCAGCCGGGCCAGGGCGTCCAGCAGCGGCTCCTCGTCCTCGGGCAGCACCCACCGCAGGTGCTCCCGGTCGCGCATCCGGCACCAGTACGCGCTGCTGACCGAGCTCAGCGCAGCTGTGGGGACCACTGAGGCGTTGGCCCGCTCCATGGCGGCCGCAACCTCACCGCCGGGGTCGGGCGCGCCCTCCACCCAGTGGTCGAACCCCTCGTGCACGCTCACCTCGAGCGGCGCGTCGTCGAGCAGGTCCTGCAGCCGCGGACCGGGGCCTGGCAGACCTACGGGTACGACGGAGCTGCCCGGCTCGGCCACGAGGACCTCGAGCAGCGCGGCCGCGAGCTCCCGGCTGACGTCGCCGGAGCGGCTCGGCGCCTGCAGCCCGAGGTAGGAACGGCCGTCGGCGCGGACCATGCCGGACCAGGACATCGGCAGGACGGTCGAGAGCGTGACCTGCCGCTCGCCCGGGTCCCGCAGCCGCAGCGGAGCGGTCGCGGCCGGCACGATCTCGCGCAGCGCGACCCACTCGGTCTCATCGGTGCGCCCCTGGAAGGGTCGGGCGACGTAGGCCGCGCCCTGGGGTCGGCCGTGGCAGGCCTTGTACCGCTTGCCCGACCCGCAGGGACAGGGCTCGCGCTGACCGACGACGGGAACCGCGTCGGCGGGGTCCGGGCGGGTGCCCGTCGACACGGCGCCGCTCGGGCGAACAGGCTGATGGCGGCGGGTGCTGATCGGGGGCTCCTCGTTCTCCTGTTGCCAAGTGCAGGTACGGCTGGGCAGCCTGGCGCCGGACCGTCGGTGCGGCGCCAGGCGAGCGTAGGACCACATCCGAGGTGCGCCGCGCCCCGTACCGGGCCGAGGATGTCAGGATGCGGGCAGCGGTCGTCGGGGCGGGCATCGCCGGGGTGGCGTGCGCCGGCGTGCTGGACGGCGCCGGCCACGAGGTCGTCGTGCTCGACCGGGGCCGGGTCGCCGGTGGCCGGATGGCGTCGCGTGCCCTGGCCGGCCGACCGGTCGACCTGGGAGCCAGCTACCTCACCGCCCGTGACCCGGCCTTCCTCGCGGTCGTGGAGGACTGGGTAGCCCGCGGCCTCGCCCGGTCCTGGACCGACACGTTCCGAACCGGCTCTCCGACCGGTCTGGGGCCGGGCAAGCAGGGGCCGATCCGGTACGGCGCCGGAGCCGGCCTGCGGTCCTTGGTGGAGGACCTGGCCGCCGGGCTCGACGTCCGGCAGCGAGTCGAGGTCCAGGCCGTCGGACCCGGGCCGACCATCGACGCCGTCGCGTACGACGCCGTGGTGCTGGCCATGCCCGACCCGCAGGCACTGCGTCTGCTGGCGCCCGAGCTCGCGGCCGAGCGGGCTGCGATCGCGGACCGCGCCTGGCAGCCGGTCCTCGCACTGGCCGCCGGCTGGCCGAGCCGGAGCTGGGACCTCGACGGGGTCTTCGTGCACGACTGCGACGTACTGGAGTGGGTGGCGGACGACGGGGCCCGACGCGGCGACGCAGCCCCGGTGCTGGTCGCGCACTCGACGCCCGGCTTCGCCGAGCGGCACCTCGCCGACCCGGCCGCGGCCGGCCCGGCCATGATCACTGCCCTGTGTCGACTGCTGGGGCTGACCGAGCCGACCTGGTCGCAGGTGCAGCGCTGGACGTACGCCAAGCCGGTCGGCACCCGCGAGGCGCCCCACCTGCTCGGGGTCGCCCGGGTCGGTCTCTGCGGCGACGGCTGGGGCCCCGCCAAGGTGGAGGCCGCGTGGCTGTCCGGCACCGCCCTCGGCCAGGCTTTGCTGGCCGGCTGAGCGGCTGAGGCTTCCGCTGGGCGCTGAGAGTCGGGTTACGCCCCGGTCGCGGACCACCAGAGGGGCGGTTCCCGACCCCGGACGGCCGGCGACGGGTCAGACCCGGCCGAGCTGAGCCAGTACCCGGCGCGGCTCGTTGCTGATCACGGCATCCACGTCGAGCGCGAGTACGGCCGTGATGTCAGCGTCGGCATCGACGGTCCACACGTGCACCCGGCCCCCGTGGGCGTGCACCCGCTCGACGTAGCGGGGGTGCGAGGTGAGGACCTCCAGCGAGGGGCCGGCGACGGCGACCTGTGGCGGAAGGCTCCCGTCCCGCAGCCGCAGGGGCACCCGGTCCAGCAGCAGCACCGTCGGCAGGTGTGGCGCCAGAGCGTGCAGCCGGCGCAGGGAGATCAACGCGAAGCTCATCACGGTGACCTGCGAGACCGAGCCGTTCCGGGGCTCCGTCAGCCCGTAGCGCTCCAGCAGCTCCACCAGCCGGCGCTCGACCAGACCCCCGTAGCGGGTGGGGTGCTTGGCCTCCACGTGCAGCTGGACCGGCCGCGCGTGGTCCAGGACGAGCTGCAGCAACCGCTCGAAGGTGAGCACGCTGCTGCGGTCCCGGTCCGGCTCCTCCCCGGACGCCTCGAGCACCGCGCCGGACTGCCGCGCCTTCCAGGAGGCGAAGTCCAGCTCGGCGAGATCGGCCAGCTCGAGCGTCGAGACGACCCCGCGCCCGTCGGAGGTCCGATCGACCCGCCGGTCGTGGACGCACACGAGCACCCCGTCCCGGGTCAGCCGGACGTCGCACTCCAGCGCGTCCGCACCTTCTGAGATCGCGCTCTCGTACGCCGCCAGGGTGTGCTCGGGGTGCAGCGCGGACGAACCGCGGTGCGCCACAACCAGGACCACGTCCCGCATCCTGCACCCTGACTCGGAGCAGGAGGCCGATCAGGGCGGCGGCTCGCGTCGGCGGACCTGTGCGGACTGGCCGTTGACGACGTTCTGCACCGGTTCGCCGGCCAGGGCCCGCTGCAGGTTGGCCCTGGTCTGCTCCAGGATCCGCACCGACGCCTGCCGGGTCGAGCCGGCCATGTGCGGGCTGAGCAGCACTGCGGGAGCGTCCCGCAACAGTGAGTCGGGCGGCAGCGGTTCGGCCGCGAACACGTCCAGCGCGGCCCCACCCACCTGCCCGCTCTGCAACGCCGCGAGCAGGGCCGGCTCGTCCACCAGGGCGCCGCGACCGGCGTTGACGAGCAGCAGCCCCGGCTTCGCCCGGTCGAGCAGCCGAGCATCGACGATGCCGCGGGTCTGCTCGCTGAGCGCGATGACGGTCACCAGGACGTCGCTGGTCGCCACCAGCTCGTCGAGCTCGGCGTAGGTCGCCGGCGCATCTTCGTGCCGGCTGCGCGACCAGTAGGCCACCGCACAGCCCAGCAGCCCGAACAGCTCGGCTACGCGCCGTCCGATCGACCCCATGCCGAGCACACCGACCCGGCTCCCGGCCAGCTCGCGCCCGCGCAGCTCGGTCTGCGGCCACTCGCCCCGGCGTACCGCGGCGTCGGCCTCGACTGTGCGGCGCAGGAGCGCGAGCGTCGCCGACACGCACCACTCGGCGACGCTCGTGGTGTTGGCGCCGGCGCAGTTGGTCACCGGGACGGCCCGCGCGGCGCACTGGTCGAGGTCGATGACGTCCACCCCGACGCTGGGCATGTGCACCAGGGCGACCCGCGGCCCGGGGTCGTCGATGCGAAGGGTGTGCGACCAGTCCCCGACCACCAGGTCGACCGTCGGCAGCAGCGTCTCCACCGCCGCCTGGGTCCGCTCCGGGGGGGTGACCAGCTCCAGCCGAGGGTCGCCGAACACGTCCTGGAGCACCCCGGCCGGCAACGGTGGGAGGGCGAGCAGTCGCCATGTCATGCGCGGCAGTGTGCTCGATCGGCCCCCTGGGCGTTCCGGCGGCCACTACCGTCCGCCGATGAGAAGCATTCCCGGGCCGGGAGGAGTCGCTGCAGGGACCGTCGCCGGCGTCGCCGGAGCCCTGGTCGGAGCCGTGCTGTGGGCGGTGCTGGTCTGGGTGACCGACTACAAGATCGGGTACGCCGCGATCGGCGTCGGTGCGCTCGTCGGGTTCGCGGTCGGGAGGATCGGCGGACGCAACCCCCGCCTGCCGATCGTGGCTGCGGTGATCGGCCTGCTCGGCTGCGTCCTGGGCGACGTGCTCGCCGACGCGCACCTGGTCGCCGGCGCCGTCAGCCGCAGCGGGACGCCGCTGTCGTTCACCGACGTCCTGACCTCCGGCCACCTCCTCCGCTTCTACCAGGACCTGTTCAAGCCCCTCGACGCGTTGTTCTACGTCTTCGCGCCGCTGGCGGCGTTCCGGGTTGCCACGAGCCAGCAGGTGCGGGCAGGCACACTGCGGGGGTGACCGACTACGACCTCGTGGTGCTCGGCGCCGGTGCGAGCGGACTCGGCGCCGCGCGCAGCGCTGTGCGGGCAGGGCGCCGAGTGGCCCTGGTCGAGGCGGCCCGGCCCGGCGGCGACTGCACGCACTACGGGTGCGTTCCCAGCAAGGCCCTGCTGGAGAGCGCCCGCCGGGTGGCGGCGGCGCGCTCCGGCCCGTCGTACGGCTTCACGGCGCAGGTGCAGGTGGACTTCCCCGCAGTGATGGAACGGGTCGCCCGGGTGGTGGCCGACGTCGAGCGGGACGAGTCACCTCGGCTGCTGGCCCGCGAGGGCATAGATCTGCTCAGCGGCTGGGGCCGCTTCACCAACGAGCACACCATCGAGGTCGAGGGTCGCCGCATCACGACCGAGCGGTTCGTGCTGGCCAGCGGTTCGCGCGCCGCCGTACCGCCGATCCCGGGGCTCGCCGACACGCCGTACCTGGACAACCAGAACGTCTTCGCGCTGCGCCAGCAGCCCGAGCACCTGCTGGTGCTGGGCGGCGGCCCGATCGGGATCGAGCTGGCGCAGGCGTTCCGCCGGCTCGGCTCGAAGGTCACGGTGGTCGAGGCCGCGCCCAGCATTTTGGTGCGCGAAGAGCCTGAGGCGGTGCGGGCCCTGACCACTGTGCTGGAGCGCGAGGGTGTGGTCCTGCGCGTGGGAACGACCGTCGAGCGGGTCAGCCCCGGCCCGACCCTGCACCTGTCCGACGGGACGACCCTTACCGGCTCGCACCTGCTCGTGGCCGTCGGGCGGCAGCCGGCCACCAACGACATCGGCCTGGACCTGCTCGGCGTCCGGCTGGACGTCAGTGGCCGAGTGCTGACCGACGACCACCTCAAGGCCGGGCCGGCAACGTGGGCGGCCGGGGACTGCACCTCGCTGCTGCAGTTCACCCATGTCGGCGACGAGCAGGGGAGGCTGGCCGCCAAGAACGCCTTTGCGGCACCGCTGCGCGCGGCGAGATGGGACGACAGTGTCGTGCCGTGGGTCACCTTCACCGAACCGGAGGTCGCTCACGTCGGGCTGACCGAGCAGCAGGCCGTGGCGGCGTACGGGGACCGGGTGCTCGTCTCGACCGTCCCGGACAGCCGCAGCGACCGGGCCCGGGCGGCCGGTGAGACCGACGGCTTGGTCAAGCTCGTCGCGGTCAAGGCCCGGGTGGGCGGGATCGTGCTCGGCAAGCTGGCCGGGATGACGGTGGTCGGCCCGATGGCCGGGGAGCAGATCGCCGAGGGTGCGCTGGCGGTGCGCAGCGGCACGCTGGTCGGTCGCCTCGCCCAGACCATCCACGCCTATCCGACCTGGTCGCTGTCCACCCGGGTGGCGGCGGCCCGGTTCTTCGGCGGGCAGGGCGGGACCCCGGCGCGGCCCGGCCGCACGGGCTGAACGCCTTGTTCTGCCCGGCCGTTCGGTGCGCTACTTCAGCAGCCGGGACAGCCGGCGGTCCGCCAGCGGCTGACCGCCGGTCTGGCAGGTCGGGCAGTACTGCAGGGACTTGGTGGCGAACGAGACCTCACGCACGGTATCGCCGCAGCGCGGGCACGGCTGCCCGGCCCGACCGTGCACCTGCAGGCCGTCCTTCTTCTCGGCCTTCAGCACCTTCGCGGCCAGGCCCTCGGCCCGACCGACCGCTGCGTGCAGCGTGGCCAGGATCGCGGCGTGCAGCCGGGCGACGTCCTGCTCGCTGAGGTTCCCGGCGGGCTTGAACGGCGATAGCTGCACCTGCCACAGCACCTCATCGCTGTAGGCGTTGCCCAGCCCCGCGATCAGGCTCTGGTCGGTGAGCACCCCCTTCACCTGACCACGCGCCCCGGCCAGCAATGACGCCAGGAACTGCTCGGTGAACTCCGGAGACATTGGGTCGACGCCGAGCCGGGCGATGCCGGGCACGGTGGCCGCGTCCCGCACGACGTACACCGCCAGCCGCTTCTGGGTGCCGGCCTCGGTGAGGTCGAAGCCGCTGCCGTCGTCCAGGTGCACGCGCAGCCCCAGTGGCCCCTTGCCCGGCCGGGGTGGTGCGGTCGGCAGCGCATCCCGCCACTGCAGCCAGCCGGCCCGGGCCAGGTGCACGACCACGTGCAGGCCGGAGACGTCCAGGTCCAGGAACTTGCCGTGCCGGGCGACGCCGCACACGGCCAGGCCGGCCAGCGCGGTCACGGGCGGGTCGTAGGTCTTGAGCACCTGAATCCCGGGGACGTCCACGCGGGCCACGACCCGGTCCACCGCCCGTGCACGAAGAAACCCCACGAGGGCTTCGACCTCCGGCAGTTCCGGCACGCCCACCAGTCAAGCACTGTGCGGTTCCGCCCGGGTAGCGTCCGCCGCGTGTCCGTGGCGCTGCTGACCGACCGCTACGAGCTGACGATGCTTGCCGGCGCGGTCGCTGCCGGGCTCGCCGAGCGCAGGGCGGTCTTCGAGGTCTTCACCCGCCGCCTGGCACCCGGACGGCGGTACGGAGTCGTGGCCGGTCCGGGCCGGCTGGCGCGGCTCCTGCCGCAAGTGCGCTTCGGCGCCGTCGAGCTCGCCGCCCTCGAGTCCGTCGTCGATCCTTCGACGCTGGCCTGGCTCGACGGCCGTTCGGTGACGCCCACCCTCACGTCGTACGCCGAGGGGGAGACATTCTTCCCGGGCTCTCCGGTCATGACGGTAGAGGGGACATTCGGCGAGGGCTTGCTGCTCGAGACCCTCGTGCTGTCGGTGCTGAACCACGACAGCGCGATCGCCTCGGCGGCAGCCCGGATGGTCCTGGCCGCCGGCGGCCGGCCGGTGCTGGAGATGGGGTCCCGCCGGACGCACGAGCAGGCCGCTGTCGCCGCCGCCCGGGCCGCGTGGGTGGCCGGCTTCTCCGGCACCAGCAACCTGGAAGCCGGGCGGCGCTACGACCTGCCGACCATCGGCACGAGCGCCCACGCCTTCGTCCTGGCCTTCCCGACCGAACGTGAGGCGTTCCAGGCACAGCTCGCCGCGCAGGGCGTCGGCACCACGCTGCTGGTGGACACCTACGAGGTAGGAGAAGGCATCTCGACGGCCGTGTCGGTCGCCGGGACCTCGCTCGGGGCCGTCCGGCTCGACTCCGGTGACCTGCGGCTCGGGGCCCGACAGGCCCGCGCGCAGCTCGACGCCCTCGGGGCCACCGGCACGAAGATCGTCGCGACCAGCGACCTCGACGAGCACTCCATCGCCGCGCTGTGCGACGAGCCGGTCGACAGCTACGGCGTCGGCACGTCGCTGGTGACCGGCTCCGGTGCGCCGACGGCCGGCCTGGTCTACAAGCTCGTCGCCATCGCCGAATCCGATGACCCGTCCTCCGCGATGCGGCCGGTCGCGAAGACCAGCAGCGGCAAGACCACCATCGGTGGCCGCAAGTGGGCCTACCGCGGCGGCGGCTCCGAGTCCCTACGGCTCGCCCCCGGCGGCGCCGGACGGCCCCTGCAGGTGCCGCTCGTGGACGACCTCGCCGCCGCCCGTGAGCGCTGCGCCGCGTCCCTGGCCGAGCTGCCAGCCGCGGCCCGCGACCTCGATCCCGGGCCGGCGGCCTGGACCGCCGTGCTGGAGTGAGCGCGCCGCAGGAGTTCCTCGCGGCCTACGATCCGCGCGCCTTCCCGCCGTTCGCCGTGACGGTCGACGTCGTGCTGCTGACAGTGCGCGATGCGGTGTTCAGCGTGCTGCTGGTCGAACGCGACACCCACCCTTATCGAGCTGCCCTGGCCCTGCCCGGCGGCTTCGTCCAGCCCGCCGAGGACCTCGACACCGCCGCCGTACGACGGTTGGAACGCGAGACCGGGGTACGGCGGGACGTGGCCCACGTCGAGCAGCTCGGTGCGTTCGGGGATCCCGGCCGAGACCCGCGCATGCGGGTGGTCTCGGTGGCCTACCTCGTGTTCGCCGCCGACCTGCCGGCTCCAACGCCCGGCGCGGGCGCGCGCTCGGTCGCCTGGGCGCCGGTCGCGTCGGTGGACCGCGACCGGCTCGCCTTCGATCACGCCGAGGTCCTCGCCGCCGGCGTCGAGCGGGCCCGGGCGAAGCTGGAGTACTCCCCGCTCGCGGCCGCGTTCTGCGATGAGCAGTTCACCGTCGCCGACCTGCGTCGCGTGTACGAGGCCGTGTGGGGGGTTGCGCTGGATCCCCGAAACTTCCACCGCAAGACGACGGGCACGCCGGGTTTCCTCATGCCGGCCGGCCAGGACAGCGCGCCGGGGCCCGGCGGCGGTCGGCCGGCTGCGCTGTACCGACGCGGGAACGCCGGGCAGCTCCACCCCGCGATGCTGCGCCCGGCCCGGAACTGACCGGTGGCGCTGGTCTCCTGTCGCGCCTTGCAGGAGAGCTTCGGGCGAGACGCTGCGACTTCGGAGGATCGTCCGTAGCGCACGCTATCGTGCGTTCGAGGAGGGTTGATGATCGAGATACAGGGTCTCACCAAACGCTACGGTTCCCTGTTGGCTGTGGACGACCTGAGCTTCGATGTGCTGCCGGGTGTGGTCACTGGGTTCCTGGGCCCCAACGGCGCCGGCAAGTCGACCACGATGCGGATGATTCTCGGGCTCGACCGGCCCACCAGCGGTCGGGCCTTGGTGCACGGCAGGAAGTATCTTCAGGCCCGCAGCCCGATGCACGAGGTCGGCGCGCTGCTGGACGCCAAAGATGTCCACGGCGGGCGAAGTGCCCGCACCCACCTGTTGGCCCTGGCCCAGTCCAACGGCATCGTCCGCACCCGGGTCGGCGAAGTACTCGATTTGGTCGGATTGCAGAGTGTCGCCAAGCGCCGCATCAAAGGCTTCTCGCTGGGGATGTCGCAGCGTTTGGGTATCGCCGCGGCCATGCTCGGCGACCCGCAGGTGCTGCTGTTCGATGAGCCCGTCAACGGCTTGGATCCCGAAGGCATCCAGTGGATCCGCAACTTCTTGAAGACGCTGGCCGGCGAGGGACGTACGGTGCTGGTCTCCAGTCACCTGATGAGCGAGATGTCCTTGACTGCGGAGCGTCTGGTCGTGATCGGGCGCGGTCGCCTGATCGCGGACATGAGCACCGAGGAGTTCATCGCCTCCAGTTCGGGCAACGCAGTGCGGGTGAAGTCGCCCAAGCAGGATGCGTTGGCCGAGCTGCTGCGCCACCAGGATCTGCAGTTGCGCGAGGTCGGGGGCTACGTGGAGGTGCGGGGGGCGAGTTGCGCCGACGTAGGTGACCTGGCCGCCAACAACGGCATCACCATTCACGAGCTGTTCCAGGCGAAGGCGTCACTGGAGGAGGCCTTCATGGAACTGACCAGGGACAGCGTCGAGTATCACGCGCCGGGCGGCGCGACGTCGCGCCAGGCCCAGGAGGTTTCTTCGTGAGCACCGCGACAGCCACCCGTACGGCGCCGGGCGGCACTGCCCCGCGCAGCACGCTGCCCCGGGTCATGCGCTCGGAGTGGACCAAGCTGATGTCGTTGCGCTCCACGTTCTGGACGCTGCTGGCGCTCATGGCGATCACGGTGGGGCTCGGCGCCCTGATCGACTTTCTGTACAACCACAACTACGACTCGGTGTCGGCGCGCAACCGGGCCGTGTTCGACCCGACCTCGTTCAGCTTGCAGTGGCTGGCACTTGGGCAGCTGGCGATTGCGGTACTCGGAGTCTTGATCATCTCCAGCGAGTACTCCACCGGCGGTATCCGCACCACCTTCACGGCGGTGCCCAACCGGATGCGTCTGCTGAGCGCCAAGACGCTGGTCTTTGCGTTGGTGGCGCTTGTCGTCGGCCTGATCACCTCCTTTGCCGCCTTCGGTCTCGGACAGTTGATCTTCGCCGCCCGGGGTCTGGGCGCCAGCCTGAGCGAGCCGAGCGTCCTGCGGGCCGTGTTAGGTGGCGGTCTGTACGTCGGGGTAAGTGGCCTGTTCGGGCTGGCCTGCGGGCTGCTACTGCGCCATTCCGCGGCGGCGATCACCGCGGCCGTGGCACTGCTGCTGGTCGTGCCGCCGATTACTCTGGCTATCCCGGGCAGCATCGGGCAGGCCGTCCAGCGGTATTTCACGAGCAACGCCGGTTCCGAGATCTTGGCCGTGCACCAGACCCGCACCAACTACCTGACGCCCTGGGTGGGATTCCTGGTGTTCTGCGCATGGGTTGCCGTGCCACTGCTGGTCGGCGCCTATCTGATGAAGCGCCGCGACGCCTAAACTGCGGGGCGGACGGTGGCGCTCGGGGACCGATGGTGCCTGCGGGAGTTCAGCGCAGCACCGACCCGCCCGCCACGTCGAGGGTGATGCCGGTGACCCAGGCCGACTGCTCACTGGCCAGGAACAGTACGGCTTGGGCTACGTCGTCGACGGTGCCCAGCCGGCGGGCGGGATGTGCGGCGGCCAGTTCGGCCTGCAGGGCCGGGGGGATCAGCTGTTGGTTGGACTCGGTGAGGATCGTCTCGGGTGCGACGCAGTTGACCCGGATGCCGAAGGGGCCGGCCTGGGCGGCCAGGTCCTTGGTCAGCAGCTCGATCGCGGCCTTGGCTGCGGCGTAGGCGACGGGGGATCGGGCGTCGGGTCGCCGGGCGGCGGCCGAGGACATGGTGACGATGATGCCGCTCCCGCGTTGTTTCATGCCGGGCGTGAAGGCCTTGACGGTCAGGAACGTCGCGGTCAGGTTGCCGTCGATCGAGGCGTGAAAGTCCTCCAGGCTGAGTTCCTCGACCGGCCCTGGCCGCACCGGGCTCCCTCCAGCGTTGGCGACGACAACGTCCGGGGTGCCCCACGCCGACCCGACCTCGTTGCGCAGGCGCTCTACCGCGTCGGCGTCGGTGAGATCGGCAAGCACGCCGAGCGCCGTGCCGCCCGCCACCTGGATTGCTTGCCGCACCTCCTGCACGGCGTCCGGGTTGCGGCCGTGCACGACGACCCGGGCGCCATGGGCCGCGAGCAGCAGGGCGATGCCGCGGCCGATGCCGCGTGAGCTCCCGGTGACCACAGCGGACATGCCAGTGAGGTCGGCCATAGCCGGGCACCGGCCGGTGGTCGTCGTCATCGTGAACCGGTCTGGTCCGCGGCCCCGGGCCTGCGCGTCACCGGCAGCGCAGCTCCCGCGCCGATCAGCCAGGCCATGCCGCCGAACCGGGCCAGCGGAAGCAGCACGCCGAATCCAGGGATGAGCAGTACCAGCGTGCACAGCTCGGCCGTCCCGGCGAGGACCAGCCCGGCGATGGCCAGCCAGCGTGGTAGGAGACCGACGATCAGGGCGGGTACCGCGATCCCGGCCAGCAGCAGCCCGAACGTCACGACGTGCGCTGGGCCGCCGGTCAGGAAGGCCAGGTCGTGCAGGGCGCGCACCATCGCCGGTTGGCTGGTTGCAGCCGGCCGCGACAGGGTCCACTGCAGCAGGGCGGAGAACATGGCGAAGCCGGACGCGAGCAGGCCGCCGGCCAGGGCGATGGTCGCGCCGGCGACGCGGATGCCGAGCTGGTGCAGCCGGGCGTGGACGGCGGCAGCGAAGATCGCCAGTGGGACAGCGGCACCGAACTGAAGCACCGCGCCGACCCGTACGGCGTCCTGCGCTCCGGCGAAGTACGCGCGGATCGCGATGTCCTCGCCGAACGGTGAGGGGAAGGTCCGGCCGGCCAGGACACCGGTCGTGACCAGGCCGGCGAGGAACAGGGTGGCGTACACAGCCGCGACGATCGCCAGCGGCGGCCCACCCCGGGCTGCGCTGTGGCTCGAGTGATTGGTGGAGGTCATGCACACGAACTTAGGTATCTAATGCTTCGATGTCAATGCGTTTGCCTTCGAAGCCTTTCTGTTAGTCTGCGATGGTGCCCCGACGACCCGACGGCCCGGCTATCGGCCGCCAGTTGTCCAGCACGGCCAGGGCGGTCAGCCGCGCTTTCGATCAGACCCTTGTATCGGCAGGCGGCTCACTACCGACCTGGCTGGTCCTGCTGACGCTCAAGACCCAACAGGTGAACAACCAGAGCGAGCTCGCGGCCCGAGTGGGCATCCAGGGACCAACCTTGACCCACCACCTGAACTCCATGGAGGCAGCAGGCCTGCTCACCCGACGCCGTGACCCGGCCAACCGGCGCGTCCATCTCGTCGAGCTCACCGAGCAGGGTGAGGCGGCGTTCCACCGCATGCGCGGGGCCGCGGCCGGCTTCGACCGGCAACTGCGGGCCGGACTCGACGCCGCCGAGATCCAACGCCTGTCTCAGCTGCTGTCCAAGCTGCACGAGAACGTCACAGAACTCGGCACCGGATCCTCGAACAGCTGAGTTAGTCGTCGGCCAGGGCGGGCAAGGGTGCCAGCAGCCCAGTACCCGTTCCAGGCCGGCGCGCTGGCGCTCGTACCGCCGCTGATCACCTGCTGGCCGGAGACGATGACCTGGTAGCCGGTGGTCGGGTCGGCGTCCAGAGCCACGTCTGGTACGCCGCGCCGCGCCGGTACCGGCGAGCTCTGGTAGGCCGGCTTGGACTCGAAGTAGGACAGGCCGCCACCGCCGCCCTACCAGGTCACCTCACTGGTGTAGGCGCCCGGCACGGGCAGGCCGCCGCCGGTGACGGTCGTACCACCGACCCCCACCGCGAACGGGGAGGAGGCCAGGTACTCCACCGACGGCACCCCGGCCGGAATCCACCCCGACGGCCAACCAGTTCGTCGGCACGCTGGACGAGGCGGCCGTGTTCGCCACCGTGCTGCTGGCCAGCACCATTGCCGCGCAGTACCCGGCCTGTCACAACTGACCTCGGAGCAGCGCGAGATCTGTACGCTCCGCGGGTGACCCGCCCCGGCGACCGTCCCACGCGCCGGAACGGGCCCCGGACTGTCGTGGTCGCGGCCCTGCTCGGGCTGGGACTGGTGCTCATCGGGGCGGCGTGGACGCTGTCGCTGCCCTACAACGGCAGCGCCGACGAACAAGAACACTTCGTCAAGGCGTTGGCGGTGGGCGGCGGGGACGTCGCCGGGACCGCGGTGCCCGCCCTGCCGAAGGGGTCGTTCTCCCTCCAGGACAAGTTCATCCAGTCCACCACCCGTCACTTCCGGGTACCGGCCGACCTCAACCCCCGCACCAACTCCAGCTGCTTCATCCTCAAACCCCGCCGGCCCGCATCATGTCTGCGGCCGGTCACGGCGACCGGGCGCTCACGTGCGTACAGCTACGTCGGCGTCTACCCACCGCTGGCCTACGTGGCGCCCGGACTCGCTGCCCGGCTCTTCCACACACCGGTGGCGGCGCTGTTTGCTGCCCGGATCGCGAACGGGTTGTCCTGTGCGGTGCTGTGGTGCGTCGCAGCGATCGCCTTTCTTGCCACCCGGGTACGACGGGGTTGGCTCCTGACCGGGTTGTTGCTGTCGATCACTCCTGCGGCGGTGGCCCTCGCCTGGAGCCTCAACCCGAACGGACCGGAAGCTGCCGGCGGTGTCGCCTTGGTGGCCTTGACCCTTGCCGCCACCCGGCCCCAGGCGCCGTTGTGGCTGTGGTGGGTCATGGCACCTGTCGGCTTCTTCCTGGCCAGCAGCCGTCCGGTGGCCCCGGTCTGGGTGGCGTTCGGCTTCCTGGTGCCTGTCCTGTTGCGCGGCCGGGGAGCAGTGGAAGCCGCAAGACGTGCCGGGAAGCCGGCCGTGGTCGGGATCGGCGCCGGCGTGCTGGGTGCGGGGGGGACGGTGATCTGGAACCTTGCCCTCGGCGCCAGCGCCGCCGGCGGGCACCGGGACTGGTCGACCTGACCAGGACCGGCCTGCTCCAGGTCCCCCGGCTCCAGGCCGCAGTGATCAGCCAGGTGGACTGGGGCGAAACCGGCTTGTCCCATCACCTCTACCGACCCTGGGAACTCCTGATCGCCGCGCTGCTTCTCGGTGCCCTACTGGCCGGGACCTGGCGGGAGCGGTGGGGGCTGCTGGGCGTGGGAGGCATGTACCTGCTGGCGTGCATCGGGATCGTCGCGCTCACCGCAGGCTCTGGCTTCCCGGCGGGCGGCCGGTACCTGCTGGCTCCCGCTGTTGCCCTTCCCCTTGGGGCAGCCGAGGTGTGCCAGGAGCGACTTGCTCGGTTCGGCCCGGGCGCCCTGCTCGCCGGGGTCGCGGTCGTCAGCCTCACTCAGCTGTCGGTGTTGTTCGAGAGCGCCCGGCGCTACGCCGTGGGCACGGCCGGCCCGGTCGCGTTCCTAGGGTCCGCCCACCGTTGGGAGGCCGCGGGCGGCTGGCCGCTCGTCGTCACTCTCAGCCTCGTCGGGGCGGCGATCCTGACCCCGTTGGTCCATGCCGACTCCCGCGCCCACACCGCCGAGGCTGGCTAGTCGGCGGTGGTGCCTTGTGGCGTTCCGGTGGCGAGGCCGCGGTTGCCGGCGCCGACGCCGGCCTGAGGGTCGCCGTCGGCGGTCGTAGGGGCAGTGGCGCGGCCCACGACGCGGTCGTACAGGACCGCGGCGACGATGCCGCCCAGCAGCGGCGCGACGATGTAGAGCCACAGGGAGGTGAAGGTCCCGGACATGATCGCCGGGCCAAGGGCCCGGTCGGGGTTGACCGCTCCGCCAGTCACGCCGCCGCCGATGAGTACGGAGGCGATCAAGGCGAAGCCGATGGCGGGCGCTGCTACGGCCGCGGGCACGCGCTGGTCGGTGGCGACCGCGACGACGACGAAGACCAGCAGGAAGGTGATCAGGGCCTCGACCAGGAAGGCCCGGCCATCGGAGACGCCCTGCGCCGGAACCGTCGCACCCAGGTGCGCCTTGTTGCGTACCACGGAGCCAAAGGCAGCCCAGGTTGCCCCTGCGCCCAGGACGGCGCCGAGCAGCTGGAAGCCCAGATAGCTCGGGACGTACCGCCAGGGGAACTTGCGGGTAACGGCCAGCCCAGGGTGACCGCGGCGTTGAGGTGCGCGCCCGAGACCTGCCCGAGCGCACCGACCAGGGCCACGAGCACCAGGCCGAAGGCGAGCGCAACCGCAAGGCTGTCCGGCGGGGTGCCGGCGGTGGACTTGCCCAACGCAGCCGCACCGGCCGTCGCCGTACCGGTGAAGATCAAGAAGAAGGTGCCGACCATCTCGGCCAGCCCGGCCCGGAGCATGTTCGCCGGGTGAATCCGATGTCCGTGCAGTCCGGCGGCCGGCTCGATGCGCGTACTGGTCGTCATGAAGTCCTCTACGTCGGGGTCGAGGGCGGGCCGTGGTGGCCGGGACCGCGATCTGCCCTCGCCCTTACGGCAGCGGTGCCGTGACTACCCCGTCGCCTCGTGCCTAAGCCTTCGCAATGTACGGCGGTGGCGCCCCCGCAGGCGGTGTCCGGAAGCGGCCAGCCGAACAGGTAGAGCAGCACGCGGGGGCTGGTCCCCGATGCTGCAGCCAGCGGCCGGAGCGACAGCGCAGCCAACCCGTGCTCGAGCGCGTAGTCGAAGGCCAGTCCAGCAGCTCGCGCCGCCGGGCGGAACCTTGGACAGGGGTAGCCGACACCCGGCTAGCGTGCCCCGACCGGACCGAAACGGCCGTGCGAGGCTGGGGTGCAGCGTGTACCCGGCTCGCGGCGGAGGGGCAGGTAGGCATGACTACGGTGCAGAGTCAGCCGGCTGAGCGGCTGCCAACCCGCGTGGACATTGAGGCCGCTGCGGAACGCATCGCCGACCGCGTCCGGACAACACCGGTGGCGCTCCTGGAGGCGGGTGCGTTCGGCGTCGCGGAGCCGCTGGCGCTGAAGCTCGAACTGCTCCAGCACACCGGCTCCTTCAAACCGCGAGGGGCCTTCAACCGGGTCCTGTCGGCCGGGGTCCCCGCCGCCGGCCTGGTGGCCGCCTCTGGTGGCAACCATGGGTTGGCCGTCGCCCATGTAGCCCGAGAGTTCGGGGTGCCCGCGGAGGTGTTCGTGCCTACTTCCTCCTCGCCGGTCAAGCTCGCCAATCTCCGGCGGTACGGCGTCGGGGTCACCGTGGTCGGCGACTACTACGCCGATGCCTACCGGGCCAGCCAACTGCGGGCCGCCGAGACCGGCGCACTGGACGTGCACGCCTACGACGATGTCGAGGTGGCCGCGGGGCAGGGCACTGTCGGGCGGGAACTCGACGGGCAACTCGATGACGTGGACACCGTGCTCGTCGCGGTCGGCGGCGGCGGCCTGCTCGGCGGGATCGCCACCTGGTTCGGTCGGCGGGCCCGGCTGGTAGCGGTGGAGCCGGAGCGGATCCCGACCCTTTCCGCTGCCCTGGACGCCGGCCGGCCGGTGGACGTCGACGTCGCCGGGGTCGCTGCGGACTCCCTCGGTGCGCGCCGGATCGGCCGCGTCGGCCTGGCCGCCGCCCAGGCCGCAGCCGTCCATTCCGTCCTGGTCCCGGACCAGGCCATCCTCGAGGCCCGGCAGCAGCTGTGGGACCACCTCCGGATCGCGTCCGAAGCCGGCGGCGCCACCGCACTGGCCGCACTCACCTGCGGCGCCTACCGACCGGTCGTCGGCGAGCGGGTCGCCGTCATCATCTGCGGCGGCAACACCGATCCCAGCGACCTCATCCCCGAAGCCTGAGCGGCCGGCGCAGAAACAGGACGGCGCTGCCGCCGGCAGCGAAGTAGCTCATGGCCGTGGCGCTACCCCCCGCGGCCAGGCGGGCATCGCGTCCGGCAGGGGGGTGAAACATCGCGACGCCGAAGCCGAACAGCAGGAGCAGAACGAACACCAGCGGGTAGGTCGGCGCGAGACCGGCCGGCCCTGCGCCGATGCCGGCGAGGCTGACTCCGAGCGGCGACATCCACGGCAGCCGGCGTCGGTCGGCGAGGACGCCGCGCCGCTGGTGACGTCATTGGAGACAGCACAACGCTGCGGGTGGGCCACCACGAGCGCTTTCATCGACACATGCGCCCGCACCATGGGCCAAACCCCCGGCGCTTATCGGACAGCAGCAACGCCGGCCCAACCACCTGAACGCGCCATCCCGCTGATACCTGACCGTTGCCATACAGCACCGCCGGTACCCCCAGGTCGATCATGCTGGCGTACGAGGCTTGCATCAGCGTCGGCGATTTCTCATGAGCGCAGCGGTGGTCGCGCCGGGCGGCAGCGGGCGGGCAGATGGATGTCGGTGACCAGCGTGATGGCGCCCAGTATGAGGAGCAGGCCGGCGGGGGTGCTCCACGTCAGGGGTTCGTGGAGGAAGACAGCGCCCCATAGGAAGGCGACGGTGAGCGCGCCGGTGGGCCCAACGCGGTTGACGAGTCGGTAGAACAGGGCGAAGCCCAGAGCGGTACAGGCCAGCGCGAGGGTGAGTACGCCCAACACCACGTGGCTGTTCGCTGGGTGTCGAGGGGGGAGGGCCAGGCTGGGCAGCAGGAGTAAGACGGCGGCGCCGAGCTGTTGGCCGGTGGCGGTGACCAGCGGTGGGCGATCAGCGAAGTGGGTCTTGGCGTACACCCCGCCCAGGGCGTAGAACAGCGCGGCGAGCAGGCTCGCAGCGGTGGCCAGGACCAGGGCGCCATCGAGGTGCAGTGGGCCCAGACCGACCAGGACAGCGACCCCGGCCACACCGAGCAGCACTCCAGCCAGGCGCCGGTGGGACAGCGGCTCCCGCAGCCGGATCGCGGCGAGGCCAAGCGCGAACAGCGGGGTCGTGGCGTTCAGGATCGCCGCCAGGGACGCGGTCAGGCGCAGTTCCGCCGCCGCAATCAGCGTGAACGGCGCCGCCGCTGACAGCGCGCCCAGGGTCAGGAACCGGCCGGCGTCGCGACGCACGTCCGGAAGCCGCCGCAGCGCTAGCCCAACAGCCAGCAGAGCAAGGCCGGCCACCAGCACCCGGGCCTCGATCAGGCTCACCGGTCCCAGCACCGGGACGGCCACCCGGAGGAACAGAAACGACGCGCCCACAAAGCGCCCAAGACCAACAGCACCAGCAGGTCGACTACAGCCACAGCGCCTCCCAGCCGATGAACGTGGGCGCAACGGACCCGGGGGCTCAGTAGTAAGGGATGCTGGTGGGGTGAGGCAAACAAGACTGAGCCAAGTAATACATGAGCCCGCCTCATGAACCTTGCGCAGTTGCGGGCGCTGACGGCGATTGCCGAAGCGGGCAGCGTTACGGGCGGGGCTGCCGCTCTCGGGCTGACCCAGTCCGCGGTCAGCCACGCCTTGACCTCGCTGGAGACCGAACTTGGCCTGCGTCTGGTCCTGCTGGACCGGACCGGCAGTGTGCTCACCGACCTCGGCGCACGACTGCTACCCCACGCCACCGAAACCCTGCGCCACATCAACCTGCTCGCCGACGAAGCCGCCGGCCTGGCCGGGATCCAGCAGGGCCGACTGCGCATCGGGGTGATGCCCAGCGCGTGCCAGCTGCTCCCGCCGCTGCTGTCTCCCTTCACCCGCCAGCACCCCGCCGTCCAGGTCGTGCTCCTGGAAGGCAGCGATCTCGAAGTCAGCGCCTGGATCGACCAGCGCACCGTCGAACTCGGGGTGGTCACCGGACCACGACCCGAGCTGGACACCGTGCCGTTGGCTCACGACGAGATGCTCGCCGTGCTACCCACCCAGCACCCGCTGGCCGGGCAGGCCGCCGAGCTCGCCGACGACCCGTTTCTGTTGTCCACCGGCGGCTGCGAACCACTGATCCGCCAGCTTTACGAACAGCAAGGCCTGCCACTGACCCCCGCCCACCGCATTCGGGACATGACCACTCTGCTCGCGATGGTCCGGGAAGAACTCGGGGTCAGCGTCGTACCCCAGCTGGCCCTGGCCCGTTCCCTCGCCGGCATCACCGCCCTCCCCTTACGACCCCGCGCACCACGCGAACTCCTGCTTGCGACCAGAGCCGCCCGTGATCTGAGCCCCGCCGGCCGCGCCTTCACCGCCTCCCTCCCGCAGCCCGAAGCAGCGCTCGCGTTGCAGTAGCGGAGGGGGAACGCAGTGGAAGGCGAACCCCGGACTGCCACCAGCGGAACGCTGCTCCTGTTCAGCAGTGTCGTACTTCTGCTCCTTGCAACAACGCTCGTGAAAGACCCCTTCTCCAAATCGGCTACGCCGTCGTCGGAGTCCGTCTGCTAGGCGTCGCCATCGAGAGACTCATCCGATACCTACTACCACACCGACGAAATCGATGAGGCCGGTCGCCTGCACTCGGCGGCCTTCGCTTGCGTAGCCGGACCGCGGGTCACAGTTTCGGGGAGGCGAATACCACGATGTTGTCCTGGTAGCTGCGGGCGGCGGCGTTGAACGGGCCGCCGCAGGTGATCAGCACCAGCCGGGCCGGTCCGGTGGTGCTGAACAACGCGGGGGGCAGGCCTTGGTGCTTGGCGTACACCTGCCGGCCGTACACCCGGTAGGTCCAGTCCCGGCCGCGGGCGTCGGTCACGCTCAACAGGTCCCCGGCGCTGAGCTCAGCCAGCCTGAACAACGCTCCCGCGCCGCTGACCGCGGAGTCGACATGACCGTCCAGCACGGTCGACCCCGCCGATGAGCCGGGCCGGACGCTGCCGGTCCACCACCCCACCCGGGCCGGGTCGTCCGGCACGCCGAGCACCCCACCGGTGGTGACCACGCCCTGCACCGTCGCGCGCACCCCCAAGTTCAAGAGCCCCAACCGGACCGGGACTGCCAGCACCCCACCGGCTAGGGCAGCCGGCGCTGCCGGCGCGCCAGCCGCCGGCGTCGGGTGACTTGGCGGCCGCAGCACCGCCGGAGCGCCGGTCGGGCTCGGGGCGTTGATGGGCCCGGCGGCGCCGAAGCTGCTTGGGGTGGACCGATCCCGGCTCAGCCCGAGGACCGCAACGACCACCAGCACGACACCGGCCAGCAGGCTCAGCGCCACCCACCACCTGCTCACCCCGCCTTGAAGGCCCCGCGGGCCGGTTCGCCGACGCACCGACCCTCCTTTCCAACCGCATGACCGAAATGTTCGTCCTTGAGGTCACCGGCGCCGCAGCGATAGAAACTGCGGCGCCGCCGACGCTGGGGCTACCGCCGGCCGGTCTGCCGGCGCCGACCCAGACCGACCCCACCGGCAGCAAGCAGGACCAGACCGGCACCGCCCAACGCCAACTCAGCCGCCCGCGTGGCTGGGCTGGTGGCCGCCGCCAAGCCCCCGGAGCCGGCTGGGACCGCGGTCGGTACCCCACCACCACCGGACGGGACGGGCGCGACCGGGGTGGTGTGCTTGACCGGCGCCGCCACCGGAGCAGGTGCCTTGGCAACGCTCTTGTAGGCCAGCACCGCGAGCCCGACGTAGTCCAGGCCGGTCGCGGCGTCCCGGGTCTGAGCCACCAACGCCAACTTCGGCACCCCACCGCTGGGCAACGCTGGGACCGTCACACTCACGCTGAACACCCCCGTCCTGCTAGTCGTTGTCGTGGCCAGCACCTTGCCGGTCTTCGCCGCCGACACCACCGCGATCTTGACCGTCAGGACCGGCGTCGGCTTGACCTTGCTGCCCTGCGCCGGGCAGCCCGAGAAGTTCACACCCGAAACCATCACCTTGCTACCCGGCGTCACCGTCAGCGGCTTCACCGACAACACCGGGACCTTGCACGACGCCGACGGCTTCGGCACCGTCGTGGCCGCCGACGCCGTTGCCGGCATCAACCCCACCATCGCGACCGCGCCACCGCCGGCCAGCACCGCACCAACCACACCAGGAATCCGCATCGTTGTCCTCCACAACAGGCCGACCCAGGTGCCGGCTGGCCGAACCTAGGGCCTGCAGCCGCCACCTCGTCGGCAAACCGCTCAACACAACCCGAACAAGGATCCCGGTTTCCCCTTGCGGGTAGACACGGAAGTCAGCGGCCTTCGTGGTCGTGCATCGCGATCCGAAAACGCCGCCTGCGAGGCGCCGAGGGTCGCAGAGGCGTGTCGTCCCGGCCCCAGGGTCACGGTGCGCGGTGTAACGGCGCGTCCCTCCTCTCGGCCGCCCCGAGCTGGGTTCGCTTGTCCCCGGCCGCGAACGACACGCCTGGGTAGCCGTTGACCAGCCAGGTGCGGGGCGCCGGGTTCGTGGTCACCAGCTGCACCTCGTAGCTGCCGGCTGCCCCCGAGCCGTTCTCCCGTCCAATCGACGCCCTGAGCACGTCCAGCTATTCACGAAACTCCCCGGGCGGTTCAGGGTGCGTACCCCTGTCGGGGAGTACTCCCAGGACTGGGCGGTCGTGTACGAACAGGACGGGTCCCGCCGGCTGTACCGGTCCGGGGGACCCAGGACTCCGGAGTCCGGGACCCGGATGCCCGCTCGGGGCCAAGGTTCTCAGGGCATCAGAGCCGCTGTCACGGCGGGAAGCAGGTCCGGCGTGCACACCCTTGCGTCGTGCTTGCCGGCGGCCAGGCCGGTGCCCCAGACGATTCCGAGGCCCCAGGTGTCCTGGCCCTGCAGTTTGGTGTCGTAGGCCCACCGGTAGGCGAACAGGTCGTGGAGGGCGCGGCGCATGAGCACGCTCCGGGTCTTGCCGGTGGTGCTGGTCTTCGCCTCGACGAGCCACCACGTCGCGTCGCTGCAAGCCGGTTCGTACCGTAGGACGAGGTCGGGTCGGAGGTCGGTCGGATAGGCCGGCCCGTGCGCCTGCTGCGCCGCGACGTACCGGCTTACGGCGCTCAGGGCCATGGGGACACCCTGGTACATGCAGGTGAGCCGGTCGGGGCTGCGCCTGCCGCGGAACGTGAGGCTTCCCTCGAACAGCCGGGTCGGGTCGAGGTGCCAGCTCTGCGCTGTGAGGGCGTCGCGGAGCCGGAACAGGACGAGGATCTCGAACAGCGTCCCGTCCGCGGCGACGGCGAGTCCCTACTGTTCGACCGCGTCCGCGTCCGGGTCACCGCGGTGGATCAGTCCGTTGCAGGCGTGCCAGGCGTCGAGGAGAGGCTCGTTCCTGCGGGCGAACCTCGCGTGCCCGAGCGCCTGGACGTCGCGGGCGGTCGGGGCTGACGGCGTGACGCCTACCAGAGCGCGGTGAGCGGCGAGAGCCGCGGCGCGGCGTCCCCGGTCGGCGATGATCGTGCCGGGTTGCCCGCCGCCGAGCGCGAGCGAGGCCGCGCGGTCGCGTACCCCGGCCAGGAGCAGCGCGAGGAGGCGGTTCGCGGCGATGTCGTTGTCGCGGCGCCCGGGTGCGTGACGACGGTCGGGGTCCGTTCGAGCAGGCGCACGCGCCCCGTGGCGGGCCAGTCGACCGGGCCGCGGACCCCCGCGAGGCCGCTCTCGGTCACGCGGGTGGTCGTGCTCCCGAGGCGGCGCAGCAGCGTGGGGGCCTGGTCGAGGAGCGCCCCGACGGCGGGGTGCAGGATGAGGTGGAGGCCCGCGAGCCGGGCGACGTGTCGGGATTGCTCGCGGCGCTGAACAGCGGTAAACACGTCATCCTCACGGGCGCCCCGGCACCGCGAAGACCACCCTCGCGGAGCTCGTCGCGCGTCTCGCCGTCGACGCTGGACGGTGCAACGGCTACGTCCTGGCGACAGCGACCGCCGACTGGTCGACGTACGAGACCGCAGGCGGCCTGCGGCCACTGCCGGACGGGACGCTGGAGTTCGCCCCTGGTGTCGTGCTGGAGGCCATAGACGCGGACAGATGGCTTGTCCTGGACGAGATGAACCGCGCGAACCCCGACCGGGCGCTCGGCCCGCTGTTCACGGTCCTGTCCGGGCAAGCCGTCGTCCTCCCGTTGGAGCAGGACGGGCGCCCGATCCGGATCCGCCCGGTCTCCGTCGCCGCCGACCCTGCCTACCGGGGCTACGTCGTCCAGCCCGGGTGGCGGATCGTCGCCACGACCAACGTCCTGGACCGGGCGCTGCTGTTCGACCTGTCGTTCGCGCTCATGCGCCGCTTCGCCTTCGTCGACGTCGTCGCCCCCGACCCGGACGGCTACCGGGAACTGATCCGGGAAGCGGTCGCCCGACGAACCCCTCGCGGAACGAGACCGGGCCGAGGACCTCGTCGGCAGGCTCCTGGCCCTCACCCGTCTCCGGCCGCTCGGTCCGGCGTTATTCATTGACGCCGCCCGGTACGTCGCCGCGTACGTTGCGGAACGCCCCGACGCCGGCCCTAAGCCCGATCCGGACGGGGACGACGACGCGTTCGGCGGCGATGACCCGAACGGGACGTGAACCAGCCCGCCTGGGACCGGCAGGCGGTCGTCGCCGAGCTCCGCGACCGGATCTGGCTGCACCTTTCGCCCGCGTCGACCGGCACCGGGGTCCTGCTCGACGCCTCCGCGCTCCTGGGCCTACCGTGGGACGACAGGGCCCGAGGCGCGAGGATCAGGCCCTCGGCCTCGACCGCGTCCGCGAGCCCGGCCAATCCCAGCTGCGCGGGTCGGATCGGGGCGGCGGCGGCGGCGTCGTCCTGGTCGGGGTCGACGCCGACGGTAGTGCCAGCAGCCGGAGTGGGCAGCCAGAACGGGCGCACAGCCGCGTCGTAGAAGGTGAAACCGACGGGTACTGTCCCGTCGCCCTCCATCTTGAACCTGAGGGCCTCCAGCTCCCGATCCATGTCCGTGAACTTCCCAACCGGCACCCCGCCCAGGACACGCAGGATCTTGCGCTTGTGCTGCTGGCTCGCGACCGCTTCGAACGTGTCCGGGTGGACGAGGTGCTTGAGGGCGTCGCGGGCGAACATCGCCTTGTACTGCGGCAGGCCGTCGAGCAGGGACCGGAACGCCCAGCCGTCCCCGAGCAGCCGCTCGCGCTCCTCGTCACCGAGGTCGGCCCACAGTCCCGCGAACGCAGCAGGAACAGGTAGTCCCACAGGCTCCGCTGCCGCCCGACGCCGTAGTTCGCCAGCCGAAGGCAGAACTGTCAGGAGGTGCGTCGTCGGCGTAGGAACGGGTTGGTGAGGGCGTCGGTGACGTAGGTGTTCCCGTCGTCGGCGATTGTCTGCCCGGGGGCGACGATCTCGTCAATTCGGTCCAGGACGTCGGTGCTGAGCCGTAGGTCGGTCGCGCCGAGTTGGCCGTCGAGCTGTTCCATGGTCCGCGGGCCGATGATGGGCGCGGTCACCGCGGGGTGTTGCAGCACGAACGCCAGGGCGAGGTGGATCAGTGAGACGCCGGTCTGTTCGGCCAGGACCGCGAGCTCCTCGACGGCGTCGAGCTTGGCTTGGTTCGCGGGCTTGGTCAGGTCGAAGCGGCCCGGCATCATCTTCGCGCGCGTCGTCTGGGGTGCGTCTTGGCCCTTGCGGAATCGGCCGGTCAACCAGCCCCCGGCCAGCGGGCTCCACGCCATGACCCCCAGGTGGAACCGCTCGGCCACCGGCAGGACGTCGCGTTCGATCCCCCGGTCCAGGATCGAGTACGGCGGCTGCTCGGTGACGAAGCGGCCGAGCCCGCGCCTGTCGGAGATCCACTGGTCCTCGACGATGCGGTACGCCGAGAACGTGGAGGACCCGAACGCCCGGATCTTGCCCTGCCGCTGCAGGTCGGTCAGTGCCGAGAGCGTCTCGTCGTCGTCGGTGCCGGTGTCGGGGCGGTGCACCTGGTAGAGGTCGATCCAGTCGGTCTGCAGCCGGCGCAGGCTGTGCTCGACTTCCTGCACGATCCAGCGCCGGGAGTTGCCACGCTTGTTGGGGTCACCGCCCGGCGTCCCCATGGGCACGTCCATCGGGCCGTGGAACTTCGTCGCCAGGATCACGTCGTCGCGCCGCCCGCGCAGCGCCTTGCCGACGATGGTCTCCGACTCGCCCTGGGAGTAGATGTCGGCGGTGTCGACGAAGTTGATCCCCGCGTCCAGCGCCTTGTGGATGATGGCGATGGACGCATCGTGGTCGGGCTCACCCCAGGCGCCGAACATCATCGCGCCCAGGCACAGCGGCGTCACGTACATCCCGGTGTGGCCCAGGTTCCGGTACTCCATCCGGACAGCGTACGGACCGCTGCACGCCCTCCCCGTGCCACCGGAACGAGGTCCGAGCTGCACTCCCGGGCAGCTGTCGGCGGTGATCTTCGTGGACGCGTACGGCACGACCAAGCGGTTGCTGCAAACCCTCGTGCGAGCCGGTTCGTGGGCGCTTATGTCCCGGAGTTCTCCCGCGGGAACATGGTGGCGAGGCCGGCGGTGGTCATCGGGGTCGGCCCAGTGACCGGCGCGCGCCCTGACATGCCCAGCTCGATTATCGAGGCGGCACTCACTGGAAACCCTCCTCGCGCGGGCGCTCGGCGTGCACACCGACGAACGAGCATGGCGGATCGGCGCGGACGATGAGGAGGCCGTCGCCACCCGTCTCGCCCGGCTCGGCCCCGAATGGCGGGTGCTGCACGCCGTCCCGGTGGGGAACCGGGGCAGCGACATCGACCACGTCGGCATCGGACCGGCGGGAGTGTTCACGGTCAACGCCAAGCACCACCCGAAGGCCAGCGTCTGGGTCGGCGCGGACAAGTTCATGGTCAACGGCCAATGCCAGTCGTACGTGCGGAACAGCCGGCACGAAGCCCAGCGAGCCAGCAGGCTGCTCACCACCGCCTGCGGCTTCCCCGTCACCGCCATCAGGCTGATCGCCGTCATGGGCGCCCGCGAGGGCTTCACCGTTCGGGAACAGCCCCCCGGCGGGGACATTCACGTCGTTACGCGCCGGGGGGTCGACCGGTGGCTGAGCCGGCGCCCCGTGGGTGTCCTCGGCGCGGAGCAGGTGAAGGCAGTGCACGAGCAGGCTCGCCGTTCGGTGACCTGGGTCGGGTGACGTCGGCCCGACAGACATTTCGGGGCTGGGACCGGGGAGGCGGCGGGATGAGTGCCCGATCGGCTTACCACCCCGCGATCTAGTGCCTAGTCCGAAGTTGCGTGATCTTGCACGGCTGATCCGCCGGCCGACGAGGGCAGCCCGAGCCGCCGGGACAGAACTCCCTAGCCGGGAACCGAGGCGGCAGCCTGCGCGAGACCCGCTCAACAAGCCGCCCCACACCCCCCGACACCCGATGCGGCCATGAGTCCGGGACCCCGAAGCACTACCAAGCACCCCGGGAACGCTTGACCGGGTTGGTCGGAACGAACCGCTCCTTGAGTCGGTGCCCCATCGTGGGCGAGGGGGGAGTTGAACCCCAGCCCGCACGCTTCCTACCTGCGACTTTACAAGCATCGAGCGTCGGGCGTCTACGTCGCCGGCCGTTGTGATCCGTTCCGAGCAGTACCAGGCGCATCCGTTATGCCTCGCGGCATAACGATGATCACGTTGAAGCAGAACCAGCTCCGCCGTCAGACCCTGGACGACTTCGTCGACTCCACACCCTCTGACCTGCTCTTGCCCCGCAGGGGGCCGGTGGAGTCACAGCGAACGTGCTGTTCTTCGCCAAGCGGGCTGCCTCCGACCGGGGAAGATCCCGGTCAGCAGGCGCGTGGGGTCGGAGGCTTGGAAGGCGCGGACCCTGGTTCCCTGGGCGCTGGCATCGAAGACGTAGCAGTCGCGGCGATGGAAGACCTCGCTCGTGGGCAGCACCCATACTTCAGTGTCCGGGGCCGCCACTGCGCGTGATGTTGGCGTGCAGAGGGCGCACTGGCCAACGAGTAAGTCGTGTAGACAACGAGTTTCAGGCGCCTGTGACAATGGAGGTGATGTGCGGGATGACAAACTGCGCGGCGGTTAGCCGCTTAGCGCAGGTTGGGCGCTAACGTCCGCGCATGGCCGGATCGGTGTCAAGGTTGCCGCGTTTCCGCGGCATCCGTCGTGACGTGAGCGTGCGGCGATCACCCCAGTTCTCGTCAGGCAGTCGGGTGGTGCCGGGCCCACCGATTTGGCAATGGACCGGCCGATCAGTGCGGCTGAGCCGCCGTCGACCGAGAAGATAGTGACCACGGGGACCCTGACGGCCGCCGCCTGTGTACGACCCCTATGTTCGTTTGACACGCGCTGCGGAGGGCGGTTGGCGTAGATGCCTCCACCTGTCTTCGGGCCGACGACGTTGCTTGAACAGTTGCGGTCGGACCTTCGCCTCGTTCGACGATCCCTTCGAACCTCAGGAGTGCCCAAGGGCATCCTCGACGGGACCGAGCGCCGCGCTCGGAAGACAGGGCGGAAGACAACCGGTGCGGCCGCGAGCAATCGCGCCGACCGATGGAGTCTCGCCGCGACAGACCGCAACTGGGCAACACGGGAGACCTGCCTGGAAATCGAGCTCCGGTTGCTGGCGATGCTGTTGTCATTTAAGGATGCGCCGACCGTTCCAGTTGAGACCGTACGGATCCTGGGGTTCTGGTGGCCGGAGCCAATCGTCCCTGGGACTTTCAGGGATGAGCTGTTGCTGGAGGTGCTCAGTTATCCCGACTTCGCCGCAGAAGCCGCCGCCGCGACTCCAGAACTCCTGACATGGTGAGTTGGATCTTGCGTGTCAGGGGTGGGGTTTGACGCTGTAGGCGATCTTCAGGTTGGTGCCGGGGTAGCGGGTGTGGGTGTCGGTGAGTTCGGCGCAGAGCGATGTC